>ERZ773235.848-NODE-848-length-36083-cov-3.760381_pt1 | contig 36083 bp, 30 predicted proteins | sample MGYA00580522_ERZ773235 | MGnify/ENA primary metagenome ERZ773235 (study PRJEB29015, sample SAMEA2737797) | human gut metagenome | biome: human gut; feature: human-associated habitat; material: faeces | place: China | collected 2012 ...
GATTGTTTCCGCGATCACAACGCCTTTACCGAGTGCCAGTCCGTCCGCCTTAATGACGATCGGCGCTTCGGCAGTTTCCAAATAGGCGATCGCTGCCGCCGGATCACTGAAGGTCTCGTAAGATGCGGTCGGAATCTTGTATTTTTTCATCAGATCTTTGGAAAAGGCTTTGCTTCCTTCAATGATTGCCGCAGCCTTCGTCGGTCCGAAGGTTTTCACGCCGGCTTCCTGCAGCGCATCGACCGCACCTAAAACCAGCGGGTCATCCGGCGCGACAACTGCAAAGTCGATTTCTTTTTCCTTTGCGAATTTCACCATGCCCGGGATATCTTTCGCGTTAATATTCACGCATTCCGCGTCCTGCGCGATTCCGCCGTTTCCCGGAAGCGCGTAAATTTTTCCGGTCTTCGGGCTTTCTTTTATTTTTTTGATTAAGGCATGCTCTCTTCCTCCGCCGCCTACTACCATGATTTTCATTTCTTTACCTCCCGGAATCAGTGATGGAACAGCCGGATTCCGGTCATCGCCATCGTCATATGATATTTATTGCAGGTTTCAATCACATTTTCATCCCGCATCGAGCCGCCGGGCTGCGCGATATAGGAAACGCCGCTCTTTGCAGCTCTCTCGATGTTGTCTCCAAATGGGAAGAAAGCATCGGATGCCAGACAGACGCCTTTGATTTTCGCCAGATACTCCCGCTGCTCTTCTTTGCTAAACGGCTGCGGTTTTACGGTAAACAAACGCTCCCAGTTTCCGTCCGCCAGCACATCGTCAGTGTCCTGTGAAAGATAGATGTCAATCGCGTTGTCTCTTTCCGGTCTTTTCACATCTTCGCGGAACGGAAGACTCAGAACTCTCTCGCTCTGGCGCAGATGCCATAGGTCAGCCTTATCGCCCGCAAGTCTCGTGCAGTGGATTCTCGACTGCTGCCCGGCGCCCACGCCGATTGCCTGTCCGTCCGCAGCGAAGCAGACCGAATTGGACTGCGTATACTTCAGCGTAATCAACGCGATGATTAAATCCCGCTTTGCTTCCTGCGGAAGTTTCTTATTTTCGGTTACGATTGTATTCAGCAGGGTTTCATCAATTTTCAGATTGTTTCTGCCCTGCTCGAAGGTTATGCCATAGACCTGCTTCTTTTCTACAGCCGCAGGTACATAAGCTGTATCAATTTTTATTATATTATATGCCCCTTTTTTCTTTTTTTTCAAAATTTCCAGAGCTTCTTCGTCATAATCCGGCGCAATGATGCCGTCGGAAACCTCGCGCGAAATCAGCTTCGCGCAGGTCACATCACATTTATCCGAAAGCGCGATAAAGTCGCCGAACGAGCTCATCCGGTCAGTCCCTCTTGCTCTGGCGTAAGCCGTTGCAATCGGTGATTTGTCCAGTCCCGGTATATCATCGGCAAAAACCGCCTTTTTCAGGTTTTCACTCATTTTCACGCCGACTGCCGCCGAGGTCGGGCTGACATGCTTAAAAGACGCCGCCGCGCAGAGCCCTAATGCTTCCTTGATTTCCTTTACAAGCTGCCAGCTGTTCATCGCATCGAGCAGATTGATATAGCCCGGTCTTCCGTTTAAAATTTCAATCGGAAGCTCTGCCCCGTTTTCCATATAGATCTTTGCCGGTTTTTGATTCGGATTGCATCCGTACTTCAATTCATATTCTTTCATTTTCGTTCCCTGCAAAATTATTTGTTCTTATTTATCATGCGGTCTTCTCTCTCCCCGTCAAGAAGGCTCACAAACCGCACAAAAAGCGAAATCTTATTGTTTTCATTCAGGTTTTCCCAGATTTCATCCGTAAAAATGTCGATGTCATTCGGTATTTCGATTCTCCGCGGTTCCCCGCAAAAAGTCGGAAGCGGATTTCCGTCCTGCTCATAAGTATGTATAAAATGTCCAAGTCCTGCTTCTGCCGTGTAGTTATAGAAATAGCGCGCGCACTCCCTTCCTTCCGCATCCATGCTCTTCAAAATGCTCATCTGGTAGGAAAGCGTTTCTCCGAAGGTCATAACCGCGCTGATTCTTGGCGTGAAATTCGGCGCGTCAGGCTCGAAGCATCTTGTCGTAAGTGCTTCTTCTACGCTCTTTCCGTCTTTGAGAAAGTTATATATCGTGTCCGTCTGGTCTCCGTTTGTCACGATGAGACGATTATCCAGCTTTCTGATTGGCGAATAGATGATGAGGGACGGGTCTTCCACCTTGGAAGCGTCAAAAGGATAGATGGTCACATTTTCCTCTTCGGCTTTAAAAACACGGTTTCTCGAATTTTCGCTTCTTCCCATGATGAAATAGGCCGTAACTGCCTTCGTTCCATCCGCGCTCTTCCCGCAGACGATTCCTCTTCCCGGATAGCTGTTTTTCCGCAAAATTTCCGCGAGAGATTTTCTTTCGTATTGATTCATATTGCGTCCTTTCTGTTTTCCAGTATCGTCCGGCACACTTTTTCCGCCGCAGCGGGAAGCAGTATCCACTCCGCTTCCTCCATCACACGCCTTTGAAGGGTCTGAGGTGTATCGCCTTCTTCAACAGAAACCGCTTTCTGCATGAGAATGCGTCCGCCATCGGGAACTTCGTTGACAAAATGCACGGTCGCCCCGGTCACCTTTACGCCGTAAGCAAGTGCCGCTTCGTGTACTTTCAGTCCGTAAAAGCCTTTCCCGCAGAATGACGGAATCAGAGACGGATGAATGTTGAGAATCCGCTCTGGATACTGCGCCGTAAAGTTTTCCGTCAAAATATTCAAAAATCCTGCAAGAATAATTAAATCAACCTCTTCCTCCTCGAGAAGCTCTAAAATCTTTGCTTCAAACTCCTGCTGGGAACTGCATTTTTTATAAGGCACGGCTTCCGCCCGGATTCCTGTCTTTTCAGCGCGGGTAAGCGCATAGGCATCTTCGTTTCCCGAAACGACAAGCACGATTTCCCCGCTTTTCAGAATGCCGCTGCTTTGCGCGTCAATCAGTGCCTGCAGATTTGTGCCGCCGCCCGATACCAGTACCGCAATCTTTGCTTTTACCATAATTCCACCTTTTCGCTGCCGGAAGATGCGGAGACGATTTCGCCCATGATGTAGGCGTCTTCTCCGCTTTCCTTCAGTATTGCAAGTGCTTTTTCCGCGTCTTCTGCCGAAACGACCACGCTCATGCCAACACCCATGTTAAAGGTGTTGAACATGTCTCTTTCAGGAATTTCGCCTGTCTTTGCGATCAAATCAAAAATCGGAAGAACGCGTACGCTGTCCTTTTTTATCTTCGCGCAAAGTCCGTCCGGAATGCTGCGCGGAATATTCTCATAGAAACCGCCGCCGGTGATGTGGGAAACGGCTTTGACCTGCACCTTCTCGAAAAGCGCAAGCATCGGCTTTACATAGATTTTCGTAGGCGCAAGCAACGCTTCGCCAAGGGATTTTCCGGAAAGCTCGGCAAGCGGCGTGCGGATGTCTGCGTTTTCGATGTCGAAAACTTTACGCACAAGGGAGAATCCGTTGGAATGAACACCGCTCGAAGGCAGCGCGATTACGATGTCTCCTTCTTTCATCGTCTTATGGTCGATAATCTTAGCCTTATCAACAACGCCGACTGAAAATCCCGCAAGATCATATTCGTCTACCGGATAAAATCCCGGCATTTCTGCGGTTTCACCGCCTACAAGTGCCGCACCGGACTGCACGCATCCCTCCGCGATTCCCGAAACGATTTCTGCAATTCTTTCCGGAACATTCTTTCCGCAGGCAATATAATCGAGGAAAAGCAGCGGCTTCGCGCCGCAGCAGATGATATCGTTGACGCACATCGCCACGCAGTCGATTCCGACGGTATCATGCTTATCCATCAAAAACGCAAGTTTCAGCTTCGTTCCCACGCCGTCGGTTCCGCTGACAAGCACCGGCTTCATAATTCCGGTTAAATCGAGCTCGAACAGTCCTCCGAAACCTCCGATGCCGGAAAGCATTCCGCTCGTCATTGTTCTTGCAATATGTGTTTTCATCAGTTCCACGGCACGATATCCTGCTGTGATATCCACGCCTGCCTTTGCATAGCTGTCTGATTTTGAATTATTCATTGTTTATTCCTTTCCGTTCCAACAGTAAGTGCAGAGTTTGCATGGCTCGATTCCGATGGCTTCCGATATGCCCTCAAGGGTCTGATAATCGAGAGAATCAAAGTGCAAGCGTTCACTGATATTCTTTCTGAGCGCCTTGCCTCTTTCTGTTCTTCCATCAATATATTCTTCAATATAATTTGTTGCTGTTTTTCCTTCCAACTCAAACATCGCTCGTCTTGCAATCAAATCCATCTCAGAATTGCTTCTTGAAAAGTTTAGAAATTTGCACCCATACATAATCGGCGGACAAGCTGACCGCATATGAACTTCCTTCGCACCGTTTTCGTAAAGAAATTCCACCGTCTCCCGAAGCTGAGTTCCTCGAACGATGCTGTCGTCCACAAGTAAAAGCTTTTTGCCTTCAATCAGCTCGTGAACCGGTATCATCTTCATTTTTGCGACCATGTTTCTTTCCTGCTGTCCGATCGGCATGAAACTCCGCGGCCATGTGGGGGTATATTTGATAAATGGACGGGCAAATGGGATTCCACTCTCATTCGCATATCCAATCGCATGAGGAGTTCCGGAGTCCGGCACTCCGCTGACGAAATCAATGTCGGATACGATACTGTTTTTCTTGTCCGTCTTAGCTAAAATCCTTCCGTTACGGTTACGCATGATTTCCACATTCACGCCTTCGTATTTGGAAGTTGGATAACCATAATAAGTCCAAAGAAACGCACAAATCTTCATTTCTTTACCGCCTGCATCGAGAGTTTCTGTGCTGTCTGCGGTGATTTTCACAATCTCTGCCGGATTCAACTCTTTAAAATCTTCATATCCAAGCTTTCGATATGCAAAGGATTCAAACGAAACGCAGTATCCGTCCTCATTTTTTCCGATCAGAACCGGAAGTCTTCCGACTTTATCACGGGCAGCGATTAAACTCCCGTCTTCCAGCAAAATCAATATGGAAATGGACCCCTCAATCTTTTTGTGCACAAATCTAATTCCCTCTTCAAAACTTTCTTTTTGATTAATCAAAGCTGCAACAAGCTCCGTAGCATTGATTTTTCCTCCTGTATAAGCCTCAAAGTGACCGTTTTCTTTTTCCAAAAATTCTTTTGCAAGTTCTTCTGCATTTCGAATCAATCCTATCGTTGTAATTGCAAATATTCCAAGCTTCGAACGAACCAAAATCGGCTGCGGATCCGCATCACTTATGCATCCGATACATCCGGTTCCCTTCATTTCTTCCGTAATTCCCTCGAATTTGGTTCGAAACGGCGAATTTTCAATATTATGTATCTTACGCCGGAATCCTGTTTCCGTGCCGACCGCCGCCATGCCGGCTCTTCGCGTTCCCAAATGTGAATGATAGTCTGTTCCGAAAAAAACATCCGGAACTACATTCCTTTTGGATACAGCTCCAAAGAAACCACCCAATGTTACACCTCCGTTTTCTTACTATGCCTCAATGATAATTTATGCAAAGAATAATTTGGAAAGTGTCATTGGATCAATGTACTTACCATCCTTATATACTCGCATATTTCCGGAAGCAATTTCATCAATCAGCATTACTTTTCCATTCTTGTCATAGCCAAATTCAAACTTGATGTCATAGAGCACCAGCCCCTTTTGTTCTAAATCATCAGCAACAATCTGCGTAATCTTCTGTGTCATTTCTTTGATTTCTTCATACTGCTCCGCTGTCATAATGCCGAGAACAATCAAACCGTCCTTGGTTACGAGCGGATCATTCTTTTCATCATTTTTGAAAGTTGTTTCTACATAATCCGGAAGAACTGCACCTTCTTCAATGTATTCTCCATAGCGGCGTATAAAGCTTCCCACTGCCCTACGACGGCAAATAACTTCCAGTCCGTTCCCGAATACCTTTGCCGGAAGAACCTCCATCGTTGTTTCTTGCGAATCAGCATTGACAAAATGTGTTTTGATACCTGCTGCATTGATTTTTTCGAAGAAATAGGTTGACATTCTGAGATTTACATCTCCTACGCCTTCAATCGTAAGCCCTACCGAATTTTCGCCCGGGTCAAACACCCCATCTCTACCTGTACAATCATCCTTAAACTTTAAAAGAAAGTTCCCGTTTTCCATCTCAAATACATTTTTGGTCTTTCCTGTGTACACTAATTTCTTGCTCATTTTGTTCCTCCGTTCCATTTTTCTTCAATTCTGTGGTTTTTTTCTAAAACTGCTTCTTTGGCCTCTATGCGCTTTTTTAAAAGCAGCTGTGCAAGCTTTTCATCAGATACCGCTAAAATTTCCGCGGCAAGGATTGCTGCATTGGCAGCACCGTCGATTCCTACGGTTGCCACCGGAATTCCCGGCGGCATCTGAACGGTCGACAGAAGTGCATCCATTCCCTCCAGCGAAGAGTTTACCGGCACGCCGATAACCGGCAGTGTCGTGTTCGCCGCAATCACACCTGCCAAGTGTGCCGCCTTACCGGCAATTCCGATTAATGCGTCAAATCCGTTTTGGCGGGCTTCTTTTGCGAATCGAATTGTTTCTTCCGGTGTGCGATGTGCTGAATAGACATGCACCTCGTAATTAATCCCGTACTCCGCAAGTTTTTCGATTGCTTTTTCGGCAATTGGAAGGTCGCTGTCCGAACCCATGATAATTCCAATTTTGTTCATACATTTCCTCCGTTTTTTTAACTAAAAAAGGGCATATTCATCCCCCAAATAAGGGAACAAATACGCCCAGACGGTCGACATTTAAACTTCTTGCTCCCTTGCGGTTATCCGCATTTCCGTCAGTCACAAAAAGTTGTTCTCTTTCATTTTCAATAACTTATCTGCTTGTATTGTATCAAATCACTCAAAAGATTTCAAGCCTAAAAATATAGTTATTTTTTTCACTTGCTCATGGTTCAAATTTTTATTTGCAGAATGAAATAAATCTTCCTTCGCGTTCGCTTACATTCTCACCGTGTGCAATCGCCGTGTTACCGTTTATGATAACATAATCGATCCCTTCCGGACGGGAAAGCTGCGTGAAGTCTGCCTTGTCGATGATTGTTTCGGGATCAAAGATTGTGATGTCCGCATCGCAGCCGACTTCAATTCTGCCCTTATCGTCAAGTTCAAGTCTCTTTGCCGGCTCAAGCGTGATTTTGCGAAGAGCATCGATAAGCGGGAGTGCCTTCTCTTCTCTTACATATTTGCCGAGCACTCTTGGGAATGTGCCGGCCGCTCTCGGATGTCCGCCTCCGTTGTTGATGATTGCATCACTTGCGACCATGCCGTTTTTGTTCACGATTGCCGCTGTGATTTCATCCTCATTCATGACTGCAGCCACTGCAAGCATATTCGGATACTTTTCTCTTGCTTCTCTGAAAATCTCTTCCGTGCAGTAAACATTCTTAAACGGTTCGTCCGTGAGGAGAATGTCACTGTAGTCCTTGCCCCACTGCTCCAAGCATCCGTCCTCGAATACGGCAGATCCGATTTCCGTTGAAAATGCGTTATACGGATAGGTATCGTAGTTGAGTCTCGGGTTCTTTTCCATTGCCGCGTTGATGCATTCCAAAGCCTCTTTCATGCTTCCGGTCGCCGAGCAGCTGGAAAGGTGGGAAATCTGAAATTTCTGTGGGATTTCAAGAGCAAAACGAATCATTTCTTCCACCGGGAAAAGATCGTCCTTCTTGGTTTCGTCACGATAATGTGCAGACACTAAAAGATGTGGATTGTCCGAAACTCTTACGGCATTCAGCATTTCGTCGAATGTGATTCCCGGATCGTACTCGATTCCGAAGGAAATACCATAAGCACCTTCTGCGAGTTCGCGCTTCATAATTTCCGCAAGCTCGTCCATCTGCTTCTGCGAAGGGTGCGCGTATCTTCCGATTCCCATAGCGGTGCGGTACTGGTTATAGCCCGCAAGCATAACATAGTTTACCGGGCTTCCTCCCAGTTCTTCAATGGTCTGTTTAAATTCCGACAGTGGCTGATACATAACGCCGCAGTTTCCGCCCACGGCTGTCGTAACGCCCATTTCCATCATCATTCTCGCAATTACGAATTTCTTGCCTTCCTTGTGGAAGTTCTCTTCATGCATATGGATGTCGATAAAGCCCGGAGAGACCACCTTGCCTTCTGCGTCGATGATTTCCGCAGCTTCCGGCTGTTCGCTTCCGATAAAAGCGATTTTCCCGTCCTTGATGCCGATATTGGCATTTTTCATCTTCTTCTCATTAAAATCAGGATATAATCCGTTTACTATAATTTTATCCAACATATTGTCACCCTCTTTCTGTATGCTTCTGTGGAAAATTTAACTAAAAAATCCGCAAAGAATCGCTCTGCGGATTTTCACTCATAAATTAAATGGCACGGTTTACTTTATTCGATCTGATGCATCTTGTGCATACGTTTGCTCTTCTAACTGTTCCGTTTTCATCAGCAACTCTTACAGTCTGAATGTTAGCGTTCCATTTTCTTCTTGTATGTCTTACGGAATGAGATATGCTGTTTCCAGATACTTGACCTTTTCCGCAAATTTCGCATTTTCTTGACATTTACCGCACCTCCTTTAGTATATTAAGCTTGACGCATTTCGTTTTAAATTGGGTTCACACTCGAACACAAGCCATTATACCACATGGCGAGGCTTGTTTCAAGCGATTTTTTATGATTCTTATAAATATTTTTCGGCAAGGCAGATCTTTCCCTCTTCTAAGGTCTGCTTCATATCGATCACCCGCTGGTTGCTGCTTCCCCGGAAGAGCAGGGTCAAATCGCGCTGTTTCTGCACAAAAGGTCCGTCAATGAGCAAATCCGTCAATTGGAGGAGCTGCCGCACTGCATCGTTTGTTTTTGCCCTTTCCTGAAGTTCCTCAAATGTGAAGCCGGTATAGATTACGATGTTCAGATTTCTTTTTTTGATTTCGCGGGCAAGATTCAGGAAGGCCTCCGGCTGGCACATCGGTTCCCCTCCGCTAAAGGTTACTCCGTCCAGCAGCGGGTTCTCATCGATTGCCGCTGTAATCTTCGATATCTCGCAGTCGTATCCACCGTTAAAATCATGCGTATCCGGATTGTGGCATCCTTCGCATCCGTGGGGACAGCCCTGACAGAATACGGTAAACCGCAGTCCCGGTCCGTCCACGATGGATTCCCTTATGACCCCTGCAAGCCGTATGAAATTAAAGTTTTTCGAATCCTGTGTTGAGGTCATGTTTTACTCTGTCCTTTTCCTCTGCCGCTTTGGCATTGTTCCAATGATCCATGGTTCCTACCAAATATCCGGTTATTCTGCGGATTCTCTCGAATCCGACATCGCCTTCTTCCTCTTTGCGGTGGCATTGCGGGCACTCATTATCAATGATTCCCGTGTATCCGCAGCAAGGGTCTCTGTCAACCGGATGGTTGATGGAGCCGTATCCGATTCCGGATTCCTTCATGCATCTTACTACCTTTTCGAACGCATCAAGGTTCTTAAGTGGGTCTCCGTCAAGTTCAATGTAGGAAATATGTCCGCCGTTGGTAAGTTCGTGATAAGGAGCTTCCAGTCTGATCTTTTCGAAAGCATTTATCGGGTAGTATACCGGAACATGGAAACTGTTTGTGTAATAGTCTCTGTCCGTAACGCCCGGGATGATTCCGTATTTTTCTTTGTCGATTCTAACAAAACGTCCCGAAAGTCCTTCCGCCGGCGTTGCGATGAGTGACCAGTTGAGGCCGGTCTTTCTTGCCTGCTCATCCATTCTCTTTCTCATGTAGCCGACGATTTCAAGTCCGAGGCTCTGTGCTTCCTTTGACTCTCCGTGGTGTGCGCCCACAAGAGCCTTCAGGCATTCCGCAAGCCCGATAAATCCGACGGTAAGCGTTCCGTGTTTGATTACTTCTTCAATGGTATCATCAGGACCCAGCTTGTCCGAGTCAAGCCAAATGCCCTGTCCCATGAGGAACGGGAAGTTCTTGACTTTTTTCTGCGACTGAATTTTGAATCGGTCGTAAAGCTGTGCGATACAAATGTCAATCGTATTGTCGAGCAATTCGAAGAACAAATCGATGTCGCCTTTCGCCTTGATCGCCAGTCTCGGCAGATTCAGCGAAGTAAAGCTGAGGTTGCCTCTGCCGTTTACGATTTCTCTGGTCGGGTCATAGACATTGGCGATAACACGCGTACGGCATCCCATGTAAGCACATTCCGTGCTTGGATCGCCCTCTTTATAGTACTGCTTATTGAACGGTGCATCAAGGAACGAGAAATTCGGGAAAAGTCTCTTCGCCGAAACCTTGCATGCGAGCTTGAACAAGTCGTAGTTCGGATCTCCCGGATTGTAGCTTACGCCTTCTTTTACTTTAAATATCTGAATCGGGAAAATCGGTGTTTCGCCGTTTCCCAGTCCCGCTTCTGTCGCCATCATAATACTTTCCATGACGAGCCTGCCTTCCGGAGAGGTGTCTGTGCCGTAGTTGATGGAACTGAACGGAACCTGCGCGCCTGCTCTGGAGTGCATGGTATTCAGGTTATGGATGAAGGCTTCCATCGCCTGATAAGTCTTCCTTCTGATTTCTTTATCGGCGAACTTCTTGGAGCGAGCCTGCATTTTGTGTGCTTCCTCTTCCGGAACGATTTTCTTAAGTTCTTCCAGTTCAAGCTCCATGTAGTTGTTGTCCCATGCCATGCAAGGATAAACGCCGTGTTCGTGCTCAATCTTTCCTTCGAGAGCCTTCATTCTCTCAACCCCGTCTTCTATATCTTCGAGGAAGTCGAGCATCTTGCCGAGGTTCGTCACATAAAGTCTCTTATATGCTTTCTTAACGCCGGGAGCCATTCCGTAGTCAAAATTCGGTACGGACTGTCCGCCGTGCTGGTCATTCTGATTCGACTGAATCGCAATGCATGCAAGTGCTGCGTAGCTTTCGATGTCGTTTGGCTCTCTCAAATGCCCGTGTCCGGTCGAAAATCCGTCTTTGAGCAGTTTTACCAGGTCAATCTGGCAGCAGGTCATCGTCAGCGTATAGAAGTCCATATCGTGAATATGGATGTCGCCTTCTTCGTGGGCTTTGGTATGCTTCGGGTCGATAACATACATCTTGTAGAATTCCTTGGCACCCTCGGAACCGTACTTCAGCATTGTTCCCATTGCTGTATTTCCGTCTATGTTTGCGTTTTCACGCTTGATTTCGTTTTCTTTTGCTTCTTTAAAAGTCAGATCCTCATAAATCTTCATGAGTTTGGTGTTCATGTTTCTGACTCTGGTACGTTCCGCACGGTAAAGTATGTATTCTTTCGCTGTGCGGGCATGTCCGTTTTCAATCAGAATTTTCTCAACAGCATCCTGAATCTGTTCTACCGTAGGTATCTGATTATGGCAGATTTCCAATAAATAAAGTTCCACTTGTTTTGCCAGATAAAGCGACATTTCTCTGTCACGTCCGCCGAGAACCTGCGCAGCCTTAAAAATGGCATCGGCAATTTTGTCGACATTAAAGTCAACCATTCTTCCGTCTCGTTTAATGATCTTTTTGATGCTGTCCATGCGTAAAACCGTCCTTTTCCTTTTTCTTTTCTCCCATTATTACGTGTCAATAAACCACAATATGTAGTATGTATATTAAAATTTACTACTAAATGTCCGATATGTCAAGAGGTTTACTTGTTTTTTCTCGAAAAATATTCTTCCCGAAGCATGGACATCAAATGAAGGTCTACATATTTTCCGTCTTTCTTACCGCCGTTTCTCATCACGCCTTCGTATGAGAATCCAACCTTGAGATAGAGTTTCGAGGCGATTTTGTTGTCGGTGAAATGATCCAAGGTAACTCTCTCCATATTCATTTCCTCAAATGCAAGCCGAAGCATCGTTTCCAGGGCTTCTTCTCCGAGTCCCCTGCCGCGTATGTTCTTGTCGGCTATGTAGATTCTCGTTATATCAAGAGAATCATAGTGATCGTCAATATTGCTTACATAAATTCGCCCAATCGGTTTTTTGTCCTTTTTGAGACAGATTGTCAGCTGCATCTTGTCATCGTCCTCACATCGGTGGATGAATTCCGTAACAACTTCTTCGTAGTCTCTGCCCTTGCTTATCGTGAAGAACTCCGTAACCGAATCCATCTGCTCCCATTCCGCAAAGAATCTGCAATCATCAAATGTACTTTCGCGCAATACAATTCTTTCGCCTTCAATATTCTTCATCTTATAATCACTTTCCTTTTCATATTTTTTATGATATAATTGTAACTTGTAAGTTTACAACTACATTATAGCATTGTGACACTGTAATTCAAAGCATGAAATTTAAAAAGGTGGATAATTATGGGGAAATTGGATATATCGAGTAAAATTAAAAATTTAGGCAGAAAAAAAACAGTCTTTTTGGCTATTGGAGTCATATTGGTGATTGCGCTCGCTGCGGGCGGAATCTATCTGGTTCGCTCGAATCAAAATGATGAACCTACTTTGGAAGAAATCGTAAGCGAAAAACTCAGTGCATACAAAACGGATATTGCCGACTCGCTCAGCACGTTGAATTCAAATGATAAGGTGGCCGATTACCTCGTCTCGTGGGCGGCCAACAAAGATATAAAGTCTGAAAGAGATTGGAATAACAACGTTATCTACTCGATTAAGGCATCGTCCAAGGACTACAAAGAAAACAAACCGGTAATTATCGCATGCGAATACGACGCTGCAGATATGGAAAACTATCTGGAACCTATGGCGACAGCTCTGACCGTTGCCAAGAATGCCGAATATCACGGAGCTTTCAAAGTCGTGTTCATGCCGCGTGAAAACGGCGAGATGAAGGGTGCGGAATCACTGTCGGAAGAATACATGACAAAGGACACGCAGTTGTTCTTCCTGGGAACTTCGTCCTCTTCCAAAGTGTCAATCACAACCGGCGGATATAAACAGTTTGCGATTACGGATTCGCTGAAAACATGTGCTCCGACGCATGACAAGGCATACAAGATTACAATCAAACATGTTCCTTCTCAGGATGCAGGTTACGCGATTAACCCTATCAAAACGCTCGGAAATCTGCTGGCGAACTTCAAATCGACTTCGCTTTTGTTTGAACTTTCATCCTTTACAGGCGGAAAAAATGCCGACACAATGCCTTCACGTGCATCGGTAACGGTTGTCATCAGTTCTTCTGACGAGGAAAAGTTCTGCATGAGAATGGATAAGGCGATCGAAAAATTTGACGACAAATATGCGGGGGATTATCCCGAAATCTCCTATACGTATAAAGAAACAGAACTTCCTAACACGGTATTCACAAAGAAAGAAACCGAAAACATTGTCAGCCTTATGTACACGGCACTTAACGGTGTATATTACAAAGATGACGACGGCAATGTAACCGCCGTCACAAATATCGGAAAAATCCGCGCAAAAGGTTCTTCCCTGTCGATTTTGGTAAGTGCCATGAGTTCTTCCGCTGATCTTCTTATGGAGATTTGCGATGCATACAAGACGATCGCAGGGCTCTGCGATGTAAAGAGCTGCACCGTGAACAGTTACAGTGTTTACAGCGGCGGCGGGAAAACCTCGGCTCTTCTTGATCAGTTTGAAAGCAGCTTTTTGGCTTTCACCGGTGACTCGGAAATGATCGTGGAAGATGCAGTGGAAACCACCCCTTGCAGCGTATTCTGCGACAGAGATTCGGGCATGGCCATGCTTTACTGCGGAATAACCGACAAAACCAAAGAAAAGTTTGCCGGCTCCCTGATCACTTTCTTGGATAACACAAATAATGTGTAATACCTTTTGACAACTTTTAATACTGCAGCATTACTGAAGAATATCAATCAGATGCTCGTCCTTTCGATAAATGTATACATTATCGGACAGCCATTCTTCTTCGGTAATGCTTTCTTTATTTCCGGCTTTCAGTAATTCTTTTACCGTTTCATCATTGATCTTCGTCTCCGGCAGGTTCGTCGGTAAAACAATTATCTCATCAAGAGACGACGGCAGCAGATACAAATCGCAGTCAAGCTTGTTTGCAAGGTCTTCCAGCAGCTTCTCATAGACGATGGAAGCTGCGCCCCAGGTAAGTCTTTTGTTTGATAAGGCATACATCGGCGGTGCCACAGCGACAAGCTCGGGTTTTAAGGTTTTCTTCGTCATTTTCAGCGCAAATTTATACAGTTCTTCTTCCGTCATATTGATTTTCCTGAGTATCTCATAGTCGATGATCGTGCTGTAGAGGTCGTTTCCGTTTATTACAACCTCACGGCATATCAATGTAAGATCGAGAACATCATAGTGCGGCACATTCTCAATCAGCCTTTTGTTTCGCTCCTTGTTGATAAGCTGGAAGACGATGCACTCACCAAAAATAATCTGCTCTTCCTCTGTACTTTTCTTCATTTTTTCTGATATTACATCGGTCGCTTTTATAATTGCTGCGATTTCTTTGATCAACATTTCAAAACTTGCACCCGAAGCATATTTCTCATAATACGGTTTAAAATAGGTATTCGCCATGCAGCAAGGCTCATCTGTGTCCCCATCGTTTTCACGATTCGGAACCAGCATAAGGGTCTCAAGTTCCACATTCACCTTATTTACAAGCTTCTCGCTCACGGTATACTCTTCAAATTTCTCCGGCAGATAAGACTTTATCTCCGTTTTGACTTTCTCTTTAAATTGATCATAGGTTAATTTTTTCTTTTCCATATAATAGCCCTCCTTGTTTTACATTATATTACATTTACATTATTTTACAAGAAGGACAGCGATTTTCGTATCTGAAATGTAAGAATTGTTACGATTTCTGTACATGCAAATTACTCCAATTAAAAAACGCCTCAAATGAGGCGTTTTTTATGAGAATTATATTCTCTACAGTTTTATGATTCGAGAGTCGGAATTATGCTCTGCTTTAGCCGCCGAAGTTAATTGCTACTGCAATTACCATCAATACAGCCTGTACGCAAAGTAAGATTCCGAAGAGTTTGAATGCGAACTTCCACCATTTTTCAAGAGGCATTCCTGCAAGACCGGATACTACTGCTGCGAATGCTGTAGGCCAGATGATGTTGGATAAACCATCACCGAACTGGAATGCAAGAACAGCTGTGTCTCTTGTCATGCCAAGAAGGTCTGCCATAGGTGCCATGATCGGCATGGATACTGCTGCCTGGCCGGAACCTGATGGGATGAAGAAGTTGAGGATTGTCTGCATAACGAGCATTGCGATTGCGGACAGCCAAATCGGAAGGTGTGAAAGTGGAAGCGTAAATCCGTATACAACTGTATCGATGATTCCACCTTCAACCAGTACGAGTTTAACGCCACGGGCAATACCAACCATGATTGCTGCTGTAGTAGCATCCTGGAAACCTGTTGCGAAAGTTGCTCCGATTGTGTTGAGGTCCCATCTCATGATGATTGCGCAAACGATACCCATGATAAGGAATACTGCACAAATCTGTGAGAAATACCAGCCGGCTTTTACAACGCCGATTACTACGATAACGATAGCAGCAAGAAGGTCTAACAGAACGAGTTTCTGTTTAAGGCCGAATTCGAGCTTGCTTACATCGACGCCGCTTTCATTATGCATGAGTTCTTCCATCTTTGTTCCGTATAAGTATGAGTTTTTCGGATCATCCTTAACCTTGGAAGCGTAACGAACTGTGAATGCGGAAGCAACTGCCCACATTACCAGGTGGCAGGCAAGACGATAGCCAACACCGGACATGTAAGTTACTTCTGCGATACCCTGTGCAACACCTACGGTGAACGGGTTCATCATAGCTCCGGAGTAACCGACGCCGGCACCGAATGCGATAACTGCAAGACCTACGAGTGCGTCATATCCCATGCCGACATAAATTGCTGCGAATACCGGTATGAACGGAAGCCATTCTTCGAACATGCCGATTGTGGATGAACCAAGACCGATTAACAGCATGAAAATCGGAATAGTGATGAGGGAGCTCTTACCTTTGAAAACCTTAAGAAGAGCAGCAACCGCACCGTCGAAAGCACCTGATTTGATTACAAATACAACGGATGCATATGTGATGAATACGAGGAATGAAATGTCTGCTGCGTCAACCATACCTTCATAAACGAGTTCGAATACTCTGAAAGGACCTACCGGTGATACTTCAGCAGTTTCATGCCATGTACCTGCGATTGCAACCTGTCTGCCGTCTGCATTTTCCATATAGTCGAAGGAACCTGCAGGGATAATCCATGTAAGAATAGCACAGACTACAATAATAGCGAATAAAATGACAAATGTATGCGGAAGATTAAATTTTTTCTTCTCGCCGAGTTTTGGACCATTACTCATAAGTTGTCCTCCTTTTCCTATTTTATTAGTTATAACGAATCATAAACTGAATTTATTTACCACATAGCATCTGAATCATGTCCGAATAGATCTCCGCTGTCTTATCCAAGGATTCCACCGTAATGTGTTCATTTGCTTCATGTGCTGTCATTGGTCCCGGGCCAAGAATGACGCGGTCACCTTCGAAGAAAGATGCCTCTGTAATTCCAAAGAAAGGCTGCCCTTTCTTGCCCGTCTTTTCCTCATAAACGTGAACAAGTTCGCTGTTGTTCCGGAATGAGGCTATATCATTAATGATTTCGTATGTGCCGTCGAGACCCTCAATGGCATCATCGACCGCTTTGCGGATGAGCGGGTATTCCCTCTCTGAATCGCAAATACGAAAATCAAGATATACGGTTGTTTTATCCGGCACTTTATTAATGGATGTGCCGCCTTCGATGATTCCGATGTTCATCGTAGGATACGGAACCCTGAAGAAAGGACTCGGGGTCTTTCTGAGTTCCTGTTCGAAATCCATCATGCGATTGAGAAACTTCACCGCGTTCTTGTTTGAGCTCTTTCCGTCAATCGGTGTGCTGGAATGGGTTGTAACTCCCTTGAAAGTAAAGATGTATTCAATGAGACCTTTGGAACCGATCATCGGAATAAGGTCTGTAGGTTCTGCGACGATAACATGCGGAGGGAACTTCGTTCCGGCATCAACCAAATCTTTTACACCGCCGAACATAATCTCTTCGTCATATGTGCAGTATACAGCAAGTCCCTCCTGAAGTTTGCTCAAATCGGTTTCGGAAATTGCCGAAAGAAAAGCTGCAATGCCGCCCTTCATGTCACATGCACCCAGTCCGTAGAGAACTCCGTCTTTTTCGGTCAGTTCGTGCGGATCGGTTGTCCAGCCGTCCGTAATATCAACGGTATCCGTATGTCCCAAGAATCCGATTACCGGATTCTCGCCGTATTTGCCGATTAAAACCTCTTTTCCGGTTTCCGCATTCTTCTTTCTTTCAATTTCAAATCCCAGATTGGAAAGAAAACTATCGATATAATCCATGATCCGATTGTTATCTTTGTCTGCGATTGTATTAATTGCAACTAAATCTTTTAAAATTTTCTTTGCTTCCATTTATATTCTCCTTTATATAAAATAATAATACTTTTTCGCTTTACAGTAAAGATTTTTTTAGCAAATTCTTCACAGTTTCTTCACATTCTCTATTTCTTTCTTAGCAGCGCAATGCTCTCAATGTGCTTGGTAAGCGGAAAATTATCAAAGGGTTTTAAGTAAACGCATTCATATCCGTAATACTTCATATATTTCAAATTATCCGCCATCGTCTTCGGGTTGCAGGAAATATAGATAATTTCGGAAACACCGTATTCGATGATTTTGTCTAAAGATTTGGGCTGTATACCCACCCTTGGCGGATCGACAACTATCACGTCCGGTTTTTCGCTGACACCTTTCAGCACCTCGAAAACATCCCCGGCGATGAAGCTGCAATTCGTCAGTCCATTCAATGCTGCGTTTTCTCTTGCTGCATCAACTGCTTCTGAAACAAGTTCGATTCCGATTACATTCTTTGCTTTCAGCGCCAAGATCTGCGAAATGGTGCCCGTTCCGCAATATAAGTCGAACACGGACTTTCCCTCAAAGGAATCAACCATGGCAAGTGCCTCCGAATAGAGCCTCTCTGCTGCTTCCACATTGGTCTGAAAGAAAGAAAACGCACTGACTTTGAAATCAAGATTCAGGATTTTCTCCATGTAGTAATCTCTGCCCCAAAGCGTTTTGAGCCTTTCGCAGTTTACCGCGTCGGCGATATTGTCGTTAAACGTGCGAAGGATTCCGACAATTTTGTTTCGGAGATTGAGTGCAAGAAGCATTTCTGTAAATGCCTCTTCATCAAACCCTTCTTCCGATGTCGTGACAATGTTAATAAGGAGTTCTTCTGTTCTCATGCCCTTTCTTATAATCAGATTCCGCATGAGTCCTTTGTGCGTTCTCTTGTGATAAAACGGATATTCGTTTGTTTTCACAAAATTCAGCACCGCATCCAAAATCACATTAAAATCTTCATCCACAAGCTGACACTCATCAACCGTTATGATGGACATGAAATTCTTCTTTCGGTGCATGCCGAGGGTTGTTTCCCCATCTTTAACAAAGTCACCGAATGTATACTCCATCTTGTTTCTGTATCCGTATCGAACCGTACATCCTTCAATTGCATCCACCTTTGCCGGTACAACACTCTTCGCTTCCAGAAAACCGTAAACCTGCTTCTCTTTATCGGCAAGCTGATCTTCATATGCGACGCCCTGATAAATACATCCGCCGCAAGACTCACTGTGCGGGCAAATCGGCCGCGCTTCCTGCTCATGTGTATTAAAATCTGCCATACTTGTCATAAAACTCCTTTTTGTATTCCGGAAAACGGTCTTCTTCAATTGCTTTCCTAATGTTTCCCATCATATTAATCAGGAAATGCAGATTATGATTTGACAAAAGCATCGCCGAAAGCATTTCGTCAGCTTTATATAAATGACGCAGATATGCTCTTGAATAGTTTCTGCATGTGTAGCAGTCACACTCTGCATCTAGCGGTTCCCAGTCCTTCTCATATTTGGCATTCTTGATGTTTACCCTTCCGTGAGAGGTCATTGCAAGACCATGCCTTGCAATTCGGGTCGGAAGCACGCAGTCAAACATATCCACGCCGCGCTCCACGCCCTCAAATAGGTAGTCCGGGGTTCCGACACCCATAAGATATCTGGCTTTTTCCTTCGGGAGATATTCCACACAGTCATCCAAAATATCCAGCATAAGTTCCTTCGGTTCTCCTACCGAAAGTCCCCCGATTGCATATCCGGGGAGGTCAAGATCGACGATTTCTTCCGCACTCTGCTTTCTGAGGTCTTTGTACATACCGCCTTGCATGATTCCGAAAAGCGACTGCCTTTCCCAATCCGTGTGATAATCCTTACAGCGCTTCAGCCATCTTGTTGTGCGTTCAAGCGAATTCTTTACATATCTTCTGTCGGCCGGATACGGTGCACATTCGTCAAATGCCATCATTATGTCCGAACCGAGAGCGTTTTGAATTTCAATTGATTTTTCGGGTGAAATCATATGTGCCGATCCGTCGATATGAGAGCGGAACTTTACACCTTCTTCCGTAATTTTGCGGAGCTTTCCAAGGGAAAAAACCTGAAATCCGCCGCTGTCCGTAAGAATTGCTCTGTCCCAATTCATAAATTTGTGCAGGCCGCCCGCTTCTTTGACAATTTCATGTCCGGGTCTGAGATAAAGGTGGTAGGTGTTTGAAAGAATAATTTCAGCACCCATCTCCTTCACTTGTTCCGGACGCATCGCTTTTACGGTTGCCTGCGTTCCGACCGGCATGAATACCGGTGTCTGGATATCTCCGTGCGGAGTATGAACAACGCCCCGTCTGGCGCGCGTTCTTGAATCTGTCTTTAACAGATCATAAGTTACTGCATGTTTCATTTATTGTCCGTGCCGCTGATTCCTTGCGGTCACCCTCCTGTTTTATTTTGCTGTCTTTTCAAGACATTTTCGTATGGTGCCTCTCATCATGAAGCCCATGCGCTTAATTCTCTGTTCGGGATCATCCTTCATGTTGCTGTCAAGCCACTCAAAGAAAACCCCTATTACTCCGTGCTTATAAAATGTCACCAGGATGTCTATATCCTCTTCGGATACATTAAGTCCCTGCGCCTGCTGCTTGACAAATCTTAATGTGATCGGACTCATAACACGGTTGATATATCGTTCCAGATTCTCACGATTAAGCGAATTGTATACATGGTATACTGCTTTTCGGTTTTGGAGGACGAACTCAAGTGAGGCAAGTATGCCATCTTCCCAAAGTTCCCATGTGTCGGCCTCTCCGATATGCTGTTTCGTGTGTTCATCGAAGATTTCTTCCAAAACTTCGTAGATATCATGATAGTGATAATAAAATGTGTTTCTGCTTATCCCACAAGTATCTGTCAGTTCCTTGATACAAATCCCATCGAAAGGTTTGTCGTTGAGCATGCCGATAAGCGATTCTTTAATAAGCCTCTTTGTATCGTTTCCCATTTTAAAATTATTTGTTGAAGTCTTCCTTCATTGCCTTGATTTTATCTTCGTCCATAAATGTTTTGGTAATGTGGAGCGAAATTACTTCCGCACCGAGCTTGATTGCATCGTGTGCCCTCTGCGTTTTTACTGCATCGGCAAACTCTCTTGTATGTATTGCCACGCCTCTGTCAACAATCTGAAGTGTCGGATGGAATGCAGGGCAGGCAAAACTTACATTTCCGATATCGGAAGAGCCGAAAAGCTTGTCATGATCGCCGTTTATGTCAATGCCGAGTTCCTCATATACTTCCTTCATTACGCTTATTCCGGCAGGATTGTTCTTCATGCAGTCGTATGTAGCGTCAACCTTAAAGGTATCCCATGTTGTCTGCGTCATGATTGCTGCTCCGCGAGCACAGTCATCTACCATTCTGTGGACTTCCTGCAGGTATGGCTTATCCACAGCTCTCATGTAGAAGTGTACGCTTGCTTCTTCCGGAACGATGTTCGGAGCGACACCGGCTTCTTTGTAAATTCCGTGCATTCTTACATCCGGAGTTACGTGCTGGCGCAGCATATCGATACCGTGGAACATGAGCTGCGCTGCGTTAAGTGCATTCTTTCCCTCCCATGGAGCTGCAGAAGCGTGTGCTGCCTTTCCGTGGAAATTATACTGATAGGACATCAGTCCGTTCAGTATGCAATATAAGAGGTTCTGATCGTAAAGGTGAATCATGATTGCCATATCGTAATCTTTAAAAATTCCATCTTCTACCATCTTGGTTTTCGCACCGTCTGTTTCTTCAATCGGTGTTCCGATGACATGGATGTCCGCGTTGAGTTCGTCCTGAAGTTCTGCCATAGCGATGCCGGCGAGTACACTGATGGAGCCGCTGACACAGTGGCCGCATGCGTGTCCGATATCAGGCAGTGCATCATATTCCGTAAGTATCGCAACTTTATATTTATGATTGTTCGGTCCGTATACCGCTTTGAAAGCTGTTTCGATTCCCGCAAACGGATACTCCGTTGCAAATCCTTTTTTCTTTAAAAGTTCAACGATTTTGCGCGATGTTTCAAATTCCTGTCCGGAAATTTCAGGATGATCTGCGAGATCATCGTTGAGGGCAATCAGTTCTGCCCAGTTCGCATCGATTCTTTCAAAAATCTTTTCTTTTAACTCCAAATACTTGTCCATTCTACACCTCCATGTTCTCCTTTATCATTAAAGCGGCAGTCTTTCATCAGCGGATGCTTCCTGTCCTACCGTCTTAAATTCCTCTTTTATAGCCTCTAAATGTTCCGGATTTGTCATAAGTTCAAATGCAGTCATTGTAAATGCTCTGACAAAATCAAGTGCATTGTCGATTGCGGTATCGCTGCAAGCATGTTCTGCAAATTCTTTCGTATGCGGTGCATAATATGTTTTGTCTCCCTTCGGACTCATTCCGCAGGTGAGCTGCACAGCCGGACAATGATAGCTTACATCCCCAAGATCCGAAGATCCCGGAATAACGGTTTTGGCATCAATATGCATAACATCATGTTCCAGCGTTTCAAGATTGGTCGCAACCATACGGGACAGGTATCTGTTGCTGCATGTATCCTTAAACGCAGCTTCCGGTTCCGAAAGTTCGTATGTGCATCCGGTTGCGAGTGCCGCACCTTTCACACAGTCGGTAAGTTTCGCGTAAAGTTCGTTTACATATGCCATCTTTGCTGCTCTTACATATACCAGTGCTCTTGTATAATCCGGAATGATATTCGGTGCAACACCTCCGTCGAGAATGACACCATGCAATCTTGCATCCGGTTTTGTCTGCTGTCTGAACGCATTCATCAGATTAAAGAAATTAATCACAGCATCCAGTGCGTTGATTCCTTCATGCGGTGCTGCTGCAGCATGTGCGGTTCTTCCGTGGAATTCAATCTGCATGCATCTCATCGCAACCGTGTTGATTGATTCCGCATCTTTAAAGGAAGGATGTGCCATCATTGCAACATCAAATTCGTCAAACGCACCTTTTGCCGCCATTTCAACTTTTGCACCGTCGGTTTCCTCTGCAGGCGTTCCGATAACATAAATTTCTCCACCGTATTCATCGGCAAATTCACGCATGGCAATTCCGCTTCCGACCGACATTGATGCAATCAGGTTATGCCCGCAGGCATGACCTAAAACAGGCAATGCATCGTATTCTGCAAGCATTGCGATCTTAGGACCCGGCTTTTTGCCTTTATATACAGCTTTATATGATGTAGGAATTCCGCAGAATCCCTTTTCAACTTCAAATCCGTATTTTGAAAGGAGCCGGCACTGCCATTCACAGGCTTTTACTTCCTGCTTCCCTAATTCCGGATGATTGAAGATATTTTTTGCAAGTTCTCTGATTTCGGGGTCTAAATTATTAACTATCGCATCAATTCTTTCCATTACAACTTTGTCCATTTTGAATCCTCCCTCTATCGGACTGTCAGACGCACTCGTTTTCCGATCTAAGATATTATATCACAAAAATCTCTCATTTTCTACATTTTATTTGATAATTTCCGCTATTGGTTTGTTGAAATGTTTGGCAGAAAAATATAAAAAAGGGTGGATTTTTCTATTAACATGTAGTATAATTATTCCGTTGTCGATTTGTGCTACCGTGGCTCAGTCGGTAGAGCAGCTGATTCGTAATCAGCAGGTCGCCGGTTCGAATCCGGCCGGTAGCTCCATAAAAAAACGCCTCATGCAAAGCATGAAGCGTTTTTTTATTGTTTTTTTCCACAGACATATTCGCAATAAATGTTTACCGGACAGCTGTCACACTTCGGTTTTCTTGCATCGCAGCACTGTCTGCCGTGAAAAATCAGGCTGTGATGTGTGCAGCGTTCCTCCGGCACTCTTTCCATCAGTGACAGTTCGGTTTTCAGCACATCTTTCTCATCTGCAAGTCCGATTCGATTCGCAACACGGAACACATGCGTATCAACGGCAATTCTTTGCTGTCCAAACCCTACCGCAAGAACAACATTGGCGGTCTTGCGGCCGACACCCGGAAGACTTATGAGTGAGTCATAATCATTCGGCACTTTCCCGCCGAAGTCGCGGCAGATTTTCTGTGCCATGGCTACGATATTCTTTGCCTTTGTGCGATACATTCCGATTCGTTTTATGTATTCCTCAACTTCTGACGGTTCTGCGGCTGCAAGTGCCTTTGCATCCGGATAGCGTTCAAAAAGCGCGGGACTCACCTGATTCACAGACTTATCCGTTGTTTGTGCAGACAGCGCCACCGCAACAATAAGTTCATACACATTCTTGTGATTTAATGCGCACTCGGCATCCGGATAGGTTTCTTCCAGAATGTCGAGTACTTTGATTACGTCATCTTGTTTGATCATTTTTTACTCTCTTTCTTGACTTGCTCTCCTTTAAATGGTAGAATTGTATACAATTTTTCAGTAAGGAGCATTGCCACATGTTAAGCTTGGATTTTATAAATAATGAATATGAAGACACCAAAACACCGGCGCAAAAGGTGTGCGAATCGATCGCAATCGATATCTTGACCGGAATTCTTCCCGACGGAAAACAAATTGTCGAGCAAAAGCTCTGCGAAAAGTACAAGATGAGCCGTACTCCTATCCGGGAAATTATAAAGGACCTGCAAATGCTTGGGCTTATCGATCTGATTCCCAACCGCGGTGCTTTCGTCTCCGGTATCTCTCAACGCGATGTAAACGATTTTTTCTATATGAAAAGTCTTCTCTACCCTCAATGTGTCAAGTGGGCAGTCGAGCGCATAACGGAGGAGGAATTCGCAATGCTTGAAGAGGCCTTTACCTTCATGCAGTTCTATGCCGTAACCGAAGACCTCGAAAAAATCCAACGGGTCATCCATGGCTTCAACGCCATAATATACAACGCAAGTCACAACAAGGAACTTGAAACAACGCTTCTCAGATATGACTTTTTAATAAAATATGCAAACATTGGCGTACGCTATCCTCTTAATTTCATGCAAGACGTTCTCGAAGAACATCAAGCCATCTTCGATGCTTTCAAAGCAAAGGATCCCGACATGGGCGCGGATGCCGCACAGGTACACGCATATAAATCAATGATGCGCAGAAAATAATCTGTGCGTTTTTTATAACTGGTTATAATATTCCGAGGTGTTCCAGCAAAATCTTAAGTCCGATTAAAATCAAGATGATTCCGCCCGCAAGACTTGCTTTATTCTCATATTTGTTTCCGAATTTATGCCCTATAAACACACCTGCTGAGGAAATAACAAAAGTCGTGCAGCCGATCAGCGCAATCGCAGACACTATGTTTACCTGCAGGAATGCAAAAGAAATTCCGACTGCCAAAGCGTCGATACTTGTTGCAATTGCCAGCACGAACAGTTCTTTGATATTCAGCCCCGATCCTTCTTCGCAGCAGGATTTGTCCTTGTCATCGCCCCTAAAAACATCCCAAATCATCTTGCCCCCTATAAACGCAAGAAGCACGAACGCAATCCAATGGTCAAAGCTTGTAATGTACGCCTCAAACTGTTTTCCAAGCAGCCATCCCACAAACGGCATCAGTGCCTGAAATCCTCCGAAAAACAATGCAATAACAAGCGTCTGACCTTTGTCTAACTTTCTCATGTTCAACCCCTTGCAAATTGCAACTGCAAATGCATCCATAGAAAGTCCGACACCGATCATAAAAATTTCAAAAAAACTCATAATATCTCCCTATTTTCTTTTTGGGTAAAAAAATATCTCCCTACAATTATAGAGAGATATTTTATCATATTATGCATTAAAAAACAAGGTTTTGCCGTCACTGTCAATGGTAACTTTGCCGCCGTCAACGAGGTCGCCGCGGATAATCATCGAAGCCAGTTCGTTTTCAACATGCTTCTGAAGATAACGCTTAATCGGTCTTGCGCCGTACTGCGGGTCGTAGGATTCTTTTGCGATGAGCTCCTTTGCGGCATCCGTCATCGTAAGCGTCATGTCTCTGTCTGCAAGTCTGTTTGCAATCGCCTTGAAAGCAAGGTCGATAATCTTCTTAACCTGCTCCAATGTAAGGGCGCTGAATACGATAATGTCATCCACACGGTTTAAGAACTCCGGTCTGAAGTAATTCTTCAGCTCACCGGTTACTCTTTCCTTGACTTCTTCCGGAATATTACCTTCCTGATTCATATTCTCAATCAGCTCGCTGCTTCCGATGTTGGAAGTCATAATGATAATTGTGTTCTTAAAGTCAACGGTTCTGCCCTGGTTGTCGGTCAAACGTCCGTCGTCAAGCAGCTGAAGCAGGATGTTGAATACATCCGGATGTGCTTTTTCGATTTCGTCGAACAAAACAACACTGTAAGGTTTTCTTCTTACCGCTTCGGTAAGCTGTCCGCCCTCATCATATCCAACATATCCAGGAGGCGCTCCTACCAGTCTGGAGACGGAGTGCTTTTCCATGTACTCGGACATATCAATACGAATCATATTTCTTTCGGTATCAAACAAGGACTCGGAAAGCGCTTTCGCAAGTTCGGTTTTGCCGACGCCTGTAGGTCCGAGGAAAATGAACGAACCGATTGGTCTGTTTTCATCCTTGAGGCCTGCTCTTGCTCTGAGGATTGCCTCCGAAACCGCCGTAACAGCTTCATCCTGGCCGATAACCCTCTGATGAAGGATTTCAGGGAGCTTCAAGAGTTTTTCTCTCTCGGTTTCCACAAGCTTGCTTACCGGAATGCCTGTCCACGAAGAAATAACCTCCGCGATTTCTTCTTCGTTTACTTCTTCTTTCAAAAGTCTTGCTTCGCCGCCGTCTACGCTGTCAGCCTTCTGCTTCTCTTCTTCCAGTTTCTTCTCAAGTTCCGGAAGCGTTCCGTATTTGAGCTGCGCCAGTTTTTCGAGGTCATAGTTTCTCTCCGCCTCTTCCATCTGGCGTTTGACTTCTTCAATCTGCTGCTTGGTTCCCTTGACCTCGGAAATCGCCTTCTTTTCGTTTTCCCACTGCGCTCTCATGGAAGCATCTTCTTCTTTGAGGGCTGCCAGTTCTTTCTCGAGGGTCGCAAGTCTTGCTGCGGAAGCTTTGTCGGTTTCCTTGCCGAGTGCTTGTTTTTCAATCTCAAGCTGCATAATCTTTCTGGATATTTCGTCCAGTTCCGACGGCATGCTGTCGATTTCGGTTCTGATTCTTGCAGCCGCTTCGTCCATCAGGTCGATGGCCTTATCCGGCAGGAATCTGTCGCTGATATAACGGTCGGAAAGTGTCGCGCAAGCAATTAAAGCACCGTCCGTAATTCTGACGCCGTGATGAATTTCAAAACGCTCTTTCAAGCCTCTTAGGATAGAAATCGTGTCTTCCACCGACGGCTGATCAACCAGCACCTTCTGGAATCTTCTTTCGAGTGCGGCATCTTTTTCGATATATTTTCGATATTCATCCAATGTTGTAGCGCCGATGCAGTGAAGCTCACCTCTTGCCAGTTTCGGCTTCAGGAGATTGCCCGCATCCATCGAGCCTTCGGTTCTGCCGGCACCTACAATATTATGAATTTCATCGATGAACAGAATGATTCTGCCCTCGGATTTTTCAACTTCGTTTAAGACCGCTTTCAGTCTTTCCTCGAATTCGCCCCTGAACTTAGCACCCGCAATCAGTGCACCCATATCCAGCGCGAAAATGGTCTTGTCCTTCAGACCTTCCGGCACATCGCCGTTCAAAATACGCTGCGCGAGGCCTTCTACGACTGCGGTTTTGCCGACGCCCGGCTCACCGATCAGCACAGGATTATTCTTCGTTCTTCTGGAAAGGATCTGAATTGCGTGTCTGATTTCGGCATCTCTTCCGATTACCGGGTCGAGCTTGCCTTCCCTTGCCATTTCCACAAGGTCACGGCCGTATTTATTCAGTGCGTCGTAATTATCCTCCGGATTCTGGCTGGTTACTCTCTGATTTCCCCTTACTTTGGAAAGCGCCTCTAAGAATTTATTCTTTGTAATATTGTATTTCGCGAAAATTTTTGCGCTCGGCGTTCCCTTTTCCTCAAGCAAGGCAATATATAAATGCTCTACGCTGACATATTCGTCCTTGAATTCCTCTGCGATCTTCTCCGCTCTCATCAAAATCTGCGAAAGTCTTCTGGAAGAATACATATTGTCTGCGGCTCCGGAAACCTTCGGGAGCTTTTCAAGCTGTTCCTCCACATCTGCAATCACTGCCGTCGGATCCACATTCATGTACTTCAAAAGCTTCGGAATCAGACCGTCCTTCTGCATCAAAAGCGCCATATGAAGATGTTCTCCGTCGAGCATCTGATGCCCTTCGGAAATCGCTATGTTCTGGCAGTCCATAACCGCCTGCTGTGCATTCTGTGTATATTTTTCAATGTTCATATCATCACCCCTATTCCATCAAACATAAACATTTTCTTCCATTTTTATCTGTTCAGACACCTTTATTATGCCCTCACGACTTTGTATATACCCATTGTACACCCTTTCAAACGCAAAGTAAAGAAAAATTTAGCACTCTTTTTAGCAGAGTGCTAATAAAGTAATGTCCTTATCTTAACTTTCGGTAGGTCACCCAGCCTGTATATGTTTTTAAGCTGGGCTTGTTCCTGCTTTTTCCTGTCGTTGACGGATTTCTCTTGTTTTAGAGTGAAAGGGCCGGCAGATTTCTTCCGTATTTTCCCTTACCGTTGACTATTTTCTATTCTCTTGCCTCTAAGGTGATCAAATTTCTTCCGAATTTTTGCCATTTTAGATATTTCTATGAAAAATCGTCTACCTGTTCTAAATTTCAGACGTGAATTTAGATAGAAAATGCAAAAATGGAGTTTGTGTTCTAAATTTTCGGTGGCGAATCGTGTCGAAAATGTCGAACGATGTCGAATCTTTCTTTTAGTACATTTTTATTGAATTCCAGAAAAGGAATATTTTACTTTTAATGGAATAAAGCAGTTTATTTTCAAGGTATTCCTGTAATTTTTTTAGAACACAAACTCACTTTTCTTCTGCAATGTCTAAAAATCCAAAAAAAATTTAGAACACAAACTTAAAAAAGCCCTTCTACTTCTAAATTTCAAAAAAACTCTTAAAAGACAGCAACCCGCCCGGCGCATTGCCGAGCGGATTACCGTCATACATACAAGTTCTTTCAAAAAAGAGATAGTTTCTACTTTGCCTTTGTCCAAGTTCTTGAGGCGTACTTACACTGCTTGAGTGCGGTTTTTGCGGTGAGCTTGCCGTTTTCATCGTAAACTCTGACCTGAACCTTGTAGAAGTATTTCGTTCCCTTCTTACCACTTGTGTTCGTGTAAGTTGCAGTTTTCTTCGTCACGGTGGACTTATAGGAAACTGCTTTCTTCGTCGAGCGATAGAAGCGGTACTTCACAGTGAAGCCGAGGTCTTTCAGTTCCTTGATGGAAGCCGTAACCTTCGCGTCGCTCTTCAGGACTGCTTTGATGTTCTTCTTCGCCGTCTTGCCGGAGCGGGCTGTGAGCTTCATGTTCTTAACGATGGATTTTGCTTTTGCAATCTTTTCTGCATTAGCCGTATCATCCACAGGCGGTTCTGCTGCCTTTTCGATTGCAACCGTTACTGTGGAACCTGTCGCCGCTTCAGACATTGCTTTCAGTTCTTCCCGCGTATAGGTCTTATCCCCGAACGGAGTCTTAATTGTGAGCTTCGCATCAGTATCTTTCACGATGGAGTCGATGAAGCTCTTTTCAAGCGTTACATCTGCCTTCGCTGCGTCGCCAACGGATTTGCTGGAAACATTCAGAATGATTTCTTTCGACTTGCTTGCTTTCGCCTGCTTCAGAATTTCTTTCTGATTATCGGTAGAAACTTTGACTTCAGCAACTTTCGTCTTCGTACCGTCAGCATTTGTCTTTTCGCTTACTTTAACTTCGGTTGGTGCGGTCGTCGTACCTGTCTTGGTGTCAGTTGTGACATTCTTGACCTCCTCGACAACACCGCCGCCACTTATATCATCACCCCAGCCGCTCTCATATCCGGTTTCCTTTTTGTAATCATCCGTATAGAACCAGAAAATGGTATCTCCATTCTTCAACACTCGAGTTGCATAACCTTCATCTGCGATTAGTCCATTCAACCGGTACATCCATCCACTATTGTTTCCATTGGTGAACTCTCCAAGCCAAACTTTTTCTGTTGGATGCATGACCTGTGAGATGTAAGTGCCACCGTCAGTTTGAAAATCAATTCTCGAATTATATAACATCATATCTGTTACATATTTTACTGTCGACCCTTTCGGAACGGTGAGCGTTGTTGTCGGAATCCATGTCTGCACCTCATGTCCCGGATTTGGATTTCCTTTTCCATCCTCCCCATGCACTTTATCACCTGTCCATGTGAAAGATACTTTTATCGAATCCGTACTTGTATTTTCTTGTTTCCGCTTAATAGTAATTACATATTGCTGCGTTTTTGTTTTGTCAGCAGAGGTTACTTTAAAGGTAAAGGAATTGTCACCAACTTTTAAGTTTTTTGTTTTGCTATGGCTGTCCTCGGACAGTTCTTCTCCAATTGCATCTTCCTCTGAAATCAAAAGCACTGTTGCGTTTGGATTTAGTGCTTCTGCTTTGAACGCAACCTTTTCCACATTGTTTTCGACTTCGTATACAAAATTATTGTTTGCAATTTCGCTGCCTTCAACAACGCGGTCGCCCGGTGTAATCACTATATTGTTGATATCAACATTATCTGCCGGGTTTCCGCCACCGGTTACGGAAAATACATATATGATAGGTTCTTTTTCGCCATTCTGAACAATAATACGCAGAGTTCTTGCTCCATTTTCGTCTAGCAATACTTTTCTCGTAGCTGTGCCGGTAAATTTTGTATTGTTTATCCAAATATTATCTGATTTATTCTTGCCTGCAACACTGACATTCAAGCTTTTAATCGAATCATCTTTTAATGCAATTTCATAGAAGTTTCCGATTTTATTTGATGTCTGCGAGAAATTTACGGTTGAATACTCTATATCATTGATTTTAATTGAGCTAGGCTGTTCGGTTAGCCCAACAGCTTCTTTCTTTTTGCTTGCGTTTACCTTACTAATACCTCCAATCTCAGGAGATACTTCACCAAAGGCAATTGTCGTATATAGCATACAATTAGTTGCCTTTACATATTTTACTTCGTCAAGTTCTACCGGCTTGCCTTGCTCGTCAACAGCCCATGAGATGTCCATATACTGTGCACCTTCAACATATGGGTTTTTTACTGAGATAGCCGTAGGGTTTACATCTCCGTTTTCGGAAACATCTGCATACCCAAATGCGTGTTCAGGCCGCTTTCCATTTCCGCTATATGTACATACTCCTGTTAAGGTATATGTTTCACTCACCTCTTTTCCGCTGAGTTCTTTGTGTGTAGCATTGATCGGATAGTACATATCTGTTCTGAATTGAAGCCAATTTTCAGCACCGTCCTTTGCCGTAAAGCTTTTCATTCTGGTTGATGCACCGCTTTCTTTGGCATCGCGTTTATATGTAACCCAATAGTTCCAATCTGTTGTGAGTTCGTAGTATTCTGATCCTGCAAGGTTGTACCATGTCTCTCCATCTTCAGACACGCTGATTGCTGCGGGTTCCGCGGCATTTTTTCCAAAAGAATTTCCGTAAACAACGAAATCAACCCCATATTTGTTCATCGGATCGTTTTTGATTGCTTCATCAAACTCATAGACAACATATCCGCCAAATGCCCCCAATGTAGTTATGTTGTACAGATTATCCGTATTAATATCAGCTCCCAAGGTATTATCAGGAACAATTCCGCCGCCCCAAAATCCATTAACGAACTGCCCCGGTCCCGGTAAAGCTTCTTTAACCCTTGATGCACCATCCGGCATTCTTGGATATACACAAATGTTATATTCTGTATATCTGTCTTCTTTTGTTGCATCGCTAACAAATATTTTTGCAATTGTCGGGGCCATTCTCAGTCTTCCGTAATAATCTTTTTGACCGTTCCTCTCGTAAGTCGGTCGTTGTAAGATTAACGGGTGCTCCTCATCAATTACCTTGCCTTCATAAGCATTTGAATCTTTTGTCGCCGGGACATCATAGGTTACAATATATCCGCTTTCTGCCTTTGCAGTAAGCTTAAATGTCTTATCAGAGCCTTCTGCTGCCTTGGTAAACGCATCTAATGTAACGGAGTTTCCCTCATTTACCAGTGAGTTCCTGACAATGAGACCATTTTCAATTTCTAATGATTCAAATTGTAATAACGGTTTCGCACGATTTACAACAATTGTATAGGTTTCGTCCTTTTGGTTGTCTTGGTCTGATTGTCTGTGTGTCACAAGGCTGAATGTGTTTTCACCGTATTTCAGCGGTAAATCTTTAAATGTGTATTTGCGCGCATAAGGGGCACTTGGATTTTTTTCGTATCCTTTGTTTTCATTTTTGCATTCTTGATCGTTTAATTTGACAGTCACAGCATCATCGCAAGTGCAGAATACAAAGCTTATTTTGTTATTCTCTTCCGGTAAATTGATTGCCTTCTCGTCGGTATACTCTCGACGTTTTCTAGCGTCTTCCGTGCAGTTCATCGGATTCAATAGTGTAGTATTTTTTCGCGAATCTGTTGTATAATATTGGAGTCCTACCAGCTGATTATCCTCTTTCAGCTTAATAGAAAATCCGTAGGTGTTCGTATTGGTTTCATCCGAATCGCTGGCTACTGTTACAAAAACCTTATTGTCCTCATAGTCTGCACTTTTAGCACTTAATCCTTTAATGGTGCATTTACCATTTTTCACATTCAGTGAATTTTCTCGTTGTTTTACCTCTTTAATTATACAATTTTCTGCTGCTTTCAAGGTGAGTGAAATGCCACCCAAGGCTGCCGATCGCAGCGGGGGATTGATGGTGACAGTATACTCTGTCACTTGCGGGCTAAATTCCGGTGTAACCGTAACCCCGTTTGGAATTTTATTTTGGTTTCCTGTTGAAAAATCTGCCGTGAGCAAGGTCGGTTTCTCATCAGCGTATACATAGTTAATGACATTTGGATTTACAAGAAGACTTGTTATAATCAACGAAAATGCCAAAAACAGCGAAAAGATTTTTTTCATTTTATCTCTCCCTTCTCTCTTATTTTTATTCATTTTTACCTCCTGTAAAATATTTGGGTTCTCGACGACTGCTCGTCATATCATCAAAGCATTGAGTTCTTACATTCTGCTTTCGCATTGTAAGTCATCTGTGCTGTGTGAACATTTTTCATCTTAATTTTCCGCTTCTGCCGTTTTCCTCAGTGAAGTCTCTGACAAGCTGCAGGAGTTCTTCGTCTGTCATTTCTTTATATGGCGCTCGAACCTCATTCAACTTTTGGATTTTCTCTGTTGCTGTCAGGTTCGGATTGTCCTTTATGCTCTGTTTTATTTCTCGTTGATTCACTTACTTCCCTCTCTTGTATCTATGCTGCCTTTTGTTCCGGCGGGCGGCGTCACCTGTCGGCACCGCCCGGTAAGGATGAAAAGAATTTTATGTATTAAAAAAACGATGATTGTTATAACCATCGCCTTTGTGTCTTGTATCTCTTGACTCCGAAGCGGAATCAAAAGGTATGCGGATAGGAAGCTATCGCCATGCTGTCAATTCTTCGTTTCGGGGTTTGTAGGTCTTCTGACTGATCCATTCATGTGCGGAGGGTTTTTCCTCGCACAAACGCATTGCTTCAGCCTTCTCTCCGGGCCATGACAGCCCTTCCAATGACCGGTTTTCACCGCGCGCGGATTACTCCGTACGGAAAACAATGCTTTAGAAATACAGCTACTTTGGGAAGTCTGCCGCCGGGTCCTGCGCGGATCGCGCGCTGTCCGGATTCGCTGCCTGCGAATCCAATGGGCTGACTTCTTTCCGTGTCCGGGATTCTCACCCGATTCCCTTGTTCAGCTGGAACAAGAATGCGTGTCCGTTCGGCACCGCCGGCGCTGTTTGCACCGCGTCTGCGTCTGTTCGGGTCGCGCATTTGCCACAAAAGCCTGTAATTGATTCATTTTTCATTTTTGTGTTTACTTTCCTTGCGAAACGACAAAAAAGACTGCCGTTTCTCAGGCAGTCCGCATCCATCACATACATCTTGTTTTTATACATGGCTGTTTCCACGTGTTTGACAAGTATCAGCCGAAAAGTGCCGCCGAGCGAGCTTCCTGCCGCTGTAACAGGAATCTCCTTTTTGCCTGCTTACCTTTTCGCATTGATGTATGCTTCTGCCTCAGAGAAATTTTTACATCCAAGCGATAACTCGTCTCCCGTCTCGTCGTTCTAAACGCATCACGGTTGCTCGCCAGTCGGGAAATCTCACCCCACTTCCGTTAGTTATCCTCGTTGCTGTTGTTCTTTTTATAAACGCACACAAAGTATATCACAAAAAACACATGGATTCAACACATTTTTTCATTAGATACCGTAATTTGCCGGAAAGCGTGTTTGAAGCGGGAGAATTATCTCTCCGCTCCACACTCTTTTTCAAACAAATATTTGAGGTAGCCGTAACCCTCCGCTTCCATCTTTTCGTACGGTACAAAGCGCAGCGCGGCGCTGTTGATACAATACCGCACACCATTTGGAGATTCAGAATCTCCACTAAACACATGCCCCAGATGAGAATTCCCTGCCCTGCTTCTCACTTCGGTTCTGCGCATGCCATGACTGTTATCTTCCAGTTTTGTTATCGCCGGTTCCTCGATTGGTTTGGAGAAGGCCGGCCAGCCGCAGCTGCTCTCGAATTTGTCGGCAGAGGAAAACAACGGTTCACCCGTCACAATATCCACATAGATGCCTTTTTCGAACTTATTCCAAAATTCGCCCGTAAAAACTCTCTCTGTGCCGCTTTCCTGCGTAACGTGATATTGCTCTTTGGTCAGCTTTTGCCGAATCGCCTCCGCAGCCGGCCGTTTGTAATCGCCCGGATCGACGCGAAGCTCCGAAAAAAGCTTCATTTCTTCCTTCGGAATATGGCAGTAGCCGTTCGGATTCTTTTTTAAGTAATCCTGATGATACGCTTCCGCTGGATAGTAGTTTCTTAGAGGCGCGATCTCTACAAAAAATTTCTCGCTGCGTTGGCGCTCGATTTCCGCGATGCGTTCTACCGTTTCTTTTACCTTGTCATTGGTGTAATAGATGCCGGTCTGATACTGGCTGCCGCGATCATTACCCTGACGGTCCTTCACCGTAGGATCAATGACATAGAAGTACGCGAGAAGCAGGGCGTCAAGGCTTACTTTTTGCGGATCATACGCAACCCGCACCGTTTCACGAAATCCGGTGTTTCCTGCGCAGACACTGCGATAATTCGCGTCCGCTTCGCAGGTGCCGTTCGCGTAACCGCTTTCCGCGTCGATGACGCCCGGAATGGACTGCATCAGCGCTTCCAGTCCCCAAAAGCATCCGCCCGCCAAATATACAACGTCTTTTGATGTGTCCTGATACATTTCTTCTCCCTCCTGCGTGGCAGTGTCCTGCCCTGTCGTTTCCATCTCTCTGCTGTCGCTGCCTTCCTTGCTCGCTTCGTCCTTGGATAAATAATTCCATGCGGCGCAGCTTGTCAGCAGCGCGCAAATGATAAGCATCATCACAAGAAGGCTCAAAGATTTCTTTGACATGGTGTCTCCCCCTTTCCGCGGCAATTCGCCCTTGCTAAAAAAACAGCTTTTCTATACTGTATCAAGCAGGCTATAAAATTGGCGTTAAGAAAAAGGTTCTTTTGAAGTTTTGGGAGTTGCAGAGGTTTTTGCCGTCATTTCGTCCATGTTCGCACGCCGTATCTGCATTGTTTCAATTCACTTTCCGCTATCTTGAAATGGTCGTTGCCGCAGCGGACATAAAGAATCACTCGTACTTTATAATAATATTTCTTTCCGCGGACCCCCTCCTTGTTGACGTATACATTTTTTTCATGGGTACGCCATGTAATGTATCGTGAATGTTTTCTTACAGATCGACAGAACTTATAATATATCTCGTAGCCCTCTGCCTCTGCTTCATCGATGAGTGCCTCCAGTTCAGCACTCGGTTGAACGACTACTTTAATATTCTTTTTCTTTGTTTTCATGGTGCGTACGGCGAGTTCAAGATTCATGACTTTTTCTGAGAGCGCGATCTCCGTTTCGTTCAGGATCGGTTCGTCCGCATCAGGCGGAAACTCAAATCCGAACGTCTCATTTGCTGTAAAGCCAAACGCGAGGAATAAACTCAATGCAACGCACAAGAATCTTCTTTTTAGTCGTTTCAAAGTTGCTGATTTTTCCATGTAAAAATACCTCCTGTATATTCGATATATTCATTTACGCGGTAATTCGACGTCAAAAAACGCTGAAACCCAGTCATAGACAGGGGTTTACTGGTTTTTAGCTTTTGCAAAAAACTTTGGAGGGAAATTTGAGAAAGCTATACGCCTAAAATATCTTTATGATGTCCGATTTCCAGAAGTAAAATAATCGTTCCGCTCTCATATCTCCACAAAAGGCGAATATCCATGTTCACGCTCATGTGAACTACCCATTGTCTAAAGCCAATGGGCTTCCTGCTTCATCGACCTCGTAACCTACTATCTCCACAGGCGTTAATTTGGGCAGTCCCTGCCCTAT
>ERZ773235.851-NODE-851-length-36042-cov-8.074444_pt1 | contig 36042 bp, 46 predicted proteins | sample MGYA00580522_ERZ773235 | MGnify/ENA primary metagenome ERZ773235 (study PRJEB29015, sample SAMEA2737797) | human gut metagenome | biome: human gut; feature: human-associated habitat; material: faeces | place: China | collected 2012 ...
TAAATGAACATAAATTGGACTTATTGATAAATTATCTTGATCACCGATAATCCACCATCCACTATCTGTACAATCTCCAGCTATAAATTCCATTATATAAAATTCTTTGCCTTTATCAATATCATTTAGCTTAACAACAAATTTTATTGGAGCAAATAAAAATATGATTAAAATAATAAATAATAATATTATTAATTTTTTTCTGAATTTCTTTATTTGTTTCATATTCGTCAATAAAAATTAGGATAAAATTCCTGAAACTTTCCTCCATCATTCACTACTGGGTAATTTAACGATCCTGAAGTTGACCATCCATAATCTGCTCTTTCATCAGAACGTTCACTTCTAATACCATTTATTAAATCAATAACAGAGTTAAAAATCCCCCAATATTCTTTTTTACCATATGAATAAATATACTGATAATCTGTTCTACCATTATTATTATTTGATCCAGTAGCTGCTTGAACAAGCCCTCCAGTCATGTTAGCCCATGATTGTGCAAATGACATTGTATTATTAAATTTGTTCCCTGTTCTACATGCACCAAAATAAGTATACATTTTATTCGAAAAGGATGATGAATTAATTTTATTTAAATCAGATTTAAAAATATTTAAATTATTATTATTTATTTTTAAATTAATTAAATTATTTTTTTCTGAATTATTTTTATTTATTTCTACATCTAAAAATCCATGTTCTCCTAATTCATCAAATCCAAAAGAAATTAATGAACCTGGATATATAAAATTATTTTTATTTTCTTCATAATTTGCTTTATGAATATGGCCTAGTGCAACATAGTCAAACCCTATCTCTTTTAATTTATTACTATTTAATGGATTATATTGCATATCTAGTGTTTTACTAGCATCTAATGAACCATGTGTAATTAATATATTTATTTTATTTTTATTTTTTATATTTATTTTTTCAATTTGAGAATTTTCACAATAAAAATCTGTAAATCCAAATCCATATATATCCGCTTCTTCTGTCTCTATAATTTTTATTTCAGAATTAAATATTGTTACATTATTATTCCATTCAAATGTATTATAAAAAGAATTTATTAAAAATGGATCATGATTTCCTGGTGATATAAATATTTGTGTATTTGGTATTTCTTTAAATAAGTTATTAATATATTCTATTGTGCTTTTTCTTATATATTTTTGTTCATATAAATCCCCTGATATAAATAAAAAGGGAATTTGATTTTCTTTTATATATTCTATTGTATCTGCAAAAGCTTTTCTTTGTTCAAGTCTTCTTTCATTTGCCAAATTTTCTCTTGATGCAAGTACTGTAAATGGGCTGTCAAAATGCACATCTGCCATGTGTATAAATCTCATTAATTTTCCTCCTTACTAATGCCAGTTTTTATATTTCCTACTTTTTGTTGCTTAGTAAATAATTTCTAGCTATTATTCCATTTAAGTGAATTAATGCTCTTTTTTTAACTTGTAATTCTATTTTTTTATCTAATATATATAAAACTGCCTCATCAATATCTTTTTTTGCTAAATCTTTTATATATTCTATATCATCAAAATTTCTTTCTTTACTTGTTCTATCTGCAATGAATAATATTTTAGAATATATATCCATATCTTTATTTCCCGTTGTATGGTTTGCTATTGCTTGTCCCATACTTTCAGAAAATCCAAATTTTTTTATTGCAATATCTTTTCCTATTTTAGCATGAAGAAGTGGAGTATTCTCTCTTTCCACTTCATCTATTTCTATATTATTATCTTTTACATATTTTAATTTATCTTCTTCACTTATTTCTTTTGCAACATCATGAGCTATTCCTATTTTTTTTGCTATTTCTACATCTGCTCCATACATTTTTGCAAGTTCTTCTGAGCGTTCCATTACTCCTATGCTGTGATTATATCTTTTTTCTGATAATTGTTTTTTTACATATTCTTGTATTTCTTTTAATTCCATTTTATACTCCTCTAATTAATTTTCTAATGCCAAATCTATTAACTTATCTAATAATTCAGAATATTCTAATCCACTTTGTGCCCATAATTTAGGATACATACTTATTTCTGTAAAACCTGGTAAAGTATTTATTTCATTAATATAAATTTCATTTGTTTTATCATTTACAAAAAAGTCCACTCTTGCAAAACCTTTACCATCAATTGCCTTAAATGCTTTTATAGCTGTTTTTCTAACTTCATCTGTTAAATCTTTATTTATTTCTGCAGGAATTGTAAGTTTAGATTCCGCATTTTTATATTTTGCATCAAATGTATAAAAATTCTCTGCTGGTAAGATTTCCCCAATACATGATGCTTTTACATCTTCATTTCCCAATACTGAACATTCTATTTCTCTTCCTATTAATGTTTCTTCTATTAATATTTTTTTATCAAACTTTGAAGCATATTCTATATATTTTTCCAATTCTTCTATATTTTTTGCTTTATTTATTCCTACAGATGAACCTGAATTAGATGGCTTTATAAACATTGGATAACTTATGTTTTTTTCTATCATTTTGCAAATTTCTTTTAGCTCTTTTCTTGTTTCATTAAAATCTTTATCTATATAAATATATTCATCTTTATCTTTTCTTATATATTCATACTTTGCTTGCTTAATTTTTGCCTTGTCAAATATGATCTTTGCATATACTTTATCCATAGCAATAGAAGACCCCATAACTTTGCAACCAACATATGGTTTTTTTAGCAATTCGAACAAACCTTGTACTGTTCCGTCTTCTCCATACAAACCATGTAGTACAGGAAATATAACATCCATCTCTCTTAAATATTCAATTGTGTTTTCTATTTTTTGAATGTTTTCTATTCTATCTCCTACTTCATATTGTTTAGATATATCTAAACATTTATACCATTCTCCATTATTATCTATGTATATTGGATAAACTTCATATTTATCTTTATTAAGTTTTTTAGCAACAGATGTTCCAGAAACTATTGATACGTCATGTTCTGTTGACATTCCTCCGAATACAACTCCTATTTTTATTTTACTCATTTATACTTTGCCCCCCTTATATTTCTTTTAATTCATTTAGTATTTTACTAAAGTTCATAGAATTAGAAGCTTTTAATAAAATTAAATCTCCACTTTTTATTATTTCTTTTATATTTTTAATTGCTTCGTCTATATTATTGAAGCTTTTCACATTTTCCATTTTTAATTCCTTTGCTTTATTGGCTATATTTTTTGCATTATCTCCAATAGTAATTAATATATCTATTTTATTTTTTACTACTTCCTCTCCGACTTTTTCGTGCAACTCTTTTGCATACTCTCCCAATTCTAGCATGTCGCCAAGAATTGCTATTTTCCTTTGTGCTAAAGTGTTGTTTACAACTTCTAATGCCGCTTTCATTGAATCATAGCTTGCGTTATAGCTATCATTAATTACTTTTATGTTGTTTTTAATAATTTCTATATCCATTCTTTTGGCTGTTAGTTTAAATTCCGAAATTCCTTTTATTATTTTTTCTTTTTCTACATTTAATATATCCCCTACAGCAAATGCACAGACAGAATTATATACAAAATGAATTCCTCCTATTGGCACGTTTCCTTTTATTCCATTTATCTCAAATTCGCTACTATTTTCTAATGTAGTAATTTTTTTTGCCATATATGTACTATTATTTTCTAACCCATATGTATATATTTTATATCTTTTTTCTTTTTTTGCCCACTCGTGTAACAAATCATTATCATTGTTTATTAAAACGAATCCGTTTTTGTCTAATCCTTCTAATATTTCTAATTTTGCTTTTAATATATTCTCCCTTGATCCTAAATTTCCAATATGAGATGTTCCTATATTTGTTATTACGCATCCTGTTGGCTTTGCAATATTTGTTAATAAACTTATTTCTCCAAAGTGATTCATTCCCATTTCTACAACAACTGCTGTATGGTCTTTTAATTTTAGCAATGTCATTGGTAAACCAATATGATTGTTCATATTTCCTTCTGTTTTTAATACTTTGTATTTTTGTCCCAACACATTTGCTATAATATCTTTTGTGCTGGTTTTCCCTACACTTCCTGTTACTGCGATTACAGGTATATCATATAAACTTCTTTTATATTTTGCTAACTCTTGAATTGCTTTTATTGTGTTCTCTACCTTTATAATTACTTTTTCTTTATACTTGTTTATTATTTCTTCATTTACATTCTCATCTGTAATACACCCAATTGCGCCGTTTATAAATGCTTGTTCTATATAATCATTTCCATTTATTTTTTCACCATTTATTCCTAAATACAGATCACCTTTTTTTAATGTTCTTGTATCTTTAGAATATGTTTCTATTTCTATATTTTTTTCACCTGATAATAATTTTCCATTACATATTTCTACTATTTTTTTTACAGTTATATTTTTATTGTCCATGTTTTTTATTACCTCTTCTTAATAATTTATTTGTTAGTATTCATTTTATGCTTATTTTATAACATTTTTTATTAAATGAAAATAGTTTTAATCTATTTAGATAAAATATTATATAAAAATATTATAATAAGTCGTTTTTTATTGACAAAATTTGCTTTTGAATATAAAATCATTACGGAACTTTAAGTTAGGAGGTTTTTACATGTGGGGAGACATAGCAATTACATTTCTTCTTGCCTTTATAACTACTTATGTTTTTACACCTTATAGTATTAGGCTGGCTAGAAAAGTTAAAGCTCTAGATATACCAAAAGATAAGAGAAAAATTCATAAAAAAATAATGCCACGACTTGGTGGAATTGCAATCGTTGCAGGTTTTCTTGTTTCAGCAATTTATTTGATTCTTGCAATGATTATTGAAGGAAAATTAGATATTTTTTCAAATAAATATTATATAAAATTAATTGGTTTCTTCCTTGGTATAGTAGTTTTAGAAATCTTTTGTTATTTTGATGATACTAAAGGAATTAAGCCTATTATAAAATTAATAGGGCAAATAATTGCTGCTGTTATTGTAGTTTCAAGTGGAGTTGTTATAGATAGAATACTTCCAACTTCTGCGGAATCAATACTTTCAAACGAAATTTTTCTAAAAGTATTCACTGTGTTTTGGATTGTTGGAATTACAAATGCAATAAATTTATTAGATGGATTAGATGGTCTTTCATCTGGTGTTTCTTTAATCTCATCTATTTGCTTAATGTTTATATTTATATTAAACTCATCACCAGTTATATCAATAATTCTAGCAACTGCTCTAGCAGGTTCATTATTAGGTTTCTTACCTTTTAACTTTAATCCAGCTAGAACTTTTATGGGAGATACAGGCTCAAATTTCATTGGATTCGTGCTTGCAGTAATTTCTATATTAGGTGTTGCAAAAACTTATACAGCAATAATAATTATTGCACCTTTATTAGTACTTGCATTGCCTATATTTGATACCTCTTTTGCTATAATAAGAAGAATTATTAAGCAAAAATCTATTAAAGCAGTTTTTAAAGCAGATAGAGGTCATTTGCATCACAAACTTATTGATAGAGGTTATTCTCAAAAACAAGCTGTATTTATTTTATATGGAATAAGTGCAACATTTGGATTGTTTGCAATCATCTTGCTTGAAAGTGGTTTGTGGAAAGCAATTTCTTTTGCATTACTAGTTGCCTCTATTGTTGCAATTGGTTATAAAGATATTTTTAGAATAAGCAAAAAGAAAAATACTATCAACTCTAACATTAATAATATGTAATTATATAATTTTGAAAGGAGATTTTTTTTATGAAATTATTCACAGTTGGTCCAGTCTCAATGGACAAAGAAACATTAGCCATTCGTTCTGAACAGATTCCGTATTTTAGAACTAATGAATTTTCTGAACTCGTTCTAAATACGGCAAAAAATTTAAAAGATTTGATGGGTACATCTCAAGATTCAAAAGCAATTTTTATTACAGGTTCTGGTAGTGCATCTATGGAAGCAGTAGTTTCAAATTCTTTTGATGAAACAGATAATATTTTAATTATTAATGGAGGCTCTTTCGGCTCTAGATTTAAAAAGTTGTGTGAAGTATATAATTTACAACACGATGAAATTCATTTAGCTTTTGGGGAAAAGCTTTCTTCTGAACATTTCAATAGATTAGATGGTAAAAAATATACAGCTTTATTAGTTAATATTCATGAGACATCGACTGGCCAATTATATGATATAAATCTAATAAGTAATTTTTGTAAGAAAAATAATATATATTTAGTTGTTGATGCAATAAGTTCATTTTTAAGTGATCCTTATGAAATGGACAACTGGAATATTGACTGTACTATAATTAGCTCTCAAAAAGCTATGGCCTTAGCACCTGGTCTTTCAATGGTTGTTATGAACAATAGATTCTATGAAAATAAAGTTAAAGACAAACCAATGAAAAACTTGTACTTGAACTTAAATGAGCATATAAAAAATATGGAAAGGGGCCAAACGCCAAATACGCCTGCCGTTGGTATCATTCTTGAACTTAATGATAAATTAAAAAGGATAAAAGAATTTGGGCTTGAGAATTATATAAATAAAGCTAAAGAGAATGCAGATTTTTTCAGAAATGAAATTAAAAATTTACCTATAAAAACTCCTAATTACAAATTATCAAACACATTAACGCCATTAATATTTGAAAACAATAGAGCAAAAGTTTTATACACTTATTTAAGAGAAAAATATGATATTACTGTTACACCTAATGGTGGAGAATTAGCTGATAAAGTTCTTAGAGTTGGACATATTGGGAATATATCTAAATCTGATTTAAAAGATTTAATTCAAAAAATGAAGGAGGTTTTGTAAATGAAAGCAATTTTAATGGCCGCTGGAATGGGTACAAGAATTAGTCAAAAGACTAATCAGCCAAAAAGTTTATTAAAAGTAGGAAACACCTCTATAATAAAGCATACAGTTGAAATGCTGCAAAGAAATAATATAGATGTAATTATTATTCTAGGGTTTAAAAGCGACTTAATAATAGAAGAATTAAAAGGATTAAACGTCAAGTTCTATATAAATCCATTTTTTAGAGTAACTAACAGCATTGCTTCTTTATGGTTTGCTCGTGAAGAATTAAAAGATAACGAAGATATAATTTTTGCCAATGCAGATGTATATTGGGAAGAAGATATTCTAGAGTTATTAAAGGATAATTCTAAAGATGTAATAATGCTAGGTGATAAATCTAGAGTTGAAGTCGGAGATTATTTCTTTAAATGTAAAAATGATAAAATTATAGATTATGGAAAAGAGTTAGATGTTAATAATCGTACTTGTGAATATGTAGGAATGGCAAAAATTTCTAAGGACTTTATGCCTGAATTTGTACAAAACTTAGATTATTTGATAAAAGACGAAGATTATAATCTTTGGTGGGAAAACATACTTTACTCTTTGTCAGACAAAAAAGATATTCATGTAAAAGATGTTGAAGGTAAATTCTGGGGTGAAGTAGATACTATCGAGGATTATGATAGGATCTTAAATTATATAAATAATAAGAGTATGTAATAACATATTTTATTAAAAATGTACCTCACGTATGAAAAAATATCAGAAGATGGAGATGCAAATAATAAAAATGAATCAAAAATCATTATTTAAAAATTCTATATATAAAGCTTTGTTGAGCTTTGCTAATATTGTAGTTCCTATTATAATAGGTCCCTATATTACAAAGCTTCTTGATGTAGAATTATATGGAGCTTATAACAAAGTATACTCGGAATTCCAAGTATTTTTAATTTTTGCTACTTTTGGAATATATACTTTTGGTGTAAGAGGAATTAGCAAAGTAAGAGATAATCCAGAGAAGTTATCTGAATTATTTACTAATTTATTTTTATTAGGAATAATAACAAACACAATTACTGGTATTGTCTATGTAATATATTCTATAATTTCTTCTAGTGGAATAACTCAATCAATTTATCTAATTTTTATTATACAAATCATTGCTAATGTATTTTATATAGAATTTTTAAATGAAGCTTTAGAAAACTATAAATTTATAACATTAAAAACTTTAATTGTAAAAATATTGTATTTAGTTTTATTATTAACATTAGTCAAAAAGGCAGATGATATAATTGCTTATTCATTCATTATATCCTTTATAGTATTTTTAAATAATATAATAAGCTATATTTATGTAAGAAGAAGAATAAAATTTGACTTCAAAAAGATTCAATTTAAAAAATATATTAAACCATTATTTTTAGTTTTAATTATAACAAATGTAGAAATATTATATAGTCAACTAGATAGAATTATGTTGGGCAAATTTGTAAATGATGTTTCTGTTACAATGTATTACATCCCATATTATATTGTATCAACTCTTGCTGCAATCCCTTATTCTATTATAAATGTATCTATTCCAAGATTATCTTATATAGTAGAAACAGAAGGTAAAGAAGTTTATAAAAACACATTGAATAAATCTGCATCCAGCTTATTATTTATTATCCTGCCTATGTGTATTGGTTTAATTGCTTTGGCTCCAGAAGTAATCTTTATTTATTCAGGTAATAAATACCCTGGAATGGTAGGAATATTGATACTTGCATGCATAATAAGAATTATAATTAGTATTGAATCAGTAATGACAAATTTAGTTTTGTATGCTAATAATAAAGAAAAGCAATTAGCTCAATTTACATTTATTTTTGGATTATGCAACTTAATTATGAATTCTATTCTTGTATGGACAAAAACTTTTACACCTTTTACTGCAATGTTAACTACAGGATTAGCAGAAATAATGCTTTGCTTTACACAATATTTCTATATCAAAAATAAACTAAACATAAATTTAGTAATATTTTCAAAACAGAACTTTACTTATTTATTACTTGCATTATTCTTTATCCCTATTTCCTTGGCAGTCAAAGCTATTAATTTAGGATATTACATTAATATTGCAGTAATAATAATTTTATGTGTACTTCTTTATGCAGGATACTTGTATTTTGGAAAAGACCCTAATTTAAGCATGATACTTGATAAAACAATTGGAAAAATATTAAAAAAAGGAGATAAAAATGAATAAAATAATAATACCAACTGGATACATGGGCTCAGGTTCTTCTGCTATTACTGATTTAGTAGCAGAATTTGAAGATTGTAAAAATGAATTCAAATCATACGAATATGTAATGCTTCACTGTCCAAATGGCTTATTTGATTTAGAAGATAAGCTTTTAACCGGAAACAATGCCATAAGAAGTGATGAAGCATTAAGAACTTTTAGAACTCAAATGAAAAAATTATATGACAAAAAATTTTGGTGGGTAGGAAATTATAAAAATATTATAAGTACTGACTTCATGGATAAAGTAAACAACTATCTTAACAATATAACACAGTTACATTATGATGGATATTGGTATACCCATGAAGAAGTTAACTTTAAAATGTTTACTAAACTTATAGCAAGAAGGCCTTTTAAAATAATTTTAAAAAATAAACATTTCAAACCAATTTTAAAATATAATGATGGAATGCAAATATCTTTTATTAAACCAAATGAATTCTATAATTTTTCTAAAGAGTTTATATATGATGTTATAAATACAATATCAAGAGGCTCTAAAAATGTTGTTCTAGACCAATTCTTGTTGCCATTTAATTTGTTTAGAGTGGATAATTATTTTAACGACGATACCAGAGTTATTGTTGTTCAAAGGGATCCGAGAGATGTATTTATTTTAAACAAATATATCTGGGCACAAAATAATTTTGGAGTACCAATGCCTTATGATGTTAACGAATTTTGTAAGTATTACAAAGGTATGAGGGAAAGTGAAAAACCTACTAATTCAAAAAAAGTATTAAGAATTAACTTTGAAGATTTAATATATAAGTATGATGAAACAGTAAAAAAAGTTATAAAACATTTAGACTTTTCCGAACAAATGCATGTAAATAAAAAAACTAGATTTAACCCTGATTTATCAATAAAAAATACTCAAATATTTAATAGTTCTCATAAATATGATGACGAAATGCAAATTATAGAAAGCGAATTAAAAGAATATTTATATGACTTTCCATATGTTTTAGAAAATAAAATAGAAAATACTATGGAATTTTAAGGAGTTATTTATGGAAAATTATAAAAGAGATTTACAATTAAAAATTCTAGATATGGTAAAAGATATTGACCTAGTATGTAAAAAGCATAATATTAAGTATTATCTAGCATATGGTTCTGTTTTAGGCGCCGTTAGACATCAAGGCTTCATTCCTTGGGATGATGACTTTGATATAATGCTTAAACTTGATGACTATAACAAATTTATAAAAGCATGTCAAGAAGATTTAGATAGTAAAAAATATTTCGTACAAACATTAGAAACAGATCCTAATTATTATCTTTCATTTGGAAAAATTAGAAATATTCAAACTACATTAATAGAACAAAACAATAGATTTGAAAATATGGTAAATGGGGTTTATGTAGATGTATTCCCTTTAGTAGGATATCCAGAAGGAAAATTCAAAAGAATAATCTTAGAAATGAATAGAGCTTTTGCATTATCTGCTAACAGAAATATAATCAATAATAAGTTCTTGTATTCTGTTTTCAAACTAATCTTAAAAATATTTGGAAAAGCAAATATAATTAGATACTGTACTAAACAATGTATAAAATACAAATGTGACGATTGTGATAAAATAATTAGTGTGTTTGATGGTGATGGAGTGCAAATAGGTCTAACATCGAATTCAATTTTGGGAACACCTAACTATGTGAAATTTGAAGATATTGAATTACCTATACCCCAGGATTATGATTCTTATTTAAAAAATCTATATGGTGATTACATGAAAATACCTTCTAAAGAACAAATTGACTTTAAAACACATACTCCATACATACTAGATTTAAATCACTCATATGAAGAATATAAAAAAATAAACAACCTAGAAAACTAATCTTTACATTCGAAGATTTTAGATTTAGTTTATAATAAACTTGGAGGAAGCATTATGCCAAAAGTAAGTGTAATAGTACCTGTATATAATGTAGAAAAATACTTGAATAAATGCATTGATTCATTAATAAATCAATCTTTAAAAGATATTGAAATAATTATTGTTAATGACAGTAGCCCAGATAATTGTCAAGCCATAATTGATACATATCAAAAAAATTATCCAAACTTAATAAAGTCTTTTATTAAAGAAAACGGCGGTCAAGGTTCTGCTAGAAATTACGGACTTGATTATGCTTCTGGTGAATACATAAGTTTTGTAGATAGTGATGACTGGTTAGATTTGAATATGTTAGAAAAGATGTATAATTTGGCTATTAAAGATAACAGCGATATTGTTATTTGTGACATGATGGATTATTATGAAGATGGTTCTAAAAAATTCTTTAATTGTACTAAGTATGACTCTGTATACAAAGTTACTCCATCTGCTTGTAATAAAATTTTCAAGAGAGAAATTATAAATAATATTCGTTTTTTAAACGGCCTATGGTATGAGGATTTTAACTTTACTACTAAAATATTGTTAAATAATCCCAAAATTTCAACTATTTCGAATTTATATTATAATTGTCACTCAAGAAAAGTTTCAACAATGAATAACAATAATGCTATCAAAAATTTGGATATTATAACAATAATTGAAGATTTAAAAGACTATGCTTATAAAAACAATTTATTTAATGATAATTTATTTGAATATTTAATCTTTGATCATATATTAATTACTTCAATAAATCGTGTAACAAATCAAAAAAGTAAAGATAAAAATAAAGTAATAAGAGAATTAAGAAATTACTGCAAAAAGAACTTAAAAAATTATAAAACAAAAGATTTTTACAAATCAATTCCGGTCCAACGTAAATTTGTTGCGAGTTTAAATTATCATGGTCTTAACAATATATCTAAATTGTTGCTAAATATAAAATCACATATTAGTTAGGAGGGTAATAATGTCTACTATTAGCGTAATTGTTCCAGTTTATAATGGTGCAACTTATTTAGATAAGTGTTTAAATAGTTTGCTGAATCAATCCATTAATGACTTAGAAGTTATTTTAGTAAATGATGGTTCAACCGACTCTTCTGAAAAAATAATTGATAAATATGTTTATAGTCATTCAAATATTTTTAAAAAAATAAATAAGGAAAATGGTGGTCAGGGCTCTGCTAGAAATTTAGGCCTTTGTCATTCTACACGGTGAATATATAATTTTTATTGATGTTGATGATTATTTAGAACCTCAAATGCTATCATCCTTATACGAGCAAGCTCAATCCCAAAATTGTGATATATGTGTTTGCGATTATTATGAAGTATATGATAATAATAAAGTATATACAAAGGCGATAAACAAAGTTTCTGATAATAATAAAATAAATTATATGCTTTCCAATCCAAGTCCTTGGAACAAATTAATAAAAACAAAACTTTTTAAGGAAAACAATATAAAATTTTTAGAAAATTATATTTATGAAGACCTTGCTACAATGCCTATTTTAGCCGGATATGCAAACGACATAGCTTATTTAGAAAAACCTTTATATAATTACATTATTCGTAATGGATCTACTATGAGGCAGACCACTTATAATAAAAAACTGGACTCAATTTTTATTGCTATGAGTCATTTAGAAAATGAATTTAAAATTAGGAATCTTTATCCAGACTATAAAGCCGAGCTCGAATACATCTATATTGAGCACTTATTGTATGCTGCATCGGGACGTTTTCTATACTTTGAAGAAGGAAAATCTAAAATCAAAGAAATAGTTAAAATAATAAAAGAAAAGTATCCACAATGGAAACAAAATAAATACTATAAAAAACAAAATTTAATATTTAAGATGACTTGCAATATATTTTATATTCAAAGTCCTATAATGCTTAAATTATATAATAAAATTAGAAATAAAGAAAAAAGGTAGGATTAAAAGTGAAAGGAAAAATCATAACAAATTTAAAAGATAATTGGATATTATTTATTATAATTTTACAACCAATATTAGATATAATATCATATTTTCAAACCAAACATATAGGGAGTTCATATACATGGGCAATAAGATTTATTATATTATTAGTAGTTTTTCTTGTTTCCTTTTTACATTCAAAAAATAAGAAAAAATTAATTTTAAAGGTGCTTCCTTTTGCATTATTTTTTATAATTCATGTACTAAATCTTTTTAGAATACATCAATTTAGCTTATTTGAAGATACTAGATACTTTATTTTAGTATTCCAAATGCCTATATTATGTATCTCTTTACTTGATTATATAAAGAACACTAATTATGATTTAAATAAAATAAAAAAAGGACTTTGTTACAATTTTGTTGTAATTGCTGTAAGCATTTTTTTTGCATATATAACTAATACTTATCAATACACATATTCAACTGGATTAGGAATAACTGGTTGGTTTTCAAGTGCAAACACAATTAGTATGATTTTGTGTGCATTAACGCCTTGGGCATTATATCTTGCCTCTAATTCTAAAAATCTATTAATTTATTCAGTAACACATATTGTTGCTTTTCTAGTATTGTTTACTAATGCTACAAGAGCTTGTTATTTAACTTTGTTAGCTTCTTTATTTGTATTAATTTTTATATTGTTTTTATCAAAAGAAGAAACTAAAAAGCTATTTAAAATTCTAATAACGTTTGCATTTGTTGTATTGTCAATATTCACATATAAATTTTCATTTACTTCTAATAGACTAACAATTGCTAGTAATGTAACTAAGCAATATGCCGAAGATATTCAAAATATTGTAAAATCAGATGAATCTCAAAATAATCTTTTAGAAAATATAGATTTTGATAACATAGATATACAAGATGATGCAACAATTCTACAAATTTTAAAAGCAAGTTATATATATGAAGAACTTATCGACATCCATGGTGAACAACCTGTAATTGATGCTATAAAACCTCATTTATCTGCAGAAGCATTAGCTGACAATAGGCTACGCAAAGTATTAAATGCAAAAATAGATTTTAATGATTCTGACATATTAACAAAGATTTTAGGTATCGGTTATAGTAGAATTGCTGCAAATGAGCTAGATTTGGAAAATGATTTACAAGCCATCTATTATTATTATGGTTATTTAGGCTTTATAGTTTATATATCGTTTATTTTATATTTTATAGTAAATGCAATAATTGTATTCTTCAAAAATAAATCTATCATACATGATAAAGAATATATAATTTTACTATTTATAATAGTTCTATTAGTTGTAGGTGGAGAATACTCAGGAGCATTTTTGAGAAAATCGAATGCTAATATTTACTTATCATTGTATTTGGTTTTATTGTCATTTAAATTGCAACAATATAGCATAAAAAATAAAATTAATAAAAAAAAAATAAGTTTCTTACTATTACATCTAGGCTATGGTGGAATAGAGACTTCAACAATTAACACTGCTAATGCTTTATCAAAGAAATATGATGTAGAATTAATATCATTTTATAATTTAGAAGAAAATCAGGCTCAATTTATAAATAAAAACATATCTATAAAATACTTATATGAAGGTGGGCCTAATAGAGATGAATTTATTAAATCTTTAAAAGAGAAGAACATTATTAAAATAATAAAAGAAGGTTTCAAAGCAATAGACATACTAGTAAAGAAAAAAACTCTTATAAAAAAAGAGATTCTTTCTTCTGATTCTTTTGCTATTGTTTCTACTAGATGTAGCTTTAGCTCTTTGCTAAGTAAATATGGAAGAAAAGATGTAATTAAAATAGCTCAGGAGCACCATCATCATAATAATGACAAAAAATACATCAGCATTTTAAAAAATAATTATAAAAATATAGATTATTTATTTGCTCTTACAAAAGGCTTGGGAAAAGATTATGCAGAATTTCTAAAAAATAATAAGCATACCAAAATTTTAGTAGTTCCTAATATGCTTGAAGCAAATAGTGCTTCGCCTTCAAAATTAAATACTAAGAATATTATTAGTATTTGCAGATTACATAAAGGAAAAAGAATAGATGAATTAATTAATATATTTTCACAAATAAAAGGTAAAGACTCTAAGCTTTATATAATAGGTGATGGAGAAGAAAAATCAAATATAGAAAATTTGATATCTGACTTGAAGTTACAAGATAGAATTATCATGACTGGATATTTGAACAAAGAGGAACAGGTAAAATACTTACAAAATTCGTCTATATATGCAATGACATCTGAATCAGAAGGTCTTCCTATGGTATTGCTAGAAGCAATGTCTTTTGGAATTCCTTGCATAGCATATAAAACTTCAAGTGGTGTTTGTGACATAATAGATGATAGTAATGGATTTGTTATTGAAAATAGAAATCAATCAGAATATTTAGAAAAGCTAGAGCTTCTTTTGCAAGATTCAAACCTAAGGCACAAAATGTCTTTAGCTTGCATAAACAAATCTAAAGAATACTCTGAAGAAAAAATAATTAAATGTTGGATTGATGTTTTAGGTAATTGTTAAAAGTAAATCATGCTATAAGTTAGGAGAATATAATGAAAAAAGTTTTATTTATATCAAGTACAGGTGGCCATTTTAATGAACTTATTCAATTAAAGCCACTATTTAAAGAATATGATTATCATCTTATTACTGAAAAAGATAAAACAACAATTGGATTAAAAAAAGAATATGGGAAAAGAATAAACTTTTTAATTTATGGTACTAGAAAAAGAGTATTTGAATACCCATTTAAATTTGCTTACAATTGTTTAAAAAGTTTAATATTATATATAAAAATACGCCCTAAATACATAGTTACTACAGGAACTCATACCGCCGTTCCAATTTGTTATCTAGGAAAACTTTTTGGTACGAAAATTATATATATAGAAACTTTTGCAAATAGAACAGCAAAAACTCTTGCTGGCAGAATGGTTTATCCAATCGCAGATTTATTTATTGTGCAATGGGAAGAAATGCTAAAATTATATCCTAAGGCAGTATATGGAGGTGCTATATATTAATGATTCTTGTATTGTTAGGTACACAAAATTATAGTTTTCACAGGTTATTAGAAGAAATTCAAAAATGTATTGATAAAGGTTTAATATCACAAGAAGTTATTGTTCAATCTGGTGGCACAAAATTCGCTTCTCCACAGATGAAACTATTTTCTCTAATTGGACAAAATGATTTACAGGAACTTATTAATAAAGCCGATTTTATAATAACTCATGGAGGCGTTGGCTCAATTGTTAGTAGTGTAAAACTTCACAAAAAAGTAATTGCAGTTCCTCGTCTTGAAAAATATGGAGAAGTTTCTAATGATCATCAAATTCAAATCATAGAAACTTTCGCAAATGAGGGATTTATAATAGGTGTACAAGATGTATCTGAGTTAGAAGATGCATTAGAAAAAGTTAAAGACTTTGAACCAAAAACTTTGAAAAGTAATACTGAAAATATAATAAGTTTAATTAGAAATTATATTGATAATAATTAATTTTTTAGTATTACTAATATAGAGGGAAAAAATAATGATAAAAAAAATAAAAGAATTATATGTAAAATATAAAGAAATAATTAATTATTTAATTTTTGGAATATTAACAACTCTTGTTAATTTAATAACAAAATATATCTTATTATTTACAGTACTTAATCCAACTAATGGATTTCAGTTGCAAATTGCTATAATACTTTCATGGATTGCTGGAGTTTTATTTGCTTATTTTACAAATAGAAAATTTGTATTTGAAAGCAAAAATGAAAATAAATTAAAAGAATTTATAAGTTTTGTGGTAGCAAGAATTGCGACATTATTATTGGAAATGTTTATAATGTGGTTCTTTGTAACATTATTAAAACTAAATTCAGATTTATATGTAGTAATATTTACATTAGTTGCTCAAGTAGCTGTTGTAATAGGAAACTATATATTTAGTAAATTATTTGTATTTAAAAAGACGGATAAATAAATCCGTCTTTTTGGTTATGCTTTTTTATTTGCTATTTCAATTGCTTTTGCAACCATGCTACCACAATCTTTTGCAGATACATTTCCCCATCCGCCGTCATGTTTTACTTTTTCATATACTCCTAATTCTTTTGCAATTTCTTCTTTTAGATTTTCAGACATTAAAGTTCTACTTTTTGCCATCTTAAAATCCTCCTTTTAGAAAAATGTTTTTCATTTTTCTAATTATATTATTTGCAAAAGAATTATTTTTATTTTAACAATTTTTTCTTTTTATTGTGTTAATATTCCATTCGGTGTATTTATAATAACTAAAATATTTTCTTCCCTTCCTGTTTCAACATTTGTATAAACAAGAAAATCAGTATCATCTATTTTGCCTTTAAACTCATAACATAATATTTCTGTTTTCCACTCTGTTGGAATAATTGCCATTCCTTCACTTGTAATTTCTAAACTTTTATTCAATTTACTTCTTGCCTCTTCCATAGATATTTTTGCTTTTGTAAACGTTCTTTCAGTATGATTATTTAAATATCCTGACGTTTCTACACCTAATATTTCCCCATTATCTAATGCAACTTTTACTTTTATTAAATCTGGATAAATTGTTACTCCGTTTTGTTCATATGCATAATTTATTGTTACAATTCCACCTTCTTTTAAATAATAAGTTGCTTTCATATTTGATATTCCACGTGAATTTAAAAATTCTTTTCCTTTTTCATTTGCCTCATCTTGACTTATTACCTCTGCTTTTACTTCTCTGTTGTAATTCATATTTACAATATGTCCACCTTTTTTAGCTATTGATATTGTTAAATTATTATTATTTCCATTATCATTTATTTTAGCATTAAAATCATAGACCTGAATATTTCCATTTTCTATTAGCCCATTAGAGTTAAATTCTTGTATTCTGTCTTCTCCAATAAACTCTTTTGCTATTTGCATTGCTCTTTCCTCATCTATTTCTTCTCCTGTAAGTCCCTTCTTTTCAGCACTTTCCATATGTTCTGAAAAAGCTCCATCATATATTAATCCTGCATATTCTCCAAAGTTTTCATCTATATTACTAAATGTAGCAGCAGATAAATTATCAACCTGTTGTGCAAAAGCAGTTTTTGTATCTTTTGTAAGCTCTTTCCAACTTATTCTTCCGCTCGTTCATATCTGTTGCAAGTTGATTTAATGTATTTTTTAATTCTTTACTATATTCATGTAACTCTTTTAAATTATCCAAATCTTCTTGTGTTAATTCTTCATTATATATATTTTTTCTTGAAAGAGAATAACTATATTCACTTACTTGATTTAAGAACTTTGAAGTGTTAGAAAGTTCATTGCTAGATATAGGTAATTGTGCTAAATAAACTTGTGCCAAATTTGCTTCTCGCCATACCTTTGTTAATGTCTCTGCTCCGTGTTCTGGAGTACTTGTAATTGTTGCTTTAGCTAAATAATTTTCTAAATCTTGTACATAATCTATTAATTCATATAACGCAAAATTGTATTGATTTTGAGTTGTAATAGCATATTCTTTTTTTTCTTTGTATAAAAAATAACCTAAAATGATACTAGCAATTAGTAATATTATTAAAATTCCATAAATATAATTTTTTTTCATTGAACTTAAATACTTATTCATTAATATTCTCCTTTACTATAATTATTTACAAAAATGGTGTTTTCCAATTGTTTTTACAATTGTTTTTGACCAAATCCACTTATTTGTTGCAGTATTTGGGTTAAAATAATATATACATCCATTTGTAGGATCCCAACCATTTATTGCATCTTGAGCAGCTTTTACAACGGTTGAATCTTCACTAATAGGATGATTTATTTGCCCATCAGAAACTGCTGTAAATGCGCCCGGTTGATAAATTACCCCAGCAATTGTATTTGGAAAATCCGCATGTTTTACTCTATTTAATATAACTGCACCGCACTGCAACTTGTCCTTCATAGCTTTCTCCTCTTGCTTCCCCGATTAATGGCTCTTGCTATTAATTGAACATCTGAAGTAGAACTTCCTGTCGCAGCAATAACTTCATTGTCCACTAAACTTATAGAAAAATATATTAAACAAATTGCTAAAATTATTGTTATAAAAATATAAAATATAGTTTTCAAAATTTCCTCCTATTTATTATAAATTCCAATTTTCATCATCAAACATAGTTTGCATTGTTTTTTGTAAAATTATACTTTTTTTATAATTTTTTATGATATAATAGGTAAAACTAATTTTATGTTGAATTTTAAAATAATTTGTCTTCTATGGAGGTTTTTTATGAAGAAAATTTTAATATTTTATGGTTCTTATGGTGGTGGTCACCTATCTGCTGCAAGAAGTATAAAAGAATATATAGATTCGAATTATAATAACTATCAAATAGAAATGGTAGATTGCGTTGAATATGTTAATAAAGCGTTAAACAAAGTAACAACAAAAGCTTATTCTGACATGGCTAAAAATGCTCATTGGATTTGGAAAAAAGTATATTACGGTGCTGAAAAAGGTGCCGTTGCAAAAATGAATGATGAAACTCAAAAATTAATGTCTATCAAGTTAAATAAACTATTGCAAGAGTATGAACCAAACCTAATTATTTGTACACATCCATTTGCTAGTCACATGTGTGCAATTTTAAAAAAGAAGAAAAAAATCAATTGCAAACTTGCAACAATTATTACAGATTATGCGCCTCATAGCCAATGGCTTATGTATCCAGCTTATGTAGATTATTTCTTTGTTGCTCATGATGGCATGAAAGAAGATTTAATTAATAGAGGAATAAAAGAAACTCAAATAAAAGTAACTGGAATTCCTTTATCTAATCGTTTCCTAGCTCATTATGATAAAGAAAGTATTTTATCTGAATTTGAATTAAGTCCAGATAAAAAAACTATATTATTCTTTGCAGGTGGTGAGCAAGGTTTTGGAAAAGACAAAGTTTTTAATATGCTTAAATCTATAATAGAAAACTTTTCTAATTTGCAAGTAATTGCTATATCTGGAAAAAACGATAAAATGAAAAAACAATTTGATGAATTGGTAGAAGAAACAAATTCTAGTGAAAATGTAAAAATTATTAAATATACAAATAAAATTCCAGAGCTTATGAGTATTTCTGATTTAGTAATAACAAAACCTGGTGGCCTTACAACCACAGAAAGTTTGGCTTCTGGATTACCTATTATTGTTATTAATCCAATTCCAGGTCAAGAAGAAGAAAATGCAGAATTCTTAGAACAAAAAGGTGTAGCAGTTTGGCTAAAAAAACATGATAAAATAGAAGAAGAATTATACAAAATATTAAATGATCCAGAAAAGTTACAAAAAATGAAAATCAATGCAAGAGTTTTAGCAAAGAAAAATTCAACACGAGATATTTGTGAAACATTGCTAGAGAAATTGTAATTTGTTTAAATAATGCAAAAAACACCTCATATAATAAATTGAGGTGTTTTTTATGTGTTTATCTGAATTTTCAAACTGCGAACTAGTAGCTCTTGCTAGCACACTTTCTATTGCTATAAGCAAAGAATTCTCAAAAGACGATTTAGCAATTCTTGCTGCTTTTTTCACTGCATTAGGTGATAATCTAGCAATTCTTAGCTTATAACTCTCTTCTTCCTTCTAAAGCTTTACTTAAAGTAACTTCATCTGTATACTCTAAATCTCCACCCACTGGTATTCCGTGTGCAATTCTAGTAACTTTTATTCCCAATGGCTTTATAATTTTAGACAAATAAATCGCAGTTGCTTCTCCCTCTACTCTAGGATTTGTAGCAATTATTATTTCTTTTATATCATTATTTGCAATTCTATTTAATAATTCTTTTATTTTTATATCTTCTGGTCCAATTCCATTCATAGGAGATATTGTACCATGTAAAACATGATAAACTCCTTTAAATTCATGAGTTCTTTCCATTGCCATTACATCTCTTACATCTTCTACAACGCAAATTACAGAATTATCTCTTTTAGGGCTACTACATATTGGACATGGGTCTGTATCTGAAATGTTATAGCAATTGCTACAATATTTTAGCTTCTCTTTTGCATTTATAATTGAATTTATAAACTCATCTGTTTCTTCTTTACTTAAATCCAATATGTGAAATGCAAGCCTTACAGCAGTTTTATGTCCTATACTAGGCAATCTTTCAAAACTTTCTATTAATTTTTCTATTGATGGTGAATAATAAGACATACTACATCATCCCTGGAATATTGTATTTTCCCATACTTGCTGCTTGTGCACTATCTACTTTTCTTAGAGCTTCATTTACACATGTTAAAATTAAATCTTGTAACATTTCAACATCGTCTGGATCTACAACATCTTTTTTTATTGTTATTTCTTTTATTTCTTTTGAACCAGTTACTTTTACAGATACAGCACCGCCACCAGCTGTTGCATCAAATTCTTTTGCTTGTAATTCTGTTTGTGATTTTTCTATATCTGCTTGCATTTTTTTTGCTTCTTTCATTAATTGGTTAATATTCATTCCTCCGAATCCACCCATTCCTGGGAATCCACCTCTTTTTGACATTTTAAAATCCTCCTTTATTCATCTATTATATTAATTGGAATATCTAAATCTTCTATTCCAGTTTTATTGTTTACTGTTTTTGCACTATCGCTTTTAGTAATAAATTTTAAATGCATAGCTTTTCCGCATTTCTTCTGAAACAAATTTTTCTACTAGTGCTTTATTCTCATATTTTTCTAACATTTCTCTTCCAAAGTCATTTTTATTTGCTAGTTCTACTTCTACTGTCATATCATTTAATTGACTTGCCTTGCTTCCTATTAAGTTTACGTATATAGCCATTTTACCACTTTGTTTTACCTTATTTATTACATTATTCCAATATGAAGCACTTGGTGCACTATTTCTTTGATTTTGAGGTTCTATTTTTCTTTCTTTTGGCGCTACTGCTATATTCTCTTGCTTTTGCACAGGAGCTATTTGTTTTCTATTTACAACTTGCTCTTGCACTACAACATTTTGAGGCACAACATTTACTTCCATACAAGCTTTTATTATTCCGGCCTCAAACATTATAGCTTTTTGTGATGACCATTTTATATTATTTGCTAATTCAGACAATTCATAAATTAATCTTAATAATCTTTCTTTATCAGTACTATCTGCTAATTCCTTTATATTTTTTATTTCTTCTTGATTATATATTTCTAATTTTGATGTAGATTTATATACTAAAATATCTTTTATATATTTTATAAGCTCCCATAAGAAATTATCAATATCTTTTCCCTCTTCTAATATAGTATTTACAATATTTATTGCCTCTTCTGGTTCTTTATTAATAATTCCTTTTGCTAATTTATTTATATATGTTATTTTTGGTATTCCTACTAAATCTCTTACCTTATCTTCGTTTATTTCTTCTGTTTGCTCTGCTGCACATCTTTCTAAAATGCTTATAGCATCTCTCATTGCACCTTCTGAAAGTATTGCAATTAATTCTAATGCTTCTTTAGAAATTTGTATATTACTTTCTTTACAGATTATCTCTAATCTTTTTATTATATCTTGTGTTGATATTCTTTTAAAGTCAAATCTTTGACATCTAGAAAGAATTGTTGCTGGTAGTTTTTGTGGTTCTGTTGTTGCTAAAATAAATTTAACATGCTCTGGTGGCTCTTCTAATGTTTTTAATAATGCATTAAATGCTCCTGTTGATAACATGTGAACCTCATCTATTATATATACTCTATATTTTGCTCGTGTCGGTAAAAAATTAACCTCATCTCTAATTGCTCTTATATCTTCTACGCTGTTATTTGATGCGGCATCCATTTCCACAACATCTGTAAGTGAACCCGAAAGTATTGCTTTACATATCTCACACTCGTTACAAGGCTCTCCATCTTTAGGATTTAAGCAATTAACTGCTCTTGCTAAAATTTTTGCTGCTGATGTTTTTCCTGTTCCTCTTCCACCATTAAAAAGATAAGCATGTCCAACTCTTTGTTCAATAACTTGGTTTCTTAATGTTCTTGTTATATGTTCTTGTCCAACCATTTCGCTAAAATTTAATGGCCTAAATTTTCTATATAAAGCAGTATATCCCAAATTTCTCACCTCTTATTTATATAAATTTTAAGTTAACTTCTCTATGGAAAGTAACCCACATAAAAATTTGCTACTTATCGCTGCTTCCTTCCGGACCTGACGAGATTCATAGTTTTTTATCGAATTACTCTCCATACAAAAGTTAACTTAAAAATACCATGCTTATTATATAATTTTATTTAAACTTAATCAAGTTTTTTGTATTAAAATCTTTTAAAAATAACGTTTGTTAACTCTGAATCTTCTTTTGTTGAAACCCCTTCTTGTAATATATTGCCTGTTGGTAAATCTAATCTAACATTAGATTTGAAATTATATCCTAATGTAGTTTCAATAATCACATCAAAGCTTACTTCAAGTTTTACATTTTCAATATCTATTCCTGCTTTTTCTAAAAGTTTTCCATCACTTACAATTTTTTCTTCTTTGTTATATGTATATTCTCCTATATCTTTTTGTAAAATGCTAAAACCAATTATTCCACCCTGATTACTTATTTGTAAAACTTCTGGATTTGTTGATAATGCTCCTTCATATTCTAGAGAATCATTTACAATATATTCTTCATTTTTATAATTATATGTTAATTCGTTTGTGCTTGGTCTATATATTACAACTGTTCCATTTTCAGTTTCTTTATTTATTACAAAATTACAGAATTTTATTTTCTTTATTGTGTCTTGTTTTTTATAATTACTATTTTTTTCGAAGGCAAAATATATATCATTTTTTTGAATTAAGTTTGCTTTCCATGTATCTCCTTCGTTTTTTATATCCTCTGTTTGTGCTGTACTCATTACACTTATACTTTTTAGGTTAAATGGCATATTTTGCTCGCCTTCAACATGATATTTAAACATTAAAATTCCTGCAGTTAACAATACTAGTACTATAATAAATATTATTACATAAACATGTATTATTCTTTTCTTAAAAAAGCTATTTTGCTTCATTTTTTCCTCCGTTTCATTTTTCTTAACATTTTAAAAAAATCTTTTAAAATATATTCACAATCTTCTTGCAAAATTCCTGTTTCTACTTCTACTATATGATTAAATTTGTAATTTTCCATATTTATAACAGATTTGCAAGAACCTGTTTTAGGATCTAATGCTCCTATATATATTTTTTTTATTCTAGAATTAACAATTGCTCCCATACACATCATACAAGGTTCTAATGTTATATACATTTCACAATTTTCTAATCGCCATGCATTTAATTTTTTATTTGCTTTTTCTATTGCTAAAATTTCTGCATGTGCAATACTGCTGTTTTTACTTTCTCTTAAATTGTGAGCTTTTGCAATTATTTCTCCATCTTTTACAATAACTGCTCCTACTGGTATTTCTAATTTTTTATATGCTTTTTTAGCTTCTTTTAAAGCTTCTTTCATAAATGTTTCTTTATTATCTACCAAATTATTTTCTCCTTTAATATCTGCTAATCTTTTCGCATATAGCAATAAATAGTATAACACAAATTTGTTAAATATGCCAATATATTTCCTACTAATAAAAAAAAATGAATTAATTCGCAGCTAAAGCTGCAAATTAATTCATTTGGTGCACTTAGTTGGATTCGAACCAACGGCCTCTCCCTTAGGAGGGGAGCGCTCTATCCACCTGAGCTATAAGTGCATACATTTGTATTATACACTAGTTTAAATGTTTTGACAAGAAATATATATTATATTATAATGAATTGTAATTTGTTTAATTGAAAAGGACTGATATATATGCAACGTATTTTAAGTTATGTTAGAAAAGCAATAGATGATTATAATATGATAGAAGATGGAGATAAAATTGCAGTTGGGCTATCTGGAGGTAAAGATTCCATAACTCTACTTATGGCATTAAAGAACTTACAGATATTTTATCCAAAGAAATTTGAAGTTATTGCAATTAGCATAAATCCTGGTTTTGAATTTTTTAATAGTGATTTTTTAAAAGCCACTTGTAAAAAAATTGGTGTTCAATATATAGAAGAAAAAACTCATATTAAAGAAATAGTTTTTGATATAAGAGAAGAAAAAAATCCGTGTTCTTTGTGTGCAAATTTAAGAAGAGGAATATTAAATAGTGTGGCAATTAGAGAAGGCTGTAATAAAATAGCATTAGGTCATAATGAAGATGATGTCTTAGAAACTTTCTTTTTAAATTTATTATATGGAGGAAATATCAGCACTTTTGCTCCAACAGCATATATGGACAGATCTAAAATAACTTTAATTAGACCTCTTATTTATGCTCCAGAAAGATGTATAAAAACTTTTGTAAAGAAAAATGGTATAGAAGTTATGCCTAAATGTTGCCCAATGGATGGAGTTTCAAAAAGAGAAGATATGAAAAATTTAATTTGGGATTTTCAAAAGAAAATTCCTAATGTTAAAGCAAATATTTATGGAGCAATTAAAAGAAGTAATATAAAAGGATGGAACAAATAGGTTCCATCCTTTTTATTTGTTGTTACTTTAGTATTTCTTTCATTCCATTTCTTAAGTCTTCTACTAATATATCTGCTTCTTCTAGTGTTTCTCCTTTTACGCCCATGTACAATTTTATTTTTGGTTCTGTACCTGATGGTCTTATGCATCCCCAAAAATCATTTTCTAACTCAAAATATAAAACATTTGATTTTGGTAAATTCTCATTATATGTTTCTCCTGTTATGCAGTCTTTAATTTTGCCATTTGAATAATCTCTTAATTTTAATACTTTATATTTTCCAATTTCTTTTGGAGGATTGTTTCTTATGTCTTCCATCATATCCTTTATTTTTTGGGCACCTTCTGCTCCTTCTAAAACAATAGCAATTTGGCTTTCTTTATAATATCCATATTTTTTATACATGTTTTGCATATTATCCCAAAGAGTTAATCCTTGTTTTTTATATAGAGCTGCTGCTTCTGAAAGTAACATTAAGGCAGCTATTCCATCTTTATCTCTTACTCTATCTCCAACTAAGCATCCATAACTTTCTTCATATCCCATTATACATTTATATGAGTTTTCTTTTTCGAATTCTCTTATTTTTGCTGCTACATTTTTAAATCCTGTTAATACTTCAAATAATTTTACTCCGTTTTCTTCGCATATTTTATCTGTCATATTTGAAGAAACTATTGTTTTTATCAAAGCCACATTTTTATCTAGTAGTCCTTTTTCTCTTTTTTGATTTATTAAATAATCTGCAACAGTAAGGCCTATCATATTTCCATTAAATAATATGTAATCTCCTGTTTTGCTATCTCTTACATGTAATCCTATTCTATCTGCATCTGGATCATTTGCAACAACTATATCTGCTTGTATTTCTTTTGCGAATTTTAGTGCAAGCTCAAATGCAGCGGGGTCCTCTGGATTTGGATAGCTTACAGTTGGAAATCTTCCGTCTGGTTCTGCTTGTTCTTTTACTATATGTACATTTGTAAATCCTAATTCATCTAAAATTCTTAAAGCTAATCTTTTTCCTGTTCCATGTAGTGGTGTATATACTATTTTTATATTTTTTCCATATTCTTTATCTATTTCTTTATTTAATGCAATTGATTTTAAATATTCAATATATTTGTTATCAATTTCTTCTCCTATTGTATTATATAATCCCTTTTCTATTGCTTCTTCCTCAGTAATTTCTTTAATGTCTGAATAGTTTTTTATTGCATTTACTTCTTCTGTTATTCCCATATCTACTGGCGCAGAAATTTGTGCTCCATCTTCCCAATAAACTTTATATCCATTATATTTTGGTGGATTGTGGCTTGCTGTAATTACTATTCCAGAAATGCAACCTAGTTCTCTTACTGTATATGATAGCTCTGGTGTTGGTCTTAAAGATTCAAATCTATATGTTTTTATACCATTTGCATTTAATATTAATGCAGCTAATTTACTAAATTCTTGTGACATATTTCTTGAGTCATAAGCAATAGCAACCCCTTTATTTTGCCCATTGTTTTTTACAATGTAATTTGCTAATCCTTGTGTTGCTTTTCCTACAGTATATTTATTCATTCTATTTGTTCCTGCTCCCACAACGCCACGTAGTCCTGCTGTTCCAAATTCTAAATCTTTATAAAAGCTATCTTTTATTTCTGTTTCATCATTTTTTATTTTTCTTAATTCTTCTTTTGTTTCTTCATCAATTTCATCACTTTCTAACCATTCCTGGTATCTTTTTAAATAATCCATAAAATCCTCCTAATTATTGATATATAATTTCTATGACCTATTGTGATATTTATTATATAATTCTCTTGCTGTTTCTACACTGTCCACTCCTGTTTTTCCTTTTACTGGAGCAAATTCTTCTTCTCTATTTACTCTTAATATTGCCATGTCATCTAATTTTTGAAAACTATCAAATATAAAGCTTTCAAATTTATATGCATTTGGTTCACTAGGTTCAATTATATCTCCTTTTTCATTCATATATGTTGCTTTTTTAAAGGCACTATGATATGGCAATTTATTATTCCCTATATATTCTATTGCTTTTATATTAAACATATTGCAATTAATATGTGATTCTCCATATACTAAATTTCCATTCTTATCTTTTTCTTCTGCCATTTCATCACTAATTTCTGTATATTCTATTACAGCAGGTTTTCCGTTCTTTTTGCAAAAAACTCCTACTTTTTCTTTAGAATTTGCTTTTACTAATGATTTTCCTATTGCTAATACTTTTTTATCTACTGCAACTCCAATAAGTATTTCATCAACCATTTTTACTAAAGGATTGTCAACAGGTCCAACAAAAATCCATTCTACTCCGTTGTTTTTCATGTCCTCTACAACATTGTTTTTAAACATTGCTTCAAAAATTCCACCATGTCCATCTGCGGCTTCTTTTATTATTCCTTCTTTATCCAATAAAATTTTTCCATCTGTTCCTACCATAGGTAATTCACCTTGAATAAAAAATTTTATTTTGTCTTTTGGATAATTAAAATAATTATTTTTTTCAAAAAATTCCATCGTTTGTTTATTATTTTCTCTGCTTGTCATTATGTACCATGGAATATATACATTATAATTTGTTTTTGCAGTTTTTAAATTGTCACATAATATTTCAAATAATGATTTATCTGGTTCTATTCCTAGCATAAACGTTCCTTTTGGTCCATTATGTCCGAAGTCTTGTTCCTTGTCCCCCTGCCATTGTAACAGCAGCTAATTTTCCTTTTTTTATTTCCTCAATTCCCAAGTTTTTATAATATTTTTTTTCTTCATCAGAAATATTATTTTTATCAATATATGTTATTGGTTCTATTTTTGCTTCATCTTTTTCGATTGGATTTTTTGTATTTTCATATAACTTGTTTATTTGTTCAAAATTAATATTTAAAATTTGATTTACTAATTTTTCTTTTTTCTCTTGTGTCAATTTATCATAAAAAGCTAATAAATGTTCTTGATTGTATTTTTTTAAAATTTCTTTTGCTTTTAAATATTGATTATCCACTTTAAGCCTCCTAAGATTTAATTTACCATTGTTATATTATATCAATTTATATTTTTAGTCAATAAATTTTAAAGAAAAGAGCCAGCAATATGCCGGCTCTTTTCTAGGAATCAAAATTTTACTATGATAGAGATCTTGTAACCTTCATCGCACATTCCAATAGTAAAATTAATTATCTTTCTAAAGTCTCTTACAATATTCTCTACCTCTTCTCTAAAGGCCTCAATCTGTTCAAGTTCAGCCCTTACCCAGATTTCATACTCGATTTGATGCTTTTTCGCACTAAATCCAATATTTAAATAGTTCTGGCTTACTCCAAGCATCTCAATAGCTTTTCTATCTATCTTCCGCTTGCAATCTTTAGTTTTCATAAATCTATGCTTCCTTTCATAAAATTTTATCGAACATATTATATCAATTTTTATATGTTATGTCAATTAACTTGTTTTTCCTTATATATTTCAAAAACATCTTCTATTTTATTTATGCCAGAAGTATTTATAATATATTCATGTTCATCTAATATTTCTCTAATATCATCATCAAATTCTTCTACTTCAAAGCAATTAATTACTGTTATATATTTTTTATTGTTTCTATATTTGCTAAAATATTTATCTACTATTTCATTTACCTCTTTTATGTATTTTTTACTACCACTTATTAACACTATTAATTCCTTTTCTCTTTTTGTTTTTTCTTTTAGCTTACTTTCTATATTTGTAATTTTTTGTATTTTAGTATTTTTCCAATTAATATTTAATATTCGTTCTTTATCTTTTTCATTTAAAACTATTTTAGATAAAATTGTTTCTACGTTTTTTCTTAAATCAAATTCTAAAAATGGGATAATTTCTATTTGTTCTTCTATTTTCTTGTTTAAATATGGCAGTAACATTGTTACTAAATGAACACTACTTACATAGAATCCACATACTTTTTTAATACTGTTAAATCTCTCCATATTTGAACCTCCCCTAAGATTTCCTACTGGTAAATTTTACCATTTATTTTCATTTGTGTCAATTAAATTCGTATTCATTAATTCGACAATGAATGTATATTTTTTTATTTTTGGTTAATACTTTTTTTAAAGAGATTTATTTACATTTTTTTAATTTAATAGAAAATCTATATTATTTTTCTATTAATTTTATGGAGGGTTTAATTTGAAAAAAATAATAAACAATGCTTTTTTTAAAAAATTTTTAATTTTAATAATTCTTTTATTTATTTATACTATTATATGTGCATTTTCTTATGTTAATGCAGTATCCTCAAATATTGAGTCTACTGTTTTTAGATTACACGTTATTGCAAATAGCGACTCTAAAGAGGATCAGAACTTAAAATATATTGTGAGAGATAGTATTTTAAAATATATAAATGAAATTTCTAAAACAGCTACAAGCAAAGAAGAAGTAATCCAAATTGCAAAGGATAATATTAATACAATTGAGGAACTTGCCCAAAAAACGGTTTATGAAAATGGTTTTAATTACGATGTAAATGTTAGAATTGGCAACTTTGCTTTCCCTACAAAAAAATACGGAGACATCTCTCTTCCTGCTGGATTTTACGATGCATTAAGAGTTGAAATTGGTAGTGCTTCTGGTCAAAATTGGTGGTGCGTAATGTTTCCTCCATTATGTTTTGTAGATGTTAGTTCTGGCGTTGTCCCTGATGAGTCAAAAGAATTTTTGCAAGAAAGTTTATCTTCCGAAGAATATAGTTTATTATCAGAAAACCAAAATAATTCGGATATGAACTTTAAATTTAGAATTGTCGAAATTTTTCAAAATATAGGGATAAAATTGGCACAATCTTAAAATCTTATTGTAAATCACTAGATTTTGTGATAATATTTTATAGTAATTAGAGTGTATAATTAATTACACTCTAATTTTTTAAATAAAATTTTTTAAGGAGTAGTTATGGAAAAATTAGTGATTACAGGTCCTACACCTCTAAAAGGTGAAGTAAATATAAGTGGTGCAAAAAATTCTGCTGTAGCGATACTTCCTGCAACTTTATTAATTGATGGAGTTTGTACTATTAATAATGTCCCTAACATTGTAGATATTAAATTATCTTGTGAAATATTAGAAGGTTTAGGTGCTAAAATTAATTGGATTAACAAAAACTCTCTTGAAATAGATACAAGAAATATAACCAAGACTGTAGCTCCAATTGAGCTAACTAGAAAATTTAGAGCTTCTTATTACCTAATTGGTTCTATGCTTGGTAGAAAAAAAGAAATAGAAGTTGGTCTTCCTGGAGGATGTAATTTAGGTCCAAGACCTATAGACCAACACATTAAAGGTTTTGAAGCTTTAGGTGCAAATGTTGAAATTGTTGGTGGAAATGTTAAAGCAAAAACTGATAAATTAGTAGGAACTAGTATATATATGGATATTGTTTCTGTTGGAGCAACAATGAATGTTATGCTTGCAAGTGTTTTAGCAGAAGGAACTACTACAATTGATAATGCTGCTAAGGAGCCTCATATTGTTGACCTTGCAAACTTTTTAAATACTATGGGAGCAGATATCCGTGGAGCTGGTACCGATGTTATAAAAATTAATGGAGTAAAAAAACTAACTGGTGGAAAAAGTTATTCCGTAGTTCCAGACCAAATAGAAGCCGGAACGTTTATGCTTGCAGCTGTTGCTTCTCGTGGTGATATTACAATAAAAAATTGCATTACTAAGCATTTAGAATGCATAACAGCAAAAATTTTAGAAATCGGTGGAAATGTAGAAGCAGGTGAAGATTCTTTAAGAGTTTGGTGTACAGATAGGCCTTCAAAAGCTGTAATTAAAACATTACCTTATCCTGGCTTTCCTACAGATTTACAAGCACAAATGGGTGTTGTTTTATCAACAGCAGATGGAACAAGCATTATTAATGAAAGCATCTGGGAGTCAAGATTTCAATATACAAATGAATTAAATAAAATGGGTGCTCAAATAACTTCTCAAGGAAAATCTGCAATTTTTGAAGGTGTAGAAAAATTGTATGGTGCTTCTGTATATTCAACAGATTTACGAGCAGGAGCCGCATTGATAATTGCAGGAATTATTGCAGAAGGAAAAACAGAAATATATAATCTTGGTCATATTGATAGAGGTTATGAAAACATTGAAGGTAAATTTAAAAAACTTGGCGCTAATATAGAGAGGATTAAAGAATAAATGTTAAAATTTTGTAGTTTATTTAGTGGAAGCAGTGGAAATAGCTTTTTTGTAAAGAATGAAACTACTAATATATTAATTGATATTGGAGTAAGCGCAAAAAAACTAGAAACAGCTCTTCGGAGAACTTAATATTGATATAAATAACATTGATGCAATACTTGTAACTCATGAACATGTTGATCACACTAAAGGTATAGGAAATATATCTAAAAAATATAATATACCTGTATATGCAAATGAAAAAACTTGGAAATCAATGCCTCAAGTAAATGAAAAAGTTTCTATTGAAAATCATAAACTATTTTCGGTAGGAGAAAGTTTTGAACTAAATGGTTTGAAAATTTTTCCTTTTCAAACGCCTCATGATGCTGCTGATCCTTGTGGATTTAATATATTTGCGGATGGTAAAAAAATCAGTATTGCAACAGATTTAGGCAATATTAATAGTTCAGTTTTTAATTGTTTAAAAAATAGTAATTGCATACTTCTAGAATCTAACTATGACCCAAACGTATTGCAATGTTCCCACTATCCATATTATCTAAAGCAGAGAATTTCTAGTTCTACTGGCCATCTTTCAAATAGCTTAGCTGGAAAAACTATATCCAAATTAATAGACTCCGGTTTAGAAAAAGCTCTGCTTATACATCTTAGCAAAGAAAACAATTTTCCTGAGCTTGCTAAACAAACTGTTTTGGATGAAATTAAAACAGATAAAAGCTTTCCTGTATATATAGCACCTCGAGATAAACCAAGTGATTTTTTTGAGGTTAGTTAATTTTTTGGGGGGATGTAGGAAAAAAATTTATATTTAACTATTTTGGGGCTATTAAATAATTAGATTTTTTTCCTACAACATAAAAAACATTTTTATTAATTTTTTATTTTCTTTAATAATTTTTTTGTGAAAATTTTTATTAGAATTTTTCTGACAGTAAAAAATAAAGAAAAAAATAATAAGAATTTAAAAATCATTCTTTTCACCTTGAATTAAAATTAGTTTTCTCAACTGTTTTTATGTTACTATGTTTTGAACTAATTGTCAACAAAAATTTTACGACATAATATTCCAAATTATTACAGAACTCAACATTCCTATTAAATCTCCTATTAAAGCCGCAACAAGAACGAATCTTATTTTTTTAACCCCTACCGAGCTTGTATATAGTGCTATAGTATACAAAGTAGTTTCTGTAGATCCCATAATTGTTGAAGTAATTAGTCCGAATTTTGCTATCCACTCCGTACTTACTCATAATGTCAGTACCTATTGCAACCGAGGCACTTCCGTGAAATTGGCCTTAATATTGCAAGTGGCATTATTTCTGCTGGAATATGTAAAGCATTAATCAGGGGTGCAATCATTTTTATTATAAAATCCAAAACTCCAGAATATCTTAATACACTTATTGCAACAAACAATCCTATTAACGTTGGAAAAATATTTATTACTATTTCCAATCCCTCTTTTGCTCCATCTAAAAAGATATCAAAAACACCTTTTTTCTCTACAAGAGCTGTACCTACTATAAATAATATAGTAAATGGTATTGCTAAATTAGAAATATAGTTAATTATTTTCATTTTGACCCCTTAAAATTTTTTCATTAATATTTTAGCTGAGCAAACTGCTGCTGTTGCTGCACAAATAGTTGCAATCCAAATGGGAAGTATCATTGCCGTAGGATTATTTGACCCTAATGAGCTTCTAATCGCTATTACAGTTGTTGGTATTATTTGTATTGATGCTGTATTTAAAACTATAAACATAGCCATAGAATTGGATAGTACTTTTTTGTTTGTATTTTCCTTTTGCATTGATTTCATTGCTTTTAAACCTAATGGTGTTGCTGCATTTCCGAGTCCCATAATATTTGCAATTATGTTCATCGATATCTCCTCATGAACTTTATCCTGTTTTTTTATGTCCGGAAACAATTTTGTCATTATAGGAGAAATCAATTTTGTAAGTTTTTTTACTATATTTGTTTTACTTGCTATTTTCATTATACCATTCCACAAGCACATCGTTCCTAGCAGGGTAACGCATAACTCCACAGCCGATTTTGTTCCTTCAAAAATCGATGCATTCACTTGTTCTAGTCTTCCTGTTAGTATTGCATATACAAATGATATTATCAAAAAAATAGGCCATATAATATTTAGCATAAAAGCCTCCCTTTTTAATTTATTCATATATTACGGTTAATATTCTCGTACATATAAAATAGGCATGCCAAATTAATGTAATAAAAAATTTCCAAAAAAAGGAAGATTTTTGTTGACGTTTATCTTTTTTTGTGATATTATTTAGTAAAGTCGATTTGTCGAAAAATGTAAATTCAAGGGGGTTGGATTATGAAATCAACAGGAATTATAAGAAGAGTGGATGAACTAGGAAGAGTTGTAATACCTATAGAACTTAGAAATAAATTTGGTATTACAGAAAAAGATCCTATGGAAATATATGTTGACGGTTCTTCAATTATATTAAAAAAATATGAACCAAACTGTATTTTCTGCGGAAGTTCAAAAAAACTAATTGATTACCAAGGAAAATTAATTTGCGAAAAATGTGCAGAAAAAATTGGTAAGTCAAAAGCAGAATAAGAAGTTCATTTAATGAACTTCTTATTTCTTTTTATTTTTATAAAAAATATTGATATATTTCATTCTTATTTGTATTTCTATCTTTTGCAATTTTTTTAATAATTTCTTTTTTATCTAATCCCTGCTTTTTGTAATGCTCAAAATGTTCTTCTAAACTTAATTTATTTAAATTTTCCTTATTTATTTCTTCTTCATTTTTGTCATTTCCTTCTAATATTAGAACATATTCTCCTTTAGGTTCTGATATTCTTTGAAGTACTTCTGATATTCTTCCTCTTATATACTCTTCATGTATTTTAGTAATTTCTCTTGCTAAACATATATCTCTATCTCCAATTTCTTCCAACATACTTTTTAAAGTATTTATCAATTTATGAGGAGCTTCATATAATATTACTGTTTGTGTATGTTTTTTTATTTCTTCTAATTTTTCTTTTTTTTCTTTATTATTTACAGGTAAAAATCCAATAAAAATAAATTCATTTGTTTTCATTCCCGAAGAAATTAATGCATTTATTGCAGCGCATGCTCCTGGTATTGGAATAATTTCTATATTATTTTGAATCGCGGCTTTTACTATCACTTCCCCTGGATCAGAAATTCCGTGGTGTTCCAGCATCTGTAACTACTGCTATATTTTTACCTTCAAAAATTTTCTCAATTAATATTTCTCTTTTTATATTTTCATTTTGTTTATAATAACTAATTAATGGTTTTGATATATTTAAATGATTTAGTAATTTTAAAGTATGTCTAGTGTCTTCTGCTGCAATTAAATCGACTTGCTTTAAAACATTTATTGCTCTTATTGTTATATCATCCAAATTTCCTATTGGCGTTGCAACCAAATATAATTTTCCTTGCATATTTTTCTCCTTTATTTTTTGTTATATATTTCCAGCACTTCATCTGTATATTTATTATTTTTATTATAGATATATAAAGGCTTTTCTATCTTCAAAAATTCACCAGAATTTTTTACAGCTTTTATTAAAATCAAATTACTATTTTCTCCTTCTCTAGAATAAACAAATCGAATTTTTTTAGGTTCTATTTTATACTTTCGCAAAATCTCTATTATTCCTACAAGTCTATCCGGTCTATGAACCATATATAATTCTCCATTATCTTTTAACAATTTACTTGATACTTTTACTATATCTTCTATATTACATTTAATTTCATGTCTAGATATTAATTTAATTTCATTGTCATTTTTTATTCCAGAATTATTTTTCATATATGGTGGATTTGTAACAATTGCATCACAACTATTATTTTCTATAATTTTATTTAAATTTTTTATATCTTCATTTATAAAATCAACATTTTTTAAATCATTTAATATTATAGATTTTTTAGACATTTCATAAACTTCTTTTTGTATTTCAACACCTGTTATTTTTTTTGCATTTATTTTTTTAGATAATAAAATACTTATTATTCCTGTACCACTACCTAAGTCCAAAATAGTACTACCATCTTTTATTTCTTTTGCAAAGTCAGATAACAAAACGCTATCTATTCCAAAGCAAAACCATTTTTTATTTTGAATTATTTTTAATCCTTTATATTCTAAATCGTCGATTCTTTCATCTTCTTTTAAATTTACTTCCATCTTTTCTCCGTCAACAATAATTTATTTTTTCATATATTATATATTATAATATTTTCA
>ERZ773235.852-NODE-852-length-35983-cov-15.284374_pt1 | contig 35983 bp, 28 predicted proteins | sample MGYA00580522_ERZ773235 | MGnify/ENA primary metagenome ERZ773235 (study PRJEB29015, sample SAMEA2737797) | human gut metagenome | biome: human gut; feature: human-associated habitat; material: faeces | place: China | collected 2012 ...
CATCGCTTTCGATGAGCTTTTCATAAAATGTTTTGTTGTCGATGGTCACGCCATCAATGTATTCCTCCTGCCCGAAATGAACGGTGAGGGGTACCGTAGATACCCGTGCTTTGATCTCAGGAACTAAGTCCGCAGTGGAATCAACAATAATCCTTGTTTTCAATTTCGTCAATCTCCTATTCTTCGCTATTTTGAGCGATGGCCTCAAGACTTATGCTGATGGCAGAAAGGCTGCGGTAAAATGTCGCTCGTTCGTCCTCCGTAAGGGTACTGCTGACCGTATCAAGGACGGCGCTGATTTTCTCCGCGATCCGTTTGCCGGCCTCCTGACCTTTTTCAGTCAAGCGCAAAGGGCTTCTGTACCGTTTGGCCCGTTCAGAATTCCGGACGATAAATCCGTTACTTTCAAGATGCTCCAACGCACGGGAAATGGTCGCCTTGTCCTCCTCGCAGTGCTCGCACAGCTCCGCCGCAGTCACGCCATCCAGAGAATATATGTAGTACAGACAGGACACATGGGCACTTCGCAGATGATAGGCGGCCATCTCCTGATTTTTTATCCTCCGTATGTCGCGGCTGATCCGGTTGATCAAAACCGTAAACGTCTCAAATCGCTCCTGCATGGCTGCGCTCCTCTCTCACGAATGCTTTTGTTGAAATCTCAACTTTCGGACTATACCACATGGATGTTGAAATGTCAACAGCAAAGTTCCGCACAGCCATTACTCTTTGATTATAGCATTCCACGCCGTGAGGCGGTCCCGTCGTGGGTTTTCTGTTATTTTATCGGGTGGAGGGTATGGTCATCAAGAACACTACAAAGCCCTCACCGGAGCAGCTCCGGCGAGGCTCTGCTTTTGACCACATAAAATGTCACAGACAGGTGTGGAACACATGGGGGGGACGCGGGTCACAAGATGTTAGGAAAGACTAACTATTAAATGTCAAGTCTGAAATGTGAGGAGTGGTAAAAATTTTAGACGGATCAAAAAGGGCATATGCTGCCTTCCGTCACCGCGTGCGGACGTTTTACTTTCCATTCTGCATGGATTGCTGGGGCTGCGAAGATCGGGAAACAAATCTCTGTGACTGTTTTCTCGGCGAAGCACCGACATGCGGCACATGCTTGTGGTCAACCGGAAAAATATTCTGCCCATAGCGGCGAAAAGGAGAAAAAATAGAGCGATACGCGTGGAAAGCCGCTGTTCTGCCCGGAAAAATAGCGGAATATTGCAGGCGGCATGACGAGATCTGGCCGGAGATGCTGGAGATGTTTCGCCGCGCCGGGATTCGGAACTACTCGATCTGGCAGACAGGCGATACGCTTTTCGGCTATTACGAATGTGACGATCTGAAAACGGCGCTTGCCGTGCAGAGGGACGCGCCTGTCAGTGCACGATGGCGCGCATATATGCGTGACGTGATCCGTATGGAACGGGATCCAAAGAGCGACGCACAGCCGCATCTGGCACAGGTGTTTCTCTTTGACGGCGAAATCAGTACTTAACAGCACCTATGGAATTTGGCCATTCGTCTGAAGCACCTCTTGATACCTCAATACCGCGCATTTTCCGGTAGGAACCTTTCGTACCGGCTGGGGTTTGTTCCAGACATAGAGGAAGGTGGTTTTCTTTATACAGCAAAAACAGCAGGCCCGCGCGAGGCGGGCCTGCTGTTTTTTAATAGCCGCGTTCAGCCGCGGAGCATTCTCCAAAGTCCCCGGAGGATATGACCGTTGGCAAGTTCCAGCATGCCGGGCAGCACGCCGCCCTTTATGCCGCCGGAGATCTGCATGCTGCGAAGCGGCGCACCGGCCGAAGCGTTCATCATCATGCGGAATTCCGGGTTCTTGTAATCTTTTTTGCCGCCGAAGCCTTTTGCGATGGTCGCTTCGACCGCTTTATACATGATCTTCATAATAAGGCTGTAACCCTTCATTTCCATGACCGTATTGTCCATGGTAAAAGCGCCTTTTTTCAGAACCGGCGGTATATACTCCCGGCCCAGCATTGCTTCCCAGTCCTTTTTGTTTGGCTTACCGGTGCAGCTTTGATACCAGCTGCCGCGCTGCCATGCCGGAACAGGCAGCGTTTCGCCGTGCTTTATAACGGGTGCGGTCAGGCCGCCGATGCTGACAGTATATTGTCCGACTGGAATCTTCCAACCGTCCTGCCAGACAGCAAAGCTGCGGTCGGTCAGACGGAAAACAGCCTCGCGGCTCTCGTTTGGCTGCAGGAACAGCTTTTGAAAGCCTTTTAGTTCCCGCACGGGACGGTGCAGGCTGTTTTGCGGCGCTTCGACATAAAGCTGCACGACCTCCGCACCGGCAATGCTTCCGGTATTTTTGACGGTAACGAAAACCGTATCACCGGAGAGTGTCAGATTGGAATATGTGAATTTTGTGTAGCTTAATCCATAGCCGAACGGCCAGCGGACAGGAACGCCCGCCTTGTCATAGTACCGGTAGCCGACGTAAAGCCCTTCCTGATACAGTGCGTCCGCGGTTTTTCCGTATAGTTCAGAAGACGGTACATCTTCATACCTGTACGGCCAGCTTTCGGCCAGTTTTCCGCTGGGATTGGCGCAGCCATAGAGCAGATTGGCGACTGCTTCTCCGCCTGCCTGACCGGGCAGACCCATGTAGAGGATAGCCTTTACGCGCTCCTCCCACGGGCATTCCACCACACCGCCGCACAGAAGCACGACCACCGTATTGGGGTTCGTGCAGGCCACGGCTTCTATCATCCGCAGATGCCCATCCGGCAGCTTCATGTCCTCCCGGTCAAAGCCCTCGGATTCATACCGTCCGGGAAGGCCCGCAAAAATGACGGCAATCTCTGCTTTTTCTGCCGCCCGTTTCGCTTCCGCCAGCAGAGCCTCCGTTGTATCGCCCTGCGCATCGCAGCCGGGTGCATATATCGCGCCGGGCAGGAACTCCAGCGGCTGCGAAAGCCGCAGTGGGTTGATATGGCTGGAACCTGCCCCCTGATAGCGCAGATTTTCCGCCATTGCGCCGATAACGGCGATTTTTGTATCTGACTCCAGCGGCAGGATGCCGTTCTCGTTTTTCAGGAGCACCGCGCCTTCTGCCGCCGCCCGTTTTGCGAGGGCATGATGGGCTTCATAGTTGCAGGATGCGGGGGTTCTCTGCGTTTCGGCCGCGCGGAATACAAGCTGCAGCACGCGCCGTGCAGAATCGTCCACGCAGCACTCCGGCAGACTTCCATCCCTGACTGCCGCGAGGACTTCCTTTTCCATATAGGCGCTGCCGCCGGGCATATTCAGATCGCAGCCTGCGCGGAAGCCCGCAATCCGGTCATTCATCGCCCCCCAGTCCGTAACGACCATACCATCAAAGCCCCATTCAGTACGCAGTATATCCGTCAGCAGTTCTTTGCTGTCGGAGCAGTGAACACCGTTCAGCTTGGGGTAGGCGCACATGACCGCAGCGGGACTTCCCTCTCTGACGGCAATCTCAAAAGCTGTCAGGTATAGTTCCCGCAGCGTGCGCCCGTCCAGAATGCTGTCAGAGGTAAAACGGTCCAGTTCTTGTGAATTGGCGGCAAAATGCTTGAGACTCGTGCCGACACCCTGCGCTTCCAGCCCCCGGATAAAGCCTGCTGCCAGTTTACCTGCCAGATACGGGTCCTCACTGAAATACTCAAAATTCCGCCCGCAGAGCGGATTACGTTTGAGATTGGCTCCCGGCCCGAGGACGAGTCCGACGTCCTGCTCCCGTGCCTCTTCGCCGATGGCCGCGCCGATCTGTTCCAACAGCGCAGGATCCCAGCTGCCGGCAGTCGTGACCTCCGCCGGAAAACAGGTCGCGGGACGGGAGTTATTCACGCCCAGCATATCCGCCGCATCCTCCTGCTTTCGCAGACCGTGGGGGCCGTCACACATGAAAAGCGCGGGGATGCCGTATCGTTCAAATCGCTTGGTTTCCCAGAAGCTTGCGCCGGAGCACAGTGCGATCTTGTCCTCCAGCGTCATTTCCTTCAGAATGCGTTCTATGTCCATTGATCTACCTCAAAATGTGTAGGTTCCGGCAGTCAGCGGCACCGGCTCTTTCCCGGGCAGCGTCAATACGGCAGTGCAGTTTACAGGGATCGTCACGGTATAGTTCCATCCGTTCTCCGTCTTCTCCCAGCCGCTTTCCACCCGGCCGTACACGCTGTTGTAAGCGGCCTTTGCACGGGTAAAGTGTCCGCCGGGACGCGGCGCAATGGAAAAGCAATTCTCCCCGCTCACCCGGATACCGCACATGGTATCAAAAAGCCAGCGGCAGACCGCACCTTTGGAATAGTGATCCAGAGACGCTACGCCGCTTCCCGCTGCCCGGTCTCCTTCCCAGGATTCCCAAATGGTCGTAGCTCCGCTTTTGGGCATGAACAGCCAGCCCGGCATCTGCTCGTTTTCCAGCAGCCGGTATGCCGCTTCCAAGTCGGTTTCTGCCAGCACGTCCAGAATCAGCGGCGTAGACAAAAAGCCGGTTCCCAGCCGCCAGCCGTAGTTTTTCAATGCTTGAAGCAATCTCTTTTTTGCATACGCCGTCTGTGCTTCATCCAGAAGATGTAGCGCCAGCGGCCGCACAAGCCGGGCCTGCCGGTCGGTATCCAGCGTGAACTGCTCGGTTTTTATCATGGCCTGATATGCCGTCCGGCAGCCGTCGCGGTATTCTGCAAAGCGTGAAATGTCCTCCGTATCGCCCAGAATCTCCGCGATCTGCGCCATCAAGGCCATCACATAGGCCGTATAGGCTGTGGATACCTCCGGATGCGGGCCGGCAAAGTCCATGAAGCGCATGGTGTAAATATCCTGCGGCTCGGCCCATTCGCCATAACTCTGGCCCCGGTTGACCAGATATTTCTTGTCCTTTGCCGGGATATGCACCGGCTTTGCATAGGGGCCGCCCCAGCGCCCGCAGCGGCGCATCATAAACTGCGCATAGCGCTTCATGCCGGAATACCGTCTGGCCAGAATCTGCTTGTCTCCGTACTGCTTCCAGAGAACATACGGCATGATCACACCTGCATCGGCCCAGCCGACGCTGCCGTTCATGGTGTACATATAGAAATCCGTACCGCCGGACGGTGCGATCTGTGGAAGGCAGCCGCTCTTGCGCTGCCAGTCATACATGTCGTTCAGAAATTTCTCAGCCATGGGCTCGTAATCAAACAGGAAGCAGGCCGTAGGACAGAAGATCTGCGCGTCGCCGGACCAGCCGTGACGCTCTCTTGTAGGACAATCAGTGGGCAGATCGGCATGGTTGTTTTTTGCACTCCAGACCGTGTTTTCCACAAATTTGTCCAGCAGCGGATTGGAACTTTCAAACCAGCCCGTGCGTTCCATATCGGAATAGACCGCAATGGCGGTAAAATTCTCTGCCTTGAATGGAATCTTCGTCTCTACCAGCACATAGCGGAAGCCGAAAATCGCAAACGTGGTTTTATATGCGTTTGCGCCATCCTTGCAGGTATAGACGACCTGCTGCAGGGGCGTGGTAAACTTGTTTCTGGAAAGCTGAATATTCTTCTGCGTGAATTCTCCGTTTTCGTCCAGCATTTCGCCGAAACGAAGCGTTACGGTCTGTCCCGCCCGCGCCGTCAGCGTAAAGGCAGCATAGCCCGCGATGTTCTGTCCGAAGTCCAACACGGTTTTCCCCGCCGGCGTACGAAGAAGCTGTGCGTGCAGACGCTCATGCTCCCTGACCGCAACATTGTCAGACGCTGAGGGGGTGACCGGATGCGCCGTCGCCTTTGCCTTTCCGTTGTAGCTGGGTGCACAGCCGGCATCCACTACTTCCCCATCCTTGTTGTCCGCAAAGCGGATAGGGCCATCATTTGACCACTCCCAGCTTTCATCGGTGCAGACCGTCTGTACATGGCCGTCCGTATGTGTGATCTCCAGCTGCGCCAACAGCTTCGTTTCTGTTCCGTACTGATTGCGCAGGCCCCATGCGCCGGTGCTGCCGCGATACCAGCCGTCAGCCAGCTGGACGGTCAGGACATTTTCGCCGCTTCGCAGAAGCGGTGTAATGTCGTAGGTCTGATACTGTACGCGCCTGCGGTAATCGGTAATGCCGGGCGCAAGGATAACGTCCCCTGCCCGCTGTCCGTTCAGCTTCGCTTCGTACAGACCGCAAGCCGTGATATATAGGCGGGCCTTTTTCACATTGGAACTCTCAAATATTGTTCGGAAACAGTCCACCGGATACCGTTTTTTTCTATTTACGCGATAATCGCCTGTGATCCAGCGGGCGCACCATGTATCGATGCCGGTTTCAAAGCTGGACTCCGACCACTCGCCGCAAACGCCGTTCTCGTCCCAAAGCCGGACACGCCAGACGACGCTCGTTTTAGCTAGGACGGGGCTTCCGCCCCATTTTGCGCGCATGGCAGCACCTTCTGTCTTTCCGCTGTCCCAAAGGAGATTTCCGCCGTCATCTGCAGCTAGAATCTGCCACGCAGTCTGCCTGACGCCGCCCTCGCAGTTCCAGAACAGCTGCGGGGCCGTGAAGTCCACGCCCATGGGCGCGGTCAGGTGCTCTGTTTTCAGCCGAATTGCCCGCATCACTCTGCCTCCCGGCGGGCCTTGATCTCCGCCTGTTCTTTGCCGATGTACTTCTCCACATTCAGGAAGGCCAGCAGTACCGCGAGCACAACGCCGGTGATGGTTTCAAGCCCTACAAATCCAAAGGTAATCGCGTGCTTTACGGCAGCGCTCTGCTCTGCCGCAGTTGTTACGCCATTTATGATCTCCGGCGCAGTATAGCCTGTTTTGGCAAGCAGACCGTTGAACACGCCGGTGCAAATGCCAACCATCGCAACGGCAATGATATTATACACACTCATGGCCAGCCCATCGCACCGGAAGCCGCTTTTCCATTCTACATGATCCAGCACGTCGGCAAACAGCGCCATAAACACATACGAGCACGGCAGGCCGCCGATATTTTTGACAAACTGCCCCGCCAGCATAATTGTCATATTCGTGGGGAACATCCAGCAGACGGCGCTGCCGAGGGCATAGAGCACGAAGCCTGCCAGCGTGACATTCCGCTTGCCAAATTTTTTAGCCAGCGGCCAGACGGCAAAAACGCCGATTCCCATGGGAATGCCGCCGATGATGGAGAGCATGGTCTGGGTAATGCCGTCATTGTAGGTGCCAAGCACATAGTTACAAAAATAGACAAGGCTCAGATTCTTAATGCTTGCCCCAAAGGTAAAGATCAGGAAGTAGGCATAAATGATGAGCATATACTTGTCCGTAAAAATTGCCTTAAGCCGCTTCGCAAAGGGAACAGACGGCTCTTCGCTGTTCTGTGCCTCGAGCGTGACGCGCTCCTTGGTGAAATAGTATTCCAGCAGCGTCAGCGGCAGAGCCAGAATGGACAGCACGCTCATCAGCGCAATCCACTTCCTCTGTTCCACGCCGATTTTGGGCATGATGACCATTGGGAACACCAACGCAACCAGGATGCCGCTCATCATGATGGTGGCGATCTGATTGAAAACGGACAGGCTGCCGCGCTGGGTCGTGTCGCGCGTAGACAGAGGCACCATCAAATTGTGGCTCATATTAAAAATGGTATATGCGAAGGAATAAAACAGGTTATAGCTGACCATGACCCAGACCGCCTGCAGGGTCTGCGAGCCCTTGGGCACGGTAAAGAGCAGGATGCCCGTAATGGTCAGCAGCGGCGCGGACAGCAGCAGCCACGGACGGGCCTTGCCCTCTTTTGTATGCGTGCGGTCAATAAGATAGCCCATGACTACGTTCGTGACCGCGTCGATAATCTTGGACACGATGGGAAATACGACCAGAAATGCGCCGCCCCAGAGTCCGGTCAGCTTCAGTACATCTGTATAATAGACGTTCAGGTACGTCGCCAGCACAGCATTGAGCAGCAGCGCACCCGCCGGGCCAATCAGATACCCCAACCACTTCTCCGCCGGTTTTACATACTCTGAATGAATCCTGCTCTCAAACGCTTTGCGCTCTACAAGTTTCAGTCTTGCCATCTCCGGTTCCTCCCATGTTTCTCGTAACATTGCTTATGCGACCAGTATAGCATGTCCAAATATGCAAAGCTTGCATTTTTGTAATCAAATTGATATAGTTGTATTCAGATTGGAGGACTGAACATGGAACGTGTAGATCTGCAATATTTATGCACCGCCATCGGCAATCTGTCCGGAATCCCGGTCCGGGTCTACGAGAACGGCATCCAGACCTTTTATACCTCCATGGTCGATCTGCCGAAAGATCCTCTGACGCTCTGCCAGGCGGAGGTCTTTGCCATCACAGACCATGTGGGATATTATATCACGCCGCAATTTCACTACTACGGCGTTCTGAATGCTGGAACAGTAAAGCTTGTCGTCGGCCCTACGCGGCAGGTGATGGAACGCGAACAGGACCTGCGGGAACTGGCCTTCCGGCTGGATCTGTCCGGTGATGAGGCCGAGGCCATGCTCTCCGGCATGCGGAGCATTGTTCGCATGCCGGTGGAAAGCGTGCTGCAAATGCTGTGTACGATAAACTATGTGTTCAATCACGAAAGACTGGAACTGAAGGATCTGCGCATTTATGAACAGGAGCAGACTGCTCTGATTTCCCGGCAGGTACGGCAGCAAGCGCAGAACAAACTCGATCCGCCGCAGCTGGAACACAACACCTATGATCTGGAGCAGCGGCTGCTGCGCATGGTACGCAAGGGCGACACGGCAGCACTCCGGCAGTGGCTGGACAGGGCGCCAGCCGTCCGCAGCGGCGTTGTGGCCGGTGAGCCGCTCCGGCAGCGTAAAAATCTGTTTATCGTCACTGTCACGCTTGTCTCACGCGCAGCAATCCAAGGCGGAATGCAGGTGGAGGATGCGTTTACACTCAGCGACTCCTATATCCAGCAGTGCGAACTGACCGCTTCTCCGGAGCGCATTGCAAATCTGCAATACCGGATGCTGCTGGACTATGCGGAACGGGTGGAGCGGCTGCACCGAGGCGCTGTTTCGTCCAGACTCACAGCGGATGTGGCAAATTACGTTCAGCACCATCTCTCCGACGCAATCAAAACCGAGCAGATTGCCCGTGCGCTATATGTCAGCCGCCCGTACCTGTCCAAAAAATTCAGAGAAAGTACCGGAGAAACGCTGACAGATTTCATTCTGAAAGAAAAAACGGAAGAGGCCAAGCGTCTCCTCCGTTATTCGGACAAATCTCTCACTGCCATCGGCTCCTACCTCGGCTTTTCTTCTCCCAGCCATTTTTCCCGCATCTTCCGGAAATACGCCGGCAGCAGCCCGCACGAGTACCGGGAGCGGTACAACTGAGGCGCAGCGGCCTGCATCACAAAAAACGGGCACGCCGATTGGCGCGCCCGTTGAGAAATGTGAAGATTACAGCTTGGAATAGGCGACGGCGATCTTGCTCGCTGCGTGTGCGTTGTTGTAGGCCAGTTCCAGATTGGCGGCGAAGGACTTGCCCTCGGTCATGTCCTTGATGTGCGCCAGCAGATACGGCGTGATGGCCTTGCCGTGGATATGCTCGGCGTTGGCCTGTGCGACAGCCTTGTCGATGATGGCGTTCATGTAGTTCGGATCCATCGCATACTGCTCGGGGATCGGATTGCCAACGACAGCACCGCCCTTGAGGCCGATGTCCCACTTGGCCTTCATGATCTTCGCAACCGTCTCTTCGTCCTTGCAGTTGTAATCCAGCTTAAAGCCGGAGGTGCGGCAGTAGAACGCGGGCAGCTCATCCGTGCGCAGGCCCAGAACAGGAACGCCCTGCGTCTCGAGATATTCCAGCGTCAGGCCGAGGTCGAGAATGCTCTTTGCACCCGCGCAGACGACACAGACGGGGGTGTTGGCCAGTTCCTGCAGGTCGGCGGAGATGTCCATCGTCTTTTCTGCGCCGCGATGCACACCGCCAATACCGCCGGTGGCGAAGAATCGGATGCCTGCCATGGCGGCGATGAGCATGGTGGTTGCAACGGTGGTCGCGCCGGTCATGCCGGTTGCCAGATACACAGCCACGTCACGGCGGCTGACCTTGCCGACGCCCTCGGCCTTGCACATGACGAGCAGTTCTTCGGCGTTCAGGCCAACCTTCAGCTTGCCGCCCATGATCGCGGTCGTTGCGGGAACAGCGCCCTCTGCACGGACGATCTCTTCGACCTTGTGCGCAAACTCCACGTTCTGCGGATACGGCATACCGTGGCTCAGAATGGTGGATTCCAGTGCGACGACAGGCTTGCCCGCGTCGATGGCCTCCTGAATTTCAGGGGTAACAGACAGATAATCCTTCAGATTCATATGAATAACTCCTTTCAGATGGGTGTACAGGTTCAAATGCGGTGCGCCAGCAGGATTTCTTCGAGCAGCGCAGTGCTCATATTCGGATTGATGGTCCGCTCGTGCGACACAGCCGCAATCCCGGCGGCCATGGCATAGTCCAACGTCTTTTTGACGTCAAAGCCATGGAGCGTGGCATACAGCATAGCGGCAGCAAAGGAATCACCCGCACCGGAGGCGTTGACCATCTTCGCTGGCCGCAGCTTGCGGCGCAGAACAGTACCGGCTGCGTCCATGTACAAGCAGCCCTCTGCGCCAAGACTGACAAACAGCCGCTTGAGGCCCTTATTCAGAACAGCCTCGCCCGCACGTTCGAGATCACTGTCGGACTGAATTTCCGTCCCGGCCAGGATCTCAAGCTCCATACGGTTGGGCTTTGCCGTGTGGAAGCGGCCGATGAACGGCGCGACCACGCGTGCATACGCACAGGAGACAGGATCGACACATACGATCTGTTCAGGCGTACACAGATCCAGCAGCTGCAAAAGCATTTTTTCACCCATGCAGGGGTCACAGGTCACGACCTTCGCGCCCTGGATCAGCGCTTTTTGCGACGGCAGATAGTCCTCCGGCATGTCCTGCTGGACAATGCGCATGTCGGACATGCCGACCAGCATATCGCCGTCTGCGTCCAGAATAGACAGATACATGGAGGAATTTGCGCCCTTCGCCTCATACAGATGGGACGCGTCGATTCCCGCGTCTTCGCAGGAACGGCGGATAAACGCGCCGAAGGTATCGTCGCCCACGCAACTCAAAAGCTTCACGTCTGCGCCCAGCCGTGCAAGGTTTTCGCACACGTTGCGCGTCACACCTCCGGCGGACAGGCTGATGTGTCCGGGATTGGAATCACGCAGATGGATGGGCGCAAGGGACGCACCGTTGAGATCTGCATTCGCAGCGCCGACGCCGACAATATACGGCTGCTTGTCCATGAAAAACGCCTCCTCTTTTCTGGTGAAACTGTATCATAGCGAATTGTCCCCAAAAAGTCAAGGATAAAATTATGGACTTTTTATGAACGTTTTTGCAGAGAAAAAACGGGCGCGCCGTGAGGCGCGCCCGAGGGGAAGCTTGATCAGCGGGTGAGGAAGAACATGAGGGCGAAGAGGATCGTGATGACCCAAGTGCCGGCATTGATTTCCTTGATCTTGCCGGTGAAGATCTTGATGAAGACATAGGAAATGAGGCCGAACGCGATGCCGTAGGAGATGTTGTAGGTCAGCGGCATGAACGCGACGGTCATGAAGCCCGGAACCGCAGCAGCGGGATCGTCCCAGTCGATGGAGCGGACGTTCGCCATCATAAGAACGCCGACATAGATCAGAGCTGCAGCGCAGGCGTAGGTCGGGATGAGCTGTGCGACAGGCGCGAGGAACATTGCGATGAAGAACAGAGCAGCCGTCGCCATGGAAGCAAGACCGGTGCGGCCGCCCTCGGCAACGCCGGCAGAGGACTCGACGAACGTGGTGACAGTGGAGGTGCCGCAGACAGCGCCGCAGCAGGTAGCAATGGCGTCAGCCAGCATAGCCTTGTCCATGTTGGGAACGTTGCCGTCCTTGGTCAGCATATTGCCGGCAGCGCAGGCGCCGTACAGCGTGCCAAGGGTATCGAACATATCGACCATGCAGAATGCAAGCATGGTAGTGAGGAACATGACGATGAAGTTGCTCATGCCGTGCTCGGCAATGTACGGGCTGAAGTCAAAGCCTTCGGTGAAGACCTTGCCGAACGCCTGTGCGCCAAACTCTTTGAACGCGCCGAAGAAATCGGAGGTCAGGTTAGGAGCGACAGCGGTAGCATAGAAATCAGGAATCGTGATGAGGCCGATGACGTAGTAGAGAACTGCGCCGCCGAGCATGCCCCACAGGACAGCGCCCTTGACCTTCTTCTTGGACATAGCGCCGATGGCGAAGACCGCAATGATGGTCAGGAGCATCGGGAAGATGCTGGCCCAGGTAGCGGCGCCGGAGAAGACATTGAAAGAAGCGAGATTGACAAGCGTTGCGCCGTCGTCCATGACGATACCGGCGTTCTGCAGGCCGATGAACGCGATGAACAGGCCAATGCCGGCAGAGATCGCAGTCTTGACAGCAGCCGGGATAGCGTCGAAGATCATCTTGCGAAGACCCGTGACAGTCAGCAGGACGAAGACAATGCCGTCAACCAGAACGAGAACCAGCGCGTTCGCGTAGCTGAGGCCGAAGGTGAAGCAGACGGTGTAGACGAAGAATGCGTTCAGACCCATGCCGGAAGCCTGCGCCAGCGGCAGGTTGGACAGAAGACCGATGAGAACGGTGCCGATAACGGCGGAAATGGCAGTTGCGATGTAGATTGCACCGTAGCTGACGGTGCCGAGGCTGGAGAACATACCGGCGTTGACCATCAAAATGTAAGCCATCGCCATGAAGGTCGTCACACCGGCCATGATCTCGGTGCGCACGGTCGAGCCGTGTTCCTTCACTTTAAAGAAATTGCTCATGTAGGGAAACCATCCTTTCTTTTTTCTCGCGGGCAGGCAAAAATTTTTTAGCCCACCAGACTTTCTGACAGCTTGATTATAGAGGATAGCGCATATAAATACAAGTGTCAGCACCAACAAAAAAGTTCACGGAAAATTTACACTACTGCACAAAAAATATGTTGTTTTCGCCAATGGCGAAAACAACGAATCAGAAGAAGGAATTGACAAGCCGCCGTTCGGCCGGTATAATATTTCTTTGGGAATGACCCGACGCACGAAAGGATATGGAGGAGAAGATTCTGCATGAAATATAGAATGAACATTGCCGGTCTTGACCGGGATCTGCCGCTGTGCAAGGTGTCCGACGATCTGTATATCGGCGCGTTCGTCATGTTCGGCGACGCGGAGATCACCGTCGCCTGTGCACGCGAACTGCTGGCAAGGGCGCCGAAGGACTACGATTATCTGCTCACGGCCGAGGCCAAGAGCATCCCCCTCATCCACGAGATGGCTCGCCAGTCCGGCGCAAAGGAATATTTCGTCGCCCGCAAGGGTCTGAAGGTCTATATGCCCCGCCCGCTGCATGTGACGGTCCGTTCCATCACGACCCAGCATGATCAGGATCTATATCTGTCCGGCGAAGAGGCTGACAAGATCCGCGGTAAGCGTGTGCTGATCGTAGACGATGTCATTTCCACCGGCGAATCGCTGCGCGCGATGGAAGAGTTGGTTGAAAAGGCAGGCGGCACAGTCGCAGGCCGCATGGCTGTTCTCGCGGAAGGTGATGCGCAGGAGCGCAAGGACATCATCTACCTCAACAAGCTTCCCGTCTTCAATGCAGACGGCACAGTCAAGGAATAAGATACATATTTAAATACAGAACGATAGAAAAACCTCTGCTGCCCGCGCGGGCGGCAGAGGTTTTTTCAGCTTTACTGGAAATGCTCCGCGAAAGCGTCCCATTGTTCGCGCAGGCGCTCACGGCTGCGCTTGAGCACGTCGATACACATGCCAAGCGACTGATAATACTCGTCAGAGAAGCGGCGGTGGGCGGAACCGCAGGAGCGATACTGCTCGATCACAATCTCGTAGCGGCGCTGCGCACGATGGACAGCATCGTCCCAGGAAATATAAATTTCCTCCTGCGCCTGTCTGCCCACACGCTTCAGAACCTCCGGCTCATGGCAAAGCTTTGCAAGCAGCGCTGCCATGGAGTCTGCGTTTTCTTCGATCAAAAATCCGTTTTTGCCATCCGTGATATCCTCAGCAGCGCAGCTGCCGCGCACAAGGACGCTTGCCAGTTCACAGGCTGCCGCCTCGCGCACAACAAGGCCGTTCGTGTCGAACGTTGATGGGAACAGGAACAGATCGGCCCGGCAGTACCACGCCCGAATGACATTGCGGTCGTATTTGGGCGAGGTAAAGAACACACGGTCCGCAAGGCCAAGTTCGTTGGCGTAGGCCACGACCTCATCTTTGTCTCCGCCGCTGCCGACGAAGACCATACGGAACGGATGGCCGCCGTCCTTAAGTTTTTTGAGTGCGTCGAGCGTGATGCGTAGGCCCTTATACCACATCATGCGGCCCACAAACAGAAAAACGGGCACGTTTTCCGGCAGATCAAAATCCCGGCAGACCGCGTGGACGTCTGTTTCCGGTACGCGGCCCCTTGCGAAATCGACGCCGTTCGGCATTACGCGCCAGTCGCCCTGATAGCCGAGCGAGCGCAGGTTCTCCCCCGCTCCATGGCTGACTGTCCAGACCTCATCGAAGGCGCTGATATTGTCAACAAGCAGCTTTTTTGCGCCCTCCTGCAAAAGCTTCGCATGGATGGCATTTGCAATGTCAATATCGAACTTGGTGTGATAGGTAAAAACCGTTGGAACATGGATCCGGGCGCGCAGTTCGCGTGCAAGCACGGCAGAGGTAATGGGGCAATGGCAGTGGATGAGATCAAACGGGTATTCCATAAGTGTCTGCATGGTCTTCTCTGAAAACGGAAAGCCCGCATGATAGCCGACAAGCTTCGTCATGTCGATGCTGGGATAGCGCACGACCGGGAAGCTGAAGCCGCTGTCGTCCGCGCCGGGATAAGCAGGCGTCACAACAACGGCTTTATGGCCGCTCTCGGTGATCGCGCGGCCATAATTGACGACCGCATTCGCAACCCCGTCCGTCACGGGCGGAAACGAATCATTGATGAGGCAAATGGTTCTGTTGGACATGGAATTCTCCTTTGTATAATAGAACGTGAGTGGTTTTCCGGCTGTGCTTCTGAAAAATGATTATTCGCCCGTAAAACTCTTGCAGTATGGGGCAAGACAGCAGCGTTCGCACGCGGGCTTTCTCGCCACACAGACTGCCCGGCCGTGCAGGACGAGGCGATGGCAGAAATCGGACGATTCCTCCGGCGGCAGGATGGCGCGCAGCTGCTGTTCAACCTTTGCCGGGTCCTTCCCGCTGGCAAGGCCCAGCAGATTGCAGATGCGGATGCAGTGCGTGTCGCAGACGACCGAGCCGGGCGTCCCATAAATATCGCCCAGCAGCAGATTTGCCGTTTTCCGGCCCACACCCGGCAGGCGCAGCAGTTCGTCCATCGTTCCCGGGACTTTTCCGCCGTATTCGTCCCGCAGCATCCGGCAGGCCAGCACAATGTCTTCCGCTTTGTGCTTATAGAACCCACAGGAGTGAACATAGTCCTCGACCTCGGAAACGTCGGCCTCCGCGAACGCATCCAGCGTCGGATAGCGTGCGAAGAGCGCAGGCGTAACCAAATTGACCCGTGCGTCTGTGCACTGCGCAGACAGGCGTACTGCGATCATCAGCTCATAATCCTTCCCGTAATGCAGCGCACAGAGCGCATCCGGATATTCCTTTTTCAGCGCAGCAATGATACCGGCTACGCGTTCAGCTGTTTCCATACTTGCTCATCCCCTGTTTTTTTGTTTCATTGTATCACAAACAGTCGGGAAAGGGAACCGCCCGCTTGTAATTGGCAGCGAAAACCGGTATAATACATTAAAAAACAAAAAGGAGGCGGGCGATATGTATCAGCCCCTCGCGGACGCGCTTCGTCCGCAGGAACTGTCCGACGTCTGCGGTCAGCAGCATATATTAGGGGAAAACGGCCTGCTACGCCGCATCATTGAGAGCGGTTCTGTTCCGAATATGATCTTCTACGGCCCTTCCGGCACAGGCAAGACGACCGTTGCAAATCTGATTGCGAAAAAAACGCAGCGGAAGCTGTGCAAACTCAACGCAACGACCGCGTCCTCCGCTGACATTAAGGAGATTTATGCCCAGCTGGACACGTTCCTCGCGCCGAACGGCGTGCTGCTGTATCTGGACGAGATCCAGTATTTCAACAAAAAACAGCAGCAGACGCTGCTGGAGTATATTGAAAACGGCAAGATCACACTCATTGCATCTACGACGGAAAACCCGTATTTCTATGTCTACAACGCTATCCTGTCGCGCTCGACGGTGTTTGAATTCAAGCCCGTGGAAAAGGACGAGGCGCAGCGCGCAGTCAGCCGGGCACTCAATTATCTCGAATCGCGCGACAGCGTGACCATCCTGCCGGAGCCCGGTGTCAAGGAGCACATTGCGCAGTCCTGCGGCGGCGATATCCGCAAGGCGCTCAACGCCGTCGAATTTCTTTACACGGCCACACGGCCCGAAAACAGCGTGGTCAGGCTCACCATGGCAGACGCAAAGCAGGTGTCACAGCGCTCGGCCATGCGCTATGATAAATCCGGCGACGATCATTATGACGATCTTTCCGCGCTCATGAAGTCCATCCGCGGCTCCGACCCGGACGCCGCTGTACATTATCTGGCCCGGTTTTTAGAGGCGGGCGATCTGCCGTCGGCATGCCGCCGGATTCTGTGCTCTGTGGCGGAAGATGTCGGCCTTGCCTATCCACAGGCGATCCCTATCATCAAGGCCTGCGTTGACAGCGCTTTGCAGCTGGGGCTGCCGGAGGCGCGCCTGCCGCTGGCCGACGCTGTCATTCTGCTTGCCACGGCTCCGAAGTCCAATTCCGGCTACATGGCCATCGACGCGGCCATCGCCGACGTCAAGGCTGGCAGAACCGGCCCCGTCCCGCGCGAACTGCAAAATGTTCATGCTGACGGCGCAGGCTTTGAGCGCGAGCAGGGCTATCTCTACCCCCATAACTTCCCGAACCACTGGATACGTCAGCAGTACCTTCCTGACAGTATCAAAGACCGTGTTTATTACACCTATGGTGACAACAAAACCGAACAGGCCGCCAAACGCTATTGGGACGAGATCAAGAAGTGACGTGGTATGTCAGAGGCGCCTTTCGCCATGCTTAGCATGACGAGAGGCGCCCTTATTCCATAATAGATAAGATGAGTGCGTCAGGCCAAAAGTCCCTTATTGGTCCTTTTGACGTGTTTGAAGACCGCTTCAAACCGGTTCAGCGCCTCATCGATGATCTCCGGCGTGTCGGCCATAGAGGTATACAGGCGGCTGCCGGCCAGCGTGACAATACCGTTTGCCATATAGGCCGCGCCCATGCGCTCCATGGAATCCTTGCGGACATACATCATATCCTTGTGCTTGAGCAGACCGACGGCGGACTTTGCAAACGACATGGACGAGAAATCGAAACTCATTGCGCCCGTACACTCGAGATGTACGATGGAGCCCTGATTATAGGCTACGAACGGCAGGCCGTATTGCTCGAGCAGGCTCTTGAGGCCGTCGCACAGGCGGTCGCCCATTTTACCCGCGATCTCACAGGCGTTCGTGCGCTCAATCTCGCGGATGGCCGTGTAACCGGCGAGGCAGGACAGCGGATTGGCCGCCAGCGTGCCGCCGACATAGGCCCGGTGTTTGCCCGTGGCAAGACCCGCCGCCATGAGCTGCGCGTATTCCTTCTTGCCGCCGACGCCGCCTGCCGAGGGGTAGCCGCCCGCGACGATCTTGCCAAAGACTGTCAGATCTGGTACAACGCCGAAATAGCCCTGCGCGCCCGAAAGCGCAACGCGGAAGCCCGTGACGACCTCATCGAAGATCATCAGCGCGCCGTATTTATCACACAGCGTCCGCACGCCCGCGTTATAGTCGTGCGCAACGGGCCGCGTACCGCTTTCGGGGCCGACCGGCTCGACAATGACGCCCGCTGTGCCGCCGAGCAGCACGTTGCGCTTGAGCATATCCTCAAGCATGGTCAGATCGTTCGGCCGCACCTCGTCTGTTGCCTCATAGCAGCCGCCGGGAATCCCGTGCGATTCCAGAAGCGCCCGGCTGCCAGGGATTTTCAGGCCGTAGACCATCTGGTCAGACCAACCGTGATACGCGCCGCCGACCTTGATGATGCGCTTTTTGCCCGTCGCAATGCGCGCGATGCGAAGCGCCGCCATGACGGACTCCGTGCCGCTGCCGAGCATACGGAACATTTCAACGTTCGGCATATGCTTATTGATCTCTTTTGCAATCATCAACTCGGACTCGTGCAGCAGACCTGTCACCGGGCCGCATTCGTTCAGCAGTTCAATCACCTTTTCCCGGATGACAGGATAGTTGCTGCCGAGAATTGTCGGGCCGCCGGCCTGTAAAAAGTCGATATACTGATTTCCGTCCTTATCATAGAGGTACGCGCCGTCGGCCCGCGCCATACACATGGGAAACGGCTTGTTAAAGGCCAGATTATGCTGGACGCCGCCGGGGATATACTCCTTCGACTCCTCATACACAGCCTTGGAGGCTTTGCACTTTTCATCGAAATACTTGAGGATTACATTGTTGTAATAGTCGTCCGTGACCTCCCATATGGGCTGACTGGTCAGCGCCTTGAGTCTCGCATTGATCTCGTTGGGATCGTCCCAACGGCTGATGCCGCAGTTGTTCATTTTATGGGTTCCTCCTTTTTCGCAAGGTCATTTGTATCCATGCTGCCCCGGAACACGACGAACGTGTCAAACAGGTATTCCGTGACAAAATTCAAAAGCATATTCATAACGGTGACCAGATATTCGTTCCAGCCGCAGGTTTCAACCAGCCAGTTGCCGAGAAGGGTTGACAGGGGTGTGAACACGGCGTAATAGCACAAAACCAGCGCCATGGCCTTCGGCACGTTGTTGGCGCTCTTGAACGTGAATTTCCGGTTGAGCGTGAAGTTCCACACCACCGACGCGACCAATGCAATCAGATAGCACGGCCAGTAACTCCATTTGCACAGTTCATTGAGCAGCGTAAACAATCCGATCTGGATGATACCTGCCGAGGCCGAAAACAGCACAAATTTGACAACCCGCCAAATTTCTTTCTTTTTTTCTCCGGTCATTTTCCTGCCTCCTTCTGCTTTGCGTATTTCTGCTGATAGACCAAATGCTGCAGGGCAATATCCGCGCGGGAAAGCTGTGCGCGCTGTCCGAGCGCCGCCGTATGCAGCGCACAGACGGCAGCCTTGTCCGCGAGAACTGCCAGCGCCTGCGTATCATCCTCGTCCTTTCCGCAGACGACTGCACCCACACCCGGAACCAGCACCGCGCAGCGCTTGTCGAGCGCAGCGGAAATTTCACCTGCCGCAGCGATCTGCGTGACTGGGATCACGGATCCGATCATCTGCGCCATGTCGTCCAGTTGGGCGTGGATGGGCCGATTCAGCGCCGCCATAGTCAGAAGTGCGTCCGTCCGCGCGGCACAGGCCAGCGGATGTGCGTAGCGAACCTTGGCAAGCACGGAATCCAGCCGCTTCTGTTCCATGACCGGTGCAGCTTGCTCTAATACACCCTGCCAGCAGCGGCGGCAGAGCCGTTCGAGCAGCTGCGCACGCATCAGCGCTTCGTCGTGGCTGCGCGCGCAGATCAAAACACCGTGGTGCGCCATCAGGATTGTCTTTGCTCCGTGCGCCATAGCCTCGCGCATTGCGTTCTGCAGTGTTTTTGTGCCCGGCAGTCCATACCCCGCCACGGCCACACCGCCAAGCTGCTGCCGTTCCTCGCCGGTAAAGCAGCCAGGCTTGTATCCGCACAGGCCAAGCGCCGAGGCGTAGGTCTGGTGCGTGTGAATGACAAAATGGGCATCCTCAAACATCGAATAGGCAAGCGCGTGCACTGCCCGTTCGCCGGACGGCCTGCGCGGGCCGGTCCATTTGCCGTCTGCAAGATCACAGAGTGCAATATCCTCCGGCGTGATGCTGCCGTAGTCCATACCGCTGGGCGTGACAAGATAGTGCATGTCATCTGCGCGGGCTGAAACGTTGCCCCACGTCCGGGCAACAAGTCTGTTTTCCAGCAGTTCACGGCCCGTTTTACAGATGCACATCCGTAAAGCCTGATCTTCCATGCTTATGCCTCCTTCAGCTTATTTAGCAGCGCAAAATTCTTCTTATTTGACGCGTACAGCTGCCGGAACACGCGGTAATTGCGGTCATAGACCGGCTTTAAGGCCGCGTTCGGCTCATAGCGTCCGTTGACTTTCACATGCGCGGCGGCAAGGGTCAGACTTGGGAACAGCCCGCTCCCGACCGCAGCCAGCATTGCCGCGCCGATGGCACCGACATCCTTCGTGTTTTCGACCGTCTCGACTGTCCGGCCTGTAATGTCGGCCAGCATCTGACACGTCACCTTCGACAGTGCACCACCGCCGACGAATCGGATGACTGGGGACGTCTTTGTCTTCTTTTCCTCGCATTCGAGCATCCAGCGCTGGTGGAAGCAGATGCCCTCGAGAACCGCCCGCAGCATCTGCGCCTTGCCTGTCTCCAGCTGAATGTTGAAGAATATTCCGGCTGCCGCCGGGTCTTCAAACGGACAGCGGTTGCCATGCAGCCACGGTGTAAAGATCACGCCTCCGGAACCGGGTGCAACCCGCGCGACGGTATCGGACATGTAATCGTACAAACTCTCATAAACCGTTTCCTGACTCTCGGCCACGTCGGTCTTGGACAGATAGATATTGACCTCATCCAGCACCAGATGATCCTTGACCCATTCAAAGCACTTGCCTGCCGTCTCCATTTCGGCAAAATAATTGTATTTGCCTTTTTCTGCGCCGACAATGCCCGCAATCATCGCCGAAAGATCAACCGCCTGATGGTCCATCACCGTTCCGACCCAGCCGGATGTGCCGGAATAGATATGCGTACTGCCGACGGCGGTGCAGCCCGCACCCACGCCGATAAGCGTCGCGTCGCCTCCGCCGCCGTAAACCCTTGTTCCGGGACAGAGGACCAGTTCCTGCGCGGCCTGTTCCGTCAGAAACCCCGCCACGTCGGTGCATTCAATGATCTTCGCCAGGTGCCGCGTCTCGACGCCGTACATCCGGCAAAGTTCTTCGTTCCAGCCCTCACGACCGGGCCGCGTGTCATAAAGAAACGTCGAATAGGCCGAATCACGCGTCATGACGAATTCTCCCGTCGCCCGTGCGATCAGGGATTCCTTCACATCCAGCCACTTGTGGGCCTTTTGGAAGACTTCCGGCTCATGCGCCTGTACCCATTTATATTTCCAGAGCGGATCCTTGACACTCGTGGACGCAGCGTGCGTCGCGCGCAGAGAGCGCAGCAGCATCCCGACGTTCACGCCGGAAACACACGGCCCGTGCGTCTGACATGCCTTGAATTCCGCCAAAGCCCGCTGGTCCATATAGCTCATCGGGCGGCGCAGCGCGCGGCCATTTTCATCCACGAGCACCATGCCCTGCATCTGCGAACAAAAGGAAATGCCGGACACCTGCGCAGGCATCACGTCCGTCTTTTCAAACACAGCACGCGTGGTACAGCACATGGCCGCCCACCATTCATCTGCGTCCTGCTCCGCGCCGCCGTCTGGCAGGATATATAGTCCATAGCCTGCGTAGGCGCTCGCAATCAGCCGGATATCCTGTTCGGCTCCGAACAGGCAGGTCTTGACTCCGGTTGTTCCGAAGTCGTAAGCGATGAGATACTGCATACGTCTCCTTTCATCGCGCCCAGCAAAAAGCGCGTCAGCCTGTCGGCCATTTTCGTATCATCCAAAGCGGCATCGCCGCAGAAGATCTGCATCCGTTCTTGATAATATTCGCAGCTGTAGGAAAACTGCAGCATCATCAGCAGATTGTCAAAGAAAAACGCAAACAGCTGCGGCTCGATCCGCTCTGTGAGCTGTCCGCCCTGCTGCGCGCCGTCAAACAGGCGTGTATAAAGCGCTGCCGTGCGCGATTCGATCTCGCGGGCGAGTGTCCCGGCGTACTTCCGGCAGCTGCCGGAGGTGATCTCGTTATACATCGCGTTGTAACTTGCGTGGCTGCGCGACTGGCGGATGAGCGCGAGAATGAGCCGCTGCATCCGCGCCGCCAGCGGCCCGCCGCCCGCAGCGGCTTCCTGCAATGTTGCATCCATCAGTTCAAGCGAGTGCCGCACGCAGGCGAGGAAAAATGTGTCTTTATCCCCAAAATATTTATAGATCACGCCGACGCTTACGCCCGCATTTTTTGCAACCGCTGCAATAGATGCAGGCTGAAAACCGCAGCGGGCAAATTCCGCAATGCCTGCCTCCAAAATCGCGCCCAACGCCGCTTCATTCAGCTTCCGATACATAAAACACCTCAATATGACGTGAATAGCGGTTCACGTCTATATTATAATTCTAATAAAACATCCCGTCAATCCATAAAATAATTCAGCACATCAAACAAAAATTAGTGATGCCCCAAGGCTTTCCTTAGGCGCAAGGGGAACTGGCCCGTAGGGCTTGAGGGGATGCAAATGTCACAAATTTCGGAGCACTCTGAATTTTGCAACATATCCCCTCCCCTTACCACGCAGAGCGCGGCAGGGGGGCAGGGGTGCGAAAGACTTGCGTTTCCGGCGGAGGTTTGCTACAATGGGTGCAAAAAGAATGTCAGAAGGGACGTGCTCCTCATCGCGATCACAAACGCAAGCCTGCCGTCCAAGAAGCGGATTCTGACGGTCTGCGTCAAGCTGTTTCTCGAGCAGGGCTATAAAAAAACGACTGTTGCACAGATTGTACAGCAGGCGTCGGTTTCCAACAGTATTTTTCAAAATATTTTCCGTGCCAAGGACGGCGTGCTGACCGAACTGGTAGCGTTCATGTTCTCCAATCAGTTCGCCATGGCCCGCAATACGGCGGGCGCGCAGTTGCCGCCGGCCTATGTCTATGCCGTGGAAACGGCCATTCAGATGACGCTGACGGAATTGAACGAAAATCTGCGTGAAATCTACATCGAGGCATACACGCAGAAGGAAGCATCGGACTATATTTTCCGCGAGACAGCCAAGGAACTCTATCAAATCTTCGGTTCCTATCAGCCGGAGTTGACCGCACAGGACTTCTTCTTTATGGAACTCGGCTCTGCCGGAATCATGCGGGCCTATATGGCGCATCCCTGCGACAGGGAACTGACGCTGGAAAAGAAGCTGCAAATGTTCCTGACCATGAGCCTCCGGTCGTATCACGTCCCTGAGGATGAGATTCAGAAAATCATCGCCTTTATCGGCGGCATGGACATCCGAACCGTCTCCGAGCGCGTTATGCACGAACTGTTCAAGGCGCTTGCCATGCGCTTTGAATTTACACTGTAATCATTTGAACCGTTGTACCGGAACAAACGCCCTTTTCACAGACTGATGCCGTCCGGCCATGTGTATGGCCGGGCGGCGGGCAGTCTTTTTTTATTCTGCAAACACAGCGCGCAAAACGGGATTTCTTGCGGCCTGTACCTCGTCGAGACGGCGGACAGGGGTATTGTGCGGTGCGGTATGGAGTGCTTCGGGATTCTCATATGCAAGACGGGCAAGCGAACGGAAGACCTCGATTGCCTCATCCATGGTGGCCTTGGACTCCGTCTCCGTCGGCTCGACCATGAGCGCCTCGTGGACGATCAGTGGGAAATACATTGTGGGCGGATGAATGCCGTTGTCAAGCAGGCCCTTGGCGATATCAAGCGCGGAAACACCGGTTTCTTTATGCAGCCGATCCAGCGTCATGACAAACTCGTGCATACAGGGGCCGGGGTAGGCCATGTCGTAGATATCCTGCAGCGCGGCCATCATATAATTCGCATTTAGAACCGCGTTGCGGCCCACTTCATGCACGCCCTCCCGGCCAAGCATGGTCAGATAGGCAAACGCCTTGACGACGACGAGGAAATTTCCGTAGAAATCCCGCACCCGGCCGACGGACTGCGCAGGCTGCGCAAAGCGGAAGCCGTTTTCGGTCTTTTCCGGGATGGGGCCAGGCAAAAACGGCGCGAGAAACGCCTTACAGCCCACAGGGCCGGAACCCGGCCCGCCGCCGCCGTGCGGCGTGGCAAAGGACTTATGCAGATTCAGGTGGATGCAGTCGAAGCCCATGTCGCCCGGACGGACGACGCCCATAACGGCGTTCAGATTCGCGCCGTCGTAATAGCACAGGCCGCCCGCGTCGTGGATGATTTTCGTGATTTCAAGGATATTCTTGTCGAAGATGCCGACCGTATTGGGATTTGTGAGCATCAATCCTGCCGTCTGCGGTCCAACGGCTGCGCGGAGCGCTGCGAGATCGACGCAGCCGTCTGCGCCGGACGGGATATTGACCACGCGGAAGCCTGCCATGACGGACGAGGCCGGATTCGTGCCGTGGGCGGAATCCGGGACGATGATCTCTGTCCGGCTCACGTCGCCGCGTGCGAGGTGGTACGCCTTGATGAGCAGCAGGCCTGTGAATTCGCCGTGCGCACCTGCTGCGGGCTGGAGCGTGAACGCGTCCATACCGGTCACTTCGCCAAGCAGCTTTCCCGTTTCATACAGCAGTTCCAGCGCGCCCTGCGCCGTCTGCTCCGGCTGAAGCGGATGGAGCCTTGCAAAGCCCGGCAGCGCCGCAAGGGCTTCATTGACCTTGGGGTTGTACTTCATCGTGCAGGAGCCCAGCGGATAGAAGCCGTCGTTCATGCCGTGGACGCGATGCGACAGCGCGGTATAGTGCCGGATGAGTTCATTTTCGCTCACCTGCGGCAGGTGCAGCGGCTTTTTGCGCGCCGGCGCCAGCGTCACGACGGGCACATCGCACGCGGGAAGCAGCGACAAGCCATGGCCGAGGGCACCCTGTTCAAAAATCGTCTTCATTGGCCGCTCACCTCCTGCAAAAGCCCAATCACATGGTCGAGCGTCTTTTTATCTGTCAGTTCCGTCACGCACCAGAGGATTCCGCCCTCCACCGGCAGACCGCCCAGAATTCCGTGCGCCTCCAATACTGCCAGCGCCCGTTCCGGGCACGGGCAGGCGGTCACGAATTCGTGGAAGAATTCGCCGGGATAGACGCGCTTCCAGCCGAGCACTTCTTCGAGCCGCTGTGCGAAATAATGCGCGCGGGACGTGCAGAGCGTCGCGGCCTGTCGCAGTCCGGCCTCGCCCATGGCGGCAAGATAGACGGCAACAGTCAGCGCGCAAAGCTGTTCGTTTGAGCAGATATTGGACGAGGCTTTTTCCCGGCGGATGTGCTGCTCACGCGCAGAAAGCGTGAGAACATAGCCGGTCTTCCCCTCTGTATCATGCGTCTGGCCGACGATGCGGCCCGGAAGCTTGCGCATCATGGCGCTCGTCGCGGTCATAAAGCCGAGGTACGGCCCGCCGAAGGCCGTATCGAGGCCGAGCGGCTGCCCTTCACCGACGGCAATGTCCGCGCCGCACTCGCCCGGTGTTTTCAGGACGGCCAGCGAAATGGGGTTCACGCCCATGATATATTTGGCTCCGGCTGCGTGTGTGATCTCGCCGAGCAGTTCCGCATCCTCCAGCTGGCCGAAGAAATTCGGCTGCTGGACATAGAAGCAGGCGGCGTCCGCGCCGAGCATGGTGCGCAGCGCGTCCGGGTCTGTTTTGCCGTTCTTCATTGGGACAACAATCAACTCCGTCCCGGAGCCGAAGCAGTAGGTCTTCATAACGCCGAGGACGTTCGGGTCGATTGCTGCGGAGACATAGGCCCTTGTGCGTTTACGGTCGCGGCACATGGGGATAGCTTCTGCAGCGGCAGTCCCGCCGTCATAAACGCCAGCGTTGGACACGTCCATACCGGTCAGTTCGCAGAGCATAGTCTGGTATTCAAAAATTCCCTGTAAAATGCCCTGACTGATCTCGGCCTGATAGGGCGTATAGGCCGTCACAAATTCCTCGCGGGTCACGATGGCTTTTACCGCCGCCGGGATATAATGCCGGTAGCTGCCCGCACCGCGCAGGCAGGTCTTGAACACATGATTCTGCTCCGCCAGCGTCGAGACAGCTTCAAACGTCTCCTGTTCACTCTTCCCGGGCGGCAGATTCAGATATCCATCCAGATACATCTGCTGCGGCACATCCCGGAACAGTTCTTCTACGGATGAAGCACCGATCGTCCGCAGCATCTGCTCCCGTTCCGCAGCTGTCGTCGGGACAAATGTGCCCATCAGTGTTCCTCCTTCGTAAACGCCTCATATTCCTCCGCACTCAGAAGTTCGGAGAAGTCCGTGATGCGCTCGATCTTCATGATCCACGCCTCATAGGGGTCGGAGTTCAGTAGTTCCGGCGAATCGTCCAGTTCCTCGTTGACCTCGGCAATCACGCCGGTCACGGGGCTCATAACATCGGACACAGCCTTGACGGATTCGACATCACAGGCCGTTTCGCCCGCAAGCACCTCGTCGCCGGGTTCGGGCAGATTGACGTAGACCAGATCGCCCAGTTCGCTCTGGGCAAAGTCCGTGATGCCGACAAGAGCAGTCGTTTCGTCCAGCATCTTGACCCATTCGTGGTCGCGGGAATACTTCAGTTCAGCGGGAAAATTCATAATTCGTTCCTCCAGTTCTGTTTTGTGGGGTTGATTGGTTGAGTTGGTGGGGGGAGAAAAGGGGCGCTGGATATGCTTCGCCATATTTGCAGGCAGTGCGGATTCGCACAGTATAGTAGGGGCCGATGCCCACATCGGCCCGTTGGGAAGCTGCGAATTCGCCGAAGATTTTCGTAAAACGCGGTGCAATCTGCCGAGCCGATGTGGGCATCGGCCTCTACACTGAGCGGGCAAATTTCTGATAAAGTGTACGCTATCCGCTCAGATGCCCGTAGCCTCAGCCAGGGCGGAAATGAGGCTTTCCGTCTCCGCGTCGGAGAAGCAGTAGCGCATATCGGTGAAGTTCTCGCGCAGGCGGGCAGCTTCTTCCCGGACGTCCGCATTGCGTATGACGCAGTCGGCGATCAGGTGCGCAAGCTGCGCGAACTGCTCCTTCCCGAAGCCGAAGCGGGTCATTTCGTTTACGCCCATGCGCAGCGCGCCGGAGGCAGTGAAGCCCTCCTCGTCGGGCGTGGCCTGATAGTTGCAGATGATGTTGTTTTCCTCGAGCCGCTTCGCGATCTCCGGGCCTCTGGCGTAGCCGACGCGGACGATGACCTGATGCGTCTCGGTGTAGCCCACGGCCGGGTCGCCCGCCACGTCAAGGCCCTCGGCCCTCAAGCTGGCGGCGAAGCTCTTTGCGTTTTCAATCACGGCCTTCTGGTATTCGTCCTTGAACGCGTTCATCTCATACGCCGCCATCAGCTGGCCGAGAAGCGTTCCAAGATGGTGGTTGGAGACGCTGCCGGGGAAGGCGCGCGTTTCGATCGTCTCCCAGAGGCCCCATTTGAGGTCCTCCGGCTTGTAATTCACGCCGATCACGCCGCGCTGCGGGCCGAAGAAGGTCTTGTGCGTCGAGCCGGTGACGATCTCCGCGCCCTCCTCAAACGGCTTCTGGAAGTGGTCGCCGATCAGACCCAGCACATGGGCCATGTCGTACATGACGGTCGTGCGGATGCCCTGCTCGCGGATGAAGCTTACAAGCTCCGCGACCGGCTCCTTATACAGCACCATGGACTTGCCGAAGATCACGAATTCCGGCCGGTACTGCGCAAGCAGCAGCTTTGCCGCCTCCGTGTCGATGCGGTACGGGTCGTCGGCGCAGACGGGAAAGTTGACGACCATCTGCTTTTCGGTGACGGGATCGACGGCGATATAGTCGTGCAGCGCACCCATGGGCTGTGCGGACAGATGGCCGCCGCGGACGATATGGTTGTTCATGACCCAGCCGAGCCGCTGCGGCGTGCGCTTGCGGTCAACACGGTTCTTAAAGTCCATGAGCGCGGAAAAGACAGCGGTATTGGACATCTGACCGGAGGTCACGCGCGTTTCAACCTGCGATGCGCCGAGGAATTTTTTCATCTCCTCAACGAGCAGTGCCTCGACCTCGCCGATGAAGTCCGTACCCTGATAATAGAAGATCTCCGCATCATAGAACGCCTTCTGCTTTTTATGCTCAGCGTAGCGGTTCGACGGGTCAGAGGCCGAGAGCAGGCGCACGGCGCGCGATTGTGTGTTTTCAGACGGAATGAGATTGATGCACCGATGCTGCCGCCAGAGGTGGTTCTCCTGCGCCTTTTTCAGGAGCGCAGCGGCCTTTTCGGCATACGGCGCGTCGCAGTGCGGCGCAGCCGGGGCAGGATGATCGGGCAGGATGGGGCGGACGTAGGGCGCGGCATCCTGCCGGATGTGCCACGCAACAACCTTGGCCGGCTGCCGTTTGCCGCGGATGTCGATCTCAAGGTCAAAGTCCTGGCAGATGCGCGAATCGAGATACGCAAGGCCGATGGAGCGCTTGCCCGTCTCGGAGGTAATGACCGTTTCCAGCCCCTCGCCCTCCGTCTTGAAATATGGAATCATCGTACCGGAGGTCACATAGCCGACGGGCTTTCCCTCTGCCCACGCGTCCTTGCTGTAGACCGGGAAGCCCTTGCGCAGAACGCCCTTGCCTGCAAGATAGACCGGCTGAATGCGGTACGGGAGATCCTGAAGGGCGGAATAATCGCGGTTCATGATCTTCTGAAACGCCTCGAACTGTCGCTTCAGTGCGGCGCGGCCAATGAAATCGCCCTTTTCCTCTGCGAACGAGACGGCGAATTTGGCCAGCGGCACAGCATAGACCGGGATCTCGCCGCCAAACTCGCACTCCCCCATTTCATGGCCGTAGAGCGGCAGAGAAGCTTCCATTCGCAGCGTATCGCGCGCGCCGAGCGCGGTGGGTCTTGCCCCGAGTTCGATCAGACGGTCCCAAAAATACCGGGCGTCCCTTGATTCGCAATAGAGTTCATAGCCGATGGGTTCTCCGGTATAGCCGGTCTTGGCAACGCGGACGGGACGGTCCTCCATGGTGAGCGTCCCCAGCGCGTTTTTGACGTTTTCCCGCGTGAGCGCCTTGCCGCCCGACAGGGCCATGAGCAGCTTTTTGGCCTCCGGGCCCTGCACGGCGATGGCCGCATAGCGGTCGGAGACATTGGTGAGCGTGACGTTATAGCGTTCGGCCTCGCGCGTCAGGTGGGCGAGATCCTTGTCGATGTTGCCCGCATTGATGACGAGGAAGTATTTTTCTGCCTCAAAGCGATAGAGATACGCGTCGTCGATGGCACAGCCATTCTGATTGGAAATGATGCAGTACTGCGCCTGATTGATGTCAAGCGCCTGCACGTTGCTGGACAGGACGTGCTGCAAAAACCGCACCATGTCCGGCCCCTCGACGTCGATACGGCCCATGTGGGACACGTCGAAAATGGCGCAGTGGCTGCGGCAGTAGAGATGCTCGGCGACGATGCCGTCCGGGTACTGGATGGGCATATCCCAGCCGCCGAAATCGACCATCGTGGCCCCGGCGTCCAGATGGGCCTGATAGAGTACGGTTCGTTTCAGTTCACTCATGGTGTTCCTCCCTTTTTCCTGATCTCGCGCAGGCTGTGCGCCTGCGGGTATGCGGTGCTTCGATAATCCTTATCCGCCCGGTCCGCCTCCAGCAGATCCAGCCGGTCCAGTTCCTTGAGTTTGCGGTAAATGCGCAGCCATGCACACTCGTTTTCGGGGTTGACCTCACAGCGGCCGTTCCGCTGTCCGCCGCACGGCCCGTGGACGAGCGATTTTGCACACTGCGTCACAGGACAGATGCCGCCGGTCTGGCCGAGCATGCAGTCTCCGCACATACGGCAGGCCTCACGGAAAACGCCAGCACGTTCAATCTGCCCGAGAAACAGCGTGTCGTTCGCGGGGAAAACCGGAACCGCAGTATGGGCCGCAACGGTCTGCACGCCGTCGCCGCAGGCCAGACAGACGATGGCCTCCGCGCCGCTGTCGCGCAAGGGCTTAAGATCGCGCTTGACGAGCAGCATATGGCAGCATTCGTCCGGCAGGACACTGCCGACAGTCTCGATCCCCTGCTCTTGGAGCAGCTGGCGCATTTGCTCCAGTTCCTTTTCCCCGCCGGTCTGGCAGGCTGTGGCGCAGTTTCCGCAGCCTACCAGTGCGACACGGCGCACGCCGTGCAGCATCACAAGCACCTGCTCCACAGGTTTTTTTCTCGTTACGATCATATGCTTCTCCTTGTTTAAAGAAAACAGAGCGCGCCAAAAGAAGGCGCGCTCTGTTCGTAAACCTGAAAGATTCTCCCGGCCAGCCGGGATTGCTTCTTCGGTGCTGCGGATGCAGCTTTCCAGAGTTCCGTCCGGAATCAGTTTTTTTGCCTGAGAGTTCGTTGCGCGTTCCCCTTCGGCGGCATGCGGATATGCACTCTCCTGATTCGTTCATCCGGCTAGATTCAGTTGTCTGAATTTGTACATTCTGACGAAAATCGCTTTTGTTCATCTGCGTATCTTATCTACTTTTTCAGTCTATCGTATTTTCAAGAAAAAAGCAAGCACTTTTTGGGAAACATACAAAAAAGCAGGCTGCCGTTTTCCGGCAGCCTGCTTGGATTGGAAGAATTACTCGGCGTCCTCTTCGTCCTCTGCGGCGGGAGCCAGCAGGGCGCGGATGGACAGGGAGATACGCTTATGCTCCTGATCGATGTCGATGATCTTCGCATCAACTTCCTGACCCTCGGACAGAATGTCCTCCGGCTTTCCGATGCGGCGGTCTGCGATCTGGGAGATGTGGATCAGGCCGTCAACGCCCGGGATGATCTCAGCGAATGCGCCAAAGGTCATCAGCTTGACGATCTTGACCTTGGCAACATCGCCGACCTTGAACTGGTTGTTGAACAGCGTCCAAGGGTTGGTGGCTTCGGTCTTGTAGCCGAGGGAGATCTTGCGCTTTTCGGGATCGAGCGCAATAACGAAGACGTCGATCTCGTCGCCGACCTTAACGACCTCGGACGGGTTCTTGATGCGGTTCCAACTCAGTTCGGAGACATGAACCATGCCGTCAACGCCGCCGATATCGACGAACGCGCCGTAGCTGGTGAGGGACTTAACCGTACCATGGTACTGCTTGCCGACCTCGATCTCGCTCCAAATCTTCTCCTGGGCAGCCTTGCGCTGCTCAGCGGCGACGGAACGGATGGAGCCGACGACGCGGCGGCGGGCACGGTTGACCTCGGTGATGCGCAGCTGGACAGTCTTGCCGACCATCTCGCTCAGATCGCCGCCCTTGGGAACACCGGACTGGGAAGCCGGAACGAACACACGGACACCCTTGACATTGACGACGATGCCGCCCTTGTTCTCTTCGGTGACGTTGCCTTCCAGAACGGTCTTGTCCTCGACAGCCGCTTCGATCTCTTCCCAAGCCTTACCGGCCTCGAGACGCTTGCGGGACAGGCGGACAACGCCTTCGCCGTCGTTGACATGGACGACGATTGCTTCGACCTGATCGCCGACATGCACGACGTCCTCAGGTTTGACGGACGGATCGCCGGAGAAGTCTTCCAGCGGGATGTAGGCGGTGTGCTTCGTGCCAAGATCGACTTCGATCTCGGTGGAACCGATGGCCATAACGGTGCCAGTTACCTTATCTCCATTATTCAAAGTTTTGAGGGACTGCTCGAGAAGCTCGGCAAAATTCTCCTCCTGTGCAGTTTCAACTTTCAGTTCTTCGCTCATTTTGTTGTTTACCTCCTTAATTATCCACGGCGGCGTCGATGCGCCGGCCGTTATACCCACAGTAGCTGCGTCATGGAAAAAAGACATGTCCAATTCATCGGCATGATCGACAAGTATCACCTTCGGGCAATTCTCATTGCAGATCATGGCAAGACGCCCCGTATTGGAACTTCTTGCGTCCCCGACAACGACCATCGCATCACAACTCTTTGAAAGATAAGCTGCTTCTTCCTGCCGCATTTCCGTAGCTTTGCATATTGTATCAAATATTTCGCAATTTGTACACACTTTTTTTGCAATTTCCCGGCATGATTCCCACAATTTTTGCGTCCCTGTTGTCTGCGAAACCAGACAAAACGGCAAATCGCGCCGGTCCGGGCGCTCCGTGAGCCATGCCTGCAGTGCTTCGGCGGTCTGGAAGACGTGCGCATCGGAGGAATAGCTTGCAATGGCAGCGACCTCCGGGTGCGTAGGCGTCCCGATGATGAGAAGGCTCCGCCCGTCCCGCTCTGCCTTTTGTGCGATTACATGGATCTTCTTCACAAACGGACAGGTTGCGTCAACCGCTGCCGCGCCGCGCGCAGACAGCATGCGCTGCTCGCTGACGGGGATGCCGTGCGCGCGGATCACAACGGTCTGACCAGGTTCTGCCTCCTCTGCCGAAGAGATCTCATGCAGGCCGAGCCGTTCAAAGCGCTCAACGACATGGCGGTTGTGGATGATGGGCCCGAGCGTAACTGCATTTTTGCAAGTGCGCGCCGTCTGCTCGGCAAGCGCAACCGCGCGTTCCACGCCGAAGCAGAAGCCCGCCGTTTCAGCCAATCTGATCTGCATAGCTGTCACCGCCCAGTTCATAGATCGTTTTCAGGAGACAATCGGACGCCTGCTGGCAGGCGTCATGGTCATTCGGGTTGATTGCGCCGACGCTGTACGGCTCACCGAACACGACGCTGACCGGACAAAAGGGCGTTTTGTTGCGCGTGACGAACACCGGTACAATCGGCACGCCGGACTCCGCCGCCATCCGCACAGCGCCTGTTTTCGCGCGTACATGCTTTTCCCGGTTGCAGCGCGTTCCTTCCACAAAGACGAGCAGTTTCTCCCTCTCACGCGTCAGCGCGTCGATACACTGGCTGAATGCCGCCGTGTCGTGTGCGCCGCGGTTGACGAAAATCACGCGGAATTGCTCCATAACCCAGCCAATAAACGGCACGCGGCGCAGTTCCTGCTTGGCCATGATGCGGATCATCCTTTTTTCAGGCAGGGCCAGCAGAATCCAGATGGGGTCGGCCATGCCGGAGTGGTTGGCGCAGAAAATGCAGCTGCCCGCAGGGACACGATCCCGGCCTGTGACACGAAACACCGGATGCCAGAAAAACAGCCCGACGCGGCACAGCCACCAGCACAGATGGTACCAGAAGTTCACCCGAGTTTCCTCCTGACAATGGCGAGAATGGCATCCACCGACTGCTTGACCGTATCGTCAGAGGTATCGAGCAGAACAGCGTCCGCCGCCTGCTTTAACGGGGCGATGGTGCGCTCGGAATCCTGCTTGTCGCGCTGCTTCGTCTCGGCGAGAATCTGCGCATAAGGCGTTTTGTCGCCCTTCTGCTGCAATTCGTCAAACCGGCGCTTTGCGCGCACCTCTGCGCTCGCCGTCAGAAAAATTTTTACATCCGCCTTCGGCAGCACGACGGTTCCGATATCGCGGCCGTCCATGACGACGTTATGCGTCCGAGCAAGCTGTCGCTGCATATCGAGCAGAAATGCACGCACGCACGGCTGCGCGGACACGCCGGAGGCGTACATAGATATTTCGGGCGTGCGGATCTCCCCTGTCACGTCCGCGCCGTTGAGAATCATATGCTGCACACCGTCTTCATAGCGAATATCGATATTGACCTCGTCAATCAGGCGCGCAATGCCGTCCTTATCCTTCGGACCAACGCCCATGAGACGCATATAATAGCCGACGGTGCGGTAAATTGCACCGGTATCGACGTACAGATAGCCCAGTTCCTTCGCGCAGGCTCTGGCCATAGTGCTTTTTCCGGCTCCTGCCGGGCCATCGATGGCGATGGAAACAAATTTGCTCATGTTGCGTCCTCCGGTGATTGAAATTCTTTCGCCGCAGCAGACAATCCCGCCAAGCGGCCCGTCGCCCATGCGATCTGGAGATTAAAGCCGCCCGTATAGGCATCAACATCCAGAAGTTCGCCTGCAAAATACAAGCCCTGTATCAACTTTGACTCCATCGTTTTTGCGTTCACTTCAGAGACTTTCACGCCGCCGGAGGTGACGATTGCGTCCTCGACGGGTGCCTTGCAGGCAATGGGAATGGAAAAGCATTTAATCGTCTCGAGCAGTGCTCTTCGCTGCTGCTTCGTGATGGAGTTGACCTTCTGCGTGGGGTCGATGCCGCTGCGGGCAATGACGACCGGGATCATAGATTTCGGCAGCAGTGCCGAAAGGCTGTTTTCAAAATCGCGGTTCTGCGCAGCAGAAAAATCACGCAGAATACGCGCGTCCAATGTTTTTTCATCCAGTGCGGGCTTGAGATCGATCTTGACCGTATAACCAGCTTCGCCACGCGCCATGTGGGCGCTGGCAGAGAGAATGACGGGGCCGGAGAGGCCGAAATGGGTAAACAGCAATTCTCCAAAGTCCTCGTAGACAGTCTTTTCCTTGGCATTTATGAGCCTGACCGCAACGTTTTTCAGGGCCAGCCCCTGCATTTTTGCGCAGTCGTGCCCCTTTTCGACCAGCGGAACAAGCGATCCGGTCGGCTCTATGATCGTATGTCCGATCGCCTGCGCCATGGCATAGCCGCTGCCGGTCGAGCCGGTCGCAGGATAGGACAGGCCGCCGGTTGCGAGAATGACGCAGTCGGCAGGCACAGGTCCCTCCGCCGTTTTCACGCCGGTCACGCGGCCGTCGGAGACAGCAATCTGCTCTGCCCGGCGCGGCAGGACGCACACATGGTGTTCACGCAGGAACCGTTCCAGCGCGTCCAGAACGGTCTGCGACCGGTCGGACACTGGAAAAACACGGTTGCCGCGCTCGGTCTTGAGCGCGCAGCCGTAAGCTTCAAAGAAATTTTTCGCGTCTGCGGGTGAAAAGCCCGCGAGGGCGCTGTAGAGAAAACGCGGGTTCGTGGGAACGTTTTGCAGCACGTCCTGCCACGGGCAGTCGTTCGTGACGTTGCAGCGGCCCTTGCCGGTAATCAGAAGTTTTTTGCCGAGACGGCCATTTTGCTCGAGAAGCGTCACATGCGCGCCTGCCTGCGCGGCCATACCGGCGGCCATCATGCCCGCCGCACCGCCGCCGACAACGACAAGTTTATTCGACCCGCTCAAAGGCGTCATATTCATCCCAAATCCGCTCCAAATCCTCATAGGTTTTTGCCACGCTGTCCTCCTGCTGCAAGCCGACGGAGACGATCAGCGCATTGATGACGCTCATCGGCGCGACGAGCGAGTCAACAAACGATACCATATTGCTCTTGGCGCACAGAACATAGTCGGCGACCTTTCCGGCCGGAGCCTCCGCCTTATCCGTGATGGTTACGACAGTTGCACCGGAATCATGCGCGTATTGCAGCAGTTTCACCGTCCGGCTGGAATAGCGCGGGAGGCTGATGCCGATCACAACGTCTTCCCTTCCCACGCGCAGCAGCTGCTCAAACATCTCGCTGGTCGCTGTGGAGGAAACAAGGCGTACATCATTAAAAATATTGCGGAAATAGAAATTCAGATAGTTTGCCAGCGCAGCGGAGGACCGCACGCCTACAATATAAATACACCGCGCACGCAGAATTGCGCCGACCGCACGGGTCATCTGTGTGCGATCCAGCGCCTCCGCCGTCATGCGGATGGCATTGGCGTCGCGCTGCAGAACGCTGGCGACAACATCTTGGTTTCCGAACTGGTCGCTGGCGACCTCAATGCGCTGGACGCTGGTAAGCTTGTTCCGGACAAGTTCCTGCAGCGTCTTCTGCATCTCCGGGTAGCCCTCGTAGCCAAGTTCCACGGCAAAACGCACAACGGTTGACTCCGAAACCCCGACGGTCTTTCCGAGACGGCTGGCCGTCATAAACGCCGCCTTATCATAGTTGGTCAGGATATAGGATGCAATCTTTTTCTGGCCCTTGGAAAAGGCATGGATTTCATTTTGAATATGGGTCAAAATATCTGCCGGCATAAGAAAAACCTCCGCCGCGCGCACATGGCGCATAATTTCATATTTTTTTATTTTACCGGCTTTCTCCGTGTTTTGCAAGCGTGAATCAACCAAATG
>ERZ773235.857-NODE-857-length-35727-cov-9.250084_pt1 | contig 35727 bp, 32 predicted proteins | sample MGYA00580522_ERZ773235 | MGnify/ENA primary metagenome ERZ773235 (study PRJEB29015, sample SAMEA2737797) | human gut metagenome | biome: human gut; feature: human-associated habitat; material: faeces | place: China | collected 2012 ...
GCAACAGTATCAAGAATTGCCTGACGGTGTTTCAGCACGATCCGCTGCTCTCCGGCGCGATGGCATACAATCTGCTGACCGACCGCACCGACATTGTGAAGCCCATCGGCTACGACCGAAGCCCCAGCGCATCCATGACCGACACGGATATGAAGTACATCCGGCTGTATCTGGAAGAGAATTACGACCTGACAAGTGAAAAGAAAATTATAGATGCCGCCGATCTTGCCGCCCATCAGAACAGCTATCACCCTGTCCGGGACTATCTGAACAGCCTCACATGGGACGGCACGGAGCGCATTCGCTATTGCCTTCATCATTTCCTCGGCGCGGAAGCAGACGAGTACACCTTTCAGGCATTACGCCTGTTCCTGCTAGGTGCGATTCACCGGGCATTTCACCCCGGCTGCAAATTTGAAGTCATGCTCTGTCTGGTGGGCGGACAGGGTGCAGGAAAGTCCACCTTCTTCCGGTTGATGGCAGGAAAGGACGAGTGGTTCTCCGACGATCTGCGAAAATTGGATGATGAAAACGTGTACCGCAAGCTGCAAGGTCACTGGATCATCGAGATGTCTGAAATGATCGCCACCGCCAATGCCAAGAGTATTGAGGAAATCAAGTCGTTTCTGAGCCGCCAGAAGGAGGTCTATAAAATTCCGTATGAAACCCACCCGGCAGACCGTTTGCGGCAATGTGTGTTTGGCGGCACATCCAACGCAATGGACTTCCTGCCCCTCGACCGATCCGGCAACCGGCGCTTTCTGCCGGTGCAGGTTTGTCCGGAACAGGCAGAGGTTCACATTTTGGAGGATGAAGCCGCGTCCAGAAACTACTTACAGCAGGTGTGGGTGGAGGCAATGACCATCTACTGGGCAGGCGGCTGGAAGCTGACGTTCAGTCCGGAAATGGTACGTTATCTCAAGGCGCATCAGAAGGACTTCATGCCGGAGGACACGAAAGCGGGCATGATTCAAGCGTTTTTAGACAGCTATGCGGGCGATACCGTCTGCTCCAAGCAGCTTTATAAGGAGGCGCTGAACCACGCCTTTGACGAACCGAAGCAGTGGGAGATCCGCGAGATCAATGAGATTATGAACCAGTGTGTGACCGGCTGGACGTATTTCTCCAATCCCCGCAGCTTTGCCGGATACGGCAGGCAAAAGGGCTGGGAGCGTGAAAGGGTTGCAACGGGCAGCAGCAACTCAGCCGCAGAAATCCCGGACGGCTTCGTAGAGATCACGGAGCAGATCGAGATGCCGTTCTGAAAAGAGCTGCTGGTTGCAAAGTCTGTTGTTATCCCGTTGCCGGGCTGGTTGCCGGGAGAATCCCTGTCCTGTCAGGCTTTTCTGCCGTTGACAACCAAAACAACAGAAAAATAGAAGAAAAGGAAAACCGTAAATCAACCGTCAGACCGGGTTTGTTTCGAGGTTTTTGGAAGTCCGTTGCCGGACTTCGTTGCCGCCTCGCCCTGTCTGGCTATTTTATAAGGAGGGTAAACTGCCTATGAAGGAAATCCCGATTTGGGAAAAGAGCAATCTGAGCTTGGAGGAGGCTGCGGCTTACTCCGGCATTGGTATCAACAAACTGCGCGAGATCACCAACGAGGACCGGTGCAAATTCGTCCTCTGGGTGGGCAACAAGCGCCTGATTAAACGCCGCCTGTTCGATCAGTTCATCGAGCAGGCGTATTCTATTTGAAATTTGTGGTGTAAATCGGAGCCTTGATATGATACAATAAGTGTGTCATATCAAGGCTCTTTCCATCACGGAAAGGAGTTTGACAATGTCCGAAAAGAGAAAGGACAACAAGGGACGCATCCTGCGGACAGGAGAGAGCCAGAGGAAAGACCTGATTTATCAATATCGGTACACAGACATTCGCGGCAAGCGGCAGACGGTGTATTCCTCCGATCTGAAAGAACTGCGGGAAAAAGAAAAGGAAATTCAAAAGCAGCTTGACGATGGCATTGATTATGCGGCTGGCAAAATTAGCGTCATTCAACTGCTGGAACGCTACATCAGCATCAAACAGGGCGTGCGCTACAATACCAAGGTTGGCTACAATTTCGTACTGAATCTGGTGAAGAAAGAAGATTTCGGTTATCGTTCCATCCGGGACATCAAGGTTTCGGACGCGCAGAAATGGATCATGAAGCTGCACGAGGACGGAAAGGGATACAGTACTCTTACCAGCGTTCGGGGCGTTGTCAAACCGGCTTTCCAGATGGCGTACAACGAGGATGTGATCCGTCGGAATCCCTTTGACTTCAAATTGGTCGATGTGGTTTCCAATGATTCACAGAAGCGCATTGCCATGACAGAGGAACAGCAGACGCTTTGGATGGATTTCATCCGGGAGGACAAGACCTACTGCAAGTATTACGACGAGTTTGTGGTGCTGCTGGGAACCGGGATGCGCGTCAGCGAGTTCTGCGGGCTGACAAAGGCTGATCTGGACTTTACCGGGCGGAAAATCCGGGTAGATCACCAGCTTGTCCGGGAGCGCGGCGGCAAGTATTATGTGGAGAAAACCAAAACCGAGTGCGGCTGCCGCTACATTCCCATGACGGACGAGGTTTACCGGAGCCTGCAAAGCATTCTCTCCCGCCGCAAGCGCGTGAAAACAGAGACGATCATCGACGGGTACAGCGGTTTTCTTCTGCTGGACAAGAACGACAGTCCGAAGGTTGCCCTGCACATCGAGAATGAAATGCGCTGGGCAATGAAGAAGTATCAAAAACTGCACCCGGACAAGCCGCTGCCGCACATCACGCCTCATGTGTTCCGGCACACCTTCTGCACGAACATGGCGAACGCTGGCATGGACATCAAGACCTTGCAGTATGTCATGGGGCATTCCGATGTGGGCGTCACGCTGAATGTTTACACGCACGCGAGCTATGACCGCGCCGCCGAGCAGATGGCAAAGATCATTGATTTTAGAGGGTTTGCCGCACCGGAACCACAGAGAAAATCAGGTTGAAGCAATCACAGCCACTACACCAATTACTACACCATTTGCCCGGAAATCTGCGTAGAGTTACGGAAATCTGCGTAGGTTTCCGGCATGACAGCAAAAATGAGAAAAGCGCCAAAAGCCATGAAACATCAAGGTTTGGAGGTTTTTGAAGGGATATATAAGCAATGACAAAAATCTTATTCGTTTGCCATGGAAATATCTGCCGCAGCCCGATGGCTGAGTTCGTGATGAAGGACTTAGTAGAAAAAGTGGGGCTGGCGGCCCAATTTCATATAGAGTCCGCTGCAACCAGCCGCGAGGAGATCGGCAACCCCATCTATCCTCCGGCGCGGCGCAAGCTGGCCGAACACGGGATCCCCTGCGGCGGTCACGCGGCGCGGCAGCTCACTAAAAACGATTACAAGGAATTTGACCTGCTGATTGGCATGGACAGCGCCAACCTGCGGAATATGCACCGTATCTGCGGCGGTGACCCGGATGGCAAGATACATCTGCTGCTGGACTACACTGACCAGCCCGGCGATGTAGCCGACCCGTGGTACACTGGGGATTTCGAGGCAACATGGCAGGATGTGATGACGGGGTGTCAGGGATTGCTGAGAGAGTTGTTGCAGAAACGCGGTGGACAGAAAGCCACAAAACGATAAAATCCGGCTATTCGAGGACAAGCGCATTCGTACCGCGTGGGACGAAGAGATCGTACAGTTGAAAATGACTGCTCCTGATGGCAAAAAGCGTTTGACCGATGTGGCTGACACCAAGCAAGCACTGATTCACAAACAACAAAACCTGTGAGCAGCCACAAGCAGAAAACCCTTGAAAACACTACGTTTTCAAGGGTTTTGTTGCGTCTATGGACAGGTGTTTTCCCCTATGTTTTCCCCTTACAGAGTTTTTTACGCCTTTTTTGCCGCCTGAATGCCCTCTGTGAAGCGGTCCATGCGGCGGGCGCTTTCCTGCCTCATTTTCTCGGTTACATGAGCGTAAGTGTCCAACGTGAATGCCGCTGTGTGGTGCCCTAAATTCCCCTGTACGGTTTTTATATCATCGCCGGAGCGGAGCGCGGCAACTGCGTAGCTGTGTCTCAGATCGTGAAAACGGGCGGCGGGAACGCCGGCAGCCGCAGCCAGCTTTTTGAAATGCAGATAGACAGTCTGAGCGCAGAGGTTCCGTCCAAAAGCATTTGTAAAGACAAGGTTGAGCGGATTGCTCCACGCAGGTCCTGCCTTTAGACGCTGCGCATACTGCGTTTTCCGCTGATTGGTCAAAATCTGCATGACATAGCTTGCCGGTGCGATGATGCGCGTCTTTCCGTTTTTAGTCGGCGCAAGGATGTACTCGCCGCTGGTGGCACGGACTTTCTGAAGCTGCTGCTTTATGGTGATCGTGCCGCCTTTGATGTCGATGCAATCCCATGTCAGCCCCAGCACCCACCCCTCGCGCATTCCCGTAAACAGTGTGGTGACATATACCGCTTCATATTCGCAGCCTTTGACAACGTCGAGGAACGAGATCATTTCGTCATCCGCGAGAGGCTTTATTTCCGCTTTCTGTACTTTGGGTAGGTCGGGCTTGTCAGCGGGGTTATGCCGGATGTATCCAAGCGAAACGGCTTTTTCAAGAGCCTTGTGCAGAGTGCCGTGAACATTCTCCTTTGATTTTGCGGACAATGGCTTGTTGGTGCGCTTATTGGTCAGGTTGTTATAGAGCCCCGCTGCACGTCAACGGCGGTCGGCTCAGAGAGCTGCAGAGCGCCGACAGCGGGCTTGATATGCTGCTTGATATTCGCTTTGTAGCTTTCGACCGTACGAGGCTTTACACTGTTCAGATACTCCGCCGCCCATGCCCTCGAACGCGAGGCGGACGAGAAGGAACAGGACGCAGCGGCTTTGTACGCCGAAATTGACGGAGCAATACGGAAGATTGGCGGCAAACACGGGGGGGGGGAACGTCGGACCGTACTGCAATGCCGATACCTCGACGGTCAAGGGTGGTCGGGTGTGATTTACCTGCTTTTCGGAGATAGGGTGGACTTCACCGACAAAGAAGACAGCTTCCAAAGGCGGGTATTTAATATCCACAAGGCGGCGCTGGAAGATCTCACGCAAATCCTGTACCCGTCAGAGGGTGACAGGAAATCAGACTATGAGGGCGCCTGCTACTACCGCATTACCCGGTGCCCTATCTGTATCTATGCGGAGAAGCGAGGTGTTTGCGAACTGATGCCCCTATTCTGCCAGCTGGACGGGGTGATGATCGCACTCCAGCACGGTGTGCTGCATCGGCGGCAGACCTTGGCCAACGGCGGAGACTATTGTGATTACTATATCACGGGAAACAGGGAGTGAAGGCATAGAGCCGGCCTGTTTTGATGGTGAATACCTGAGCAGCGCCGCTTTTCGGCACAGTTCTCTATTGCGGAGACAACTACTTATCCGCGTTGTCACTAAGAAGGGCATGCGTTATGTGTATCAACTGATTAAAAGACGAGAACAGCCTGATCCATACTGACGGCGTGGCTTGCGGAGCGGGAACGGACGCTGTGCTTAATGGCATGGAGAAGGCGACCAACAAGCAGCGGAAGGATTTCCAAGGCATAAATAAACCCCCTTAAGGGGTAACCCGAGAAAGGAATGCGCTTGGCAGACCTTTCCGGGTTCCCTTAAGGGAGTTTGTCCGCAGGCCAATGGGGCCGGCCGGTTCTCCGGCTTAGCCGGAGGTTTGATTTATATGTATCGTCTGTTTCAGCGGAAAATCTCGCCCACAGTGGGGTTAGCCGCAGCCTGAGACTCGTCGGTGTCGATATGCATAGTGGTGGCGCCATCCTTGTTCACGCGGACGACCACATCGTCAAAGATCAGCTTCCGACCCTCGCCGCCGCAGGAAACCTTGATGATATCCCCGTTCTTGATGCCCAGCTCATTGGCCTCATTCTCCAGAATGTGCAGGTGACGCTTGGCAATGATCACGCCCTCGGTCAGATTCAGCTCACCCTTGGGGCCAATCAGCTTACATGCGCCGGAACCCTTTACATCTCCGCTCTCGCGCACGGGAGCATCGATACCCAGCGTGCGGGCGTCGGTGGCGGAAATCTCCACCTGATCGGCCTTGCGGGTGGGACCGAGAATGGACACGTTGGCCATCTCCTTCTTGGGACCCACGATGGTCAAGCGCTCGTTGCTGGCGTACTGGCCGGGATAGGACAGGGGTTTGCGAACGGTCAGCTGATAACCCTCGCCAAACAGCTTTTCCACGGATTCCTGCGTCAGATGGATATGGCGGGCAGATGTTTCAATCATGAAAGACATGCTAACTTCCTCCTTTAAATAGGGCGCTTTCCCGCGCCGTATTTTTCTCTGTCATTGTATCACAGCCTTTAGTTTCTTGCAAGGAATATTTCCCCTCTTGCGTTCATTTATAAAATAAGTGTACCTTATGACAATTATATAATATAAATATTTTACTTATTACGCATTCGTGCGTATAATAAGCTGTTGTTTATTTGAAAACCCTACTTCATAAAGGAGGCAGCATTATGGCAAATTGCGCAATCGTAGGTATCAACTGGGGCGATGAGGGCAAGGGCCGCATGGTGGATTATCTGACCGGGCGGTTTGATGTGGTCGTGCGGTATCAGGGCGGCGGCAACGCCGGTCATACCGTTATTAACGATATGGGCAAATTTGCCCTGCATCTGCTGCCCTCCGGGATTTTCCGCAGCGGTGTGATGAATGTACTGGGAAACGGCGTGGCGTTGGACTGCGAAAACCTGATGGATGAGATCAACACCCTCCGCGCCGCCGGTGTTTCCATCTCCCCGGAAAATCTGCTGGTCAGTGACCGCGCCTCGCTTCTGCTGCCGTGGCACCGGGAGCTGGACGCACTGGAGGAGGCCCGCCTGAAGGATAAGAAATACGGCTCTACCAAACAGGGCATTGCGCCTTTTTACTCTGACAAATACCAGAAAAAGACCGTTCAGGCCGGTGAGCTTCTGTATCCCGACCACCTGAAGGCGCATCTGCAGGATCTGCTGGAGTGGAAAAACCTGATCCTGCGGGAGGTCTATGGCGCCAAAGGCTATACCATGGACGAGATGATGGCATGGGTTGAGGATTTCGGCGCACAGGTACGTCCCTATGTGGCCGATGCCCACCGCTATCTGCGTCAGGCGCAGGCTGCCGGCAAATCCATCCTTTTCGAAGGACAGCTGGGTGCGCTGCGTGATCTGGACTTCGGTATTTATCCCTACACCACGTCATCCAATACCATCGCCGCCTATGCGCCCGTGGGCGCGGGCCTGCCTTCTGCCGCTATCGATGAGGTCGTTGGCGTGGTCAAAGCCTATTCCTCCTGCGTGGGTGAGGGGCCCTTTACCTGTGAGTGGTTCGGGGAAGAGGCGGAAAAGCTCCGCGAGGCCGGCGACGAATACGGCGCCAAGACAGGCCGTCCCCGCCGGGTCGGCCCCATCGATCTGGTGGCCACCCGCTACGGTGTGGAGATCCAAGGCGCCACCAACATCGCCCTGACAAAGCTGGATATCCTCAGCTATATGCCCCGGATCCCCGTCTGTACCGCCTATGAGATCGATGGGCAGGCTACTGCGGATTTTCCCTTCCCCGCCCTGCTGGAAAAGGCAAAACCCGTGACGGAATACCTGCCCGGCTGGCAGTGCGACATCTCCGCCGCCCGCACATGGAAAGATCTTCCGAAGGCCGCCCGCGACTATGTGGAATATATTGAGCGCGCCATCGGCTGCCGTATCGGCTATGTCTCCGTGGGCGCCGAGCGGGAAAGCCTGATCGTTCGATAAGTAAGGAGAGCGCTTATGTCACACGACACCTATCAATCCCCTCTGGCATCCCGCTATGCCTCGCCGTATATGCTGCACCTCTTCTCGCCTGACAGCCGCTTTCAGACATGGCGGCGGCTGTGGACGGCGCTGGCTCGTGCCCAGCATGCGCTGGGTCTGCCCATCACCGAGCAGCAGGTGGCGGAGCTGGAGGCCCATATCACCGACATCGACTATGACGTGGCTGCCCAACGCGAGCGGGAGGTACGCCATGATGTGATGGCTCATGTCTATACCTACGGCAAGGCGGCTCCCTCCGCTGCCGGCATTATCCATCTGGGTGCTACCAGCTGCTATGTCACCGACAATGCCGACCTGATCCTGTATCGGGATGGTCTGGGCTATCTGCGCACGCAGCTGCTGGCGGTGCTGGCCAATCTTGCGGATTTTGCCCGGCGCTATGCCGCCACTCCCACGTTGGGTTATACCCATTACCAGCCTGCCCAGCCGGTCACAGTGGGCAAGCGCGCTACGCTGTGGATGCAGGATTTCCTCTCGGATATTGAGGAACTGGACACGCTGCTTAACGGCCTGAAATTTCTGGGCTGCAGGGGAACCACCGGTACTGAGGCCAGTTTTATGGACCTCTTTGACGGCGATGAGGATAAGATCGATGAAATGAACCGCCGTATTGCCGCCGAGTTCGGCTTCGCGGAGTGTTTCCCCGTCTGCGGCCAGACCTATCCCCGCAAGGTGGACAGCCGCATTCTGAACTGTCTCAGTTCCATTGCCCAGAGTGCCTGCCGCATGGCGGGCGACATCCGTCTGCTGCAGCATGACCGCCAGCTTGAGGAGCCTTTCGAGGACAGCCAGATCGGCTCCTCCGCCATGGCCTATAAGCGCAACCCCATGCGCTGCGAACGAATTTGCTCTCTTGGCCGCTATCTGATGGCCGATGCGCTGAACGCCCCGATGACCGCCTCCGCCCAATGGATGGAACGCACGCTGGATGACTCCGCCAACCGCCGCATTGCTCTGCCGGAGGGTTTTCTGTGCGCCGATGCGGTGCTGCGCCTGTGCCAGAATGTCACCGCCGGACTGCGCGTCAACGAAACGGTAGTGGATCGTGCCCTGCGGGATTACCTCCCCTTTATGGCCACTGAGGATCTGATGATGGAGGCCGTGAAACGCGGCGGGGACCGCCAGCAGCTCCATGAGATCATCCGCCGCCACTCCATGGCCGCCACTGCCCGCATGAAAGAGGGATATCCCTGCGATCTGCTGGATCGTCTGGCAGGCGACAGCGCCTTCGGTATGACCCGACAGGAGTTGGATGCGCTGATGGAACCCCAGCGGTATATTGGCCGCTGTCCCCAGCAGGTGGCGCGCTTTCTGCAGCGCTGCGCACCGCTGCTGGCGCAGGCCCATGCCGCCGACGGCGGCATCACCCTGTGACGCAGCCTTTCCCTGTATCAAAAAAGGTCTCCCCGTATCCGTTATATCCGGATACGGGGAGACCTTTTTTACTTGATATTTCCCTTGCCTCACGCCACCAGCATCACCACATAGGCGGCATACAGCGCCAGCATCACGATACCCTGCCAGCGGTAAAATTTGCCTTTCAGCAGCGGCGGCAGCACCGCCACACAGCATAGCGTCAGGCAGGCAGGCAAATCCATGGACGTGGTCTGCTCCCCGATGGTCAATTTGCCGCCGGAAACTGCAGAGCACACCGGCAGGATCAGCGTCAGGTCGATGACGTTGGCGCCGATGATGTTACCCACCGACATGGACGCTTCCTTTTTGGCGATGGCTGTCAGCGTGGTGACCAATTCCGGCAGGCTGGTACCGATGGCCACCATGGTCACGCCGATAATACTGGCGGGCACCCCCAGCAGCAGCGCCAACTCGCTGCCATAGTCGATCAGCAGCCGCGATCCGATCACGATGGACGCAACGCCGACCACAAACATCGCCAGCTTGGCTGCCACCCGCTTTTTCGACGGCTTTTGCCGCGCGGGATGCTCCGCCCGGCTTTCACGCATGCTGCTGCGGGCATCCGAAAGATTGTTCCACAGATAGGCGGCGAATACCGCAAACAGCAGCATACTGGGCAGAAACGGCAGCACGCCGCCCCGGCACAGCACCAGCAGCAGCGCTGCCCCTGCCACCATCAGCACCGCTTTCAGGCTGAAGTGTTTTTTGCTTACTGCCGAGGGAATGCACAGCACCGAGATACCCATGATCAGACCCAGATTGGCCGTTACAGATCCCACCGCGTTGCCCACAGCCAGATCCACCTCGCCCTGAAGCACGCCCGTCACGGATACCGTCAACTCCGGCAGCGTGGTGGCCAGCGACACGATGGTCGCACCGATAATAAACCGCGGCACGCCGGTGGCCTCCGCGATCCACACCGCCCCATCCAAAAACCAGTCGCCGCCCTTAACGATCAGTGCCAATCCAACGATGAACAGCAGTATGGTAATCCAAACGTTCATAATTTTATTCGCCCTCTCATCACTTTGTGCAATGCCGTAATTTATTTATTATAGAGCAATTTCACCGCTTATACAAGCCGTGTTTTCAAAAATTTCGCAGACCTTTCCGTATATTTTGTCATACGCTTTTTATCGTATGCCGAATCACGGTTTTCCATTTTTCGGGAACGCATTTTCTGGGATCAGACAGATAGATTTCATGGTGCAGTCTGCCGCCGCCCATATCGTTTTTATAGCCGTTGTGTACCAAATAGGCATCCATCGCAGCAATGGTGGCCGGCTCGTTGTCATAAGCCCCATGGTGCATCATTTGAACGCATAGTCCCTCATCCACCGTTAAGAACTCAGCCGCGGAGCAATCCAGCTTTTTCTTTTCCGAGGCCGTTTGAACCGCCCAGTGGAAATCATCCTCATTTTTTCTTATGCGGGGTTGAAGATAAGTAAGCGGGCAGCTCGCGGGATATGGGGAGAGTGAAACCACATGCTGCTTGACCTTTTGCCTGAAAGTCCATATAATGGAAATGCGCTGTGACAGGGTCAGACATATTTGTCTCTGTCAGGACAGGATCCTGATGCGAGGAGGTGAGATCATCATGCCAAAACAGGACCTTTTGGCTGCGTTGCGCCGCGGCATGCTGCTGACGCTGCGCCAACAGATCATGCTGACACTGCAATTAAGCGTTCCGGCAATTCTGGCGCAGATCTCCTCCATCGTCATGCAGTATATCGATGCCTCCATGGTGGGACAGCTGGGAAAGGAGGCATCTGCCTCTATCGGACTGGTCAGCACCAGCACATGGCTGATGATGGGACTTTGCCGGGCATTGGTGGTGGGTTTTTCCGTTATGGTGGCCCAGCGTATCGGTGCCGGCGAGGATAGCGATGCACGGAATCTGACCAAGCAGGCGCTTATAAGCGGACTTGCTTTCGGCCTGCTGCTGGCGGGGATCGGCGCCGCTGCTGCGGGAGCGCTGCCGGTTTGGCTCCATGCTGAGGCGGCGATTTGCGGCGATGCCACGGCATACTTTTTGGTTTTTGCCCTGTCACTGCCGGCGGTGCAGCTCAACCGTCTGGCGGTGGGCCTCTTGCAGGCCAGCGGCAACATGCGTACACCCAGTATCCTGCTGGTGGTGATGTGCGCTCTGGATGTGGTATTTAACCTGCTGCTGATCTTTCCCACCCGCCGCTGGGGCAGTGTAACGATCCCCGGCGCCGGGATGGGTGTGGCCGGGGCAGCACTGGGAACGGCGCTGGCGGAAGCGGTGGTGGCGCTGGTGCTTTGCGTATTTTTGCTGCGCTCACCGGTGCTGGGACTGCGGCGCGGAGAGAAGCTGCACCTGATTCCGTCCCAATTGCTGCGTGCCGCCCGGCTGGGAGTTCCCGTGGCGATCGAGCAGGTGGTGATGTCCGGCGCACAGGTAATGACCACCCGTATCATCGCGCCGCTGGGAACGGTGTCCATTGCGGCCAATTCTTTTGCGGTTACGGCGGAGGCCCTGTGCTATATGCCGGGTTACGGTGTGCAGAGCGCGGCCGTGACAGCCGTAGGGCAGAGCATCGGCGCCAAACGCCGGGATATGGCCATACGTTTGGGATGGGTGTCCGTACTGCTGGGGATGTGTATTATGCTGGCGGCTGCCTCACTGATGTATCTGCTGGCGCCGTGGATCATCGGCCTGCTCAGTCCGGATGGCGAGGTAGTGGCGCTGGGCACGCAGGTGCTGCGCATCGTGGTATTTGCCGAACCGCTGTTTGGCGCATCCATTGTCTGCTCCGGCGTTTTTCAGGGAGCCGGCAGCTCCCTGCTAAGCTCTGTGCTGAATTTTACCAGCATGTGGGGCGTGCGCATTACATTGACACTGCTGCTGGTGGCCCGGCTGGGTTTGCGGGGTGCATGGATCGCCATGTGTATAGAGCTGTGTTTCCGCGGCGCGCTGTTTCTGTTCTTCCTGTGGCGCAGGCGCTGGCTGCCGCGGCAAATGCCGGAAAATGTGTAATGGGGTTTCTTCCCGGATTCTTTGCTTGACATTCCGGTGATTTTTCGAAATAATAGAAAGGATAACCACAGAGAAAGGAGCCTCTATGGACGAACGAAAAGCTACCATTGCCAGCAATCTGATCCGTCTGCGGTTGGCCTCGGGGATGACACAGGCGGAAGTGGGAGAAAAACTGAATTATTCGGACAAGGCCATTTCCAAGTGGGAACGGGGCGATGTGACGACGGATGTGTTCGTTTTGATGCAGATCGCGGATGTGTTCGGCGTGGATGTGGACTATCTGCTCAAGCAGCATAACGAGATCGAACCGGTGATCTACACCCGGCCGGACAGCGGATCCTATACCACGAAGATGATCACGCTGGTGACCATTTTGGGCATATGGACGGTGGCGCTGTTTGTGTTTGTGATCTTGTGGATCTGCGGCATGGTGGTGTGGCAGGTATTCGTCTATGCGGTGCCGGTTTCCCTTATTACGCTGCTGGTGCTCAACTCCGTATGGAACAACGGGAAAAATAACCGCTTTATTATCGCGGCGCTGGTGCTGAGTATTATTGCCACGGTGTATCTGACTTTTCTCAGCCGTAACCTCTGGCAGTTGTTTATTCTGGCGATTCCCAGCCTGCTGCTGGTATTTCTGGGGGCGCACATCGGCAAAAAGCGCTGAAAAACGGGACTCTACGGTTTGTAGAATCCCAATGGAAAAGGGTAGAGCACCCTGCAGACAGCTGTAGATTGGCATTTCCTTATGACTGCGGTATACTATAAGCGCAACCCGATAGGGTTGCGCATCATCTTTTTATCGGAGGAATCTCAATATGGCATCTTATGCACTGACCTGCTGCTCCACGGCTGATCTTACCCGCGAGCACTTTGCGGCCCGTGATATTCAATATGTCTGCTTCCACTTCACGCTGAACGGCGAGGTCTATCCCGATGACCTGGGCCGCTCCATTCCGTTTCCTGTTTTTTACAAGGCGATGGCTGACGGCGCGGAAACCAGCACCTCACAGGTGAATATCTCCCAATATCTGGAGCTGTTTACCCCCATTCTGGAAAGCGGACGGGATATTCTGCATGTTTGTCTTTCCTCCGGCCTGTCCGGCACCTATAACTCTGCCACCAGCGCCGCGCTGATCGCCCGTGAGCAGTTTCCTGACCGCAAGATCTACATTGTGGATTCGCTGGGTGCTTCCTCTGGCTACGGCCTGATCATGGAGACGCTGGCCGACCTGCGGGACGGCGGTATGGACATCGAGGCACTGCACCAGTGGATCGAGGAGAATAAGCTGCGGATGAATCACTGGTTCTTCTCCACCGATCTGAGCTTTTATGTCAAGGGCGGCCGCATTTCCAAGACCGCCGGCTTTATCGGCGGTGTGCTGGGTATCTGCCCGCTGCTGAATATGGATGAGCAGGGACACCTGATCCCCCGGGCTAAGATCCGTTCAAAGAAAAAGGTCATTCAGGAGATGCTGCTGCGAATGGAGCAGTATGCGGACAAGGGATTGGATTATGACGGGAAATGCTTCATCTCTCAGTCTGAATGCTACGATGACGCGCGGGCGCTGGCCGATCTCATTGAGGCAAAGTTCCCCAAGCTTAACGGCAAGGTGGAGATCAATTATGTGGGTACCACCATCGGCAGCCATACGGGCCCCGGCACCGTGGCATTGTTCTTCTGGGGCCGCGACCGGAAGCTTCCGCTGCTGTGATCATGACACATATCTTTCTCTTCTCTGCTTCTCTTTCCATGCGAAGAAAGACCGCCCGCGGGCGGTCTTTCTTCGTTATAGTGGGGGACAGAACGCATCCGGAGAAGGCGGGACCTTTTCTATGTGTTGTCCTTATCAATGGGCCGCCTTCTCAAAATCCGCATCAGGCGCTTGCCGTTGAAGGGGATCAGAGGATAGAGATATCCCTTGCCCACTACCGGCTTTGTGGAGGCGATGAGCACCACCGTGCCAACCACTCCGACGCCGAATCCCCACCAATCCCACAGAAAGATCAACAGCAGCAGGATCATCCGCACCAGCTTGCAGGCATACCCCATTTCATAGCTGTGCTGGGCATAACCCGCCACTGCCACAAATGCCATATATACCAGCACCTCCGGTACCAACCAGCGGGCCTGCACGGCGAAGTCGCCCAAAATCAGCGCACCAAGCATGCTGAAAGAATTGCTCAGGGCGTCCGGCGTGTTCAGCGAGGCCAGCTTCAGAATATCCACGATCAGCTCCACCAGCAAAAGCTGTACGATCAGCGGAACGAAATACTCGTCCTCAATCAGAAGAAATTCCAGCTCCTGCGGCAATATGTCACCATTCTTGACCAGCAGATACCACAGCGGCGTGATAAACACCGTCAGAAACAGCACCACCAGCCGCACGATGCGCAGATAGGTGCCGATCAGCGGCGGGAAGTAATAGTCGTTGATCTCCTCGGCAAAGCTGAAGAGCGTGGTTGGCAGCAGCATGACCGAGGGCGTATTGTCGATCAGCAGCAGAATGCTGCCCTCCATGACGCTGGCAGTGGCCACATCGGGCCGCTCGGTATACCGAATTTTCGGAAACGGGTTCCACCACTGCGTTGGTACGATGCACTCGGCAATAGACTCCTGGCTCATGGCAACGGAGCGCACGTCAATATGATCCAGCTTTTGCCGCAGCTGCTGAAGATGCTGCTCATTGGCCTCGCCCGCCATATAGACCAGCGCTACATCGGTCTGTGAGCGGCCACCCACCTGATGGCGCTCCAGTGTCAGGGCAGGGTCGCGGATACGCCGGCGCAGCAGAGCGGCGTTTGCCATGATGCTTTCTACAAAGCCGTCATGACTGCCGCGCAGCACCTTGCTGGTGTCCGGCTCCTCTACACTGCGGGTAGGGTACTCCTTGGCATCCATCAGCACGCCGCCGTCATACCCCTCTATAACAAGCAATGTCTTGCCTGCGAAAACGCCCACCAGCATTTTCTGCACCTCGGTTTCCACAGCCGCGTCCGGTACGGTGATATAGGCGGAAAGAAAGGTGGGCAGATCTGCGATGCCGTTCAGGCTGCCGATGGCAAGCAGGCGTCCGATCATTCGCTCGATCAGGCTGTCCTCGGCATAGCCGTTCACCACCCACAGCTTAGCCTGCCGTCCGCCGACCCGAAGAACCCTACCAACCATATCAAAATTCCGTCCAACGCCCAGCAGATCATCCAGCTGGGATGTCCGCGTGTCAAAATCTATCATGCGTATCCTCCTTTTCCGCACCATCGTCTGACAGGAGCAGACATATCCGACAGCATGTCGCTCTTTGCCAATCGATGGTATTATGGGAAGAGAGGAAAAGGATTATACGGCATCGTGCGGAAAAGGAACCCCCGCAGAGGATCATGTAAAATGATCCTCTGCGGGGGTTAAAAACAGGCTTCCTTTATTGGGCGGCCTGCTTCAATGCTTCCGTCAGCGCCTTGGAGAGCTGATCGGGACAGGAAGTAGGCTTTCCGCCGCAGGAAATGCCCTGCATCCGCTCAATGGCATCGGCAGCCTTCATACCCTTGACAAGACGGGAAATGCCCTGCAGGTTGCCATTGCAGCCGCCTTCGATGCGGACATCCTTGATGATGCCGTCCTCCAGCTCCACCGTCATGCGGCGGGAGCAGACGCCCTTAGGCGTAAATGTATAAGTCATAGCCAAATTTCTCCTTAATTTTATCAGATTTCGGGTACCGGCAGCACCAGCACGTCACGGCGCTGCCGCAATGCGTACTCAATGGTATAGCGCGTGCCGCCGGGACTGCCGTCGTGCACGGCCAGCAGCAGCTGGCTGTGGTCCACCATATAGCGGTTGCGCCGGTGCATGCAGCCGGCGTCATATTTTTCCTGCACCACCGTGCGGTAATTGCACAGTGCCAACAGATCCTGATAGCGGGAGCGCTGCTCCGGCGTCCAGCCGCTGCTCTGGCTCAGACAGGGGATCGCAGCCTCCACCGTAATGTTCTGCACCCGGTCGCGCAGATGCAAAACCTCTTCGCAGAAGTAAGTGTCGCAGCCGCGGGCCATTCCGCAGATAAAATGCCGATAGCCGTCATGATAGGCCTTTTCGATCATCTCGCGGAGGGAGGCCTTCAGAGCGAGGCAGCGCTCGTCACGCTCGTTATCGCCCCAGGGCAGCTTTTCCGGGCGATGGCCGGAAAAGCTGCAGCTGATCTGCGGAGCACGCATGCAAACCGCCTCCTTTGCTGGAATTGATCCCGCGCCGCAATCCGGTCGGGATCACGGCGCGGAAAGCATATGCTGTCAGGAAAGGCTGCGCAGCGCGGCGGCAAAGCCGCCGAACAGGCCGCCCAATATATCCTCCAGCGCGTTGCCGGCGTTGTCATCGCTGTCATCCGGATCGTTGACGTCATCCTCTGTCCAGCCGGGAGGCAGAGAATTCTCATCGCCGCCAATGGGATTGCCCCACTGGACATAGTCGCTGTCCTCCGCCACGATGTCGGGGAAACCGGCAAAGTAGTCGCGGGTATAATTCAGCGTGCTGCTGCCGTCATGCATGGTACACATGGCCTCGGGCTGATTGTCCGCCGCCACCCACTCGGTGCGGACGCGGCTGCCGCGGGGATCCTGTTCACACAGGGCGGTGGCAAGCATGCCGCTGTCAGCGCAGACGGAGACCTGCACCAGATCACTGGAGGAGAAAAAGCTCTTGTTTTCAAGTCCGGCATGGATCTGGGACATGACCTTGTTCCACAGCGCGGCGGCAGGGTTGACGCCGCCGGAGGAGACACGGCTGTTGCTTTCGTAGCCGACCCAGCAGGCACCCACATAATAGGGACTGTATCCCACAAAGTAACGGTCGCGCAGGTCGTTGGTGGTACCGGTTTTGCCGGCCAGCGTCATGCCGCTGAAAGCGGCGGAACTGCCGGTGCCCCGGGTGACAACGTCCTGCAGGATGCTGTTCATCAATGCGGCGGTGCTGGACTTCATGGCGACATTGGACTTGATCTCATTTTCCAGAATCACATTGCCGTCGCTGTCCTCCACACGGGTGAAGGTGCGGGGCCTGGTATAGATACCCTCGTTGACGAAAGCACCGTAGGCCGCAGCCATTTCCTCGGTGGTGACGCCGCGGGAGTAGCCGCCCAGCGCCATGGCGCCGACCTGCTCACTGTCGGCCTGCGTAAGGGTGGTAAAACCAAGACGGCTGGTCATGAAATCATAGGAATTCCAAGTACCCAGCATCATGTTCACCCGCACGGCGCAGGTATTCAACGACTTGACCAGCGCGGTGCGCACCGTGGCCAGTCCCATAAAGCGGCCGTTGTCGTTCTTGGGATAGGGTGTATCGTTCAGCAGCATAACGGGGAAGTCGTCAATGGTGGAGGCCCCGGTGATCACACCCTGATCCAGAGCCGGTGCATAAGTGCTGATGGGCTTAGCGGCAGAACCGCAGGGACGCACGGAGGTGGCCCAGTTCCAACCGCGATCCGCCGTCTTGGCGCCGGTGCCGCCCACCATGGCCACCACATAGCCGGTATAGGGATCGATAATGGTGATGGCGCCTTGCAGCTGTTCGGTGCCGCCCTTGCTGTCAGTCCGCGTGTAGGGGGTGTTGCTCAGATCCTCAAAAACGCTTTCCGCGATCTTCTGATATTCATAGTTCTGAGTAGTATAGACCTTATATCCCTTGCTGAACAGAGCACTCTGGGCGGTGTTATAGTCGTAGCCGTATTCCTCCATCAGCGCTTCGATCACGTCTTCGATCAGCGCATCGGTGAAATAGGAGTTACGAGCTTTATAGGTGGTCACGGTTTCCACGGCATCCGGCTCGTCCTGCGTGGTTTGCGCCGCCACGACGTCCCCGTAGTAATTGCCGGTGTTGCTGTAGCCGTTGGTGAAGATGACCTCTTCAGCCTTGGCGGCATCATACTCCTGCTGAGAGATCTTTTCCTGATCCAGCATGGCATCCAGCACCAGCAACTGGCGGGAGCGGTTTTGCTCGCGGCTCCACTCGCCCTCAAAGGGACCAAACTGCGATGGGTTGTTGGTGATGGCGATCAGGCTGGCGCACTGGGCCAGCGTCAGTTCGCTGACACTTTTGCCGAAATAGGTGCGGGAGGCAGCCTCAACGCCGTAGCAGGACTGGCCCATGTAGATGCGGTTGAGGTAGGCCTCCAGAATCTGATCCTTGCTGTAGCGCTTTTCCAGCTCCAGCGCCCGGTAGATCTCTGTTACCTTGCGCTTGACGGTGTTCTGGTTATCGCCGGTTACATTTTTGATCAGCTGCTGGGTGATGGTGGATCCGCCCTGCACGCCGCGGCCTGTCAGGGTGCTGAGAATGGCGCGCACCGTACCCCTCAGGTCAACGCCGTGGTGCTTTTCAAAGCGCTTGTCCTCAATGGCCACGGCTGCATCCTGCAGATACTTGGGAATCGTGTCCAGACTGCTCCAGATCCGGTTTTGCCCGTCACTGTACAGAGTCTGGTACATGACCCACTCATCCGTTTTGGCGTCCAGATAGTAAAGCTCAGTGGAGACCTTGGTTTCCAGCTCGTCAATGTAGACCTCCACGTGGCCCTTCAAAGATGTATTGATCCATGTCATGAAGATTCCGGTGAAGATGGCAATGGTCAGCACCATCACCAGCAGAATAGTACCGATGGTGCGGCCAACGCGGCCTTTTTTGCGGAAAACGCCCGCCTGCTCCGACACGTCTGCCTTTGGCTGACCGGCGCTCTGCTGTGGCCGGCCAAACAGGCCGCTGCGCTTCTTCTTGTTCTCACTCATAACAGGGCACCTCCTTTTCTGTTTGGTATTTTGCGGTGTACCGGATAGAATACAGAATTCTGCGCTGCACGGTACACATACTTACCCATTTTCATGGTATTTTAATATTGTACCACATCTGTCAAATATTAAAAGCACCCGTTTTTTATAAATATCCGCTGAAAAATGGCGGATTAGTGACGATAACTACGTGTTTTCTCTCTTTTTATGCCATAACACATCAAAAAGTCATGCAGCGGCGCTTGCATTTTCCCGGAGGATAGGGTACAATATGCCACACAAAATTAAGAGTATCAAGGAGGCGGCAGCTATGAGCGAAGATTTCGGCCCCAATTTTATCAGCCTGATCGATGAGGACGGCAACGAGTTTGAACTGGAGTATATCGATGCGCTGGAGTTGGACGGCCAGACCTATATGGCATTTTTTCCCGCGGTGGAAGAGGACGAGGCCGAAGATGAGGATCTGGGCCTTGTGATCCTGAAATCCATCATGGTGGACGGTGAAGAGCAGCTCTCCACGCTGGACAGCGACGAAGAGCTCCAGCGGGTCTATGACCTGTTTATGGAGCAACTGCTGGCAGATGAGGAAGAAGATTCCTGAAAAAAAGAGCAAATTTCTCTTTTCTTTTCCACGGAGGTGTGGTATACTAACCCCAGCGCAGAGGTTATAAAACCCCTTGCCGCACAAACGATGTATGCGGGTCTTTTTTATCCTCACATCTTGTTATAGGGGATGTCGGATCAGCATGTGGTTTGCAGGCCTCCCGGCTGCCGTTTGCGGCCGGATGATGGAAGCAGTAAAGCAAGCTGGAGACAACCCACCTGCTGAGAAACGGTGCAGGTTATAACTTGGCCCGATGCAATGGAGAAGCAGCCGCAAGGCTGCTTCTCTCTATTTTTTATATTGTCAAAAGAGCAGCTTATGATTTCCTGCCGAAAGGGTTTGCGGCCGCTGCGCGTCTGCGGCAGTACCGTGTAAATCAAGATGGATGCTGCGGCGCGGCCGCATGGATTGGGACTGAAAACGCGCCGCCGGCATGTTTTTTAACCTGCCGCCGCCGGAAAGATAACGGGAATAGTTTGCGCGCTGCGCAAATTCTGCGAAGCTCTCGCGCCTTTTATTCCCGGTAAAAATATAATGCTTGCACATTTGGCAAATCTACTGTATAATAACCAAGTATTTTACGACCAAGGGCGTATTGCGCCTATCACTTGAGAGGAATGAAAACCAATGAGTGCATCCAGAGAAAAGAAGAACCGTCAGGAACTGGCCGCTCAGGGCCATGTAGATCCCAAGGCGGAGCGCGCAGCCAAGGAAGCGGCGGAACAGAAGAAAAACCGGCTGCTCTATGGCGGCATTGCCGTTTTATTTGTGATCGTGGCCGCTGTGGTGCTGCTGTATAATTCCGGCATTTTCCAGCGCCGCGCGACAGCTGTAACGGTGGACGGCAAAAACTTTACCGCCGCAGAGGTGGACTACTATTACTATAGTGCGCTGAATTCTATCAGCCAGTCCCAGTACTCCAGCTATTTCGGACTGAGCAGCAGCACCTCCCTGAAGAACCAGAATCTCAATGCCATGTCCAAGATGCTTCTGGGCGTTACGGACGAGGGGGATATCAGCTGGGATGAGTATCTGAAGGGCCTGGCCAAGGAGAATCTGGCGCAGTCCTATCTGCTGAGCGAAAAAGCAAAGGCTGAGGGCGCTGCCGTCCACGAGGATGAGGTGCAGACTGCGCTGGATCAGATTGCATCCTACGCCAAGACCAATGGCTTGAGCGTTTCCGGCTATCTCAAGCGGGTGTATGGATCCAATATGACCGTGGATACCTTCAAGAAGCTGTTCCAGATGGATGATCTGGCATCTCACTATACGCAGGACTATACCAACAGCCTGTCCTATACGGATGAGGAGCTGGAGGCCTGCTATGAAGCGGACAAGAATGCCTTTGACGTGGCGGATTATGAGTATATCTCCTTTAAGGCCACGGCAGCCGGTACTACGGATGCGGATGGCAACGCGGTGGATCCCACCGAGGAAGAGAATGCCGCCGCCAAGAAGGCTGCTGAGGCTGCCGCCGAGGATGCGGCCGCCCGCTATGCCGCCGGCGAGTCTCTGGAGACGATTGCCGCCGACTATGAGGACATCGCCTCCTACACCCACCAGGAGGAGGGCGGCTATGCCGACACCGATCTGGTAAACTGGGTGTTTGACGCTGCCCGCACGGAGGGCGAGAGCGGTACGATTACCACCGATTCCAGCATTTATTTCGCAGTATTCCACAGTCGTGCGCGTCAGGATTACCTGACGGTCAACGTGCGCCACATCCTGTTTGAAGCGGATACCTCCGATCTGGATAAGGAGTCCGACACCTATGAGGCGGATCTGGCCAAGGTGAAGGAGATCGCGCACAACGATGCCGAGAAGGCGTTGAAAGAGTGGCAGGACGGCGGTGCTACCGCAGAGCTGTTCGCCCAGATGGCAACCGAACTGTCCGGCGACAGCGGCAGCGTGTCTAACGGCGGCCTGTATTCCGGTCTGACCAAGAACACCAACTTTGTGCCGGAGTTCTTGGATTGGTGCTTTGCCGATGGCCGCAAGCAGGGCGATGCCGGCGTGATCGACAGCAGCTACGGCAGCCACGTTATGTATCTGGACAGCTTTGGCGATCCCTACTGGAAGACAGTGGCAGAGACGCAGCTGAAGAATGAGGATTACAACAGCTGGCTGGCTGAGCAGGCCACTGCGGAAACCGTTACGGAAGGCTCCGGCATGAAGTACGTCGGCTTCTGATCAACCATGATGTATGACAAGGGACCGGCGCTGCGCCGGTCCCTTGCTGCGTATATTGTTTAGAGGAAAATATGTACGAAGAATTTTTGAGAACGGAAATGATGCTGGGCGGCGAAGCACTGGATAAGCTGCGCGGCTGCCATGTGGCCGTATTTGGCTTGGGCGGCGTGGGCAGCTATGTTACCGAGGCCTTGTGCCGTGCCGGGGTGGGAGAACTGACGCTGATCGACGGCGACACCGTTTCCGTCAGCAATATCAACCGCCAGCTCTATGCGCTCCATTCCACGGTGGGTATGGCCAAGGCGGAGGCCGCCGCCGCCCGCTGCCGGGATATCTGCCCGGAGACAAAGGTGCATCCCATTGTGGGACTGTACGATGCTGCGCACCGGGAGGATTTTTTTTCGGCACGCTATGATTACATCGTGGACGCCATCGATCTGGTCAGCTGTAAGCTGGATCTGATCCAACAGGCCCGGCTGCGCCGTATCCCCATGATAACGGCGCTGGGAACCGGTAATAAATTGCAGCCGGAGCTGCTGACGATTACGGATATCGCCAAGACATCCGGCTGCCCGTTGGCCAGAGTGATGCGCAAGGAGCTGCGGCAGCGGGGCATCCATCACCTGAAGGTGGTGTTCAGTCCCGAGCAGCCCGGCGAAACACAACAGCTGGAAACACCGCCGCCCGGACGGCGCAGCGTGCCGGCCAGCGTCTCTTGGGTGCCGTCAGTTGCGGGACTGCTGATGGCAGGCGCGGTGGTACAGGATCTGATGAAGGATGGAGGACTGATCCCATGATTTTATTGGGTACAGCCATAAACGGAATGGCAATTGTCGCCGGTGGCGTTCTGGGTATGCTGGTGGGCAGGCTGATGCCGGAACGCCTGCGGACATCACTGATGTCGGCGCTGGCGCTGGTGGTGATCGGTATTGCGGTGCCGGGATTGATGAAGGACGTCAATTCGCTGGTGCCGATCCTTTCCATGGTAGTGGGAACGATTATTGGCGAGCTGCTGGATATTGAAACGGCAATGAATCGGCTGGGCGAAATGCTGCAGCGGCGCTTTTCCGGCGCACCGATCACGGAAGGGTTTGTGACCGGATCACTGGTATTCGCAGTGGGCGCAATGGCGGTTATGGGGGCGCTGGAGAGCGGCTTGCAGCACCAGCATACGATTTTGATTTCCAAATCGGTTATCGACGGGGTATCAGCGTTGGTATTTGCCTCGACACTGGGACTGGGCGTGGCGCTGTCAGCCGTCACAGTGGTTGTGCTGGAGGGTTCCATGACATTGCTGGCGTCCGTGATCGCCCCTTATCTGGGGGATATGGTGGTGAACAGCATTACAGTGGTGGGTTCACTTCTGATCGTGACCATCGGACTGAATCTGCTTGGTGTGACCAAGCTGCGGATCCTGAATATGGTTCCTGCGGTTTTTTTGCCGATTTTACTGTGTCGGTTTATGTGAATGATCATTTTGTTATAAAGGGAGGGCGTTTTTATGACCTATGGATTTATCGGTACCGGGAATATGGGCGGAGCATTGGCAAGAGCTGCCGCCAAGACGGTAGAGGTGCCCGACAGTATCGTATTGGCAAACCGCTCACCGGAGAAGGCGGCCAAGCTGGCAGATGAGATCGGTGCATCAGTGGCGGATAATGAAACGATTGCCCGCGAGTGCGACTATATCCTGCTGGGGGTCAAGCCGCAGATGATGGGCGGTATGCTGGCGAGGATTGCCCCTGCCTTGCGGCAGCGTACAACGCCCTTTGTGCTGCTGAGCATGGCGGCGGGACTGACCATGGCACGGATTCGTGAAATGGCGGGCGGAGACTATCCTGTGATCCGCATTATGCCCAATACCGCCGTGGAGGTGGGTGAGGGCGTGACTATGTATTGCTGCACAGACAATGTGACGGAGGCACAGCGCGAAGGTTTTGTCTCGCTGCTGCATCTTTCCGGCCTTCTGGAGGAGATGGATGAAAAGCTGCTGGATGTGGGCAGCGCGGTGGCCGGCTGCGGCGGCGCTTTTGCCTGCCTGATGATGGAGGCGCTGGCGGATGGCGGCGTATATGCCGGACTGCCCAGAGCTACGGCCCAGCGCTATGCCGCGCAGATGCTGTTGGGTACGGCAAAGCTGGCGCTGGAAAAGGGCGAACATACCGGAGCGATGAAAGATGCCATCTGTTCGCCCGGCGGTACGACGATCGCAGGTGTACGGGTGCTGGAGCAGCGGGGTTTCCGTGCTGCGGCAATGGATGCGGTAATTGCCGCTTATGAGCGGACAAGTCAGCTGAAATAAGCGGCAATTAAAAATAAATGATCGTTTTATAAAAATTGACCCGATACACATGCGTATCGGGTCAATTTTTTAATTGAAAAAGCATGCGTTTGGTGGAGAAGGTCAGAAAATGAGATTGTCCAACTCCATGGTGGCAAAGCCGTTGAGCGTCATGTCGCCGCGGATACCGGCCATGTATTCATAATAACCCTGCGCACCGATCATGGCGCCGTTATCACCGCACCATTTCAGCGGCGGCAGATAGAGAGTGACGCCCCTCTTATGACACAGCTTTTCCAGATCGGCGCGGATGAAGGAATTGGCAGCCACGCCGCCGGCGGCTACCAGCTTGCTGCGACCCGTCTGATCCAATGCCAGCGCGGCGCGCTCTGTCAGTTCATCGCTGACAGCCTGCGTGAAATCACGGGCCAGCGCCGCGGCATTCAGCGTTTCGCCTTTTTGCTGGGCGTTATGCACCAGATTGACAACGGCTGTTTTCAGTCCGGAAAAGCTCATATCCAGCGCGGAGCCGTCTACATGGGCGCGCGGCAGCGCATATATGCCGCCGGCGGACTGCTGGGCCAGCAGATCCATGGGCCTGCCGCCGGGATAGGGCAGGCCGAGAACGCGGGCGGCCTTATCAAAACATTCGCCGGCGGCATCATCGCGGGTGGCGCCCAGGACGCGCATGTCCGTATAATCCCGAACATCTACCAGCAGCGTATTGCCGCCAGAGATAGCCAACGCCAGAAACGGCGGCTCCAGCTCCGGAAAGGCCAGATAGTTGGCGGCAATGTGACCCCGTACATGGTGCACCGGCACCAGCGGGACGCCCAACGCCCATGCGGCGGATTTGGCAAAGCTGACACCCACCAGCACCGCACCGATAAGACCGGGGGCATAGGTGACGGCCACCGCGTCAATATCCCTTTTGATAAGACCGGCGTCCTGCAGCGCCTGATCGGCCAGCCCGGCAATAGCCTCTACATGCTTGCGTGAGGCAATTTCCGGCACCACGCCGCCATAGAGGGCATGCATATCCGCCTGCGAGAGGATCGCATCGGACAGTACTTCGCGGCCGTTGCGAACCACCGCCACGGCTGTCTCGTCACAGGAGGATTCAAAAGCCAGTATGTTCATGCCGTTACCTCCCCGTTAAAGTCCCGCGTCAGGATCAGCGCATCCTCCTTGGGCAGGTCATAATAGTTGCGTCGGCGGCCCCGCTCCGTGAAGCCAAAAGACTGGTAAAGCGCAATGGCGGCTGTGTTGCTGGGACGTACCTCCAGCGTAAGAAAAGCCAGCTGCCGACCTGCGGCAAAGTCGCAGAAAACCTTTAAAAGTTTGGCGGCAACACCCTGACGGCGATATTCCGGAAAGACGGCCACATTGGTGATGTAACCCTCATCAGCCGCTACCAGCAGTCCGGCGTAGCCGACGACCTTTCCGGTCACGGCATCCAGTGCCGTCAGGAATGCTGCACACTGGTTTTCCAGCTCCTCGGCCAACATGCTGCGGGACCAGGGGCGGGAAAAGCACACACGCTCCAGCGCTGCGATTTCGTCAAGATGATCGGCGCTCATGGGTACGATCGATACCTTTATTTTTTCCATGGTCAGCTCCTTATCCTTTGGCTTCCAGCCAGTTTTTGCCGCTGTGCGCTTCTGCAATCAGGGGGACGGACAGCGCCGCCACCTGCTCCATTTCCTGCCGCAGCAGGGTCTCTACCGTTTCGCGCTCCGCCTCCGGACACTCGACGATCAGCTCATCGTGGACCTGCATGATCAGCTTGGCCGCCAGTCCTTCGCGGCGGATGCGCTCATCGACCCGCAGCATGGCCAGCTTCATCACGTCGGCCGCCGTACCCTGAATGGGCATGTTCAGCGCCACGCGCTCACCGAAAGAGCGCTGGATAAAGTTGGACGAGCGCAGTTCGGGCAAGGCGCGGCGGCGGTGGTACAGCGTTTCCACATAACCCTGCTCCCGAGCCTGCGCAACAATATCGGTCATATATTGCCGCACGCCGGGATAGGTGGCAAAATAGCGTTCCATATAGTCCTTGGCTTCGGACACCGTTACATGGATGTCCTGACTGAGTGAAAAAGCGGACATACCGTAGACGATGCCGAAATTCACCGCCTTGGCCTGAGAGCGCATCTGGTGGGTGACTTCCTCCTCCGGTACATGGAATACGCGGGCGGCAGTGACGGTATGGAAATCCGCGCGGTCGCGGAAAGCCTGCTGCATAGCGGTATCCCCGGCCATATGGGCCAGCAGCCGCAGCTCGATCTGGGAGTAGTCGGCGTCCACCAGGACGCTGCCTTCCTCTGCCACGAACAGGCGGCGGATCTCGCTGCCCAGTTCAGTGCGGGTGGGAATGTTTTGCAGATTCGGCTCCGTGGAGCTAAGACGGCCTGTGGCCGTAACCGTCATCTGGAAGCTGGTGCGAACTCTGCCGTCAGGCGACACGGCCCGCAGCAGTCCCTCTGCGTAGGTGGATTTCAGCTTGGAATATTGCCGATAGGTCAGTACGCTGTCTACAATGGGTGCTTCAAAGCGAAGCTTTTCCAGTACCTCTGCGTTGGTGGACCAGCCGGTTTTGGTTTTCTTTCCGTGGGGCAGCTGCAGCTTATCAAAGAGAATGGCACCCAGCTGCTTGGGGGAGTTGATGTTGAATTCCTCACCCGCCATGTCATAGATGGACTGCTCCAACGCGGTGATGCGCTGCTGCAAGCCTTCACCAAACCGGGCCAGCGCCGCGGTATCGATGCGGAAACCGGTGTGCTCCATCTGCGCCAGCACCCGGCACAGGGGCAGCTCCATCTCGTGGAGCAGCGCCGTCATATTCAGCGCTTCCAGCTTGGGAGGCAGCACACCGTACAGGGCGTCGATGGCGCTGGCATAGCTGCAGAGCGCAGCCTCTGCCGCAGGATTGCTGCCAAGCGGGGAGAAAGCATCCGGCTCCAGATGGGCGGGGGCGGGCAGTTCCGCGCCGCAGTACCCCATAAACAGCCGCGGGAGATCATATCCGCCGGCGGTGGCATCCAGCAGATACCCTGCCAGCGCCGTGTCAAAGATGAAACCATCGGCATGGATCCCACGCTCCAGAAGGGCGCGGATCATATCCTTGACATTATGGGCCAGCTTGCGGATATCAGGAGAGAACAGCTGGCGCAGCAGGGTTTCCCAATCGCCGCCAAAGCGATCCGATTGGAGGATGACCATCAGAGAATGATGCTCATCCGCCTCACACGCCGCCGCCATCACAGAGAGATCGGGAAGGCCGTATACCGCCACATGGGATGCCCTCCGCCACAGTGCCAGATAGCGCGCGGCGTCCTCGTCGGTCACGGCTGTTTCCACAGTGGTTATATGATCCTCGTCACAGGTAACGGCTGCCGGTTCTGGTGCCGCTGTGGAGGGGGCAAGGTTATACTTTTTGATGAGCTTGGTAAACTCCAGCTTCAAAAACAGATCATAAAGCTCCGGTTTATAGGGTTGGCGCAGCGCATCCTCCGGATCGAACTCCAATGGCGCGTCGGTGACGATGGTGGCCAGCCAATAGCTGCGGCGGGCAGACTCTTCGCCTGCGGCCAGCTTGCGCAGCGCGGCAGGCTTGGCCTCTACGTCCGGCATGGCGGCGTACAGCGTATCGATACTGCCGTAACGCTGCACAAGCGCCATGGCGGTTTTTTCTCCGATACCGGGGACGCCGGGAATGTTATCGCTGCTGTCGCCCATCAGCGCTTTCAGATCGATCATGTGGATGGGGGAAAAACCATACTGCGCCTGAAACGCCTCCTGCGTCATGTCGGTGGTAGCGGTCTGACCCATACGGGATGTTACCAGCTTGACGCGGGTGCGGTCCGTGATCAGCTGGAGACTGTCCTTGTCGCCTGTTACGACCACACACTCCCACCCCCGCTGCTGGCAGCGGCGCGAGATGGTGCCCAGCAGATCGTCCGCCTCATAGCCAACCAACTCATAGCAGGGAATGGACATGGCGGAGAGCACCTGCTTCATCACCGGCATCTGCTGGGCCAGATCATCGGGCATACCCTTGCGGGTGGCCTTGTAGTTGGCGTCCGCCTGATGGCGGAAGGTAGGCTCGCGCCGGTCGAAGGCCACACACAGCGCTTCAGGTTGTTCCTCGTCCACAAAGCGCTGGAGCATATTGAGAAAGCCAAAGACCGCATTGGTATTCAACCCCTCGCGGGTGGTCAGGGGCTTCACGCCGTAAAAGGCGCGGTTAATGATGCTGTTGCCGTCAAGGACCATCAGTTTCATGAGGGGCATCTCCTTGTGGGGAAAATTTAATAGCATATTATTATAGCTCATTTTTCGGCAAAATACAACCTTTCCGCTTGACAGTTTTACCTTTTGTGATAGACTAAGTAAATGCATTTTTGGACTGCCGCCGGGAGGGGATTATGGATAAGCTTGCCGCAAAAGTGAATTGGCATCATGCAACTATTGAGGGCAGCTATTTTGCCGCTTTTTCCGCCATTTGGGGGTTCGGCCCGGTGCTGCTGCTGTATCTGGGGTTGAGCAACAGCATGCTGGGGATGATCACATCTTTGGCGCTGCTGCTGCCGCTGCTGGTGCAGCCGTGTCTCGCCGCCCTGTCGGACGCGGACAGGCACTGGACCAGCCGGAGGCTGGCGCTGGCTCTGTCGGTGCTGACGCTGGCGGCATCCGTTGTCATGACGCTGTATACCGGGGAAAAGACGGTATTGCTGGTTTGCTATATATTGATCGGTGTCAGTTTGGTGAGCACGGCGCCGTTTTTTAACAGCATGGTGATGGCGTATCATCTGCGCGGCGTGAACGTGAATTACGGTTTGGGGCGGGGTACAGGTTCGGCGACCTATGCGCTGGTGGCGCTGGTACTGGGCGATGTGCTGGAGCGCCGTGCGCCTACGGTGATTTTGCCGGTGCTGCTGATAATGCTGGCGGTTCAGATCGCGGCGGTGTGGAGCTTTCGCTATCCGCTGCCTGCCGCAGCTGAAATGGAGCGCAGCGCACCATCACAGGTGCTGGGTGTGCTTGGACTACTGCGAAGGTATCCGGGGTTTACGGTGCTGCTGGTGGGTTGTGCACTGCTGCAGGGAGGACATAACGCCTGCAACACCTATATGATCCATATTGTCGCAAAAGTGGGCGAGGGCGAGGGCATGATGGGTGTGCTTCTGGCGCTGTCCGCCATCGTGGAGCTGCCGGCGATGTCCCTGTTTCCCCGGATGCGGCGGCAATTGTCCCTGCGCGCACTGCTGCGGATCTGTGCGGCCGGCTTTGTGCTGAAGGATCTGCTGTTTTTGCTGGCGGGGCCGCCGGTGCTGCTGTATGCCGCGGCGCTGCTGCAATTCTTTGAATTTGGCATTTTCCTGCCAGCCACCGTTTATTATGTGGCCGAGCATCTGGACAGCGCCAATCAGGGGAAAGGGCAGGGGTTGATCCATGTGTGTTCCAACGGACTTGGGCCTGCCGCCGTCACGGCGGTGGGCGGCCGCCTGATCGATGGCTGGGGCGTGAATGTGTTTTTAGTATTTGCCGCAGCCTGCGCGGCGGCGGGATTGCTGGTGGTGATCACCGCGACATCGCGGCATTTTGAGAGGGAGGATTCCAAGGGATGATTGATTCATTTTTGACAGTGGGACAGCAGGTGCTGTTTTTGTTTGCTTTGATGGCGGTTGGCTTTCTTCTGGGTAAGACGCGGCTGATGGATGACAGAGGCAGCCTTGCTATGACGAATCTTGTGATGTATGCGGTGTCGCCTGCCATGATGGTGGTGGCGTTTCAGCGGGATAAGAACGCGCAGGATCTGCATAATTTTGCCCTTTGTCTGCTGCTGGCCGTGCTGGTTCATGGGGCGGCAATTCTGCTGGCCTGTCTGCTTTTGCGGGGGAAGGACAATGCATGCCGTGTACTGCGTTTCAGCACCGTGTTCTCCAACTGCGGCTTCATGGGATATCCGCTGATGATGGCGCTGCTGGGCAGCATCGGCGTATTTTACGGCTCGGCATATGTTATGGTGTTTACGGTGCTCAGCTGGTCGATGGGAATTTATATGCTGACCGGCGATGCCGGAAAGCTGCGGCCAAAAGCGCTGATCCTGAATGCGGGAATCCTCAGCGTGGTGGTGGCAATGGTGCTGTATCTGTGCTCGGTCCGCCTGCCGGTGCTGGTCATGACACCGCTGCAGTATCTGGCAGATATGAACACGCCGCTGCCAAGTGTCGTGGTGGGTTATCAGCTGAGCCATGCAAATTTCCGTCAGGCCTTTCAGGATAAGCGGGCGTGGTTGGCGCTGGTGCTGCGGCTGGCGGTGATCCCACTGGTAACGATTGCACTTTGTTATGCCCTGCACGCCAGCAGCGAGGTGGCCTTGGTGACGGTGATCGCGGCCAGCGCGCCACCGGCAGCTCTGCTGAGCATGTTTGCCCAGAAATTTGAAAGCGATACGAAACTGGCGTCCAGCGTGGTTTCCGTTTTTACGGCCATTTCCGTGGTTACGATTCCATTGGTAGTAGGTCTGGCTCAGCATCTTATGGGATGAGCCATAAACGAAACGGAGAAAATTTGCGAATCACGCGAAATGCTGCAAGTTAACATTATGTAAACTTAAAAAAGGCGTAAAAAGAGTGGGAAACGGCATTTGCGGGTTTTCCAAAAAGAGGGAATATCGATAAAAAAGTGAGTGTTTATAAGGATAATATCTCATGTGGAAAAAGGTGTGGAAAGTGTGGATAACTCCTTGTAAAGATTATGCGCATATGAATTATGTAAACTATATGTAAAGGATTTTGACTGTCGAAAAAAGTGGGAAAAGTACGGAAAAGTGAGAGATTCTGACAGAGAGACTCCCTTTTATGTCGTTGGTCAATTTGCCGAAAGAAATCGAATGCGGCAGGAAGATCCGTGAAAAAGGACAGAGGATTTTCCTGCCGCGGGAAATGATTACGTTAAGTATTTCCTGTTGAAGAATCATGGAAAATGGTGAGAAAATAGGAGTTGACGAGTGGCGGGATCTATGGTAAAATAAACGATGGTTTCAGGCTGCGGGGAATCATTCCGAAGTAGAGGCCAGATCAAAACAGCAATGCTTGTGTGGCTCAGCTGGCAGAGCAGCTCACTCGTAATGAGCAGGTCACTGATGCTATATAAGGCGGCTATTGCATTCCGACCCACAGGTGTGGTAAACTAACAAACAGAGTACGGCGAGGAGCCGATTCTCATAGAGATGCTTGTGTGGCTCAGCTGGCAGAGCAGCTCACTCGTAATGAGCAGGTCGCCGGTTCGAATCCGGCCACAAGCTCCAGACTCCTCGCGGATGACGCGAGGAGTTTTTCTATGTACAAGAACACTGATAAGCGATATACACTTCCCATGAAGAACGCGGAGGCCTCCGTCCGCATGGAGGGCTGTCAGGTAACGCCTCAGATGCGGGAGCAGTGCCAGCGTGTGCTGCGTGGCGAGGTGACCACGGCGGAGCTGCTGCGGCGTTTTTCCAAACCAGCCGAGAGGTGACGATGATATGGCGTACAGCATCGATCCCATTCAGGACAACTGCTACCCCGGCACAACGGTGCTGGTGAACAAACTGCATATCCATGACGAGGCCGCGCTGCAAGAGGCGGAGGCTCTCGCCACCTATGTCAACGCCTCCAAGCTGGAACAATGCCCGCTGGAAGGCGTTTTTGATTTTGCCCACTACAAGGCGATCCATCAGTTTCTTTTCTCTGACCTGTACGATTGGGCAGGGCAGATCCGCACGGTGAACCTTAGCAAGAAGGGAACGGATTTCTGCCCTGCTGGGGAGATCGAACCGCAGGCCAAGCTGATTTTTGACCGGCTGAAAGAGCAGAATTACTTCAAAGGCTTGCCCCATGACGCATTCGTGGAGGAGATCACTGACTTTTACTGCACCACCAACTACCTGCATCCCTTCCGCGAGGGCAACGGCCGCACCCAGCGGGCGTTCCTGACGCAGCTTATCCGCAGCGCGGGACATGACCTCAACTGGTCGGAGGTGGATGGCGACATGCTGATGATCGCCACCATTCAGGCCGCGCAGGGCGTGACAGACCTGCTGCGTCAGGTGCTTGATGAGGCGATCAAGTGAGTATAGCAAAGGAGCCGGCGCAGGGAATTCCCTGCGCCGGCTCTTTTGCTATTGACTATAGTTACAGCAGTTCTTTTTGAGCAAACTCGAATGCGGCAGTCGTTATACCCTCAGATGCAGCTTTAATTGCAGGGTCTAACACCTTGAGCAATTCTAATTTCTTATAATGCCTTGCCTGGGGTGTTGCATCATAATAGGTTACGTCATCCGTAGTGCGCCTGACTATGTAGCCAGCTTCAACCAAGCGATCAACATATCCGTTGAACTCGTCCTCACACAGGCCGTACAAGGCCGGCAGCACATGAAAGTGATTTCGGGACGCATTGACAATGCTGCAATAAATGGCATCGCTGGTTTTTGCTCTTGCTTTCGTATAGGGTTTTCTTGCCGAAGCAGGAACATAATCCTCAGCAAGACTTGCCCCTGGGATATATCCTTTTTCAATCCACACCCTAACCGTTCGTTCGCTTATAGTGTGCTTCGTTGCAAAATCAGAAATTGTCATTTGTTTCTCCTCATGCCATTGGTTGTTTTGTGGTGATATTCGTCCAGTCAGACACATCGCACTGCCTGTTTCTATCACTTCCCGTTGCCACCAGAGTGCCGTCAGCTTTCAGGCCAATTGTATGGTTGTGACCGGCTGACACAGCCACAATATCAACCCAGTCGGACACGTTGCACTGACCAAAGTGATTTCTACCCGCTGCCACCACCGTCCCATCAGCTTTCAGACCAATTGTATGATTGTGACCGGCTGACACAGCCACAATATCGACCCAGTCAAGCACATCACACTGCCCGTACTCATTATAACCTACTGCTACCACCGTACCATCGGTCTTTAAACCGATTGTACAGTCGTTACCGGCAGACACGGACACAATATCGGTCCAGCCAAGCACATCGCACTGTCCATATTCATTGTAGCCCGTTGCTACTACTGTACCGTCAGCCTTCAGACCAATTGTATGATTGTGACCCGCCGACACAGCCACAATATCCTTCCAGTTGGACACATTGCACTGTCTGCTTGCATTATTGCCCGTTGCTACCACTGTGCCATCTGCTTTCAAGCCAATTGTATGGTTGTGACCAGCTGACACGGACACAATGTCAACCCAGTCGAGCACATCGCACTGCCCGTACTCGTTATAGCCCGTTGCCACCACCGTGCCGTTGGCTTTTAGGCTAATCGTATAATTGTAACCGGCAGACACATCCACAACATCCTTCCAGTCAGATACATCACATTCCCCATATGCATTATAGCCCGTTGCCATTACCGTCCCATCTGCTTTTAAGGCGACGGTATGGTTTTTGGCAGAAAGACTATCAGAAAACAGTTGGAACAGCGGTATGCACCGATCTCTGGCATCCTTGTAATTGCCAAGCGAACCAAAAGTTATCGCAGCCTCTGCATAGTCGCCGGAATCAAGCAAATGTATTGCTTTATTATATTTTTGCTTGGGGATAATTACCGTTGTCAGAACGATTACAAACGCTATGCAAGCACACACAATAGGCGCACCGATGACAAATGCTTTTTTGCGCTTCCTTCTTGCCTTGTTAGCCGCAATTCTGCGCTCTTCAGCTTTGCGCTCTGCTTCAAGCCGCTCGGCCTTTTCTTTTGCCTTGATTTCTTCAATTCTCTTTTGACAAGCACAAATTTGTTCGTCCGCATCCTTCCAGCCGGAAATAGATTGGAACATCTGAATCGCTTCTTCACAAGAAGCTGTACTATCCTCGGTTATTTTGGATTTTGCGGAGGAGTAAATTCCGTCCTTGCGGCAGATTTCCGCCTTATCAAGGCAACTCTCAGCAAGGGCGTTGGCATCCTTAAAGCCGGGAATGCTCTTGAATCTATCAGCAGCCGATCGGTAGGCATCCTCCGAATCTGCGCGGCTCATTGCATTTGCGGCATCGTTATAAATTCCGGCTAGGCGGGCGTTCTCATTGCGGTCGTTGATCTTGGTGATATAGCCCTCCAGCGTGTCGCGAAGTGTTTCACCCCCGAACCGCATGACTTTGCGATAGTTGTCCTTGTCATCAAATGACTGCTCACAGTTTGCAAGTTCATCAACCTTCCGCACTCGCAACTCCGCCATCAGCTTGCCCAAATACGCTTGCGCGCACTCCGGGTCGAGGTCAAGCACCTTTTCGCAGTACTCATCGGCACTGTCCCAATCGCCGTCCTCCAAGAAGATGAAGGCTCGTTTCAGCAGGGGTGCGGTGTTGGCGGCAGTCTCCTGCACTACCACGGTTTCTTTGGAGGTGGGCTTGTCAGCTTCCGTCAGCTTCTTGATGCCGCGGATCAGATCCTGCATAAAGCCCAGCTTGGACATGTCTTGCGCCTGCAAATGGGAAAACTCCTCCGGCAGATCGTAGGGATCCATATCGCGGTAGGCGGGGATCAGCACCTTTTTCGCGCCACCGCGGATCAGGGCCAGATAACGGCTCCACTCGTTTTTCACCCAAACGGCGTTGAAGTACTCCGGCTTCGTACCCAGCACCACCATGACCTTGGCGCTGTTCAGCGCGGCGAATATGTACGGCTCGTAGGCGATGCCCAACTTGTCCTCCAGTGTGATGCGGGAGAAGAACACCTTGAAGCCCTCCTGCGTCAACTGGTGATACAGGTCGGTGGCCAATACGCTGTCCGGTGTTCTTCTGCCGTTTGCATCCGTCTCCTTGTAGCAGATGAATACATCAAAAGGTTCTTCCTTCTGGGAAATCTCCAGAATGCCCTTATGAATTTCGTTGATTGCTTTAGCCTCGGCCTCGTAGACCACCCGCTGGGCGGCGTCGGCGTACTGGATGGCGGACTTATAGTCCTCATCATCGAAAATGGAGGTGTACTGGGCGCGGTTCACCGTAGGCACGCGCTTGTGCGTGGCCGGATCCTCCACGTACTCAATGCCATAGCGGCACAGTACCAGTGACCAGTACGCCTCAGCGTCGGTCTTGTCCTCGTTGAGAATCTGCTCATAGATGCCTGCCGCCTTGTCGAAGTCGTTGTTGCGCCGGAAGTGGTTGGCGCGGTCGTAGAGGTTGGCGCGCCGGTCGTCGTCCAGCTTAGGCAGCGTCTGCGTGGTGCCGCAGTATTCACATACGGCTACGGATTCACCGGGATCGATTTGCAGCTCTCCGCCGCACATTTTACATTTGAAGATGGACATTTCTCTTTCTCCCTTTCTATTACTTATTCAGCTTGCACAGTCGGTTTCGTTCCGTCAGGGTGGCGGCGGCGCGGCGGCAGAGGACGGCGGCACTGTCCAAATCACCATCGGTGAGACTGCGCTGCAATTCGTCCAAGCAGGCAGACAGGGACGCTTCCACATCTGCCAGCGCATCGCTGCTGACAGGATCGCTGAATCGGAAGTCCTCCGCCAGCTTTTGCAATGAGGCTCGCAGCTCCGGTGCGTCGCACTGGTTTACCAGCGCGTTGGCCTTGGACTGCATGGCGCGCATGGCAGAGACATCCTTTTTCAGCTGCA
>ERZ773235.867-NODE-867-length-35403-cov-4.154379_pt1 | contig 35403 bp, 28 predicted proteins | sample MGYA00580522_ERZ773235 | MGnify/ENA primary metagenome ERZ773235 (study PRJEB29015, sample SAMEA2737797) | human gut metagenome | biome: human gut; feature: human-associated habitat; material: faeces | place: China | collected 2012 ...
ATGTCCGACAGCGCCAAAAATGATATGCCCTTTGCCATGGGAAATCAGCTTTCAGCCGCCGGTTATCTCACAAATGCCTACCACAACCACAGCTATACCTACTACAACAGAGATGAAAGCCACCCCAACCTCGGCTATGATTTTATTGCCAAAGGCGATACTTTTGAAAACGCGCTGCAAACCAGAACCTTCGAGCCGGATGCTCCAAACTTCACCCCTCGTATTTCCGGCATCATCGACGGTGACCGCTATACTCTTTCTATTCTCAAAAGTGCAAACGGAAATCCTGACTCCACCTGTCGTTATTTCTTTGATTATCAGTCTCCGCTTGCAGGTGAAGGACATTTCATCCATACCTATCGCTGTGACGGCAACCCGATTCCTTCCTTTGAAGGAGAGCCGAAAAAGATTGCTGTGAACGGAGATATCGACGCCTTTACAGAGTCTGTTTGGAATAGTTTAAACGCTGATAATAAAGTTTCGTTATTTACAAGATATATTGACTTGACAACCGGCGAAACACAGACCAGAATCTGCAATAAAAATCAATAAACAAGAGAAAGGATTTGAGATAACGATGGCAAAAGAGTTGGAATTAAAATATGGCTGTAACCCAAACCAAAAGCCCTCCAGAATTTTTATGGAAAACGGAGAGCTTCCGATTCAGGTGCTCAACGGAAAACCGGGATACATTAACTTTATGGATGCCTTCAACAGTTGGCAGTTGGTAAAGGAATTAAAAGAAGCAACCGGACTTCCGTCCGCTGCATCATTTAAGCATGTCAGTCCTGCCGGTGCGGCGGTCGGTACCCCAATGACCGACGTTCAGAAAAAAATCTGTTTTGTGGATGATTTAAAGCTCACGCCTCTCGCTATGGCATATGCCAAGGCAAGAGGTGCAGACAGAATGTCCTCATACGGAGATTTTATTGCACTTTCGGACGAATGTGACGAAGAAACTGCCACGCTGATTGCCCGTGAAGTGTCGGACGGCATTATTGCTCCCGGCTATTCCGAAAAAGCGCTTGAAATTCTGAAAAGCAAACGCAAAGGCGGCTATACCGTTATCCAAATCGACGAAAATTATACACCTGCGGAAATTGAACGTCGCAATATCTACGGTATCACTTTCGAGCAAGGCAGAAACAATCTGCAAATCAATGAGGAAATGCTGAGCAACCTTGTGACCGATGCAAAAGAAATGCCGGAGAACGCAAAACGCGATTTAGTGCTGGCATTGATTACGCTCAAATATACCCAATCCAACTCGGTTTGCTATGCCAAAGACGGTCAGACCATCGGTGTCGGTGCCGGTCAGCAATCCCGTATTCACTGCACTCGTCTTGCCGGAAACAAAGCGGACATCTGGTTTCTGCGCCAAAATCCCAAGGTGTTGAATCTCCCATTCAAATCCGATATCCGCCGTCCTGATCGCGATAACACCATTGATGTCTATATCTCCGACGATTATATGGATGTGCTTGCCGACGGTGTTTGGGAGCAATTTTTTACCGAAAAACCCGAACCGCTCACCAGAGAAGAAAAGCGTGCCTGGCTGGATACTTTGACCGATGTAGCTCTCGGCTCGGACGCGTTCTTCCCGTTTGGAGACAACATTGAGCGCGCTAACCGCAGCGGTGTCAGATTTATTGCGCAACCCGGCGGTTCTATCCGCGACGACAACGTCATTGAAACCTGCAACAAATACGGAATTGCAATGGCATTCACTGGAATTCGTCTATTCCATCACTAATATTTTTGCTGTAAAGAGAAAGGATAGATAAAAATGAAAGTATTAGTAGTCGGCAGCGGCGGACGGGAACATGCTATTATCCGAAAGCTCAAAGAAAGCAAGCTGGTATCTGAAATTTATGCTGCACCAGGGAACGGCGGAATTTCCGCTGATGCCGAATGTGTAAATATCAAGGCAACCGATATCGATGCCATGATTGACTTTGCCGTTAAAAATCAAATTGAATTTGCCGTGGTTGCACCGGATGATCCGTTGGTACTCGGTATGGTGGATGCCTTTGAAAAAGCCGGCATCAAAACCTTCGGTCCGAATAAGGCAGCTGCTATATTGGAAGGCAGCAAAGTATTCTCTAAAGAGTTGATGAAAAAATATCATATTCCTACCGCTAAGTATGAAGTGTTCGACGACCCGAATCGGGCAATTGAATATATCCGCTCCGAAAACACCTATCCTACGGTTATTAAAGCCGATGGTCTGGCTCTTGGAAAAGGCGTTATCATTGCGGAAGATTTTGCACAGGCAGAACAAGCCGTTCGCTCCATGATGGAGGACAAAGTTTTCGGCGCCAGCGGTAACCATATTGTTGTGGAAGAATTTCTAACCGGTCCGGAGGTTTCGGTATTAGCTTTTACCGATTCTAAAACAGTCAAACCAATGATCTCTTCCAAGGATCATAAGCGTGTTTACGATAACGATAAAGGCTTAAATACCGGCGGTATGGGTACGATCGCGCCAAATCCGTACTATACCGATGAGATCGCCGAGATCTGCATGAAAGAGATCTTTCTGCCTACTATTCGCGCGATGGTTACGGAAGGGCGTCCGTTCAAGGGCTGCTTGTATTTCGGATTGATGATCACGCCGAATGGTCCGAAGGTCATTGAATATAATTGCCGATTTGGCGATCCGGAAACGCAGGTGGTTTTGCCCTTGTTAAAAACCGATTTAATGGATATCTTCCTCGCTATCTATGAGGAACGCCTTGCAGAATTGGATATTGAGTGGAAAAACGGCGCCGCCGCCTGTGTCGTCATGGCGTCGGGCGGATATCCGCAGAAATATCAGACCGGTCTGCCGATCACGGGACTGGATAAAAACGGTCAAACAAGCGCCGCAACCATATATCATGCCGGAACCAAAAAAGAGAATGACGCTTATCTCACAGCAGGTGGGCGTGTTTTGGGCGTCACGGCAACCGGAGAGAATCTGGAAGCCGCTTTGTCAACCGCTTATGACGCCGTAAAACAAATTTCATTTGACGGCTGTCATTACCGTACCGACATCGGAAAAATTAATACTAAAATCTAATTGAAAGCTTTAATCAATTTTCGAAGATAACACGTTCCGGTGCAATTCAGGTCGGAAAGAATTAAAGTGTTTCATTAGATTTTAGTATAAATAAGAATATGCAAAGAACACGTTTGAAATCAAAGAACAAACGTGTTCTCGTTTTTATACCTGAAAATCCATATCCTATCTTCTCTTCTTTTGTTCTACCTTGCTCTTGTCAATAAGCCGAATACATGATAGAATAAATACATATAGCAGAGTAGAAAAACAGGCGTTAAGTGTTTGGCAGACGGGGAGTTGCTGCCGGAACGAAAAGCGTTCGCGCTTGCGGTCTGACCATCGCATCCCGCTGTTACACGGATTGAAGGGGAGTTGCTGCCAAGACGAAAAACCATTACGGTTTGCGGTCTGTTTTTCGCATCCCGCTGTGACAATCCGAGGCAGTAATCCTGCACTTCCGAATTTGTACAGCAAATTTATGATGCAAGGAGGTACTGCTATGAAAAAGTTTCTTTCTTTATTTACCCAATCCGCCGCAGAGCTGAAAAAGCTCCGCTCACTGACCGGAATTGCAATGTTGGTCGCACTCAATGTTGCGCTGTCTTTCGCCACCATACCGATCGGCTCGACGATGAAGATCAGCATCAGCTTCTTGGCAATCGCCATTATGGGAATGCTGTACGGTCCGGTGGCAGCGGGAATGGGTGCTGCATTAGGCGATATTTTAAGCTACTTGCTAACGCCGGGAAACAGTATGGGAGCCTATTTTTTTGGATTTACTTTAACTGCGTTTCTGGGCGGAATTGTGTATGGCATCGCTTTTTATTCCTGTAAAGTCAGTGTTCCGCGTGTCATCATTGCAAAAGCTGCTGTCAATTTGCTGCTGAATCTGTTGCTGAACACCTTTTGGATTTTCATCCTGTATGGCAAGGCAGTAGGTATCGTGGAGATTTTCTCCCGCATATTTAAAAATCTGTTGATGCTTCCGCTGGAAATCGCCGCTTTGTTTATCATTTTAAAAGCCATCACGAAACTGATTCAACAAAAGAAAGTAACAATTGTTTGAAAATATTCAAGAAGCTCCTCCGCCCGCAATAGCGAGCAGAGGAGCTTCTTTATTTAACGAACTATAAGTACAAACCGTATTCCACAAAGCAATAACGATCATCCCAACCGGGATTTTTGCCGCCGCACCAAACATCTGAATCCTCAAAGAAACTATTCGGGCAAACGAAGTAGCATTCTCCTTCTTTCAGATGGTGAGGACCTAATAGGTTGCGGAGATTACCGATGATCTCTACTTCAATTTCGTTTTCTCCCTCATGCAGCAGTCCGCTTAAATCCACTTCATAGGGCTGCCAAAGGATCGTTCCGGCATCTGCGCCGTTTACCCGCACTTTGACAACAGTAGAACAGCGTTTGGCAAACAATAAACTTCTGTTCACACATTCCTTCGCGTTCAGCGTCACCGTGTTTTTCAATACCATTCTGCCGTTAAAGAACGGGAATTTTTGTAGCACAAAATTGCCTACCGTAACGGTTTTCGGCATCTCCGAAATAGCAAACTTGCCGTCATAACGCACAGCGCGCTTATCCAATTCGATAAACTCTCCCGTCGTCTCCACTCCGAAATCTCCGATTACATAGACCGCTTCTATTTCTGTATCGTAAGTCAGCATATTTTTCTCAGATTCAAACTGCAGGGATTTTTTGATGTTCTCGTAGATCTTCTCGCTTTGGGTAAAATGAATGGAAAGCTTGATTTCATTCTCACCCACTATAACCGCATCCGAAATATCAATCTTACGGAACGATTTATCCCGATAATACCCGCAGTCAACATTCGGTATCTTGTTCCCGTTCACTGAAATCGCAAATTTTTCAGGAGTTTCCAGTACCAAATAAAGCGGCGTGTGCGGCTTTTGCATGACGTTCAGGTAAAATACTAAATCAACATCTACTGGCCGTTCTAATTTGCATGCTTCTCCTTGAATATTGTTAACCGGCACCTGTTTTTCCTGTAAAACGCCGTCAAAATAATAATCGCAATAGTCTAAAGTAACGGCATTCGGGTCGGACTCAGCGATCTGCCATACTGCGCCTAACTGCTGATTGATCGGTTCAAGAAGTCTTGTGCCTGCCGCTGTTAATTCCGGCTTTTCTTCCTGATATGCAAATAACACAACAGAGCCCATGCCGGCAAGAGAAACTTCCACCGACACCTGACCGTTTTGCTCAGTCTGTGCAATCGGCAGAATTTCACCGCTGCAATAATCGAATTTCCCGACTGATTTTCCTGCAAAACCAATACAAAGCTCCCGCTTTTCCTGTGAGGTATTGACGATATAATACATCACCATTCCCTCTTCGTCGAAATAGCGTACCGTAGAGGCGACACCCGAAAGAATACCGTTTTTCTCTTCCATTCGGATTGGTCTGACATCAAACGGAACCGCATCTGCCATTGCCTGCAAAGAATCGGTAATCAAACATTTTTCCGCTAATTGTTTTACTCGGTCAGACGGTTCTCCGCCCACCATTTCGGGAATTCTTTCACTAAATATAATTTTTCCGCCGTTTGCCTGAAATTGTTCCAACAGATCTACTGTTTCCGGCGCCAGATTCAAAGCGTCCGGCACCAAAACAACGCGATAACTCATTTGACCGACATTCAACACATTACCGGTTACCGAGCCGTGCAGCTGCATGATGCGTTCGTCGCCTAAATCGTACTGTATTTGATTTTCTTCCAGCGAATGGATGGTCTGCATAAATTTTTCATCCAGTTCCCGAAGCAACCCGTTATCCTTATTGTTAAAGCAAATCCACGCAGAAGACATCGGATGAACAACCAAAGTTTCAAATTTGACTTTGCCCTCGGATAACAGCATACCCAAACGGCTGAATACATCATTGAGCTTTCTGTATTCGCTCCACCACGGCTGCTGATAAAACAAAGTAGCAGGATAATCACGCTTGCGGATTCCACGCAGCGAATATCCCTCCAAATGTTGACACAACAGGTTTATTCCCCGAACCATCTGCCATTCATAAATCTGTTTTAATTCCTCAAAGCTGACATCCCAGCCGCAAAGTGCAAAAGTCTCACTCAATACCTGTTTTTTTCCGGTTTGATGCGCTACCGAAGCCACCTGTACCGCTGTCGTGCTGGGACCGATTTCGCGTCCCAGCCAATCCATGCCCGGTATATGCATATATTCGTAATTCGGCATACAAGCACCGTTGGAAATCAGCTGACTCTCCATTGATTCTTCCAATACCATGTGCCCGGTCAATTGAGAACCATTTGTCTCACACCAGTTATAGATCTGCTTGCAAAAAGCATTGGTAAATAAATCCCGAACCAACTGCCAAAAACGGAAACGAATCCGTTCGTATCCCTCTACCTCAAAGAACAGCGCCGGCAGCAGCGGAATCAAATCCTCTTGATACCGTTCCCGATAAGAAACCGGCAAGATCAATGACCACGGTATTCCGTTGCGGGAAATCTGCGGTTCATCGGTAAAGAAGCCAGCCATTTTTTTAAAATCTTCGCCTAATTCTTTTTTGTAGGTAACGTGAATCACTTCAATAAACTTGGCAATTACTTCGGCGTCTAACGTATCCACATAAAACGGGTTTACATCGTAATACATATGTATCCATTTGCTCTCAAACGGCAGGCAGCAAATGGTAAAAGGACCGTCTTTCTTTGTTTCAACAATTTCATAGCGAAGATATTTTTGCTGATATTTTATCCCCAGTCCATTGACAATACCGCCGCCGAATCCGCTCGGCCAACCATTCTCATCATAACCCCATGCGCCCATTCCGCGTTTTTCGCCTTCGTGGATCCCGCATTTAATATTATCCATCCATTCTTCGCCCATGTATTCTGTCTGCAATCCGCCTCTGGCATGCATAAAATAGCCGCCGATCCCCGCTTGTTCCATCTGTTCAATCTGCCATGCGGTTTCATCGGTGTGCAATTTTTCATTCCATGACCAAAACGGAATGGGACGATACTTTTTCGGCGGATCCATTAAATATTTTTTTAACAATTCCATGTGACCTGTGCTTGACTGAAATCAGCCAATACTCCTTTAATAAAGAAAATAATAAAATCCCCGTCCGAAACAGACGGGGACGTTAAACTTATTTTAACAGAAATCGGTGAGGTTCGCAACATCGTCACGCAAATTTGAAAAAATCAGCGTATATACCAAAAATGTCGTTTTTTTATATGCAAACCAATCACTTTGAAGCAACAGATGTTCCGGCTTCGGAAGTACTTTCTTCCGACGGCTCCGCTTCCGGTTCGGTAAATGATTCCGGATAAAGCGCAGCTGCAGCCTTTTGAATTACTTCTAAGATACGGCTGCTCTGCAAGGCAAAAAGCGTATTATCAATGGTATAAACTTTCCCGTTTTTTACCGCGCCGAAATTCTTATAATCAGCATTGGACTGCAAATGCGGCAATCCATACGGATCAGCGATAAAAATAATGGTGGGATTTTTTTCCTGCAGTTCTTTCACACCCGCAGTATAACCGGTTGCCGTTTCTGCAGCATTCGTGCCGAATACCGACAATACGCTGCTTTCAAACGTATCCCCGGTAGCGATGATGCCGCTTGGATTAATAATATATAAAAAAGTACTCTCAGCCGCTTCTGCCGGAAGCTTTGCTTTTATGGCATTGATTCCCGATTCTACTTTGGCAAACTGATCGGCGCCTGCCTGACCGCCGTCTTTCTGCCCTAAAAACAGCAGTCCGATATTCTGATACAAGGTTTTCAGTTCCTTCAAATTTTTTGCCATCGGCAGAACAACGACCTGTATTTTTGCGGTTTCCAAAGCTTCCATGTCCTTTTTCGACAAAGAATCATGAGTCAGCACAACATCAGGAAGTGCCGCAACAATTGCCGCCGTATCAAGATGTCCGGTTTTTCCCGCCGACGGGATCTTCTTCACTTCTTCAGGATAATCGGCATCTTCGGTTCGGAGCACTACTTTATCCCCATAACCATGCTCGAATAAAATCTCGATCAGGGAGGGAGAAAGACAAGCCACTTTTTCCGGCTGTGTTTCAACGGTCACATTGGCGACTCTTACCGGATAGGCTTGTATTTCCTCTTCTTTTTTATTCTGAATATCACACGCAGTCAAAGTTCCAAATAAAACCAATGTCAAAACAACAGCAATGATTCTTTTCATAGCATTTGTGTTCTGCTTTTGGGTGATAAAAGCATGCGTCCTTTCTATGGTATCTGTAACATTTACAACAGTGGCAGTCCCAGCTCTAAACGTCCTTGTACCGCGTCAATATACTGTCTGGCAATTCGCGGAGAACGCCCTGCCTTTTGCAAAGCAAATCGTTCCGCCCCTTTGAGCAACACTTCCTCGTCAATGTCAAGCTTGCGATCATCAGCAATCTTTTTCACAATATCCAAGTATTTTGCCTTATCCGGCACCATAAAGGTGATTGTCAAACCGAATCGGTCAGACAAGGACAAACTGTCATCAATGGTATCTGCCCGATGGATTTCATCTCCCTCACGGGAAGAAAAGGTCTCTTTGATTAAATGCCGGCGATTAGAGGTGGCATAGATTACCGTGTTGTCTGCTTTTTTGGATAACGAGCCTTCCAGAACCGCTTTCAGCGCGCCGAAACCGTCGTCGTTTTCATTAAAAGTCAAATCATCAATAAAAATAATAAATTTGAGGGGATTGTCTGCCAGCATCTCAATCAACTTGGATAAATTGTTGAGATTTTTCTTTTCCACCTGAACAATCCGAAGTCCCATTCCGTAATACTCGTTGAGCAACGCCTTTACCGTCGAAGATTTTCCGGTACCGCGGTCGCCGTACAGCAAAATATTGTTGCAAGGCTTGGAATGTAAAAAGCTGAGCGTGTTTTCTACAATTTTATTGCGCTGCGCCTCATAATGCTTCAAATCAGATAAGCGAATCGCGTCAATATTTTTAACCGGAACGATCGCCTCCCCGTCGAAACGAAAAGCAATCTGCTCCGAGAAGACGCCGATCCCGTTGTGGTGATGGTACTCCGCTATTTTTGCCGCATTGTCTCCCCAACAGCCGATATTGCGGTAACAAAAGGGTTCCGACTCATACTCCGGAAGCAATTCTATTAAATCGCTGTCTTCAGGATAGCGGTAATTAAGCGCCGCTTTGATGTCTTCCGAGGTGATACAGGTTAACGCATACAACGCGTTCAAATCACGGGTAACCGCGCATTTGATATATTCAGGCAGCGTGCCGAAATTTCCCTTTGCAGACTCCACCGAGAATAAGTTTTCGCTTAATAAAACTTTGTTGTATATGTAATCAAAAAAACGTCCGATATGCTTGGACTCATATAGCTGTGCGCAAATGGCAGCATACTCTGCCACCAAATAATTTAACGGCAAGCCGCACTCGTCATCAGTCAGATTCTCAAGTAAATCAATATAGCACTGTATCACAGGATCGGCTTTAATATCCTGATAAACAGAAATATTGGCAATCAAAAAGCTGGCTGTCCGTAATTTTTCCATCACTTTTTCCATAAAAATCATCAGTCCCTTTTCAATTTGTTTCTTTAGTCTGAAATCACCCAAAAAGAAACAAACAATATCTTTATTATATGTTGCCGCCGGCGGTTTTGTCAAGCACAGATATCATACCGTTTTTCTAAAGTCTGTAACATTTCGCCATATTACGCAACTGGCATGAAATCTAAATAAAAAAATCTGTTAGTATTGACATTTTTTTGAAAAATAGGGCTTTCTCCTATTGCGTTTGGATTCGAAAAAAGGTATAATATTTACAAGATTAAATCGCTAAAGTGTTTGCTTTGACGGTTTCTCCGTTCCGGCAATCTCCGGCGATTTTTTCTCATATATGCCAAAAGGTGTTCCTCTCCGACGAGATGTCCCTTTTTGCTGAAAGCATTGCAGAATACATCGTCAGTTAGATACGATGGGCTGCATGTTGTAATTATATTTGAGATGGAGGCGGTCATATGATATCCGCTGCAATGGCAATGGTAAAATGTCTGGAAAAAGAGGGGATTAAGACCGTCTTTGGTTATCCGGGCGCAGCAATTTGTCCTTTTTACGACGCATTAACGGCGTCGAACATTCGTCACATTTTAGTCAGGCAGGAACAAAACGGCGGACATGCTGCCAATGGGTATGCCCGCATCAGCGGCAAGCCCGCAGTCTGCATTGCCACTTCGGGCCCCGGTGCCACCAATCTGATTACGGCAATCGCCACCGCTTATATGGATTCGATTCCGCTTGTTGTAATTACCGGACAGGTGAACAGTGACCTTTTGGGGCGGGATGTGTTTCAGGAGGCAGACATCACCGGTTCTGCGGAACCGTTCGTAAAGCATAGCTACCTGGTTAAAAACGCAGCCGATATTCCGCGAATTTTCAAAGAGGCTTTTTATATTGCAGGATCCGGCAGACCCGGTCCGGTGCTGATTGATATTCCGATGGATGTTCAAAAGGTGCAAATTGATTTTGATTATCCGAAGTCGGTAGATATTCGAAGCTATAAACCCAGTTCAAAAGGACATCCGGTTCAAATAAAAAAGGTGGTTGCCGCCGTTTCGGAAGCACAAAAACCTTTAATTTGCATCGGTGGCGGCGTTTTTGCTTCCCACGCAGAGAACAAACTGCTGTCATTAGCAGAAAAATGCGATATTCCGATGGTTTCTACCATGATGGGAATTAGCGCGGTTCCGGCAAATCATCCGCTTTATTTCGGTATGATCGGGATGCACGGTAAAAAAGTAGCGAATACTGCTTTGCTGGATGCAGACTTGTTAATTCTGATCGGAGCCAGAGTGGGCGATCGCGCCGTCTCTACACCCGGCATTTTAGAAAAGCGCACCAAGATTATACATATTGATATTGATCCCGCCGAAATCGGCAAAAATATGGAAGCGACGATCCCGTTGGTAGGTGATGCCGACCTGATTCTGCAACAGATTCTCGATAAAATCGCTTCTAACAAACATACTGCATGGGTAGATTCCCTGACAAAAACGAAATCCGCCATATCCACGGACTTTTCAGAACGGAAAGCGACTGTGAACCCAAAAGCGTTTATCCGGCTGCTTTCCGATAAGCTTCCGACCGATGCTGTTCTGGTTGCCGATGTCGGACAGAATCAGATTTGGTCCGCAAATTTTTTCTCGGTCGAACATGGGCGTTTTCTAACCTCAGGCGGTATGGGCACCATGGGATATTCGGTGCCTGCCGCAATGGGAGCAAAGCTCGCTGATCCCGAAAAAGAAGTGGTTGCGGTTTGCGGAGACGGTTCTTTCCAAATGCAGTTTATGGAACTTGCCACCCTCTGCCAGCACGATATTCCGATTAAAGTCATCGTCATGAAAAACGGTCGACTCGGCATGGTAAGGGAGTTACAGACAAAAGGTTACCAGGACAATCAAACGGCTGTGTTCTTGGATGGGAGTCCTGATTTTCCGACGCTTGCCTCTGCCTATGGTATTCCCGCCAGAAGCATTTCTTTCCTTTCCGAAGCAGATGCGGCGATTGATGAAATGCTTGCCTGTCACACTCCTTATCTTCTGGAATGCATCGTCGATCCCGATGAATCCTCATTGTAAGGGTTAGAAAGGAGCGAATTATGAAATATACCATTTCTATTTTAGTGGAAAACCATCCCGGTGTTCTTTCCCGTGTATCCGGTCTTTTTTCCCGCCGGAGCTTTAATATAGACAGTCTTGCGGTCGGCGTTACCGACGATCCTACTGTTTCTCGTATCACAATCATTGTAGACGGCAACGAATACACCGTGGAACAGGTTGAAAAACAGTTAAATAAGCTCATTGATGTGATTAAGCTGAAAACGCTCTCCCCTGCCGACACCATAAGCCGGGAGTTAATGCTGGTGAAAGTTGCCGCCGGTGCCAATGAAAGAGGAGAGATTATGAATATTGTGCGAATCATGGAAGCAAAAATTTGCGATATTTCCAGAACCACAATGACTTTAGAGGTATCGGATACCACCGAACGCCTCGAAACCATGCTGGAGCTTCTTCGTCCTTACGGGCTGCGGGAAGTCATCCGCACCGGAACCATTGCCACCCAAAAAGGCAGCGACTCTATCACTGTCAAAAATAATAATTAATTTTTTAGGAGGATATAAAAATGGCAAAGATTTTTTATGCAAGCGATTGTAATTTAGGATTGCTGGACGGCAAAACCGTTGCAGTAATCGGTTACGGAAGTCAGGGACACGCTCATGCGCTTAACCTGCACGAAAGCGGCGTTGATGTTATCGTCGGCCTCTATGAAGGAAGCAAATCATGGCCAAAAGCAGAAGCTGCCGGCTTAAAAGTAGCTACTGTTTCCGAGGCTGCAAAAGCTGCCGACATCGTAATGATTCTTCTTCCCGATGAAAAACAAAAAGACATCTATGACGCTCAGATTAAAGAATACATGACTGAAGGCAAAGTTCTTGCTTTTGCTCACGGCTTTAACATTCACTTTGAGCAGATTAAACCTCCGGTCGGCGTCGATGTTATCATGGTTGCTCCGAAAGGACCGGGTCATACCGTACGTTCTGAATATGTAGAAGGCAAAGGCGTTCCTTGTCTTGCTGCCGTATACCAGGATGCAAGCGGTCGTGCAATGGACATTGCGCTTGCTTATGCAGCGGGTATCGGCGGTTCCAGAGCAGGCGTTTTGGAAACCACTTTCCGTCAGGAAACCGAAACCGACTTATTCGGTGAACAAGCTGTTCTCTGCGGCGGCGTAACTGCTTTGATGCAAGCTGGTTTTGAAACATTGGTGGAAGCCGGCTATGATCCGCAGAATGCTTATTTTGAGTGCATCCACGAAATGAAATTGATCGTTGACCTGATTTACCAGGGTGGTTTCAGCAAAATGAGATATTCCATCTCTGATACTGCTGAATACGGCGATTATCAGGTCGGCAAGAGAATCATTACCGAAGAGACAAAGAAAGAAATGAAGAAGGTTCTGGAAGAAATCCAAGACGGTACCTTTGCCCGCAACTGGATCACTGAGAACAAAGTCGGTCGTCCGAACTTTATTGCAACCAGAAGAATCAAGAGCGAGCATCAGCTTGAAAAGGTCGGCAAAGAGCTTCGTAAAATGTATTCTTGGAGTAATGACAAGATTGAACAATAATCTCATCCGGGCTTGTAAAACGTCGGCTTGCTGAAAAGCAAACCGACGTTTTATTTGAAATACGGAGAATAAGAAACAACTATAAAAAGGAAGGATCACATATGGAAAATCTTCAAATCACCTCGGTAAAAGGAAAAAAGCAGATTGCGGAGCTTGCCGGGCTTGCCGACATTATCTGGCACGAACATTTTACCCCCATCATCGGAGAAGCACAGGTTGCCTATATGCTGGATAAATTCCAGTCTGAGCACGCGCTTTCCGACATGCTGCAAAATCAAAATTACCGATATTTTTTCTTTGAAGCAAACGGCAAAAAAATTGGATACATCGGTATTCAGCCGCGTGAAAACATCTTGTTTTTAAGTAAAATCTATTTGCTTAAAGAACACCGGGGCAAAGGATATGCGCGGATCGGCATCAACTTTTTGACGCAGCTTTGTCAAAAAGAAGGATATGAAAAAATCCAGCTGACCTGTAACCGTCATAATCTCAATTCCGTTGCTGCCTATCAAAAAATGGGATTTGTTATCGTCTATGAACAGGATGCCGACATCGGAAACGGCTTTGTGATGAATGACTATGTGATGGAAAAGACGGTCGAATAATAAAATCAACGCATGCACTTTGTCTAAAATCGTCAGATTTTCAACCGAAAATTTTTCAAATGTTTAAAACGAAAAAGAATGAAAAATCTATATACATAGAATGTAAAAAATGATATAATGTAAATATACATGGCAGAAAACGGGCGGCAAGCTAATATCCTATTAACTTGCCGCTTTTATGCGAGGTAATTTAGAAAGATAGTCGGATATTCCGGCATTGTTTTGGAGGATGTCAAATGGATATTTTTATGATCATCAGCTTAGCCGGCGGTCTTGCCCTGTTTTTATACGGCATGTCTATGTTGGGCTCGGGGCTGGAAAAGCTCTCCGGCGGCAGGATGGAAAGGACATTGGAAAAGCTCACTAAAAATGTTTTTATGAGCGTTCTTCTCGGTGCATTGGTCACTGCAGCGATCCAAAGTTCCTCTGCCACAACGGTTATTGTGGTGGGATTGGTCAACGCCGGAATACTGAAATTAAAACCCGCCGTAGGCGTTATTATGGGAGCTAATATCGGTACTACCGTCACTGCCCAAATTCTTCGTCTCGGTGATCTGGATTCTAACCAAAACGTAAATATCTTTATGAAATTCTTAAAACCCACAACATTGGCGCCATTAGTTGCTATTGTCGGTATTATTTTTTTTATGGTATCTAAAAGAACGAAATATAAAGATATCGGTCAGATGTTAATTGGATTCGGCATTCTGTTCACCGGTATGCAGGCAATGGAAGCCGCTGTCAGACCGCTTGGCGAAAATCCACAGTTTGCACAGCTGTTCCAATCTTTAAGCAACCCTATTCTGGGAGTATTGGTCGGTGCAGGCGTCACTGCGTTAATTCAAAGTTCTTCCGCTTCTATTGGTATTCTTCAGGCATTAAGTTCTACCGGCGCCATCACTTTTTCTTCGGCATTCCCCATTATTATGGGACAAAATATCGGAACCTGTATTACCCCTATCCTATCCAGTATCGGTGCAAACAAAAATGCGAAACGTGCCGCTTCCGTTCACTTGTATTTTAACATCATCGGCACTACAATCTTCCTGATCGGCGTATACGCAATTCAGCACTTTTTCGGATTCTCTTTTTGGAGCGAATCCATTAACAAAGGCGGAATCGCAAATTTCCATACACTGTTTAATGTGATCGTCACAATAATATTAATTCCTTTTTCCGGACTGCTTGCTAAATTGGCGGAACTCACAATCAGAGACGGCAAAAAAGGAACCGAAGACGATTTGGGAATTGACTCCACTGCGCTGGCTAAACTGGATGAGCGTTTTTTGATTTCTCCTTCTTTAGCCGTTGCGCAATGTGAAATCGTAGTTGCCAATATGGGCAAGTTGGCAAAGTCCAATTTCGGAAAAACGATCAAATTGTTCTCTAAATATGACGCCAAACTTGCCGAGCGCATCAGGGAGCGTGAGGATGCCATCGACAAAATGGAGGACAAGGTAAACAATTACCTGGTAAAATTGACCGACCGCGAGCTGACCGATCAGGAAAGCAAGCAAGTTACCCATCTGCTGCGGGTGGTTTCGGAATTTGAACGGGTAGGCGATTATTCCATCAATTTGATAGAATGCGCTGAAATGCTTCGGGATAAAGAAGTTTGTTTTTCCGAAAAAGCGATGCGGGAATTGTACGCGATAACCGATGCCGTACAGGAAATTATCGATATGTCATTGACCGCTTTTGAAAACAACGACGTAGAATTGTCCAGAAAAATCGAACCTTTAGAAGAAACCATCGACACAATGGAGGATACCTTGAAATTCCGACATATCCAACGGTTGAAAAACGGACATTGTACCATTGATGCAGGCGTAGTGTTTCTCGAAGCGCTGACCAACCTCGAAAGAATTTCCGACCATTGCTCTAATATTGCGGTTTATATTATCGGAACAAACTACGATAAAGAGTCTCTGAATAGACATGACTACATCAAACGGATGCATCAGGGAGACACGGCAGATTATCAGCAATACAGTAAATTGTATTATGACAAGTATTTTACTCGTATCGAATAAAATGGGAGGAATATTACAGTGGTACAAATCGGTAATGACTGGGATAAAATTCTGGCGGGAGAATTTGACAAGGAATATTATCTGGCATTGCGGAAATTTTTGGCATATGAATACCGCCATACTACCGTCTACCCTTCTATGTATGATATTTTTAACGCCTTAAAATATACACCGTTTCAGGAAGTTCGGGTTGTGATTTTAGGGCAGGATCCTTATCATAATCCCGGACAAGCTCACGGGCTCAGCTTTTCGGTACAGGATGGTGTTCCCGCACCGCCTTCACTGCAGAATATATACAAGGAAATCGGAGACGAATATCATACCGCTGTGCAGAAAAACGGCAATTTGACCGGATGGGCAAAACAAGGAGTGCTGCTGCTCAATACCGTTTTAACGGTACGAGCAAATCAGGCAAACTCTCATAAAGGCATGGGCTGGGAACAATTTACCGACCATGTTATTACCCTGCTGAACAAACGGGAAACACCAATCGTGTTTTTGCTCTGGGGCGCAAACGCAAAAGCAAAGCGCGCCTTAATTACCAATCCGAAACATCTCGTATTAACCGCTGCCCACCCGAGTCCCCTTTCGGCTTTTAATGGTTTTTTCGGGTGCGGTCACTTTATAAAAACGAATCAATTTTTAAAAGAAAACGGCTTACCGGAAATTGATTGGCTTCGTTAAATGATATCCGTATAAATTCTGATTTTGCCTCATGCCTGTATGTTGTATATAATTTTTTGTCATTCATCTCATTTAAATAGATTGTTTTCACAAAATATAAAAATATTAAAAAAAAGGTTTGACTTTTATTTGATTTTGTAATATAATAATTAAGCAATCCCGTGATTGCTCCGCCATCTTGGTGGGTCACATGAATATGGCGGTATAGCTCAGTTGGCTAGAGCATGCGGTTCATACCCGCAGTGTCAGCGGTTCAAATCCACTTACCGCTACCATTACGGCCCGTTGGTCAAGCGGTTAAGACACCGCCCTTTCACGGCGGTAACACGAGTTCGATTCTCGTACGGGTCACCATGATAAAAACGCACTCAGGATTTGAGTGCGTTTTTTGTTTTGAAGAAACGATACGCAAAGAGGTGTGTATTTTGATTTTATTATCCGCAGAAAATATTGATAAAAATTACGGAGAAAAACCATTATTAAAACAAATTTCCTTCACCGTAAACGACGGTGATAAAATCGGCTTGGTCGGTATAAACGGCACCGGAAAAAGCACCTTGCTGAAAATAATCGCGCAAGCAGAAATCCCCGACGGCGGCAGCATTATAAAAGCCGGTAACATAAAAATAAGCTATCTTCCGCAAAACCCCGAATTTCAGCCCGGGAAAACAATTTTAGAACAAGTCTTTTTAAACATTTGCTCGGCGGAAGACGCAAAAATTTATGAAGCGAAAACAATTCTCACAAAACTTGGCATCCATGATTTTGATTGTGATGTCAGTACTTTATCCGGCGGTCAGCGAAAAAAAGTTGCCATTGCAGCCGCTTTAATTCGCCCATCTGAATTATTGATTCTGGACGAACCCACGAACCATCTTGACAGCGAAATGGTAAAATGGTTGGAAATCACTCTGCAAAAACGCCGCGGCGGACTGCTTATGGTTACTCATGACCGATATTTTCTGGATCGTGTAACAAACCGTATTCTGGAATTAGATAACGGAAGTCTTTACTCTTATACTGCCAATTTTTCTAAGTTTTTGGAATTAAAGTCAGAACGCCAAGAAAGCATCCTCGCTTCCGAGCGAAAACGCCAAAGCTTTCTGAAAAAAGAGCTGGAATGGATGCAGCGTGGTCCCCGGGCGCGAGGCACGAAAAGCCGTTCCCGTATCGAACAATTTGAAAAACTAAGCAGCATGGAATCACCAAAATCGCAGACAGCATTAGATCTGTCAAGCGTATCTTCCCGTTTAGGGAAAAAAATTATTGAAGTCGAGGATGTATCCAAGTCCTATGGAACCCACCAATTATTCAACCATTTCAGTTACCTGTTTTTAAAAAATGACCGCGTGGGCATTGTGGGACCGAATGGCTGCGGAAAATCGACATTGGTTAAGATAATCTGTGGAAAGATTCCTCCTGACTGCGGCTCCGTCGTAATCGGAGACACCGTAAAAATCGGTTGGTTTTCACAGGAAGCCGAGGAGTTAAATCCGAATAAGCGAGTAATTGACACCATCAAAGATATTTCGGATAGCATCGAAACAACGGACGGAACTCTTACCGCTTCTCAAATGTTGGAACGTTTTTTGTTCCCGGGTGAACTTCAGTGGAATACCGTGGGCAGACTTTCCGGCGGAGAGCGGCGCAGACTTCAGCTTTTGCAGGTGTTAATGAGCGCGCCGAATGTTCTGGTTTTGGATGAACCAACGAACGATTTGGATATTGAAACGCTGATGATATTGGAAGATTATCTGCTCACCTTTTCGGGCGTGGTTATTGCAGTCTCCCATGACCGCTATTTTCTGGATAAGATTGCAGAAAAAATATTTGCTTTTACCCCTGACGGTATAAAACAGTATCTGGGCGGATACACCGATTATGAAACAGTTGCTTCACAAGAAGTGACTCAAACAGATAAAAGCGATAACGATTCTGACAAGACAATCAAAGAGGAACGAAAAAAATCACCGAAAAAACTGAAATTTTCTTTTCACGAACAACGGGAGTACCAAAATATAGAACAAGATATTGCTGCTTTGGAAAGTAGCATTTCCAAACTGGAAGCGGACATTGCTGCAAACAGCAGTAACTTTGAGAAATTGCAGAAATTATTGCAACAAAAAGAAGAAACAGAAACACAACTGGAAGCAAAAATGGAACGATGGGTATACCTCAATGAGCTTGCCTTGCGAATTGAGGAAAACAAATAACGCTTTAACAATGTACAACACTCATATAAGCTGACAGAAAGGTGGTTTGGCTGTTCAGCAGCCGTTGGATATATGATTAAGAATATGACTCAAGGGTCACCCTCAAAAATTTTATTGAGTTTTACTTTACCAATGTTGCTGAGCGTTGTCTTTCAGCAACTATACAGCATCGTAGACAGTGTTGTTGCCGGCAGATACATCGGTATGAATGCACTGGCAGCAGTGGGCTTATCAACACCTATTACTATCATTTTTCTTGCCTTTGCGACCGGTTCCAGCACAGGCTGCTCCGTTGTAGTTTCCCAATTATTTGGTGCCAAAGAGATCAGTGAAATGAAAACCGCGATCTCTACTGCAATCATTTCGATTGTTGCGTTAAGCGCCGTAATAACCGGCATCGGACTGTTGATCTGCAATCCGCTGATCCGGCTGATCAACACCCCTGCCGAGATATTTGATGACTCTGCATTATATCTCCGTATCTATGTATATGGGTTGCTGTTTCTTTTCCTGTATAATGCAGCGACTGCTATTCTGACCGGATTAGGAGATTCCCGAACGCCGCTGTATTTTTTAATTTTTTCCTCTGTGCTTAATATTGTCTTGGATCTTGTATTCGTGATTGTGTTAAAGATGGGAGTAGCAGGTGTAGGATGGGCTACTTTTATCGCGCAGGGACTTGCCTCGGTATTCGCTATTATTTATCTGTTGATTCGTATAAAACGCATCAACACGGATCAGCCGCATAAAATTTTTGACCTTTCTATGCTTTTCAGGATGTATCGAATTGCAATACCAAGTATTTTACAGCAATCCTTTGTATCGGTGGGGCAGCTCTGTGTGCAAAATTTAATTAACGGATTCGGTCCTGCCGTCATTGCCGGCTTTTCCGCGGCTTTCAAAATCAATACCTTTACCGTAACCAGCATTTCCACAATTGCCAATGCTCTTTCCAGTTATACCGCACAAAATATCGGTGCCCGAAAACCGGAACGTGTGAAAGGCGGATATCGTGCTGCTGTCTGGATGGTTGCCGTCTTTTATGTGATCATTTCTGCGATCCTATTTGGATTCGGGAAGCCAATCCTCTCTTTGTTTATGGATGACTCTGCTACCGGGGAAGTACTCAAAGTTGGGCTTCACTTCACTTGGGTTGTTACGCCTTTTTACATCATGGTTGCCTTGAAAGTGGTTACCGACTCGGTAATGCGCGGAGCAGGCGCGATGAAGCAATTTATGATTACTACTTTCTTTGATTTGGTTTTACGCGTCATACTTGCCTATCTGCTGTCCGGATGGTTAGGTTATAGTGCTGTTTACTGGGCAATCGGTATCGGTTGGACCTTGAGCATGCTGCTTTCTCTCTGGTTCTATCACAGAGGTACTTGGCTGTCAAAAGAAATCATATAAATAATGTCAGGGGAACAAATCAAATTTATGATTTGTTCCCCTGACATTATTTATAATTCTTTGTTATCATAAATTTTCTTGGAAACGGCAACAGAGACAATAAGAATCGTGATAGCCGCTACCGGAAAAAGCCATACTATTTTTTCCGGTTCCTTCCATTCCGGCAATGAAATATCCATACCGGAGATTGCCGTGATTAAGACAGTCGGTATGAGCACAACAGCCATCATAATCAGTCTTGCCTTTTCCACTCCGAATTTAAAAATAAACGGAAGAATCAGGGATACCAAAAACATTCCTGCCATGACATATGCCGCTGACTGCAATAAACTGCTTAATATATCACCGGTAATAATCACCATAACGATTTCTGATAAAAAAGCTGTTACAACCGAACAGATCAAAGCTAAAAGATACTTGGAAAGCACCAAATCCCATCGGGATATCGGCATCGTAAGAGCGAATCTGTCCCATTTGGCTTTGTCATCATATGCCGCGGCAGAAATCGGCACCAAAATGGTAAACATGGTCATCACGCCGCCGAAAAAATTCCCGTCACGGCTGGCTATTGCAATTGCAAGCCAAATCGCAATAATGAAAATATACAGCTTTCCCTGTTGTTTTAGATTAATAATATCCTTTAAAAGTAATCCTTTCATCATTTTTCCCCTTTTACATAATAGAGCATAATATCTTCAATCGTTGCAGCATCCTTAAAAACGGTCGAGGGTATTTTTTTCTTCAGCGCCAGAGCTTCTATTCCGAAACGGTTTTTTCTCATACCGATAATTGCCGCCCGGTCAAGCATCTGGTATTCTTCCTCCGAACATTTTATCACAGCGTACCGATCCAGCAAATCATCCTTGGCTTCACTGAAAATAATCTTTCCTTTATGAATTAGGGTGATGTAATCACATATTTTTTCCAGATCACTGATAATATGAGACGAGATAAAAATGCTGTGTCCTTCATCTTGAATAAATTCAAGAAAAATATCAAGAATTTCATCACGCACCACCGGGTCCAATCCGCTGGTCGCCTCGTCCATAATAAGCAGCCTGCTGTCATGGGATAAAGCCACTGCAATCGACAGCTTCATTTTCATGCCTCTGGATAATTCTTTCACAGCTTTTTTCGGCGGCAATTCAAATCTGTTGCGGTAATTTGCAAAAGTCCTGCTGTCCCAGGTCTGATAACAGCATTTCATAATCGTTTCTATATCGTTGACCGTCAAATGATCCGGAAAACTGCATTCATCCATCACCACGCCGATATTCTCTTTCATTTCCTTGTTTTGAGAAATATGATCCTCCCCTAAAACAGCGATCTCCCCGCTGTCCCGATGAATCAAATCTAAAATCAACTTGATTGTTGTGCTTTTGCCGGCTCCGTTTTCGCCTACAAATCCCATAATACATCCCGACGGCAGTGTGAGGTTGATATTGTCAAGCGTAAAATCCGTATATGCTTTGGAAAGATTCCGGATTTCCAGTGCATTTTTCATCGCAATTCGGTCTCCTTTTATGCTAAAAGTTTTTTTCATTTGTGTTTATACTTCCGGTATTCTATTTTTCTTCATACAGCAAAGATAACATCTGTATCAAATCTTCCTGTGTCAATCCGCACCCGGCTGATAATTCAATCACCCGCTGCAAATGCTCCTCAATTTTTCTCAGCTGTTCCTCGCGGATAAACTCGGTATTCTTACTTGCCACAAAGCTGCCCTTTCCTGTAAGGGATATAATGAAGCCCTCCCGCTCCAACTCCTCATATGCCCGCTTGGTTGTAATCACACTGATTCGCAATTCTTTGGCAAGCAGACGCATAGAAGGCAATGCATCGCCCTCTTTTAATTCTCCGGATATTATTTTTGATTTAAGCTGATCCCTTATTTGATCATAAATTGGTTTTCCGCTTGCATTGCTGATAATGATATTCACAGAAGACCTCCAATAATATTGTATATATACATTATATACAATATTCTCATTTTGTCAAGTTTATTCTCAAAAAAATCCCATCAAAAGTCTGGAGGACTCTTGATGGGATTTTTTATCAGAACTACACCTTATTTTTTCTTTCTGAGCAGAAGTCGTATCAACTTTTCAATTTCGATGACAACAATTGGTACTATCGATAATCCTAACGCGAGTAAATAAGCTTTTGCAGGAAGCATAACGATTTTGAAAATCTTAGCAATCGGCGGAACAAACGCAATCAATACAATTAACAAGAAAGAGATACAGAGCGCTCCAACCATGTATTTATTTTTATGCAAGGGAGAAACAAAAATGGATTTTTTGGTTCTGACGTTCAGTACATGGAACAATTGTGAAGCGGATAAAACCAAAAATGCCATGGTTTGTCCGGCAGAAATTCCGCCGAAATAAGTTTTCCCGACATAATAACCGATCAACGTCAGTGCTGCGAACATAATACCCTGCAAAACAATTCGAACGCCTAAACCATCCGCAAATAGCCCTTCGTTTTTCGGCTTTGGCTTGCGAGTCATAATATCGCTTTCGACCGGCTCTACTCCCATTGCCAATGCCGGCAAACCGTCCGTAACCAAATTCATCCACAACAGATGCATGGCAAGCAGAGGAGATTCCTGCCAAAATAACATTGCCATAAATACGGTGATGACCTCGCCAATATTGGTGCCAAGCAAGAACTGAATTGCTTTTTTGATATTGTCATAGATGCCGCGTCCCTCTTGAACAGCCTCAACAATTGTCGCGAAATTATCATCTGTCAGCGTCATATCAGCTGCGCCTTTGGCGACATCGGTTCCCGTTATTCCCATTGCGCAGCCGATATCAGCCTGTTTTAATGCAGGAGCGTCATTGACGCCGTCTCCGGTCATAGATACAATTTCACCAGCTGACTGCCATGCCTTAACAATGCGGATTTTGTCTTCTGGGGACACGCGGGCATATACCGAATATTTCCGGATATTTGCCGCAAATTCCTCGTCACTCATCTGAGAAAGCTCGGTGCCAGTCATTGCCAAATCGCCCTCTCGCAAAATACCCAGTTCTTTTGCAATGGCTGATGCCGTGACAATATGATCCCCTGTAATCATAATCGGACGTATTCCTGCCATAATACAGGTGGCAACCGCATCTTTGGCCTCTTCACGAGGGGGATCAATCATGCCGATCAGTCCCACAAAGGTTAAGCCGTTTTCGATTTCCTCTGATGTTAATGTTTCGGGTACGGATTGGAGCTGCTTATACCCGACTGCGAGTACACGCAAAGCACGTGTTGCCATCTCTTCATTCATCTTGCGAGCTTGCTCCAGATCACCGGTAACACAGCGGGAGAACATGACATCGCAGGCACCTTTGACAATCGCAACCGGTTTGCCGTCAATCATATTAACAGTCGTCATCAATTTTCTGTCTGAGTCAAAAGGAATTTCTCCTACACGAGGGCACTCCGCGTTGATTTGTTCCTTGGACATTCCGTTTTTCATGGCTGCCAGAATAATAGAGGTTTCGGTCGGATCGCCAACGTGTTTTTCTCGACCGTCAACAATTTCTACCGAGCCGTCGCTTGCCAACGCCGCCAATTTCAATAAAGTCTTGATGTTGTCCGGAACATGTTCATCAACCGACTGTAAAGTGTCCTCTGTCCATCCGTTTACCACTGTCATTTTATTCTGTGTCAGCGTGCCGGTCTTATCAGAACAAATAACCGACGCACTGCCTAATGTTTCAACGGCGGGAAGCCGACGAATAATGGCGTTCTTCTTTACCATCCGTTGCACGCCCAGCGCCAAAACAATGGTAACAATAGCCGGAAGCCCTTCAGGAATTGCGGAAACTGCCAAAGAAACCGCAATCATAAATATTTCCAATGCTTTCATTCCGGAAAGCCAACCGATAACAAAAATCACCAAACAAATGCCTATCGCAAAAATGCCTAAGTATTTTCCCAATCTTGCTAATTTCAGCTGAAGCGGCGTTTGGGTATCTGAAGAAGAATCCAACAACTTGGCGATTTTACCCATTTGCGTATTCATACCGGTATCGGTAACAACTGCTTTTCCGCGTCCGTATGAAACCGAGCAGCCGGTAAATATCATGTTCAGTCGATCCCCCAGCGGCGCATTTTCGGCAATTTCCGCACGCGCATCTTTTTCGGACGGAACCGATTCTCCGGTCAAAGCCGATTCTTCGCATTTTAGGCTTGCTGATTCTATCAAACGGGCATCCGCAGGAATATAATCTCCGGCTTCAAACACAATGATATCGCCCGGAACGACTTCAGCAGACTCAACGACTTCGAGCTTGCCGTTTCTGATTACTTTAGCATGGGGAGATGACATGTTTTGCAGCGCATCCAAAGCTTTTTCCGCCTTGCTTTCCTGCACCACACCCATAATTGCATTGACAATGACGATAAACAGAATAATAATCGGCTCCAGGAATTCGGTTTTTTCATGTCCGTTCCACGCTACTACAAAAGAAATAGCTGCAGCCAAAATAAGAATTAACACCATTGCATCCTTAAACTGCTCCAAAAAGCGCTGCAACATTGTCTTTTTCTTTTTTCCGGCTAATTTATTCAAGCCGAACTGCTCTCTTTTGGCAGACACTTTTTCTGATGTCAATCCGTTTGCAAAATCCGTTTGTAAATCTTTGTTGATTTTATCCAGTGACATATGATGCCATTCCAACAAAACATTCCTCCATTTCATTTGTAAAACCGGGTGTAATCTCTGCTGACACTAGTATCATAGCATTTGCAGACAATAATTGCAATAAATTATTGTGAATATCCGGCTTCATTGTAAACTTTATATGAATGAAGCAAAGGAAAAATATTCAAATTATTCATATCTTTCGCAAACATTATTTTTAAGGCCAGGTATCCTTCTTTCCGACGGATACATGTTCACTCATTGACATAACAGTGCTTCTTTTATAGAATATACCCTAATCCATAATTTGCAGTTTTTTCTGCTTTTGCCCTTCCAAATAAACAGAAAGATTATTATCGTCATCCAACGTTGCCAAAATAATATCATCTTTGTTTTTGATGTTCTGCTGTTTTAAATGATGAAGCAGCCAATCTTCATTTTTTCCCATTGCTTTTAAGTTTTTAGACATAATATTGCCATCGATAATAACATTGGCAACCAATTTTTCCTGCGACGGAGTTAAATTTAAATCCTCGGCAGTCACCGGTTTTTTTGCCGCTTTGGGAATAAAGCTGATTCTTCCGTTCGGCTCCATGATAGCATACTCCAAATCAGCAATATTAAAGTATCCGGAAACACGGCATTCGCACAGTAACTCATTGATATCAAACTTAGATTTGCTCAAATTCTGTTTTAATATATGCCCTTTGTCGATTAAAATAGTCGGTGTACCGGTCAATAAGCGCCTAGCCTTCATGCTCTTCTTTGTGATATATGAAATAATAATTGCAACACCGGCATAAATTCCCATACTGATTACTGCGTCCAAATAGCTGGATTCAATATCCGCGGCAATATCTGCAGCAATAGAACCAATCGATATCCCGATAGCATAGTCAAAAAAGGTTAGCTGCGAAATTTGTTTTGCCCCCATTAATTTGGTTAATATAAAAAGAACGACGATCGAAATAATGGATCGCAGCAGAACATTACCTATAAACATTAATGACTCTATCATTTTATTTCCTCTCGCTTCCGTAATTTCAATAAGCATTTCAATATTTTAAGGATAGTGTTTGCCGCTTTCACAAAAAAATGCAATTTATGAATTTTAATTGACAATCGATTACACTCGGAGTATATTAAATAGTGTTTACATAAGTTGAAAGGATTCCGTTTTATTATGAAAAAACTCTCCTATACCGTATGGCAAAAAATTGCTGAAATTCTTTCGGCAATCGTGATTATTGCTACTTTGGCAGCGCTGATTTCTTATTGGCCGCAAATAGCCGACAAAATTCCCTCACACTATAACAGCGCCGGACAGCCCGATGCATGGAGCAATAAAAATATGTTAATTGCTTTAGCGATTGTGCAGGTTGTTCTATTCATCGGAATCACTGTTTTATCCCTGTTTCCTAAAATCTGGAATATACCGGTTGCCGTATCGGAAGCAGGAAAACAACGGATGATTCTCAAAACCCGTACGATGATATGCACGATGAAACTGCTTCTCGTCATCGGGTTCAGCTACATTCTGCTCTGCTCCGCTGTCGGAAGACAATTGAGTGGTTGGTTTTTGGCGTTTATAATCATAACCGTCATCGGCAATATGATCTATTATTTCGTGAAAACAGCGCAAATATCATTACAAGACGCGCGGCATGCAATCAAACAAGACTTAGAAGAATAAAATTGGGATTCATTCTGAAAACACCTATAATATAAGATGCTATCGGGCAAGAAACAGCGAGCAGTTCAAATTGAACTGCTCGCTGTTTTTATTAATTGGTTCTACAAATATTATTTAGATACTCTCCCGGTGCATAAATCCGTCCCACGCGGTCAGGAAAAATACCACCATATGCACTGCGATTACTGCAAGAGAAAAGCCCACTGTCATTCCTTGAAACATGGTATTTCCCTCAATGATCGCATTTAAATCGACATTGGCGAAAATCAAAAATCTAGCCCAGTCGAATTTCAGCATACCGCCCAGAATAGACATTATGATATTACCGCCCAATAATGCAAAAACCGAAACACCAATCGCCAGCGCGGCATTACGCAGCAAAGAAGAGATAGCAAACGCCAAAGTTCCCATTACAATCAAATTTACGCTGCCCAACAGATACTTCCATAAAACAAACGATAAGCCGGGCATTTGATGAATTGCTCCGTCCACCGCATATAAATAAGGCGACGTAATAGAATCAAAGCCGAACAGAATACCGGCGCACAATACATTGACAACATAAAATCCCAGTATCAGCAAAACGGACAAGGTAAGAATCATGACATATTTTGAGAGAAATATTTTTGAACGCTTGACCGGATTAATCAACAGGAATTTAATGGTTCCGGAAGAAAACTCGTTGGCAATGGAAGCTCCTGCAATAATAATAATCGCCAAACTGATGACGTTGATCATTAAAGTAGATAATCCCAAAACACTCCAAAAGTTGATTTCATTCAGGTTGTTCAAACCGGTATTTTCGGGAGCTGAAGCAATATCGTTTTTCAAACGATATTCATCAATTAATATATCATCTTTCAGATCTTGTTTTGCCTGTAGCTGCTCATCGGAAAGTTCCTGATCGGCTCCCATTGAAATCAATTCGATTTTTCTCTGCATAATAATGTTTGCCAGAGAAACCTGCCAGTTATTTGATTCGGGAGAAATATCATTGTCCAACATAAACCGGTATGCATACGCGTGGGCTTCTTTTTCCTCAGCAGACAGCATAGTATCCGATTTAACAGTATTTACCTTTAAAGTATAATAGGCTTTCCAGTTGTTGTTGCTTAGCATATCCAGCTGATTTTGAATTTGTTTTTCTTCATCGGAATATTGATCCGTAATTTCTCCCGCAGACTTCGCCAAAAACAAAGATTTTTTCTTTTCAAACAGAGTGGAAATATCATCATAACGCCAGTCGCGATAAGATATTTTATGGTCAATCATAAAATTACAGCGTTCTATGTCGATTTCGTATCCGTCCGCTTTTTCCTGTTTCAGATAATTGATTTCATTTTTCATATCCTGAATGGCGTTTTTCGGATCACTGTAATAAGAATCACTGCTTCTCTCACTGTAAACCTGACCGATTTTCAACATAGAATTGAACCCGATTGCAGCCAGCGCCACTAAAATAATCAATATCCAGGTGCTGACCCGCCTGAAAATCTTAATATATTCGTTTTTCACTAAATTCATAAACTTAACCAATTTGCATACCTCCTCCGCTGCCGGTCAGTTCGATAAAGATGTCTTCCAGATTACGCTTAATAGCCGTGACGCCCAGTACTTTTACCTGATTCAGCACCAGCCGTGTTACAATATCTGCAACTGCGCGCTCATCGTTCAGCGTTACCGCAAAGGTGTCCTGACTCACCTCTGAAATTTCTTTATCATCAATCAGCGACATTGCCTGTTCCAAATTTTCCAGAACTTTTATATGGTAAACAAAGTGATTTCCCTCTGACTCTCTTACCAAATCGTCAATCCCTTTGACATCAATAATTTTCCCGTTTACAATAATACCGACGCGGTCACACATCAGCTGCATTTCGGAAAGCAGGTGACTTGACACCATAACGCAAATATTTTCTTCATGAGCCAGATGCTTTAAAATATCCCGCAGTTCCTTGATTCCTGCCGGATCCAGCCCGTTGGTCGGTTCATCTAGCACCAGCAAATCCGGATGATGCATAATGGACTGCGCAACACCCAAACGCTGCTTCATACCGAGTGAATATTTCTTCACCTTGTCATGAATGCGATTTTCCAATCCTACCATACGGACAACTTCATCGATTCTTTCTCGCGTAACGCCGTCCCTCATTCTGGCATACTGCTGCAGATTTTCCAAACCAGTCAGATGGGTATAAGTCTCAGGATTTTCCACGATCCCGCCAACCTTAGCCATGGCCTTTTCAAAATTCTTATCAATGCTGTACCCATTGATATAAATCTCACCCTCATCACGCTGCAATAAACTCATGATCATTTTAATCGTCGTGGTTTTTCCGGCGCCGTTCGGTCCCAGGAATCCGAAAACTTCTCCTCGGTATGCCTCCAGATCAACGCCGTCCACAACCTTTTTATGTCCGAAATATTTTGTGAGATTCTTAATTTGTAATACTGCTTCCATTCTCTGGTTTCCCTTCCTTTCTTTCAATATTACTCCACTGTCGCGGTGTCGTCGGTAGCGGGAATAAAGGTCGTGTTTCCCGAACTATATCCGCCACCTGTTGAGGAAATTTTCCATTCTCCGCGCACTCTGGTTACCTCTAATGTCAAAGTCATCGTTGTCTGGTAAGTACCTAGCTGCTGTGTGTCACTACCGTTCTCGGATACATAGCCATCATTTGCTGTATTCAGCCACCACGTACCATTATAAAACTCTGCGTTTTGCTGTAATTCCAATGAAAGAAAAAATTCTACTGTTGCAGTTGCTCCGTTGGGAGAAGTTTTTTTAATGCCGGATACCTTTTTCACACCGCATGTTGCATCCTGTATTTTGTTATATCCTAATTGCTGATTTTCAAAAAGGCGCTTCAATTCCGTCTTCATATCTTCTTTTGTACGATAATCAGTGTCCAAATCTTTTGTCCAATATTGATCAATGATTTTGATGTTATCCTCAATTTTCTTTTGTATGATCTCCCGCGGCACCGGCTCCCCCACTTTCCGATACTGCTCCGGCAAAAGATTCATCTCTCCAATCTGTTCAAAATATTCGGTAACCACCTTTTCAATCGCCGGCTTTTCTTTTTTAAATCGGATATTGTCATATACAATATAACCGCCGAATCCGATGATAAGCACAATGAACAGAATAATTCCCCGATTCAGATTTCTGAGTTTTTTCATGTGACTTTTCTTTCCTTTCTGTGATAATGTGAAAATCATTTCAGAAGCATGGGCTGTGTTTTTACGATATCCTCAGCATAGCATGAAAAACAACACAATACAAGGGATGTCATAAATTCGTAAGAAAGTCGTAAGGCGATTGAAATGATTGTTTAATAATCGACATTTTTCGCAAAAAAACAACTCACCCGATACGGAATGTTCGGTATCGGGTGAGTTGCTTTTTATTTACTATTTAAAATACATGTACAACTGACATTTAATCATGCCGTTATAAAGCTTTCTCCGTTTGGTAGCCGGTCTGCCGAAAAGCTTTTCAAATTGGTCGTGCGGCGTAATAATATAATAGTTAAGCATGCTGGGAAGAAATTGTTTTCCCATCGTTTTATAAATTTCTTCTGCCTGCTTAATATCCAGCAACCGCTCACCGTACGGCGGATTGCAAATCAGCGTGCCATTTTGTACCGACGACTCAAAATCTGCCACATCCGCTCTTTTAAACTTGATACGGGAACTCACTCCGGCTTTTTTTGCATTATGCTCCGACAGCAAGATGCTTTCCGGATCAATATCGCTGCCGTATGCAGTAAACGAAGCGTCTCTGCGTATCAGGTCAAAGCATCTTTGCCGTTCCTCACGCCAAACACTTTGTGGAATCGACTGCCAGTTTTCAGACACAAATCTTCGGTTGATCCCCGGTGCAATATTCATCGCTTTGGTTGCGCCCTCGATCAGGAAAGTGCCCGACCCGCAAAACGGATCCAACAACACACTGTCCGGCTTTATTCTTGCAAGATCAACGATACCTGCCGCCAAGGTTTCCTTGATCGGCGCCTCCATCGCCGTTTTTCGATAGCCCCGTTTATGAAGTCCTACGCCCGAAGAATCCAGCATAACGGTTACTTCGTTCTTTAAAATAGAAAACTGTAACTGAAACAATTCTCCGGTTTCCTCAAACCAAGATATCCCGTACTTTTCTTTTAAGCGTTCCACCGCAGCTTTTTTCACAATAGACTGGCAATCCGGAACACTGGTAAGCTTAGAGTTAATGGACCAACCCTTTACCGGAAAACGATCCTTTTCTCCTATGAAATTTTCAAGCGGCAGCGCCTTTACTCCCTGAAACAACTCCTCAAATGATTGTGCGGTAAACTGCCCTAAAACAATCATCACACGTTCGGCTGTACGCAAATTCAGATTTGCGCGCGCCACCATTGAACAATCGCCCCAAAAGGTTACTTTCCCATCGCTGACCTGCACCTCGTCGCCGCCCATTCGTTTGATTTCACCGGCAAGAATGCTTTCTAATCCGAAAAGACAAGGGCATAATAACTTTAATTTACTCAATTATCGCTCCTCCATATGTTCCGAAGTCGGTTTTTCTACATTTCCGACTCCAATACTGCATAATTACCGTCTTTTCTGCGGTAAACGACATTGACATCATTCGTCTGCGCATCACGGTACATGAAAAAAGTATGACCCAGCAGATTCATCTGCAAAATAGCTTCGGTAACATCCATCGGCTTGAGGTTAAACTTTTTGTATTTGACAACATCAAATTGTTCTTCCTCTTCTTCGGTCTGAAAATCTACCAGTCCCTGTGTCAGTTTCTTTTCCAGCCTTGTCTTATTTTTCCGAATCTGCCGAATAATAGTATCCACAGCGTCATCCAAAGCATCCAATTTGTCGACAGCGCTTTTTTCCGCTCGGAAAATGTAATTATTATTTTTTATGGTAAGCTCCACGACAGCCATATCTTTTATGGCTGTAACAGCCACGTTAACCGTCGGATCTTGTAATACCTTTTCAATTTTGATCAATTTCTTTTCTGCCTTCTGCTTAAAATCATCGGTCAAAGTTACTTTTTTTGCAACAAATACTACGTTCATGGTCAGCCATCCTTTCTGAAATCCAATCCAAAGCAGTGTGCGTCATATTTCTGCTTTAGACACAGAAAATGAAAAATTTCATTTTCGATATTATTAGTATAGCATATTTTCATAAAAAACACAAGCAACCATATTTTTTTAAGCAAAGAGATACCACCGTCAATATTGCGCGCCAAACGTCATATTAACGGTGGTTTCCGATTCATTACATATTTTCCCTGCAATATCCAATATATTCCATGCAGTATTCGTCTCTGCCCAGTAAAGCCTCTGCCGTATATAACATATCCTGTATGCGTGGGGAACTGCAATCCAATATTGCCGCATCCAAACCGCTGACCAGAGCCATTGCTAAAAATGCAGCATTCAGATTTGCGCGCTTGGGCAACCCGAACGAAATATTGGATAACCCGCAAATGGTTTGTATCTCAGGATATTTTTCCTTAATCAAACGAATGGTTTTAAGCGTTGTTGCTGCCGCCTTTTCTTCGGTTGCAAGTGCTTCTGCCAAAACATCAACATAAATGTTATCAGCCGCTATCCCTGCTGCAGTTAATTTTTCAATCAATAAATCCGCATTTTTCAGTCTGCCTTCCGGCTGCGCAGGAATTTCCCGCCCCACAATCGGCAAACACACAACCGATGCGCCCGTTTCTTTTATCATCGGCAGCAATTCTTCATAGGCTTTATCGGTTGAAATAGAATTAATAAATAACTTTCGCCCCTGAATATAAGGCAAGACCTCTTTGATTGCCTCAATATTCGGTGAGTCAATCATAATATCACATCGAGAATGTTGTAAAACCAAATCGACCACCCAGCGCATCGTATCATTTTCCTGCTCTCCCGTCAGAGCAGTATTAATATCCAGATAATTTGCGCCGAAACGCTCCTGCTTTTTTATCAGCTCAATGACTGCATCACTATTTCTCTTCTGAAACGCTTCCAAGGTTTTTGGAATAGAACTGTTTAATTTTTCTCCGATCACTAACATGCTGTTACCTCTTTTATCTTATTTTTTCATTAATATACCGAATCAATTCTTCCGAAAAATCGATTTTTTTCAGAGGCGTCATGATATAATACCCGTCACAATCTTCTGCCACGCGATCAATAATCGAACGGCTGTAAGATAAGCATACTTGTTTCGAAGCCTCTCCCGTTTTATCCGCCAGCTTTGTAATAATCTCCTCCGGGATGTCAATCCCAGGCACCTCATTATTTAAAAACAAGGCGTTTCGGTATCCTGCCAACGGCATAATCCCCGCCATTACCGGACAATCCAGCGTTTTTTTGGCCAGCCGATAATTTTCAATATTCTGTTCAGAAAAAAGCGGCTGTGTAAAAAAGCAATCCGCGCCGTTCAACCGCTTTTCTTTTGCCCGGTTTAACTCAGCGGTAAAATTCGCCGAGCCGGTATTAAGCGCGGCGCAAATGTGATAAGGCGCCTGAGCAAAAACTTCTGCGTTCAGTTCATGGATAAAGTGAATCAGCTGATAAGAATTAAAACCAAATACGTTTTTGGCAAAGTCTCTGTCTGTCTGTGAAATAGGATCTCCGGTAATTGCCAAAATATGACGGACTCCTTCAATACTGCCTGCAATTAAATCTCCTTTTATCGCAATTTGATTACGATCCCGGCAACAAACATGAGGGATAACCGCAATATCCGCCTCACGTTGTATTTTAGCGGCAATCATCATGCTGTTTGCCCGCGTTTTTGCAAGCGGCGAATCCGGAATCGTAATAAAGTCAGCTCCCGCCCGCTTTATGGTATGAGCAGCCTCCAGTACAAACCCGATATCCGTATCAACCGGAGCGCCGATTTCCACCGCAATAATAGGATAGCCGCTTTTAGAGGAAAAAGAAGTCTGAGCCACTGCGCGCTCCGTTGCCTGGTGGACTGTCTTCTCTCTGTTACCGTCATCGGTGCGTATTCTCTCAACCGTTTCTTTGATGTGCCGCGGCGTTGTTCCACAGCATCCGCCGATTGCCTGCACCCCACAGCAATAAATATCATACAGCTTATGGGAAAAGTATGCCGGATTGTCGACATAAACAGTTCTGCCGTTAATTACAGAGGGATAGCCTGCATTTGGCATGGCAATCACTGCATATTGCTCGGTGTCGGTCTTGGAAATTAAATTCAGCATATGAGCCGGCCCGCAAATACAATTCAGACCCACATAACCTGCGCCCATCGCATCTGCTTTTCGGAACAGCGTCTGATAATATTCACCCGAACGGGTATATCCGTCCTGCGTTACTGCAAAAGAAGTAATGATTGTCGCATTGGGAATATTTTCTTTTATATATTGAATCGTCGGCTCTAAAGCACTAATCTCCGACAGTGTTTCAAACAAGAAACAGCTCGCGCCCTCATCTAAAAATATTTTGGCAACAGTCAGATAATCTGCTGCGGCGGCGTCCGATACAATCGGGCCAATATCCGCAAAAACACGTACAGATTCCGATGCCGCCGCCATTGCAATATGATAACCGCTTTTCACTGTTTCCCGAAGCAATTCAAAATCCGATATTGTAGCGGGATTTGCGGCAAAAGTATTGGTCTTAATCGCGTTTGCGCCGCTTGCTATATATTCCCGATGTATCCCTTGCACCCTTTCCGGATGTCGTATGTTCGCGGATTCCGGATATTCCTCTCTGCCATACAAGCCGGTGTAATAAGTCCCAAATGCGCCATCGAAGATTATGATATCTTTCAAACATCTTCCCCCAGACATTTCAACAAACTTTGTTTGATTATCCAAACCCAATATCATGATTTTGGTTATTTTATATGATAACATTTTTTGCAAAAAAAGTAAAGTGTTGGGTGTTTTCCCGTCATGGCAACTTGCATTTTTCGTGTCTGTCGTGATACAATAAAAGTAGGTTCATACCTAAGAAATTCAAAAAGGATGGCAATAGACTATGAATGAAATTCTGAATAATATCAAAACCAGAAGAAGTATACGCAGTTTTACCGACGAAAAAATCCCCAAGGAAGCATTGGAGCAAATTGTGGAAGCCGGTCGATATGCGCCCAGTGCGATGAATCGTCAGCTCTGCCGGTTTACGGTAGTGCAAAATCCTGCTATGATTGAAAACTTAGCTGCAGCAATCGGTCAGGAGTTGAATCGTGGCAGCAATTATAATTTCTACGCACCCAACGTCATGCTGCTTGTATCCAATGAACGCAGCAATCCCCACGGAATTGAAGACTGCGCCTGCGCACTGGAAAACATCTTCTTAGCTGCCCACGCTCTGGGTATCGGTTCGGTATGGATCAATCAACTCAAAGGAATTTGCGATGCACCCGCCATTCGTGCCGTTCTGAACGAGCTCCGCTTACCCGAAAATCACATTGTACTCGGAATGGCTGCACTCGGATATCCGGCTGAGCCTCCAAAAGAGGCAGTAAAACGTGCTGACGTTGTAGAATGGATTTTGTAAACAGGAATTTTTTTAATAAGGCTGACGGGGGCAGTTCACTTGAACTGCCCCCGTCTTTTCTGTTATCCCTTTTTCGCTTTTTGCTCTGCACGGGTGAACATCTGATACATCGGTATTAGCTGCTGAAATCCTTCTGCCAATACCTGTGCCAATTCTTCCGAAAATAACAGCTTGAAATCCTTGCTGTTATGCATAAAATCCATATTTTTTCGATCAAGCCACAACCGCATATTCTCAGGTTGTTCCGGATAGCGACTGCGCTTATAGCAATCCCCCTCCAAAACGAAATGCTGTTGACCTTCATATGCCTGCTGTGCTTTTCGGAATACAGGATCATTTTCCAAAACCATTTCTCG
>ERZ773235.870-NODE-870-length-35314-cov-22.497632_pt1 | contig 35314 bp, 25 predicted proteins | sample MGYA00580522_ERZ773235 | MGnify/ENA primary metagenome ERZ773235 (study PRJEB29015, sample SAMEA2737797) | human gut metagenome | biome: human gut; feature: human-associated habitat; material: faeces | place: China | collected 2012 ...
CCTCCGGACAAGGTTCCGGTCGCACGTGTCAATGTCAGATAATCCAGACCTACCTCCTGCAAAAAGCCCACACGGGCACGGATTTCCTTTAAAATCTGATTGCCGATGAACTGCTGCTGTTCCGTCAGCTGCATTTCCGCCAGATATTTCACGAGATCTTTTACCGACATATCGGTCATCTCATATATATTTTTGTCTGCAACCGTAACCGCAAGAGAACTCTGCTTCAGACGCTGTCCATGGCAGGCAGCACACGGTGTAATACGCATAAACTGCTCATATTCCTGCTTCATCGTGTCCGATCCCGTCTCCCGGTAACGGCGCTCGACATTTTTAATAAGGCCTTCCCAGTTCAGATCATAGACGCCTTCTCCACGCTGTCCTTTATAATGCACCTTTAATATCCGGCCATCTCCGCCATGAATGAGCATATGCCGGATTTCTTTTGGCAGATCTTTATATGGTGTATCGAGAGAAAATCCATATCCTTCCGACAACGCTTTTAGGGTAGCATAGGTATAGCTGGACGGATCGGTGCAGGACTGCCAGCCCATTACCTGAATTGCCCCCTCGGAAATAGACAGTGTCTTATCCGGAATCATGAGATTTTCATCAAACTCCATCTTGTAACCGAGTCCGTAGCAGACCGGACAGGCACCAAACGGATTATTAAACGAAAAGCTTCGCGGTTCCACCTCATCCACACTGATTCCGCAATCCGGGCACGCAAAATTCTGGGAAAAATTCATTGGTTCCCCGTCCACCACATCTACAATCGCATTTCCCTCGGTCAGCTCAAAAACATTTTCCAGGGAATCGGTCAGACGCTTTTCAATTCCGGGTTTTACCACCAGACGGTCTACCACAATATCAATATTGTGTTTGATGTTTTTATCCATCGGAATTTCTTCCGAAAGTTCATACATATTTCCGTCCACGATCACACGCACATAACCGCTTTTTTTTGCTTTCTCGAATAATTTCTGATGTTCGCCCTTACGCCCGCGCACAACCGGCGCAAGGATCTGGATGCGTGTGCGTTCCGGCAGTTTCATCACGGCATCTACCATCTGATCGATGGTCTGTTTCTCGATGGCACGTCCACACTTCGGACAATGTGGAATTCCTATGCGGGCATACAGCAGTCGAAAATAATCATAAATTTCCGTCACGGTTCCGACGGTGGAACGCGGGTTTCGGTTTGTCGACTTCTGGTCAATGGAGATTGCCGGCGGAAGTCCCTCAATTGACTCTACATCCGGTTTTTCCATCTGTCCTAAGAACTGTCTTGCATAGGAAGACAAAGACTCCATATAGCGCCGCTGGCCTTCCGCATAGATCGTATCGAACGCAAGCGAAGACTTGCCGGAACCTGACAGTCCGGTCAGAACAACAAACTCATCTCTCGGAATGTCCACATCGATGCATTTTAAGTTGTGTTCGTTGGCGCCTCGTATTTTAATATATTTTCTCTGTTTTTTCGGCATTTTGTTTCCTCTCTTTTATCTATTCCTCAATATCCCGAAGCATATTTTTCAGTTTTACCATCTTGTCACGATACTCTGCCGCCGCCTCAAAATTGAGTTCTGCGGCAGCTTTCTTCATCTTCTTCTGGATGTCCCCGATCAGTTTTTCTAATTCCCTGCGGCTCATGGATTCCGGATCTTTATCAAATTCCATCTCCTCTGCTGCCACTTTTTTGGAGATTGCAATCAGATCACGCACAGATTTCTGGATGGTCTTCGGTGTGATTCCATGTTCCTCATTGTATGCCTGCTGAAGCTTGCGGCGGCGCTCCGTCTCATCAATTGCCACACGCATGGAATCCGTGATCTTATCCGCATACATGATTACATGTCCCTCACTGTTTCTTGCCGCACGTCCGATGGTCTGGATCAGTGAAGTCTCGGAACGAAGGAATCCTTCCTTATCCGCATCCAGAATCGCCACAAGCGTAATCTCCGGAATATCCAGTCCCTCCCGCAGCAGGTTGATACCGACAAGTACATCAAACACGTCCAGACGCAGGTCACGGATAATCTCTGCACGCTCTAAGGTATCAATATCCGAGTGCAGATATTTTACACGGATGCCAAGTTCGCTCATATACTGTGTCAGATCCTCCGCCATACGCTTGGTCAGTGTCGTGATCAGCACTTTATGGTGATTTTTCGTCTCTTTGTTAACTTCCCCGATCAGATCATCGATCTGCCCCTCAACCGGTCGCACGGAAATCTCCGGGTCCAGAAGTCCGGTCGGACGGATAATCTGCTCCACACGCAGCAATTCATGCTCGTTCTCATAGACATTCGGCGTAGCTGATACAAACAGCATCTGATCAATCTTGCTCTCAAACTCTTCAAAATTAAGCGGGCGGTTATCGAGTGCGGACGGCAGACGGAATCCATAGTCCACCAGTGTCTGCTTCCGTGAGCGATCCCCTGCATACATTCCACGCACCTGTGGAATCGTAATGTGGGACTCATCCACAATAATCAGAAAGTCGTCCGGAAAATAATCCATCAGTGTCTCCGGCATTTCTCCCTCGGCACGTCCTGCCAGATGGCGGGAATAGTTTTCGATGCCGCTGCAAAATCCGGTTTCCTTCATCATTTCAATATCAAAATTCGTGCGCTCCGCGATACGCTGCGCTTCCAGCAGCTTATCTTCACCCTTAAAATACCTGACCCTCTCTTCCAGTTCTGCCTCGATACGGTCACACGCTGCGTTCATTTTTTCCTGTGGCACCACATAATGGGACGCCGGAAACACAGCCGCATGCTTTAATATACATTTGATCTCTCCGGTAAGCACATCCACCTCCGTAATCCGGTCGATCTCGTCCCCGAAAAACTCCACACGGATCGCCGTGTCGGTATTATTCGCCGGAAAAATCTCCAGTACATCGCCATGCACCCGGAACGTACCACGCTTAAAATCCATCTCGTTGCGCGTGTACTGCATGTCAATGAGTCCCTTGATCACATCATCACGGTCAATCTCCATTCCGGGACGCAGGGAAACCATCATGTTCATATAGTCATCCGGACTACCAATGCCATAGATACAGGATACGGATGCTACGATAATGACATCTTTTCGCTCCGCCAGCGCTGCCGTGGCAGAAAGGCGCAGCTTATCAATCTCATCATTGACCGCGGAATCCTTCGCTATATAAGTGTCCGACTGCGGCACATACGCTTCCGGCTGATAATAATCATAGTAGGAGACAAAATACTCGACGGCATTCTCCGGGAAAAATTCTTTCATTTCTCCGTACAGCTGCCCCGCCAGTGTCTTGTTGTGGGAAATAATCAGCGTCGGCTTATTCAGCGCCTGAATGACATTTGCCATCGTAAAGGTCTTTCCCGAACCGGTCACACCCAGCAGTGTTTCAAACTGGTTGCCTTCTTTGAATCCTTTGACTAATTTTTCAATTGCCTGCGGCTGGTCACCGGTTGGCTCATATGGGGCATGTAATTTGAACTCCATAATGCCCTCTCCCTTCTCAAATTTATCGTAAAATTAACTTTATTCCATGAAAAAAAGATAAAATCCATATCTTTATAGTCTGCACATATATGCTAATTTTACTACAAAGATCTGACTTTGTCTATCTCAATCAGAACATTTGTTCTCATCTTTCTTTTTGCCTGTAAAGTGTGTATGATAACAGCAAATACATGTCACAAAAGATAAGGAGATTTTGTATGAAAAGAAGAAAAGAATTTCATTTATTTCCTCTTGGAATATTGTTATTTACCCTGACATTAACCATAGTTTCAGGCCGGATTGCTATCCATGCGGCAGATCTGAATACAGAACTGCCCGCAAATGACTCCACGGAAATTTCTTCCGAAATTCCAGCGGAAACACCGGTGGTTCCTGCCACGGAAAATCCCAAACCGGTATTGCAGGGACTTATCCATGATAAAAACGGACATTTCTATTTTTATCAGAATGGAAAAAAGCTGAAAAACCGTTGGAAAAAGGTTGGCAAAAACAAATACTATTTCGGGAAAAACGGACAGGCAGTTACCGGGAAAAAGAATATTTCCCATTACTTATGTTACTTTAATAAAAAAGGGGTTCTGACACGCAAAATTGATAAAAACAAAAAGATGGTTGCCCTCACTTACGACGACGGACCATCGGTTTATACCCCAACTATTTTAAAAACCCTGAAGAAAAATGATTCCGTTGCCACATTTTTTGTGGTGGGCAGCCGCGTATCAACTTACTCCAAAACCGTACAGAAGGCTTATGACAACGGGTGTCAGATTGGCAATCACACTTATGATCACAAAATTCTGACCCGGGTTGGGAAAAAGGAAGTTCAAAAACAGGTTTCCAAAACCAATCGTGCCGTCAAAAAAGTAATCGGTATAAATCCGGTTGTGATGCGCCCACCGGGAGGTGCCACCAGTTCCAACATCAAATCATGGGTGGGAATGCCTTCCATCATCTGGTCCATCGATACCTTAGACTGGAAAACGCGGGATTCCGCAAGTACCCAGAAAGCCGTATTGAACCATGTAAAGGATGGAGATATCGTACTGATGCACGATCTGTATAAAGCGACCGCCACTGCCTCCCAGGCAATCATTCCAGAACTTACCAGACGCGGATATCAGCTCGTCACTGTCAGCGAACTTGCAGAGTGCCGGGGCGGCATGAAACAGAACAAATCTTATTCTAAATTTTCAAAGAAACAAAAATAGTGTCAGGCAGTGAACGATTTTACAAAAAAACGCGGAAACCATGATGGTTTCCACGTTTTTGTTATCTGCTTCGATTTTATACAACCTTACGTCCGCAGCACTGCTTATATTTCTTACCACTGCCGCATGGACACGGATCATTCGGATATACCTTGGCGTGTTCACGCTTCTTCGGTGCCTTTGCCGCACTCTCGTCCTTATTGGTTCCGGTTACTTTTGCGACCTGCTCACGCTCTACCTTCTGCTCTACCTGTACATGATAGAGAAGACGAATGGTATCCTCCTGAATACCCGCGATCATTTCATCGAACATATCAAATCCGGCCATCTTATACTCAACCAGCGGATCTCTCTGTCCGTATGCCTGTAATCCGATACCCTGACGGAGCTGATCCATATCGTCGATATGATCCATCCACTTGCGGTCGATCACCTTCAGCAATACGACACGCTCCAGCTCACGGAACTGCTCGATCTCCGGGAATTCGGTCTCTTTAGCTTCATATAAAAGCACTGCCTGTTCTTTCAGATGCTGCTTTAATTCTTTGACATCCTTGATATCTTCGATATTTTCCTCTGTAACAGGTTCAAGAGGAATCACCGGCAGAAGAATTTCATTTAATTCATTTAAATTCCACTCTTCGCGCGGAATCTCATTCGAAATACAGGTATCGACTGATTTCTCCACCTGTTCCTGAATCATCTTAAAGATCGCATCACGCATACTGTCTCCATTTAATACGGACATACGCTCTTTGTAAATGATCTCTCTCTGATCGTTGTTTACCTGATCATACTCTAACAGATTCTTACGAATACCATAGTTGTTGTACTCGATCTTTTCCTGTGCCTTCTCGATGGCAGAAGTAAGCATCTTGTGCTGAATCTGCTCACCTTCCGGAACACCAAGTGCGTTAAATACTGACATCAGACGCTCGGAACCGAACAGTCTCATCAGATCATCTTCCAGAGAAATAAAGAACTGGGATTCACCCGGATCTCCCTGACGTCCGGCACGACCACGCAGCTGATTATCGATACGGCGGGATTCATGACGCTCGGTACCGATGATCTTTAAACCTCCGGCTTCACGTGCATCCTCGTCCAGCTTGATATCGGTACCACGTCCAGCCATGTTGGTAGCGATGGTAACCGCTCCGTGCTGTCCTGCCTGTGCAACGATCTCGGCCTCCTGCTCATGGAATTTTGCATTCAATACGGTATGCGGAATTCCCTCACGCTTTAACATTCCGCTGATCAGCTCGGAAGTCTCAATCGTGATGGTACCAACCAGAACCGGCTGTCCCTTCTCATGTGCTTCCTTGACTTCCTCAACAACTGCTTTGAATTTTTCTTTCTTCGTCTTATATACCGCATCCTGATGATCGATACGTGCAATCGGACGGTTGGTAGGAATCTCAATAACGTCCATGCCGTAAATATCACGGAACTCTTTTTCCTCCGTCAGAGCCGTACCGGTCATACCAGCTTTCTTCTCAAATTTATTGAAGAAGTTCTGGAATGTAATGGTTGCAAGTGTCTTGCTCTCTCTCTTAACCTTTACATGCTCCTTTGCCTCGATTGCCTGATGCAGACCATCGGAATAACGACGACCCGGCATGATACGTCCGGTAAACTCGTCAACGATCATAACCTGATCCTCTTTTACCACGTAATCCTGATCGCGGAACATCAGATAATGTGCACGGAGCGCAAGGATCACATTATGCTGGATCTCCAGGTTCTCCGGATCTGCCAGGTTATCAATATGGAAAAATTTCTCAACCTTTTCCACACCCTGCTGTGTCAGATTCACCAGTTTGTCCTTTTCATTTACGATAAAGTCTCCGGTTTCTTCCTGCTCAATTCCCATGATGGCATCCATCTTGGAATACTCCGGTACATCCTCACCACGTGTCAGCTGCTGCGCTAAAATATCACATGCTTCATATAATTTGGTGGACTTTCCACTCTGACCGGAAATAATAAGAGGTGTACGCGCCTCATCGATCAATACGGAATCGACCTCATCGATGATCGCATAGTGCAGACCTCTTTGTACCAGCTGCTCCTTGTAGATCACCATGTTGTCACGCAGGTAATCAAATCCAAGTTCGTTATTTGTAATATATGTAATATCGCAATTGTAAGCGTCGCGGCGCTCATCGTTGCTCATATCATTCAATACAACGCCAACGGTCAGTCCGAGGAATTCATGTACTTTTCCCATCCACTCGGAATCTCGTTTTGCCAGATAATCATTGACGGTGACGATATATACCCCTTTGCCCTCCAGCGCATTCAGATAAGCCGGAAGTGTAGATACCAGTGTCTTACCTTCACCTGTCTTCATCTCTGCAATACGTCCCTGATGCAGGATAATACCACCGATAATCTGTACTCTGTAATGCTCCATGCCAAGCACACGGCTTGCTGCCTCACGTACGGTCGCATACGCTTCCGGAAGCAGATCGTCAAGTGTCTCTCCTTTTTCCAGACGCTCCTTATATTCTTTTGTCTTTCCCCGTAATTCTTCATCCGAAAGTGCCTTCATCTCGTCACGATAAGATTCCACTTTATCTACGAGGGGCGTAATTCGTTTCAACTCCCTGTCACTGTGTGTACCAAAAATTTTAGTCAATGCACTCATAATATATTTTGCTCCTAACTCGCATAGAATATAGGTATTGTACCACTTTCTCCACATTTACACAACTCAAAGGCCATGAATGTTTTATAAACTTTTTATGAACGAACGGGATTCTGCTATTGAAAATTTGTAAACAGCTTGCTATGATAAGAGGACGATTATTGTATTCCAAACACAAGGAAGAAACAGAAAGGAAGGTAACAACCCATGTCTTATATTTACAAAACAAAAGGCACCTGTTCCACACAGATCGAAGTGGAGCTGGACGGAAATATTGTTAAAAATGTTAAATTCACCGGCGGCTGTCAGGGAAATCTTCAGGCAATTCCCCGTCTGGTTGAGGGCATGACTGTTGAAGAAGTGGAACGCCGTATCTCCGGTATTCACTGCGGCATGAAAAACACCTCCTGCGGTGATCAGCTTGCCAAGGCATTGCGCGAAGCCTATGATGCACAAAAAAATGCATAATACCATTACCGGATTATGTAAAAGCCTCCCCAGACAGATTTGTCTGGGGGCTTTTTTATCCCCGTACCACCGGCTGCAGCTGCTTTCCTTCCAAAGCTGCCGAAATCGTCTCCGGCAAAAGTTCCATTTTTGCCACCATCGAATTTGGCTTTTTTTCATAATTATCCTGTGCGAATGGCACAAAATAAATATGTTTCGTATTCATCAGCATCCCGATATTTTTAAAACTGGCTCCCAGTGCATCGTTGGTGGATATGGCAATTACCAGTGGTTTGCCATTGCGCATATGCGCTTTGGCAGCCATCAGAACCGGAGTATCGGTGATTGCATTCGCCAGCTTCGCCGCAGAATTTCCTGTACACGGTGCAATCACCATCACATCCAGATATCCCTTCGGTCCGATCGGTTCTGCCTCCTGAAGTGTGCGGATTCCAGGGTTCCCCGTTATGTCACAGACTTCTTCCATAAACTCTTTTGCCGTTCCAAACCGCGTATCGCAGTTCTGCGTCTGATAAGAAAAGATGGGAATCACATGTGCTCCCATCTCCGTCAATCTCTGAATCTCTTTCCTGGTTTTTGCGAATGTACAGAAAGAACCGGTAATCCCATACCCTATATTGCGATTTGATAAATCCATGTCTTTGCCTCTTTCCCATCCTGCCTGATTTTACTGTGTTCAAGAATTGCATCTGCCAGCACTTTGGCACTGCTCTTTGTCGTATACAGCCCCGGAAGTCCCAATGCCGCCACAACTTTGATTCCATATGCCTCCGCTGCCATCAGATCCGTACCGCCGGGTCTTGATGCAATATCAATGATCACGGCATCCGAATGCATTTCACGGATCATCGGCTCGCGGATCACAAGTGCCGGAACCGTGTTTACAACCGTGCGTGCCCCATAGGCTTCCTCCGGACCGTACGAAAAGTCCACTGCCTCATGTCCTTCTGTCCGTGCCAGCCGGCGTGCCTCTACGCTCCTTGCCAGCACTGTCACTTTTGCTCCCATCGCAGACAAAACCCTGGCGATCTCCCTGCCGCATCTTCCATACCCACTGACAATAATTTTCTGCCCCCGGATAGAATAATCACTGTATTTTAAAATTTCAGCAACCGTTGCTTCTGCTGTAATACATGCGTTGCGATGCACAACCACCGCATCTGCCATCATATCATAATATTCTGTTCCCGCATCCTCACAGCGCTGTCTCCACTCCGGTCCAAAAACCCCTCCAAACAATATCCAGTCCCGTTCTTTTTTCCCTGTCAGTTCCTCCTTTAATATAAGATTTACATCATGGTTTCTCTCAATCTTCGTAACAGGAACCGGCAGCACCAGATATTTGCTGTTGTCCAGCACTTCCAGTGCCTCTTCCTTTTCCACTCCCCGTCTCCAGTCCAGTCGGTGTATCTTTCCCGGAAGACATGCGGCAAGATTGTTTTGTCGCTGATCCGTAACAAAAATCACGATATTTCCGGTCATATAAAAACGCTCCCTTCCATATAACATATGAAAGAGAGCGTCATAAGGTGCAGAATCATTATTACTAAAGTCTGGTCTCTACAAAGATATCGTAGATTGCCTTGATGGCAGCCTCGAAATCGTCATTGCTGACACCAATAATAATATTTAACTCGGAAGATCCCTGGTCAATCATCTTGACATTGATGTTCGCATGAGCCAGTGCAGAAAAGATTCTGCCTGCCGTACCGCGGGTAGATTTCATTCCACGTCCTACAACCGCGATCAGACCCAGATCCGCTTCCAGATCAATCACATCCGGATGGGTCAGACGGCGGATGGAGCTGATCACCTGCTGCTCCTTGCCTTCAAACTCTTCCTGATGCACAAATACGGTCATGGTGTCAATACCAGATGGCATATGCTCGATCGAAATTCCGTTTTCCTCAAATGCCTGTAATGCTTTACGACAGAAGCCAACTTCGGAATTCATCATATCTTTGTCAATGCTTACTGCGACAAATCCTTTTTTACCGGCAATACCGGTAATCGTGTATTCCGGTTTCTGGCAGGTACTCTCTACGATCAGGGTTCCCTCTGCCTCCGGATCATTGGTATTGCGGATATTGATCGGAATGCCGGCCTTTCGTACCGGGAATACCGCGTCCTCATGAAGTACGGAAGCTCCCATATAAGAAAGCTCTCTTAATTCGCGGTATGTGATCACATGGATCGGCTGCGGATTGTCAATGATACGCGGATCTGCCACGAGACATCCGGATACATCTGTCCAGTTCTCATATAAACTTGCATGACATGCTTTTGCAACAATCGATCCGGTAATATCGGAACCGCCGCGGGAGAATGTTTTCACCCTTCCGTCAGCACCAATTCCATAAAATCCCGGAATGACAGCTTTTTCACATTCTGAAAGTTTCTTTGACAGTACCTTGTCAGTCTTGTCTGCATCCAGATTTCCTTCTTCATCAAAAAAGATTACGGTTGCAGAATCGATAAACTCATATCCAAGATAATCTGCCATAAGAATACCATTCAGATACTCTCCGCGGGAAGCCGCATAATCCACACCGGCTTTTTCCTTAAAGTTTTTGGAAATTGTCTTAAACTCCTCATCCAGTGTCACTTTCAGTCCGAGTCCGTTGATAATGGAATCATAACGCTCTTTGATCTTCATGAGAGGAACACGGAACTCCTCGCCTGCCTCTGCTTTCGCGTAGCATGCATATAACATATCCGTAACCTTGGTATCTCTGGAATTACGCTTTCCAGGAGCACTCGGCACTACATATTTTCTGGATTCATCCGCACGGATAATATCGCCAACCTTGGCAAACTGCTCGGCACTCGCCAGCGAGCTGCCACCAAATTTTACAACCTTAACCATTTTTAACTTTTCTCCTTCAAGAATAATAACTTCTGCTATTATACTTCTACCGTCTGGCTTTCGTCAATTATTTTCTTCCAGATAGATCACATCCGTTGCGATCGTATTACTCGATCCGTCCACCTGCAGAATCCCGTATGATGGCGGTATTCCGTAAGGCGGCTGTCCGATACTTCCCGGATTCATGTAGGTAATACGGTTGTGTTTGTCATAAAAAACCCGGTGGGTATGTCCGAACAGCGCGGCATCGACCTTCCGCTCCTCTGCCGCATATTCCAGATTCAGATATCCGGCTTTTACATTAAATGTATGTCCATGACAGATCAGTATTTTTTTCCCTTCGATCAGAAGAATCCGTTCCTGAACTTCCTGACGGCAATCACAGTTTCCCGGCACCTGTTCCATCACAGTCATAGGAAATTTCCGGTGCAGCTGTTCTGCATCTGCCCAGCAGTCTCCCAGATGAATGATCATATCCGGATGTAATCGGCCGACTGCCGTAACCATATTATTTACATTTCCGTGCGAATCACTGAGCACCAGAATTCTCTTCATATAAAACATACTCCTTTTCGTTTAAAAAGCAAAAAGACCTTTGCTCCGGCATCCTCGCCAAGGCAAAAGTCTTTTCTCCTTCTCATTTCAGCGATGACTATCCCAGTCGTTTCCACTGCTTACTACATTTGTAGTAGGAATAAAACATGCAGTGTTCCGCCTGCTCACAGCGCTTTGGTGCAGTCTCAATGCTGCACTGGCAGTTTACAATTGCATCTGCCTTCCCCTTACAATTTCCCTTTAACATGACATCGTCTAAAACTTCATCTGACATACTTCTTTTTGCTCCTTATTACTACCAAGTTTTGTTCACGACGATCTTCATTATACAATATATGGTAGGTAAAGACCATAGGTCAAATCTCACAAATAGACCTGCCTGTTTTGTAAAAATTTTCACTTGACGAAACAGGAAAAATGCGCTAGAGCTCCAGCTTATTTATTAAGTTCAAATTATACTTTTCCGCCAATTCCATACATTTTCTGTAAGAATCCACATCCTGAATATGTCTCACACAATGGGCATCCAATCCGAGAATCGCTTTATTTCCGACTTCCCCGGCAATCTTCCAGAAACGCTCTGCCGGATAATGCCTTGCCCCTTCTCCCATGCCGAGCATGTTGATCTCCAACGGAATGTCCAGTTCCTTCATTTCTTTGCACAACCGGGTCATCTCCCAGTCGTATACCGAATCCATTCCCTGATAATTCATCAGATCCGGATGGGCAAGATATGCATAACTTCCGGTCTTCATCCCTTCGATTACGAGATCCACATATCTGCGGATACGGCTTTCATCCTCCGTCTCTGTCCCTGTATATGGTCCTTTTTCTTCTGATCCCAGAAAATGCTGCCCCATGATCATATAATCACATCCAAGGTTGCGGAACATCCGCATCTGTTCTTCGTAAAATTCCGGAACATACTCTGCCTCAAATCCTGCATATATTTTTATCTGATCCCGGTACTCCGCTTCGAGCCTTCGGATTGTCTCCACATATTCCGGCGCCTGTTTCATGGTCATCCGGATATTGGATACATATCCGTCCTGATAGGGGCACGGCACATGATCGGAAAATCCAAAAATTTCAATTCCCATGGAAATCGCTGCTTCAATATATTCTCTCTCCGTATCATAGGCATGCTGGCACCGCCATGTATGTGCATGATAATTTGCTTTTAAAAAATCCATTCTGTTGTCCTTCATCCGTTTATTCGCCTATCATTTTAACATGGAATACGTTTTATGACAACAAAAGACCGTGTGCATCCTCTCATGCCCACACGGTCTTTTATTATTTCAAATACTCAAATAAATTACTCCCTATTGTTTAAATGAACAATATTTCTATTTTTTTTTTCGACAAAGAACATATATAAGCGCAACGAAAGCAAAAAGAGCAGTTGCCATTATATGTCTGCTATTTGATTGTGGAATTTTTATGAACATACAAAAAAGTGTTACAATCAGTGTTGGGATTTCTATGATTGATAAAATAATAATAGATGGTAAAAAATCTTTTTCTCCTCCCTTTTTCATATCAATTCCTAACACAGCTGCAATACAAAGAGGAATTATTTCTGACATTAATTCAAAACCATAATTCATATGCAATCTCCTTATTTTTCTTAATGTCCCCACCGCCTAGACCAAGAAACATTTTTTTTCAAAAGAACTTTTTCAGAAGAATCAGAATAAAAATCGCCTCTGTATCTATAATATATTTTTCCACTTGAATGACTAACACATCTTTCACCGTCAAAATAAATGCTATCCGGTATGTTTGAAATTTCTTTTTTATCCTTATCTTCTTCTACACTGATAGTATCTAACACAAAATTATTTTTTTCACATCATTTTAGTCTGCGCAATCTTTTGTAAGTTGCAACTAACATCAGTTTACTACTATTATCAAATATGTCAATGAATTCTTCAAATTTCATCAAATATTAATTAAATATTAAATAAAGTTTTATATTATTTTCTATTACAAATTCGCATCATATATTGTATTACTTTAATCATGGAACATCTGCTGTTCCATGATAACGTTCTCCTGATTTTTCGTACTTTCCGATCCACTGTGCTCTGTTTTCATAAAAAACAATGCTCCTGCAAGGAAAAGAAATACGATCGCGGATACCCCGATGTTTATACTCCCAAAAGCCTGGGAAGCTAGTCCGACCACCGTCGTTCCCATAAAGGATGCTCCTTTTCCGCAGATATCCATCAGACCAAAATACTCTCCGGAACGCTCCGGCGGAACAATTTTTGCAAAATAAGACCGGGACAGTGCCTGAATGCCCCCCTGAAACATTCCCACAAAGATTGCCAGCACCCAGAACTGCCACTGTGCCTTCATAAACACGGCAAAAACAGTAATCCCCGTATACGCAGCAATACAGGTTAAAATCAGCTTTCCGGTATCGTATTTTTCCGCAAGCCTGCCAAACAGAATGGAAAACGGAAATGCAACAAACTGTGTCACAAGCAATGCAAGAAGCAGTCCTGTGGAATCCAGCCCCAGGGCAGAACCATACGCCGTTGCCATATCTATAATCGTATAAACTCCATCAATGAAAAAGAAGAATGCTATGAGAAACAGAAAGATTTTCTTTTGTTTCCGTACACTGCGCAGCGTTTCTATGATACGTCCAACGCTTTCCCTCATGGCATGCGGTTTCCGCTCTACATAATGAACCTGGCGATACTGCTTCATTAAAGGAAGCGACATCACAAGCCACCACACCGCAACCACGGCAAACGCAATCATCATTCCTGTTTCAAAAGAAAGTCCCATTTTCTGATACCCAAGTACAAAAACAAGACTTACGATGAAAGGAATACAGCTTCCTGCATTTGTGGGTGGTGCATGTATAAAATGCAGGTAAAATTTATATAATTTGACCTTTTCCCAAACGTAGCATATAATAGGAAAAACCAATGGACATGTATGATTCTTGGGGGGATATCCATGATTACAATGTTAGCGAAAATCTTTATCAAAAACCGTCCGGCAAAAGAACAACGGCAGGCATATGGCACCCTGTGCAGTATCGTTGGAATCTGCTTAAATGTCTGCCTGTTTGCCGGAAAATATTTTGCCGGAATGTTAAGCGGTTCCGTTGCCATCACAGCGGATGCGTTCAACAACCTGTCCGATGCCGGTTCCTCTTTTATTACACTTGCCGGATTTCTTTATGCCGGGAAAACTCCGGATTCGGAGCACCCGTTCGGACATGGGAGGTTTGAATATGTGTCGGGATTTGTCGTAGCGATTGCTATCCTGATGATGGGATTTGAACTTTTAAAAACTTCCTTTTCCAAAATTCTGCATCCGGAAGCCGTAGACACAAGTCTGCTTGCCATGGGAATTCTGGTATGCTCCATTCTGGTAAAAATCTACATGTACTGTTACAACCATTATATTGGGAAAAAACTCGATTCGGATGCCATGCAAGCGACCGCCATGGATTCGCTTTCCGACACCATTGCCACCTCTGTGGTTCTGGCAGCCATGATTATTATGCGCCTGACATCCATCAATGTCGATGGATTTGGCGGTCTGCTGGTAGCCATTTTCATCCTCTATGCCGGAATAAAAGCGGTCAAAGACACCATGGATCCGCTTCTCGGAAAAGCTCCGGACCAGACATTTGTCCGGGAAATCCGTGCCATTGTCATGTCCCATCCCAAAGTACACGGTATCCATGATCTGATCGTACATGACTACGGTCCCGGCCGCCGCATGATCACCCTGCATCTGGAAGTTCCGGGGGACGAAGATGTCTTTCAGCTCCATGACATGATTGATCACATTGAACGGGAGCTGGATCAGAAACTCGGATGTGAAGCCGTCATCCACATGGATCCGATTGAAACCAATAATGCTGCAATTGCCCAGATGCAGCAGCAGGTAGAACAAAAGGTTCTTGAAATTGACCGCCGTATTACCATCCACGATTTCCGCCTGATCAACTGCGATACCCACACCAGCATTGCCTTTGACGCGGTCATCCCCTATGGTATGCGGATCCGTCCGGAAGACCTGAAGAAAAAAATTGAAAACAAGCTTCAGGAAATCGAAGGAAACTACCAGTTTATGATTCATGTGGATCAGAGTTATGTACCTGTATAAAAATAACGGTTCGCAGATTTCCGCGAACCGTTATTACTGACAGCTTTATTTATTGCATGCCCTAATCCTCTGCAAAAAATGCCTGCATAGTTACATTTTCCTTTGCTACCTCCACAAGGTTTACACAACTGTTTCCAATCCGGTCAATATTATGGAGCACATCATTAAACGGAATGGTAAGTTTGGAATCGCACTTTCCCTTTCCCACTCTGGCAATATGGTTTTTGCGCATTTTTTCACCCAGCTGCATGATGTCTTCTTTTTGCCGCATCAGTTCTTTGATATCCATATTCACATCCCCGGAAATCGCCTGAATGCAGCTTCCGAAAATCATCTGGATCTGTTCCATTGCCTTTTTCAGTTCTTTCAAAGCATCTTTGGAATACTTATGTTTTCCTTTATTCTGTTTTGCCACGGTTTCCATGATTTCCCTCGTCAGCTGCCCGATCCGGTCAATATCACAGAGAATGTACTGCATACCGGCACTTTGTGATGCCTGTTCCTCGGTCAGCACACCTCCGGAATACAGTGATGCAAAATAATCATTGACCGAAGCATACAGCTTCTGCAGTATTTTCGCCTTTTCTTCTACAAGTTCTGCATTTTCTTTATCAATCTTTCCGTTTCTGTACTGCAGTTTTCCGATCATTTCATCTACAAGTTTTGCACAGTACATTACTTCTTTTGCCACCAGCTGCAATGCTGCTGCCGGCTGTGCAATCAGCTTGTTGTCCAGATATTTCGGATTTTCATCTACTTCGACTTCCGTTTCCTTTCCCTTTCCATCCGGTACAAGTTTCATCACAATCTTTACCATCAGAGGAATGAGCGGAATCCAGATCAGCGTCATGACAAGGTTAAATCCGGTATGGGCATTTGCAATCTGCCGTGAAATCACATCAATTTCGTTTCCCTTCGGCGAAATGAACTGAATCAGGGCTGCATACGGTTTTACAAGAAACAGGAATAAAATTGCTCCCGAAATATTAAATACACAATGGGCAAACGCCGTCCTTCTGGCATCTTTTGGCTGTCCGATAGATGCCAGCACTGCGGTAATCGTTGTACCGATATTGTCTCCCAACAGAATCGGGATGGCACCTGCCAGTCCGATGATACTGGTCACACCGTCCGGTCCTGCCTGGGCTGCAAAATTCTGTAATACGGCAATCGTTGCACTGCTGCTCTGTACAACAAGTGTCATAACAGCACCCACGCATACCCCAAGAATCGGAATATGGGATACTTTTCCAATCATGTTGACAAAGAATGCACTGGATGCCAATGGTTTCATGACATCGCCCATCGTCTCAATTCCAAGGAATAACAAACCAAATGCGAAAATTGTCTGTCCGATATTTTTCACCTTTTCCTTTTTTGATACAAAAGAAATAAGAAATCCCGCAAAAATGAACAGATAAATATAATCCGTTATTTTAAATGCAATAATCTGTGCCGTCATGGTCGTACCGATATTGGCACCGAGAATAATGGAGATCGCCTGTGGCAGCGACATCAGTCCTGCGCTGACAAAGCCGATTGTCATAACCGTTGTTGCGCTGCTGCTCTGTAACACTGCGGTCGTCAAAGCTCCCGCAAGCACACCAAGAATCGGATTTTTTGTAAGCAGGGCAAGGATTTTCTTCATCTTTTCCCCTGCTGCTTTCTGCAGGCACTCGCTCATCATATTCATGCCGTAAATAAAGATTGCCAGACCTCCGACCAGTCCGAAAATAATTTTCATCGTCTCGTTCACTTATGGTTCCTCCCCATTTCTTTTCATAAACTTTACACTCCGTATACTTTTTTTCTGAGATTGTAATAAGTTTATCATCGGAGTGTAAAATCAAACCATCCCAGAATGTAAACTCTGTGTAAAATTTCCGTAATGTTGTAAAATTGCTGTAAATTTGCGTAAAGTCTGTAAAATCCGTGTAAATCAGCATTTTCAGGCTCTATGACTTTAAACCCATTGTAAAAATATTTCCACAATGCTAGAATAAAATAGTTACAAAGGAAAATGTTTTGGAAAGGGAAAACACTATGCTATCATGTCCAAACTGCGGAGGAAATCTCAAATTTGACATTCCTTCCCAGCAACTCTCATGCGAGCATTGTCACACACTGTTTGATCCTTATGATTTTGACGGGAAAACAAGTGATGCCGAAGAATCAAAGACATTCGACGGCGATTACGAGGTCACGATCTTTACCTGTCCACAGTGTGGCGGTGAAATCTTAAGCACCGACAATGCTGCAGCCGGTTTCTGCAGTTTCTGCGGAGCCTCCACGATTCTTTACAGCAGAATCAGTCACGAAAAACGGCCCAATTATATTATTCCGTTCCAGAAGACAAAGGAACAGTGTAAGGAAGCGTACGCACGCCGTATGAAACATTCCATTTTTGCGCCAAAAGAACTCCGCGATCCTTCTTATATCGATAGTTTCCGCGGAATTTACATGCCGTACTGGGCATTTTATATCTCCCAGAAAGGTTCTCTCTCGCTCAATGGGAAAAAGACTTCCCGCCGCGGTGATTATATTATTACCGATCACTACGCACTTACCGGGGATCTGGATGCCTACTACAAAGGTCTTTCCTATGATGCCTCATCCTCTTTTGATGACAATATCAGTGAAGAACTGGCTCCTTATAATTTAAAAGGCATGAAAGCCTTTACCCCCGCCTATTTAAGCGGATTTTACGCGGACACTTCCGATGTGGATGCAAAAGTATATCAGGGCGATGCCGAATACACTGCATCTGCGGAAACAACCGAGCGTATTGCTTCTGACGGGACATTTGCCGGTTTTACCATGGATACCATCCGTCCTGAACAGCTCCATACAAAAACGGAAACCATCGACAGTACCATGTTTCCGGTATGGTTTCTATCCTACCGCAAAAAAGACCGTGTCGCTTATGCAACGGTCAACGGACAGACCGGACTGGTCGTTGCGGATATTCCGATTGATCCGAAGCGTTATCTGCTCGGTTCGCTACTCTTAGCAATTCCGATCTTTGCGCTTCTGGCATGGTCGGCGATCCTGCAGCCTTCATCCCTGGTAATGACCACTCTGCTTTTGTCATTGCTCGCCGCCTGTGTCTATTTCTACGAATGTGTTTCTATCCGTCAGAAAGATACCGGTGCAAATGACCGTGGCAAAATGTTCATCCAATCGAAGAAAGCTTCTGCTGCAGACAAACCGAAAAACCCTGAAGCCCAGCCGGAGCCAGCCGCAAAAACGAATCCGCTTGGCTGGATTCTTCCTCTTTGTGCTGCGGTACTTTCGTTTGGGGTATGGTTCCTGCATCCGGTATCGGATCTCTACTATTACGGAGCCGCAATTCTTTCCATGGCTGCCATCCTCGTGTCGTTCATCAGTATTATCCATGCGTATAATCTGTTGTCCACCCGCCGGCTGCCACAATTTGACAAACAGGGAGGTGATGACCGTGCGTAAAATAAAACGTATCCTTACGGCATTTGTATTTTGTCTGATACTCTCCGCCAGCACCATACCGGTTTGTGCATCCGCAGTTTCCGCTTCCAATGAGGAAACCGGCTACGTTTATGTGCTGGATGATTCTGCCGATTTTCTGACAGACTCCCAGGAAAACAGTCTGCAAAAGCAGCTGTATGATCTGACCGCATACTGTAATGTGGCTTTTGTAACCACAACCGGACACAGTAAATCTTCCACCGAAGATTTTGCTGCAGATTATTTCGATGATATCTTTGGTCCGCATGCCAACGGTACGATCTTCGTCATTGACCGCTGCCTGAATGAGATTTATCTCTACAGCGATGGACAGGCGCACAAAATCATCACCAATTCCCGCGCACGTTCGATTACCGATAACACTTATACCTACGCGCGCGATAAGGATTACTATACCTGTGCGTACAAGGTCTTTGCCCAGATCGAAACGCTGATGCAGGGCAAACGGATTGCAGAACCGATGCGCTACCTCTGCAGTGCGCTGCTGGCCATTGTTGCTGCACTGTTTCTCAATCTCTTTTTCGCGCTGTGGAGTTCACGTTCCCACAAGGCAGACCGCAGACAGGTGATGACCGGATTGTATGCACAGATGCAGATCAATAACCCACACACACAATTCATCCGCCAGTCGCGTACTTACAGTCCGGTATCTTCCGGCAGCAGCGGCGGTGGTGGACATTCCGGCGGCGGCGGTGGTGGCGGACATTCCGGTGGTGGCGGCGGTCACAGTATATAATCCTGTAGAAAATGCGCATTTGTGGTAAAACGGCGCTTTAAAAAATGCGCATTTGCAGGAGTTTCTTATATTTTAAGCAAAACTATTAACAAGGGCAGTTTTTAAACTGCCCTTACTTGAATCATATGTCATTTTTAATATACCTTCCACTTGTCAGATAAACGCTTCATTATTTTTTTGTAAGAAAACTATCAAGTTCCCCATATACTGTATTATCTGAAGATATTAAAATTTTTCCATTATCTGTATATAAGTAGTTCAAATATTTATATGGCAAATCTATCTTGTTAAGCTTATTATGGCGACTGTCAATATTCCAGATTTCTCCTGTATCCCTGGAATATACCAAAGCATAATCTACTTTTTTATCTCTGCCAGGTATCGCAATATCCAAATCTATCTTATTTATTATTTTTGCAACGGTCTTCCCCGATGCTACACGAAAAAGCACTCCACTCCCACTAAATGTTCTTATAAAACCATATTTTCCTGACATCTCAAACTTCGAAATTGTAAAAAACCAAATTTGTAACCCCATTTTCATATTTAGAATAAACAATATTATCATCTACAAGACATTCTATGTTATCTATGTATTCGTTATCCATTCGAAGCGACTTCCACGTATATCCACTATCACTTTTCAAATCTGTTTCAAAAATATGATTATCTATTGTTGCAGTTTTATTACAGCCCAAACTAAAAAAACATATGGTAATGGCTATTAATAATAAGCCGACTCTTTTTTTCATTTTAATAATCCATACCCCCCAAATGCTTCTTTTATCGTATAAATAAAAATAAGCGAAAGTAGTGCAACCGTATCAGGTGGACTTCTTTTAGAGCAGCTTCCGCAGCCCCTTCGGGTAGTGATTCTTCATCACAGAACCCGCAAGTTTGCCCCAGCCGAGGCTGTATCCATCTACCGTGATCAGATACCAGCCCTTCTCCCCTTCTGCCGGAAACGTCTGCCCGGCCAGATACGCGCGTGCTTCATCCACAGACAGATTCCAGCTGTGACATGCTTCCTGCGGAGAAATTGCAAGTGCCAGTGCGTGTGCCGGTTCCAGCCGGTTCTTTTTAACTGTGCCAAGATGCAGACCCGGACGCAGCACGCGCAAACGTTTTGTTGCCGGCATATGCTCCGGCATCAGATAAAGCTGTTCGCCAAAGGTGAGCAGCCGCCCGGCATAATCTTCCGGCACTTTTCCGAGAAACTCCTGCAATCCGGCAAGGTATGCTTTTGCCTCTCCCTTTGCCAGTGACTTTTCTTCCCCATTTGCACAATATCCCTGATAATTCTTTGAAACAGTTCCCTCTTTTTCCAGAACGGCAACAAAATGCCCCTCTCCGTGCAACTTATGTGGGAAAAGACGGATCGTATGTGCAAGCATCTCCATGCCGGTATGTTCCGGTGCCACATCAAGGCCAGACCATGCCGGTACTCCGGCAGACATCCCGGCAAACCGCTCCACCGGAACAATATGAAACTGCGGATTTGACTGTAAAAACCGGGCAATGGTTCCCTCATTTTCCTCCGGTGCAAAGGTACAGGTTGAATACACGATCCTTCCCCCCGGACGCAGCATCGATGCCGCGCAGGAAAGAATCTCCTGCTGCCGTGCGGCACAGGTTTTCACATTCTCCGGACTCCATTCATCACATGCCTGCTCGTTTTTGCGAAACATTCCCTCTCCCGAACACGGGGCATCTACCATGATCCGGTCAAAATACTCCGTAAAAACAGAGGCCAGTGCCTGTGGGCTTTCATTCGTCACCATGGCATTTCGGATGCCCATCCGCTCGATATTTTCTGACAGAATCTTTGCCCGCGCCGGATGAATCTCATTACTGACAAGGAGCCCTTTTCCCTGCATCGCTGCCGCAATCTGTGTACTTTTGCCCCCCGGTGCCGCACATAAATCCAGAACTTTTTCGCCCGGCTGTGCATCCAGATATGCAGCCGGTGCCATGGCACTCGGCTCCTGAATATAGTACACGCCCGCCTCGTGATACGGATGTTTTCCCGGCTGATCTTCCTTTTCGTAATAAAACCCGTTCGCTTCCCACGGCACCGGCTGCAGATGAAAGGAAGTCTCCTCTGTAAACCGGTCTGTGTCGGTTTTTGACGGATTGATCCGCAGTGCCTGATAACGCGCATCTTCGTAACTGTTTAGAAATGCCGGGTATTCTTTCTCCAGCATTTGTTTCATTCGATCTAAAAAAAGTTGTGGAAGCATATCATTTCTCCTAAATTTCTCCTAAAGTTTTCCAAAAAAACTTGGAAAAATATCCAACAAATAGTAAAATATAAATATGATAAAACGAAAGTACATGAGAACAAGACAATTAAAACCGGGCATGAAGCTCGATCATCCGGTCGTTGACCGTCTGGGACGTAATCTCGTTGCCAGAGGTGCCGAACTGGATGATTATATGATTGATTCCCTGTTGAAACTGGGTATTATGTCTGTTTACATCCAGGAGGGGGAAGAAGAGGAAAATCCAGAACAGGTTCCTGCTTCTCCAAAAGCAGAAAAAAATATCGAACGGCTCCGTACCGAAGACCGCGCAAAAGTTACTCTTTCTGCCAGTATCCGTGAACGTGTCTCTACCGGTATCCAGTTTATCTACAACAATACGACCTCCGAGGAAATGGTTGCCACCACAGAGAGCATTGCCGATGACCTGATGCGTTCCATTAAAAGCAATGATGCCATCGCAATTGATATCTCCACACTCAAAACCAGTGACGAATACACCTTCAAACACAGCGTGGATGTAGCAACCATTTCCATGATCGTTGCCAAGCAGCAGGGACTCTCTCCCGAAGAAGTACGGGAAATCGGTGTCTGTGGTTTGCTGCACGACATTGGAAAAACCAAAATTCCAAATGCTATCTTAAACAAACCGGGCAAACTCAATGATGACGAATTTGCCATTATGCGGCAGCACTCGACATACAGTTACAACATGATCAAGGATCGTGCGGAATTTTCTCCGGCTGTCTGCCTTGGTGTTTTGCAACACCATGAAAAGATCAATGGAAGCGGATACCCGATGGGTGTGTCTGCGGAGAAAATCTGCCCCTATGCCAAGATTCTGTCCGTAGCGGATATCTATGATGCCCTGGTTACCGAACGCCCCTATAAAAAAGCCTATTCCCAGAGAGATGCCGTGGAAATGATTATGTCCATGACCATGGAACTCGACATAACTGCCATGAAGAGCTTCCTTGAAAGCATGATTCTATATCCGGTAGACAGCATCGTGGAGCTAAGTAACGGTGAACAGGCGCGCGTGGTCAAAAATATTCCGCACTATATTCTCCGTCCTGTGGTTGTCGGGCTTACCAGCGGTAATGTTTACAACCTTGGAGAAGATATCAATTGTGCCAATATCATCATTCTTTAAACAACAGGGAACAGCTTTCGCTGTTCCTTTTTTATTGTGTTACCTCTTCACTTTCAAAAGGCTGTGCCGTCTCCGGCAGAAACGCATCGTAAATATCCACATGATCATAGATACAGCGCCAGCTGCTGGTGGATCCTGCAGTCACACAGATATACTCTTTTCCATCCGGTGTCTGTGCCATACTTGCCGCACAGCTTCCGGACTGATTCACAAAGCCAGTCTTTGCCCCGATAATTTCACTGTGTGTATCCTTATCTTCAATTCTCCGCAAAAACCAGTTGGATATTGTAATCCCATCTGGATGTGGTTTGGATTTTGATGTCGTATAGGTTCGCGTTCCAAGAACTTCCCTGCACAGATCATTGTCCATTGCGGCTTTTAAAATCATTGCCATATCATACGGCGTACTGTAATGGTCATCATTGTATATGCCGACACAGTTGGTAAAATGTGTGGTCTCCGACAATCCCATTTTTTCCAGTTCCTGATTCATCATATCCACAAATGCTTCCTGTGAACCGGCCACATAAGTTGCCAGAGAAACCGCAGAATCTGCCCCTGATGGCAAAATGGTTCCATAAAACAGATCCCTTACCGTTACCTGCTCATCCACTTCGTATCCGGTATTGCTGCAGTCATTACTATAACTGAAATCTGTGGCATCAATACTGATGGTAACCAGCTCGTCCAGCTGCTCTGGCTTAATATTTTCCGCTGCTACCAGCACGGTAAAGATTTTGGTCATAGATGCCGGAATCATACGTTTCAATGCATCTTTTCCGGCCAGAATCGTTCCAGCATCCACATCAATGAGAATTCCCTGCTTGCTGACAACGGACTTCGGAAGCGATTTTGTCTCTGCGGTCTCCGTAGCGGAATAATCAAATACTTCCTCTGTTTCCGTCGGTATTTCCGATGCCTGCTCCTGCTGCGTCGGCTCAATCATCTTTGGATCTTTTTTGTTCTTTCCCTTTTTCCCCAGCACAACTGCCAATACCAGAACAACTGCTAAAATTACAACTGCTGCAACGGCTATGTACCATCTGTTTTTTCGTTTCTGCATTTTCTTATCTCCTGTCCTGCCTGAATTGCTCCTTTGTATCATAGCACTTTTCGGCTATAAATTGCAATCCATCAGATACAAACGAGACGCAAAATCCGGAAAATACCGTACGTTCTCATTATACCCGGTGCCTCCGAATGCCGGGTGCAAATGTACACCTCCATACATCAGGGCATCCCCGTATGCACAGAAATCCTCCTTTTCCCCATCCATCTTTACAAATTTTGCCAGCAGATGATGTGTCACAGAATCCGGGCGGATATGTACCGGAGCAACCGTGTTGACCAGATCCCCAAACTCCAGAATACTGTACGTTAACGCGCGGTTGGTAAAATGGTACCGTTTCTCTTTTGCAAGTCCTTTGGGATAATACGCATGAAACTGTGTATTCGGTTCCGCAAGTTTCTGCATCAGCATGCCGACTGCCTGTGTCTGGTCTTCTGAAACACAGGTCCATTCTGTGAGATTTCCGTCAGCAAATGTCCGCCCACGATAAAATGTGCCCTGCTGCAATACACTACGCCACTTCCTGTACAGTGCAATCTGAGCCCTGATCTCCTCAAGTTCCTCTCTGGTACAGTCACAGAAATTACATTCATACCCCAGCACTGCGAATGCGGCAACTGCAAAGCGGGTCGTAAGCGGTGTCCGGCGCAGCGTCTGATGGTTCGGACACGCAGATACATGTGCACTCACCGTCGAGAGCGGATACCCGTAACTGTAATTTGTCTGTATGTCCGCCCTGCAACAGGCATCTGTGTCATCGCTTCCCCAGATCTGCGGAAAATAGCACAAAATGCCGGGATCAAAACGGTTTCCGCCTGCTGCACACCCTTCAAATAAAATTTCCGGAAAACGACAGGTCAGTTCCTCCATGCACCGGTACAGTCCCAGCACATAACGATGTGCCACCTCTCCCTGCTGTGCGGCCGGCAGGCTCTGTGAATAATAATCGGAAAACGTCCGGTTCATATCCCACTTCACATAAGAAACCGGTGCCGAAGAAAAGACCTTTGTCATACTGGCAATGATATACTCCTGCACTTCTCTCCTGCCAAGATCCAGAATTCTCTGGTTTCGTCCTTCTGCATGTGGTTTTCCGGGAATTTCAATGGTCCAGTCCGGATGCTTCCGGTAAAGGTCACTGTCCACACTGACCATCTCCGGCTCTACCCAGATCCCAAAAGAAAGCCCTAGATCTGTAATTTTTTTGGCAAGGCGCGATAAGCCGCCGGGCAGTTTTTTTGTATTCGGCACCCAGTCTCCCAATGAAGAAGTGTCATCGTTTCGTCTGCCAAACCAGCCGTCATCCACCACAAACAATTCGATTCCGGCATCTTTTCCCGCCTTTGCCAGCTTTAAGAGCCTGCTCTCACTGATATCAAAATAGCAGGCCTCCCAGCTGTTTAAAAGTACCGGGCGCGGCCTGTTTTTCCAATATCCGCGCACGATATGCTCCCGGATAAACGCATGCATCCGCCGGCTCATGCCTCCCCATCCATCCGGTGCATAGGTCATAAAGGCCTCCGGTGCCTGAAACTGTGCTCCCGGCTCCAGTTTCCACGAAAATTCCCGTGGATTGATCCCCGTAAGAAGCCGGAGTTTTCCAAAACTGCTGACCTCCGCAGTCTCACAGTGATTTCCACTGTAGATCAGATGAAATCCGTAACAGTCTCCCTGATCTTCTCCCGTTTTCGGACGGCTCAGCATCACAAACGAATTTGCCCGGCTCGACGTGGTTCCGGTAAAAGAATCATTGACAATTCTGCCACCGGTCAGCGTCTGGTCACAGCGGTGCATCTCTCGCGCCCATGCGCCGCGAAATGTCGTAAAAATATAATCACTGTCATCAAAATCCAGCTGCAGACTCATCAGACGGGTAAGCTGTACATCCTGACTGCTGGCATTGACGATCTTCGCACTCCGTCCGATCACATCTGCCGCCTCATAGACATAGTAGTAGAGCAGCAGCTTCAGATCATACTGCCGGTCCACCATTGTCACACACAGCTGCTGCACTTCTCCCACACTTCCATAGGAACCCGGAAGTCCATCCAGCGCATCTTTTTCCCTGGTAATAACGGCATCTTCATAGCGGAAATCCAGAGTCTTTGCCCCATCATAAAGAATGGCCTCAACAAACGGCTCACGGATATCGCCCTTTCCATACGAAGACATTTCCAGCCGCACATCCTCCAGCGAAAAACCGGCATGCTCTTTTTCACAGATATTCACATTTCCCGGTGCAAACACATGCTTTTCCACAAGAATTTCAAGATCATCCGGATGTTCGATATGAATAGTTCTCCCGTAATACAGATGCTCCGGATGTCCCCCCGGCAGAATGGAAAATGCATATGTTGTATGTGCCGTATCCAGTACGAATGCCTGTCCAATTTTACGAATCATAGCTGTCATCCTTTCTTTTAGCAGTTCTCCTGATTTTTAATTGCTGCATTAATCTCCTGCAGCTTTTTCTCTGTCAAAATATATTTTTTCCGAAATACCAATACCGCGATGAAAAGACCGATCATCGGAATTCCCGCCATCGTCAGCCGCAGTCCCAGCACCGAAGAATCCGCTGCACGCGCAACAACCGCCGCACTTGTATCCTGCTTGAGGTTACAGAGAGACAGACAGATCGCTGCGATCAGCACGGCAACTCCCGAAGCCAGTTTCACAACAAACGTCTGCATGGAAAAAATCACACTTTCATCACGGCGGTGATTTTTCATTTCCCCATAATCTACCGTATTTGCCAGAAATACTGTGGTAAGCACGGTCAGCATGCCAAATGCCGCAAAGATCAAAAATCCCGGCACCACCAGGGCTCCAAGCACAGTATGACCGCCAATCATCAGCACAAGCAGAATCGCATACCCTGCGATTGCCATTCCAAAGCTCAGGTAGAACACACGGATACTGCTCATAAACTTCCGCAGCAGCGGAAACAATACCATCATGGACAAAATCTGTACCGCTCCGCCAAATGTACTGAAAAGTGTATAGCTGTTATACCAGCTCTCCCCACTCACATCATACTTGAAAAAATACAACAGCAGATTGGACGTAATATACAAAGAGCAGTTGATCAGTACAATGGTGATGACAACCGTCATTGCCTGATCGTTGTGAATCAGCGCCGAAAACATCTGCCGTACGGTCGGTGTTTCCATATGAACCGTGGATTTTTCCCGGATCGTCAGACAGGTGATCGTAATAAACAGCACAAACAATACCGCAACAATAAGTGCAAACCAGCGGAAACCCGTGCGCTCATTTCCCTGTCCCAGCATATACACACATTTCATCGTAATAATCGTAACGAGAGCGGAACCGACACCCGAACAGGAACGCGCCATAGTTGTTAAATTTTCGCGCTCTTTTCCGCCTTCTGTAAATGCCGGAATCATCGACCAGAAAGGAATGTCCATCATGGTATAGGTAACTCCCCACACAACATAAGTAATGGCTGCATATGCCACAATCCCACTTCCATTCCATGCCGGCGGTGCGGCAAACATCAGATACAGCACGATCGCATTGCACAGGGTTCCAACCAGAAGCCATGGACGGAATTTTCCCCAGCGTGTTCTGGTTTTTGCAACAATTACTCCCATAATCGGATCGTTAAATGCATCAAACACCCGCGCTGCCATGAGAATAATTCCCATTGCCATCGCACTTACTCCGAGAACATCCTGGTAATAATACAGAATATAGCTCGCCGAAAGCATATATACCATATCTTTTCCGACAGCCCCCAGGCCGAATGCCGTTTTTTCTTTTGCTGATAATTTCATTGTATTTCCCCCTTACTCTTCCCGTGCCACCTGAAAATGTTCACAGATTTTCCCCGTCTGCGCATTTTCAATTGTCAAAATCCCTTCTCCGGCCTGTCCGGTCGTCTTTACATAAGTACCACCCATACCTCCCTGTAAACATATGGTCTTTGGACCGATCAGTTCCAGAACACCTTTCACTTCAAACTGCACCGGTTCATTGAAAAATCCCAGCACATTTCCATTTTCATCCAGTGCCCGGATACGAACCGCCGCCATATCATAGGTTCTGCCTTCGGTCAGGTTATGTGCACTTACCTTCACCTCCAGATGTGCCTGCTGCATCGGCTCTTTGATCACGGTCTTTACCACTTTTCCTTCCCTGACAGCCTCAAACTTATAGACCGTGGAAGTCGTCCCCCAGTCCCCGACATAACGTGTGTAAAGCGCAACCGCATCCTTTGGTTTCATGTGATAGCAGACCATCAGCCGCAATGCCAGAAGGTAGAACTTTGCCGGAAGATTGTTCAGCCCGTAATACGCCGTCATGTTAAGCAGCTGCCCCATCAGTCTGGCCTGTTTCGGTTTCATTGGCTCATTTTCGACAATCGCATTTCCGATAAAGTCATTCACAGGAATCGGTCCATGCGCCAGTGCACGATATGGGGAGTCCTCCCGATGATACTCTTTGATTAATTTAGAGTTTTTGTACATCCGCACGGCATCCGCATTTGTAATCATCCAGTTTCCGCTGCGGTTTCCGCCCGGATGCTCTCCGATATCCATCGAAGAACTCAGTTCTAAAACCGGTGTATCTTCCTGCTGACTGCTATACACCGCCGCCGCAAGTTTCGGGTTGCGGAACATATCCATCACGCCATGGTAACAGATCCGGTCACCACTGCCAAAATCCTTGTGCGTATTATAGTCAAACATACACCAGCCAAAACTTCCTGCAATATCCGGCTCCTGTGCCACCGCATTTAATACATTTGCATGACGGATTGCATGCTCCGTCCGGTGTTCCTCATCGTCAAACGGCTTGGTCGGAAACATATGCCCGTTATACTCACTGATCAGATACGGTTTTTTCATATCTGGTGTAACTTTTCGTTTCGGATTACACCCCGGATGTCTGCCATCGTGAAGAAAATCGTTGTACGTATAAACATCCTCCAGAAGATGGCTTTTCTTTAGCATCCGCACTCCGCCGGTTGCCCGCGTATCGTCCAGTTCATGTGCCACCCGGTTTGTTTCCCTGTAAAAAACATCGTCATCCTGCGACTCATTAATCCGCACACCCCAGAGAATAATGGAAGGATGATTGCGGTACTGCACGATCATTTCCTTTAAATTCTGCACCGCCTGCCGCTTCCATTCTTCATCCCCGATGTGCTGCCACCCCGGAAACTCAGTAAACACAAGCAGACCGATTTCATCACAACGACGGATAAAATCCTGCGACTGCGGATAATGGGAAGTGCGCACAGCATTCACGCCAAGTTCTTTTTTGAGAATATCGGCATCGAAAATCTGCATGGATGCCGGCGCTGCATATCCCACATACGGATAACTCTGATGACGGTTTAACCCACGAAGCCGCAGTTTCTTTCCGTTCAGATAAAAACCATCTTTTCGGAATCCGGCCTCCCGAAACCCTGTGATATCCACACGCGCATCTATCATTTCCCCATTTTTCCACAAACTCGTACGGATTTCATACAAATATGGATTTTCCGGTTCCCACAAACGGATCTCCTGCACCGGAAAAACGGTTTGCACATTTGTCTGTTTTACCGGCTTTTTTCCCAGGGGACTATATGCACCCTCGCCTTTTTTGCGGATTTCCTGCTGCAACGTTATCCCATCCGAAATATTCTGTACCGTAATCTCTGTAGTCACCTGCAGAGGATGTATCTGTGGCTTGATAAATACATCTGCGAGATGTGTCTTATTTCTCACCTGCACATAAACCTCACGATACATCCCGCCAAAAGTCATGTAATCTATGGCATATCCGAACGGCGGAATATTCAAATTTTCCCGGCTGTCGACACGCACCGCAAGTACATTGTCCTCCCCATATTTCAGGTATTTTGCAATTTCCACAAAAAATGCCGTATAACCGCAATGGTGCGCTTTCACTTCTGTCCCATTGACATAAACAACCGCATCATGCGCCACTCCCTCAAAGGTCAGTTCCACACTTTTCCCCTGCCACGCTTCCGGCGCCATAAAATGTCTGCGATATCCACACAGCATCTGATACGCATGCTCATCAAAGTAATGATACGGAAGCTCTTTGCAGGTATGCGGCAGCCGCACATCCTCCATCTCATTTTCCGGATATACTGCCTCTTTCATGGCTTCTTCCCATGTTTCGGCAAATTTCCAGTCATTGTTCCAATACAACCTCTCCATGCTTCTTTATGCTCCCCTTTCGTTTTACCTCTCCGAAGCAATTCCATACATCAGAATCCCGACAACCTCCTGCAATGCCTGCGCATAAGTAATTTCATTCTGCAGCAGGATATCGCGCTGGAAAAACTGCTCTAACGATGCTTCCAGCATCATCTTTAAAATCGGAATCCGGACCGGACGGATCACACCTTCCTGCATGCCCTGTTCCAACAGGGCAATGGTCGTTTCCCAGCCTGTTTCGAGCCGTACTTCCACCTGATGATAAATCTCCGGATATTTTTCTTTTAACTGATATAACTGTCGAAAATCCACATCCTGATAACATTCCGGCATCACACCAAGGATTGTGTGAATCTTTTGCAGGGTGTCCATCTCCGGATTCTCTACGATCTTCTGCTCACTGTCCTTGATCCGGTCAAACAAATAGTCCACCGTTTCCAGAAACAAAGCCTCCTTATCACGAAACACCTGATAAATCGTTTTTTTACTGATCCCTAAAATCTTTGCAATATCATCCATCGTAAATTTCAAACCTTTTTGATTGAATGCCTGCAACGTTCCCTGCATAATGTTCTCTTTCAGTTCTTTATTCATTCTTTTCATCCTTTCTGCCGGAAGGAAACTATTTTCTTCATTTCAGTTTCCATTATAGTAGCATGTTCTCTCTCTTCCTTCAAGAAACTAAATGCCCAAAAATCGTTTCCGATTTTTGGGCACATTTTTTACGTTGCGTTTTATCCCCGCATCAATTCCCTGCGCACCGTTTTTCTCACAAAATAAAAACAGATGACCTGCATCACAATCGTGATGATCCAGGATGCCGGATAAGAAATAAACAGGAAGTACAACGATCTGTGATGTGGGAAAAATCCAAAAATCCAGAGAATTCTCGTTCCGACCGTACCGATCACCGACAGGATCATCGGCACTGCCGAATGTCCCATCCCCCGCAGTGCTCCGGGAAACAAATCCATAATGCCACACAGAAAATACGGCACTGTTGTAATGGCAAGAATCTCCATGCCGCTCTCGATCACATCCTTTTCTCTCGTATATATACTAAGTACCTGCGGTCCGAAAAACCATGCGCCACATCCCAGCAGCAGGGAAACACTGACCGTAAGAATCAGACAGTCGATCAGCACACGATCCATACGTTTATATTTTCCCACACCATAATTCTGACTCGTAAAACTCATACATGCCTGTGTAATGGAATTTACCGACATATACAAAAATCCCAAAATATTATTTGCCGCTGTATACCCCGCCATCGCCGTATCTCCGAAGGAATTCACGGAAGACTGCAGCAGCGCGTTTGAAAAGTTAATAACCGTACTTTGAATCCCGGCAGGAATTCCCACCTGAAAAATCTGCAGCAGATAAACCTTTTTTATTTTCAGCTTCGAAAAGCGCAGCTGATAGCAGCTGTCGGTGCGGTACAGGCATAACAAAACCAGAATGCAGGAGATCATCTGTGCCGTAATCGTCGCAGCAGCTACGCCTGCCACACCCAGATGAAAACCGATCACAAGAATCAGATCCAGCAGTGCATTGGCACATCCGGAAATCACCAGAAACAACAACGGCCGCTTGGTATCTCCCACCGCACGCAGAATCGCTGCCCCATAATTATAGAGCATAAAAAACGGCATCCCCAGAAAATAAATCCGCATGTAAAGGGTTGACTGTGCAATGACATTGTCCGGCGTTCCCATAAGAAGCAGCGCACCTTTTGCACTGATTACCCCGATTCCAGCCATGAGAATTCCGCTGATCAGTGCCAGCAAAATGGCGGTATGTACCGTGTCTGACATTTCTTTTTCCCTGCCGGACGCAAAAAAACGTGCCGCAAGCACGTTAGCCCCCAGCGAAATTCCGATAAACAGATTGGTGAACACGTTGATGAGTGCCGTGGTCGATCCCACTGCCGCCAGTGCCTGTTTTCCCGTAAAATGCCCCACAACAATGATATCAACCGCATTGAACATCAGCTGTAAAATTCCAGACAGCATGAGTGGGAGTGCAAACGAGATCAGTTTATCCATGATCGAACCATTGCACATATCTATTTCATATTTGTTTGTTTTCAAATTTTCTCTACCCCCTTTTCGGTTCTGTTATCCCTCTGAGCCATAAAATACGCCGCTACTGGCGGCGTATTTGTTTGTCCTTATACATTCTCTGATCTGCGATCTCGATCAGTTCCATTATATTTTCATATTTTCCCACGGCATATCCCACGGAGGCAGATACCGGAATCTCACTGTTTTTCTGAATCGGCTTCATCACCTGCCTCCACTTTTCAATGACATCTTCTGCAATCTCCTGTGTCCCATCCGGAATAATCATAAGAAATTCATCCCCACCGTAACGGTAAGCATTGGTTTCCTCACTCGTCACTGCTGCCCGAATGGATCCCGCAATTTTGGCAATCAGCTGGTCTCCGTACAAATGGCCAAACGTATCGTTTACATATTTCAACTGGTTGACATCCCAATAAATAACCGCAACCGGGCGTTCTTTTGGCTCCATATGTTCCACTGTTTCAAGCAGTTTATTTTTGCTGTAAAGTCCCGTCATATCATCCATGGAAGCCGCCTGTACCATACGCATTGCATTTTCCATGGACTTGCGCACAATACTGTTTACACTGTTACTTACATAATAAAATGCAACCGCCATCAGCGATCGCGGCATCACATAATAAAGTGCCAGCGTAACCATAGGATTTTCGTTTACTTTGTTGAGCAAAAACACACCATCCTTCTGCAGATGATCCAGTGATGTCGCCGTCAGCAGTGCCATGTTTGCATCACATACCCCAAAATAATAGCCCACATAAGTACTGATCGTAATCACAACCACTGTAAATATAAAGGCATAAACCGACAGTCTCTTTGAAGTATACATACTTGCAATGATAATCGGGATCATCATAATAATGATCATATGGTAGGTAAGGGATGCACTCGCGACCATGACGATCAGCCCGATGGCCGTAACGCTGAGATACTTGGTAAATGGGTGTTCAAGCCCCATCTTCACAAGCAGCAATCCATAAATCAGTGCCAGCACACATGCCGCCACATAGCCTCTGGTAAAAATCGCCTGATCCACGATAAAAATATGCAGGCAGTTCAGAATCATCACAAACGAATAGAATAAAATGCAGATTCCCACCACACGGAACGAAAAAATATTCTGTGTCACATCCTCCTGCTCGTAAAAAGCATCTTTATTTATAATTTTAGATAACAGTGCCTTGCAGGTGCTCATCCATATATCCTCCAGCTTTGTCTGCCTTTAGTATAACATATTCCTGCATGAGTTTCACTACTTTGATGAACTTATAAATTCATCAGGAAAATTTTCCATAACTTTTTGTCAGTGTTCTGCCATTTTTTCTATCGTGCCATGCATAACGGAATCAGTCCCTGCAAATGAAACTTCGTCTATGATTTTACATACCACATCAATAACCTTTGTAAGACTTACTTCTTCATCACGACGTAATTTTGTCATCGTGTTAGGAGCAATTTCTGCCTTTTTACGCAAATCAGATTTGCTCATTTTTTTATCCACTAATATTTTCCATAATTTGTTATATGACACAGCCATAGTATTTACCTATTCACATAAATCTTTTTCTGCTTCATATCTACCTTTGCAACAGCACCATACTGTAACGCACATCGTGGCATAGCATGTCCGAAATTCACATTATAAACAATCGGAAGTTTCTCATTGTCTATCACTCTAATAAGAATATCTTTATATTCCTGATAATAAGCTTCATCCTGTGGTTTTCCAACTAATACACCATTTACCACGTCAAATACTCCCTTTTCTTTCAGTAATAACACTTCTCTTTCAAACAATTCAGGAGTCGGTTTTTCTTCGCAGGTTTCTATAAATAGAATTTTCTCAATCCACTCTTCCTTATTTGGAAACAGATCATATCTTTCACAAACTTCCTTTTCATCTTCATATCTGCTATTGGTCAATATATCATAAAGGCTTTCCAAACATCCACCTAATAATCCTCCTTGGAAAATTTCACTTCCCTGGAGAAGTTCAAACCCACGTTCTTCCTTATGAGTTTTTCTTTCTGTTCCTATTGCGGCTCTTGAAAAATCTTCTCTTTCTTCATACCAAGTATCACTGGATATAATTTCATCAGATTCATTACCTTCCAAATAACTCTCAAATGCCCTTTTGGTATATGGTAACATTTCATCTGCAATTTCCCCCAAATCACAAATAAAGTTTGGTCCGTAATAAGTAGACAAGCCCAGTTTATAAAACATCAAATGATTGATCGTAGTATCTGAGAATCCTGTAAATAATTTTGGATGCTCCTCTACCGTCTTTATAAACTTTTCATCTTCCATTAGATAAGGCAAAAGTCTGTATGTATCATCACCACCAATTGCACAAATAATCCCTGCAATAGAATTATCCCGAAATGCATCTTTTAGGTCTTTCGCCCTTGCTTGCGGGTGAGTTTGCAAATATTCAATACCCTTCAAAGCATTTGGCATAAATACCGGCTCCAAGCCATATTCTTTTAATCTCTTTACGCCAATCTCAATATTATGACTGCAGAATTCTTCACCAAGCATTCCACTTGACAAGCTTACAATCGCTACTTTGTCGCCTTTTCTCAATTTTCTTGCATATTGCATAACTACATTCCTTCCATAGAGAAAACAATATTACTTTTTATCCGCACGCTACTTACCTTTAAATTCCTTCTCTATATAACAATGTTCCTGTTTGGCAATCAACTTAAAACTGTAAATCGGACATTCAGATTCCATTTCGTTACAGCTGCTTTCAAAGTCCAGTTCGATAATATATGGCATCCAGTCAATAATTCTTAAAAAATCTTCACATCCAAAATTATTGTCATAAAAATTCAATATCGTACTAAGGGCAGTACCATGGGTTCCTATAACAATATCTTTATCCGTATTATCTGATAAAATCTC
>ERZ773235.878-NODE-878-length-35208-cov-6.374591_pt1 | contig 35208 bp, 30 predicted proteins | sample MGYA00580522_ERZ773235 | MGnify/ENA primary metagenome ERZ773235 (study PRJEB29015, sample SAMEA2737797) | human gut metagenome | biome: human gut; feature: human-associated habitat; material: faeces | place: China | collected 2012 ...
GGAAACCTTCGGGCGCAAATACCTAGTTTTATTCTTGAAATATCGGTGTTATTAGTCTGACAGCCCCAGCTTTTTGTCTACAGTCTAAAGAATCCCCGGCGTTTCCGCCGGGGATTCCTTATACCCATTTAGGTTTTTTGATTACTTGGCAAACGCCTGGCCGATGGCCGTGCCGATCGCCTGGCAGTCAACCGTCGCGCCGGAGACGATATCCACGTCAGCGCTCTGGTTGGCGATGATCGCGCCAACGTACTCGGCGAGCTGCTCGTCGGTGATGAGCATGTTCTCACGGCCGCCGGTGATCTCGATGTTCTCGAGCTTGCCGCCCGCAACAGTGATGGAGACCTCGATCTTGTCGTGCAGGCCGTCCACGGTCGCGGTGTACACGCCGTCAGCAGCATCCGCCCAAGCCGGGCCGTTGTTCTCGCCCTTCACGACGGCCTCGAACTCGCTCACAGCGCCGAACGCGGTCTGCGCGGCGGTACGGCCGGAGAGCATCGCCTCGGAGAGGAACACGCCGTTCTGGTAGAGGTTCGCCACATAGCTGCCCAGCTCGCCAGCCTCGTAGAGGCCCGCGATCGGCTCGTCGTTCCAGTTGAGGACGCGGCCGGCCGTGTCGCGCTTCGCGCCGCCGGTGGTGGCAACGAGGGTCGGGGTGATGGAAACAGCGTAGTACGGAGCGGTGTCGATCTTCGCCATCTTCTCCGGATTGCGGCCGAACTCGGCGTCAACGCCCGCGTCGCAGGCGGCGTTCCAAGCGTCGATGGTGGCCTTCAGCTCGGCCGGGTCGCGGTCGATCTTCTCAGCCAGTTCTTCGATGGTGTCAGCCTTGATGATCCAGCCCTTTTCGATCTCGGCCAGGTTGTCGCTGGACCAGGTGTAGCCTTCGGTGGTCGTCGGCCAGCTCAGCCACTGGTTGCCGATGGAACCGGCCTCGCGGGTCTTCTCGTCAAAGATCAGGGAAACCGGCAGCGCACGCTCGTGCGGCAGGTCAACATAGCGGCCATACTCCATGTACTTCATGTGCTGACGATGGTAGCTGCCCGCCTCGTCGTAGAAGCGCTTGCTGTCAGAGTCGATCTCGATCCAGCTGTTGCCAGCCATGGTGAAGTTGCGCATGAAGGTAGCGTCATACTCCGGAACCTTGATGCCCAGCCAGAAGCCGCCGCTCTGGGTCTGGTTCTTCATGTGCCAGATCTGCGCGCCCGCTTCCATCAGCATCTTGATGCCGTCGCCGGTGTTGCCCGGGGTGCCGGCGGTGTAGACGGTCTCCATGCCGTGGAAGTCACGCTGCATGGTCAGGTTGTTCTCGTAGCCGCCGCAAGCGAGCAGAACGCCCTTGGCAGACTTGATGGAGTACTCGGTGCCGTCCGCGCGGCGGGCGATCACGCCGGAAACTTCCTTCGTGAACGGATCCTGCACGAGGGAGACGGCCGGGTTCTCAAAGCGCACGTCGATGCCGCGCTTTTCAACCGCCTTGGAGAAGCAGCGCCACACGCCGCCGTTCTCGAAGGTCGCGCCCTTGGCGCGCAGGTGAGCGGAGCAGCCGTCGAAGGTGGAACCTTCGAAGCTGCTGAACTCGACGACCATGCTGCCCCACTTGAGCTCGCCGCCGCCGACGTAGCCGGCCTCGTAGTCAACGCCGTCCGCGACGTACTCGATCCACGGGAGCTGGGTCGCAAAGCCCTCGCACAGCCAGGTGAGGTACTCATCCGGGATCGGGTTGGGCAGGTTGCAGTTGTAGAGGTAGGTCTTCACGGTCTCAACCGCGCTCTCCGCCGGAACCAGGAACGTCTGGCCGGAGGCGATGGAGTTGCCGCCCGCCAGCGTCACCGGCATCTTTTCGAGCACGACGATCTTGGCGGTCGGGTCGATGTCGTGCGCCTCAACGGCCGCCGCAGCGCCCGCCAGGCCGTAGCCGACGATGAGGAAATCAACCTCTTCGTCCCACTTTTCGATGTTCTGAACCGGCGTTACCCAGTCCTCAGCCGCAAACGCGGTGACGGACATGGCCAGCACGAGCACGAGGCTCAGCAGCAGCGTCAATCCTTTTTTCATTTCGTTTGTCCTTCCCTTCTTACATCTGATGGTGAAGCGAAACACCGGACGGGACGCGCAGCTTCGTCACGGTGTTGCCACAATGACGTCACATTCTCCCGTCTATGGCTTTATTGTACATCCTCAAACGGCTTGAGACGCAAGCATGTTTGCGAAAAAACAAACAAATTCTTTTTCCGGCATTTTTCTGTCCTATATCCGCATTTTTTGTCTTGTAAATCGCATATTCGCCCCTCATCCCGGTCTTTTTGGCGCGTTTTCCGCTTTTTCGCCGTTCTTTTCCCCTTCCCCATATCTAAAGCCGCTTTGGACTTTACCGCGCTTTTCGTCGGCTGTCTTCCGCCTTTTTGCGTTCATTTTGTTGACAGCTCAACAATTTTGTCGTATAATGCCTCCGCCGAACCCATGAAATGTCGATCTTTTATACTAATTCGCAGTTAAAATGCTTAACAGAGCGCATCAGATTTTTTGTTCTGACGAAGCCAAGTGAAGTGAGGCGTACTGGAGGTACGTTGAACGGAACGAGGCAAAGTCAGAGCGAAAAAGATGGTGCGCGGATTAAGCCATTTTAACAAGAATTAGTATTATTCATCAGGAAAGGAGCTGTGCCCTTGGATACCAGTCGATTCGAACAGTTTTCCTCGTTGATGACCGGCGCGGCCAAATCCATCGCCAAACTCAAGGCCGCGCAGATGGAAGCCTTTTCCCTCTCGGGCGCGCACACGAGCTGCCTGTGCCGTTTATATGAAGCGGGCAGCCTGACGCAGGGCGAGCTGACGCGCGCGGTGCAGATGGATCGCAGTCAGGTTTCCCGCGTCCTTCGCGATCTGGCGCAGAAGGGATATGTGTCTGCCGACGCGCAGGCGGGCTACAAGCGCCGCTATGCCCTCACTCCGACGGGGCGGGAAACCGCCGCGCGCGTCGAAGCCATCATTCTGGATATCAACCGCTTTGTCAGCGGTTCCATTTCCGACGCGGATATCGAAATCTTTTACAAAACGCTGACGACCATCACGCGGAATCTGCAATCCGCCGTTGAAACCTACGCCAAAGGAGTTTCCCATGAATAAAGCCTACGCCTTCTTCTGCCGCACCTATCAGACGGTCTTCCGCGCGGCGCTCCCCATCCTGCCCTATCGCGAGCCGGTGCAGCTCGACGGGCTCGCCTCCATCGTTCCGCTGCTGACGGAAAAGGAGATTTCCTCCGTCCTGCTGGTGACGGATGCTTCCGTCCGTGCGCTCGGCCTGACGGGCGGGCTGGAAACCGCGCTGAAAGCGGCCTCCGTCGCCTGCGCCGTCTACGACAAGACCGTGCCGAACCCCACCATCGCGAACATCGAGGAAGGGCGCGCGCTCTACCTTTCCGCGCATGCGCAGGCGATCATCGCGGTCGGCGGCGGCTCGGTGATGGATTGCGCGAAAATCATCGGCGCGCGCATCGCCAAGCCGCGCCAGCCGGTGCAGCGCATGGGCGGCCTGCTGCGCATCCTCAGGCGCACGCCGCTGCTTATCGCCGCGCCGACCACCGCCGGAACGGGCAGCGAGACGACCCTCGCCGCCGTCATCACCGATTCCGCCGCGCATCACAAATACCCGATCAACGATTTCGCGCTCATCCCGGATTACGCTGTGCTCGACCCGGAGCTGACGCGCGGCCTGCCGCCTATGTTGACCGCGACCACGGGTATGGACGCGCTCACCCACGCCATCGAGGCGTATATCGGCCGCTCAACGACCAAGCTGACCCGCGCCATGTCCGAAGAGGCCGCGACGCGCATCGTCCGCAGCCTGTATACCGCCTACGAAAACGGCGGCGACATGCAGGCGCGGGCGGATATGCTCCGCGCCGCATACTGTGCGGGCGTGTCCTTCACCCGCTCCTATGTCGGCTATGTCCACGGCGTGGCCCATTCGCTCGGCGGTCAATACGGCGTGCCGCACGGGCTGGCGAACGCCGTCATCCTCCCCTATTTTCTCGACGCTTACGGCGCGGCCTGCCATCAAAAGCTGGGCAGGCTCGCCCGCATCGCGCACGTCGCCCCGCAAAGCGCCTCCGACCGCGAGGCCGCCGAGGCGTTTATCCGCTGGATTCGCGAGATGAACGCCCGAATGGGGATTCCCGAAAAAATTCCGCAGATTCGCACCGTCGATATTCCCGAAATGGCGCGCCACGCCGCCCGGGAGAGCAACCCGCTCTATCCCGTGCCCGTGCTGATGGATGAACGCCGGCTCGCGCAGATGTATGTTCAACTGATGCCCGTCAAGAAGGAGGAAAACGCATGAACGCCACCCCCATCGAGCAGCTCGTCGCCGCCCAGCGGCAGTTTTTCGCATCCGGCCGGACGCTGGAGCTCGCCTTCCGCAGACAGAGCCTCGTCGCGCTGAAAAAGGCCATTCTGGCGCACGAAGCCGAGATCAACGCCGCACTCATGGCGGATCTGGGCAAGAGTGCGACCGAAACCTACATGTGCGAAACCGGCATGACGCTCTCCGAGCTGAGCTATATGCTTCGCCATCTGGAGCGGTTCGCGAAAAAGCGCCGCGTGCTCACCCCGCTGGCGCAGCTTCCGTCCTCCAGCTTCACCGTCCGCGAGCCTTACGGCGTGGCGCTCATCATGGCGCCGTGGAATTACCCCTTCATGCTGCTGATGGAGCCGCTGATCGGCGCGCTGGCGGCGGGCAACTGCTGCATCCTCAAGCCGTCGGCCTATGCTCCGGCCACGTCGAAGGTCATGGCGCAAATCGTCGCCGCGTGCTTCCCGCCGGAATATGTCGCGCTGGTCGAAGGCGGCCGCGCGGAGAATCAGGCGCTGCTGCATCAGCGGTTTGATTACATCTTCTTCACCGGCGGCGTGACCGTCGGCCGCGAGGTCATGCGCGCCGCCAGCGAAACCCTCACCCCTGTCACGCTGGAATTGGGCGGCAAAAGCCCCTGCATCGTCGATGAAACCGCGAATCTGCGCGTCGCCGCGCGCCGTCTGGCGTTCGGCAAGCTGCTCAACTGCGGCCAAACCTGCGTCGCGCCGGATTATCTGCTCATCAGCCGCAAGGTCAAGGATGCGTTCCTGCCCCTGCTTGAACGCGAGATTCAGCGCATGGTCGGCGAAAACGCGCTCGTCTGCGACAGCTATGTGCACATGGTCAACGAAAAGCACTTCCGGCGCGTCTGCGGGCTGATCGCCCCCGATAAGGTGATCTTCGGCGGGCAGTCGGACGAGCGGACGCTGCGCATCCAGCCGACGATCATGGATCGCGTCACCGCGGACGACGCGGTGATGCAGGAGGAAATCTTCGGCCCTCTCCTGCCCGTCATCGCCTATGATTCCATCGATGAGGCGCTGGCCTTCGTGAATGGCCGCGAGCATCCGCTGGCGCTGTACCTGTTCTCCGAGGATCCGGCGCTGCAAAAGCGCGTGCTCGCCTCCGTGCCCTTCGGCGGCGGCTGCATCAACGATACCATCGTCCATCTGGCCACCAGCCGCATGGGGTTCGGCGGCGTCGGCCACAGCGGCATGGGCAGCTATCACGGGAAAAAGAGCTTCGATACGTTCAGCCACGAAAAGAGCGTGCTAAAAAAATCCACGCGCATCGACATGCCCGTTCGCTACATGCCCTATACGCCGCTCAAGGACAGGCTGCTGCGCGTCTTCCTCCGCTGACTTGCCCATTTCCCGCAAAACTGGTATAATGGAGTCATTCTCGTGAATGTGCGGCGCGCGCCGCGCAGGAAAGGACTCCATGAAACCGATTCAACATGCCGCGTGTCTGTGCGCGCTCTCGGCGCTGCTCGCGCTGTCGCCCGCCGTCGCGCTTTGCGAAAATACCCCCGCCGAAAACCGGCAGGCAGAGGACGACCGGCTTCAAACCGGCAAGCAGGCCAACCTGCGCAAGCTGCCCAACAAAAAGAGCGACAAGCTCGAAACGCTGAAAAAGGGCAGCGTGCTGACCGTCATCTCCGTCAGCGAGATCAACGGCGAAAACTGGGCGTATGTGCGCGTCCAAAGCGGCCGCGAGGGCTATATCCTCTACGAGCTGCTCGAGCCCGTACCCACCCCCACGCCCGAACCGACCGCCACCCCGACCCCCACGCCTTCCCCCGTGCCGACGGCCACGCCCGAACCGGGCAGCGAAACGCCCGCGCCGACCGCGGAGCCGAGCGGCGTGAAGGATGAAATCGCCTATGACGAGCCGCGCCTCGTCCGCACGATCAAGCGTGCCAACCTGCGCAAAAAGCCCGCCGGTTCCCGCCTTGGGGAGATCGCCGCCAACACCGCCCTGACCGTCGTCGGTGAGGTCGAAAAGGACGGCGAGCTGTGGCTGCACGTCGAAAAGGGCAAAGATCACCGCGAGGGCTATATGCTCTCCGAGCTGGTGCGTCAGGTGAAGCCCGTCGAGCTGATCCCGGTCACGGAGGGCGAGGTGCGCGCGCTGTTCCCGGTCATCGGGCGCGACCCCATCGCGGATATCAAAAACGAGATTCCCTTCACCTATACCGAGGAGGAGCTGGCGCAGTATCACACGCTGGACGTCGGCGACCGCAGCGCCGACGTGCTGGCGCTGCGCAAGCGGCTCTACGCGCTGGGCTACTACACCAAGCCGAACGAGAACCCGCTGTATACCGAATCCACCGCCGACGTCATCGAGATGTTCCAGGCCGACTGCGGTTTGGAAGAAACTGGCGTTGCCGATCCGTATACGCAGGCGCTGCTCTTTGACGACCGCATGCTCGCCCGCGAGGGCAGCGCGCAGGAGGTCACCTACCTGTCAAACAAGGCGCAGCCGCTGATGATCCAGCGCGCGGAAATCACGTCCTACAGCTTCTACGGCAGCGTGCAGGTCAGCGTCCGCAACAACACGACCGGCAAGCTGACCGCCTTCGGCCTGAAGATCATCCCGAACACGAGCGACGGCACGCCCGCCGACATGGCCGACACCTTCGCCGAGGAAATCGAAAAGGAATACGCCATCGACGACATCGCCATCGCCAAGGGCAATTCCTATTCCGATTTCGCGACGAACGGCAAAGCGCCGCTCTACAACGATCCCGAGGATTACGAGGAGCCGGAAATCGGCGAGGTCTACGTCTATCCGCATCACTTTCAGGTCAGCTATAAAAACTACTTTTCCGGCGCGCAGGTCGCCGTCTGCTGGTATCGCGCCGCCGGGCGCAACGTCTATGTGGACGACGACCAGATGGTGTTCATCCCCGTCGGCAAGGGCGCGAGCGACGTTTTGATGAATACCCTGCCCATCTCCATTTCGGACAGCGAGACCGAAAACGCCCGCACGTGGGAAATGGGCATCGTCGCGCGCTACGTTCTGCCGATCTATCAGGATTATTACAGCCTGCCGCAGGGCGCGTATCTGCGCAGCGTGGAGGACGGCTCCCCCGCGCAGGACGCGGGTCTGCAGGAGGGCGATATCATCGTCGGCATCGGCGAGCAGACCATTCTGGGCGACAGAACCCTGCGCCTCTCCCGCGCCTCGTTCGCGCCGGGGGACATTCAAACCGTCTATTTCTGGCGCGACGGCCAGTATTACACCACCGAGATGATGCGCCCCGAAACCTGATCGCCGCCGTCCCCTTGCGCCTTTCCCGAAAAAACCGAATCCCAAAATACAAAACCTCCTGCCCCGGCTCAAAGCGAACCGAAGCAGGAGGTTTTCATATGTCCGTTCCATCAGAAGCGGCTCAGCTCTTGCAAAACCGCTTCCTCGGAACGAGGGAAATTACTGGTTGTCGGCCTGAATCGCCTCAGCCGCGGTGCGGCCGGAAACGAAGATTTCGACAATCGCGTTGCCGCCGAGACGGTTGCCGCCGTGGATGCCGCCGGTAACCTCGCCAGCCGCGTACAGACCCGGGATCACGTTGTCCTCAGCATCCAGCGCGTGGCGCTCGGTATCGACCTTGATGCCGCCCATGGTGTGGTGGGTGGACGGCGCCATGAAGCGGACGCGCAGCTCCACGCCGTCGAGCTTGTAGGTCTCGGGCAGGTAGTTGCCGCTCTCGTCCTTCTCGGCGTAGCCGATCAGGGCGTTCGGGTTGGTCTTCTTCACGCCTTCCGGCTGCTCGCCGGCCATGACGGCCTTGTCGTAATTCTCGATGGTCGCGCGCACGGTGTCCGCGTCGGTCTCAAGGCCGAGGGAGGCGAACAGCTCCGCGAGCTGATCGACGGTGCGCACGTACTGACGCCACTCCACATCCTCATTGCCGTAGAGGTACGGGCCCGGAATCTTGGAGGAAGCGTTGGCCAGCTCGATGAACACGCCCTTGGTGCCGTTGTGCTCAATGCCGTTGCGGAACTCCGCCAGAGAGAGCACGTCGCGCTCGGAGGTCTCGTCCACAAAGCGCTTGCCGGTGGTCGGGTTGATGTAGATCGCGTAGTTGCCGCCGCCAAAGGCGAGGTTGCCGTCGTCGATCCAGCTGATCGGCATCATCTGAGTGTAGCCCATGCCGGTCACATCCGCGCCCACAGCCTGCGCCATGGTGATGCCGTCGCCCTTGAGGGAGGAACGGTTGGTGGTCTTGGTGCTGGTGGAGAGATAGTCGCTGGACCAGTAGACATTGGTATCCACAACCATCTGCAGGTTCGCCGCGTAACCGCCGGTCGCGATCACAACGCCCTTGGTCGCGTGCGCGGTCACCGGGGTGCCGTCATACTGGGTGGCCTTCACGCCGGTCACCCTGCCGTCCTCGACGATCAGCTCTTCCGCAGTGGTGCGGAGCATGATCTTGTTGGAGGCGGCGGTCTCGGAGGTCGCCAGCACGGTGTTCATCGGCGCCTTGAAGTAGGTGCCCCAGCGGCCCGGATAATCCACGCCGTCGATGGTCGCGCCGACAAACTCGTTTTCACGATACCAGAGCGCGCCGATCAGCGTCGGCTGGGTATCCTCGACGAAGGTGGAGCCCTGCGCTTCGAGCCACTGCTTGAGCGTCTGGCCGCCCTCGATGAACTGCTTCACGAGGTCGTAATCGCCGTAGATCCAGCTCGTCATGTCCGCGGAGGGACGCAGGCCGCCGTAATAGGTCTGGAAGATGTGCAGGTTGACGGTGGAGAACAGCGTGAGCTGACCCGCGCCCTCGGCAACCTTCGGCTCCGCCCAATCGAGGTACGCCTGAATTTCCGCCTTCAGATCCTTGAGGGTCTGGAGATACTCGGCGTGCACGCCATGCTTGGACAGCTCGGCGATGTCGCCCGCCACGAACTCGTGATCCTTGTAGTAGGCCTCGTCAAACGGCTCTTCGGACCAGCCGAGGATCGTCTTCAGTTCGTCCAGAGTCGCGACGCTCTCGACGACCTTGTTGTAGGTGTTGCCGTCATAGCCCACGCCGGTGGTCGCGTCCGGATCGGCCGGGTCCCACACGAGGTAAGGCATGACGCTCTGATACTGACCGCCGGAGACCAGCGTGTTGCCGCCGACTTCCGCGTTCTTTTCGATCACCAGAACGGTGTTGCCGTCCTGCGCGGCCTGAGCCGCCGCCGCGATGCCCGCGCCGCCCGCGCCGATGACGACCACATCATAGGTCTCCTCGATCGCGGCCTGCGGCTCGTGCGCCGCGCCCGCCGTCTTAAAGGCGTCCATGTTGGTGCAGCCCGCCTGCTCCGCCGCGTCGTTCACCGCGTTGCGGATCGCGTTGCTGGAGAAGGTCGCGCCGGAAACGCCGTCCACACCCGTGCCGTTCGCCGCGAGGATATCCGCGATGACCGGCTCGAAGGCCACGTTGCCGACATGGTCGGTTTCCTTGTTCGCGCCGACCTCGATGGCGGTCACGGCGCTGTCGGAGAAGGTCACGGCCACTTCGACCGGGCCGTTGTAGCCCTTCGCGGTGCCGGTGTACGTGCCGGCGGTGAAGGCCACGGCCGCGTCGTTTACAACCGCCTCGCCCTTCGCCTCGGCCAGCGCCTTGGCCAGCGCTTCCTTCACGGCGTTGCTGGTCACGGTCGCGCCCGCGGTCGCGTCAACGGTGTCCGCGTCGGCCACGCCGATCAGAGAGGCGTTATAGCCCTCGATCGCAGCGCCGCCCAGCGCCGGGGTCTCGTTTTCGCCGGTCACGGTCACAGCCGTCACCTTTTCTTCGTCCACGGTCACCTTCACGGTCACCGCACCGGCGAAGCCCTGCGCCGTCGCCTCGTACTCGCCCGGCGTGAACGTCGCGGCCAGACCGGCGGCAAACGGCACGACGGCCATCGCGGACGCGAGAACCAGAGATGCAAGTTTCTTCATCTTGACAAAACCTCCTCTTGAATTGACAATCAAGCCCGAATACGCCGCCCGTTTTTTCGCGCAAAACGAGCTTTTCAGGCATTCCTCACGCTTATTATGTTATCACGCATCGAGAAGTTCGTCAATTTATTTACAAGCAAATCCACCCATTATTTTCTAAAGCTGCTTTAGATTTTACTCCCTCCGTCACGACTTCGTCGTGCCACCTCCCTCAAGGAGGGAGGTCTTTTATCAGGTTATTTTCCGTCTAGGCAATAAGTTGCGCCGTACCCGTAGGGACGCGCATTGCGCGTCCGCGTTTTGTGCAGAATTTGCCTTTTGCTCAATGGTTACTCCGTTTTTTTCAAAGAAAAGCCCCGCCCTCCCCATCGGAGAGCGGAGCTCTGTGTATGCGATTATCCCAGATACGCCTTGCGCACCGCGTCGTCGTGCATGAGCGCGTCGGCGCTGCCTTCCTTGACGACATGGCCGGTTTCCAGCACATAGGCACGGTTGGCGATGGAAAGCGCCATCTGCGCGTTCTGCTCGACCAGCAGGATCGTCGTGCCCGCCTGATTGAGCTTCAAGACGATCTCGAAAATCTGCTCGACCAGCAGCGGCGCCAGGCCCATGGAGGGTTCGTCGAGCATCAGCAGCTTCGGCTTGCTCATCAGCGCGCGCCCCATCGCCAGCATCTGCTGCTCGCCGCCGGAGAGCGTTCCGGCGATCTGCCGCTGGCGCTCCTTCAGGCGCGGAAACTGCTCGAAAACCTGATCCAGCGACGCGGCCAGCTCGCCCGCAGGGCGCGTGTAGCCGCCCATTTCGAGGTTCTCGCGCACGCTCATCTGCTGGAAGACGCGCCGCCCCTCCGGGCAGAGCGCCAGCCCGAGCGACACGACCTTGCTCGCCGGGGTGGACGTGATGTCGTGCCCCTCAAACGTGATGCTGCCGCTCTTGGGCTTGAGCAGACCCGCGACCGTGTTCATCGTGGTGGATTTGCCCGCGCCGTTCGCGCCGATCATCGTCACGATTTCGCCCTGATTCACCTCGAAGGAGACGCCCTTGATGGCATGAATGCTGCCGTAATAGACGTTAAGCCCCTCAACCTTCAGCATGCTCATGGCTCATTGCTCCTTCCGTTTGCCCAGATAGGCCTCGATGACCACCGGGTTATTCTGAATTTCCTCCGCCGTGCCCTTCGCGATGATCTTGCCGTAGTTGAGCACGCAGATGCCCTCGCAGATGCCCATGACCAAGCTCATGTCGTGCTCGATGAGCAGGATGGCGATGTGGAACTGATCGCGGATCTTTGTGATGTTCTCCATCAGCTCCTCCGTCTCGTGCGGGTTCATGCCCGCCGCCGGTTCATCCAGCAGCAGCAGCGACGGATTGGTGGCCAGCGCGCGGACGATTTCCAGGCGGCGCTGCGCGCCGTAGGGCAGGCTGCCCGCCTGATGATTGGCCAGATCCTGCATATCGAAAATGCTCAGCAGGTCGAGCGCGCGCTCGTGCATTTCGCGCTCGCCGCGCCAATACCCCGGCATGCGGAAAATGCCGGAAAGCATGCCGTAGCGCACCTGATTGTGCAGGCCGATGCGCACGTTGTCCTCCACGGACATGTTGTCAAACAGCCGGATGTTCTGGAATGTGCGGGCAATGCCCAGCTTGTTGGCCTGCGCCGTGTTCATGCCCGCCGTGTCGCGGCCGTTGAGCATGATCGTGCCCATCGTCGGCTGATACACCTTGGTCAGCAGGTTGAACACGGTGGTCTTGCCCGCGCCGTTCGGGCCGATCAGACCGGCGATTTCCGTCTTGCCGATAATCAGGTTGAAATCCTCGACGGCATGCAGGCCGCCGAAGTCAATCCCCAGATTCCGCGCCTCCAGCACGGGGCGCTCATTGAGATCGCGCTCGGGGATGATGCCGTGGCTCGGCGCCGGAACCATTCGGGTCGCGGCGCGCTTTTTGTTTTCCGTCATGCCTCGTCAGCCTCCTTCTTCCGCCCTTTTCCGCGCGGGATGATCCGCTCCACCATGCCGCGCAGCGTCGGGTTGTTCGTGGCCAGCATGACCAGAATCAGCACGATGGCATAGATGAGCATGCGGTAATTCGCGAACGCGCGCAGCAGCTCGGGCAGGATGGTCAGCAGCGTCGCGGAGATGATCGAGCCGCGGATGTTGCCGATGCCGCCGAGCACGACGAACACCAGCACGAGGATCGACGTATCAAACTTGAACTTCGACGCGGCGACGGTGGAGAAATTCAGGCCGTAAAGCGCGCCTGCCATGCCCGCCAGTACGGCGGAGGTGACAAACGCCATCATCTTGTATTTGGTCACGTTCAGCCCCATCGCCTCCGCCGCGATGCGGTTGTCGCGGATGGCCATGATTGCCCGGCCGGATCGGCTGTCGATCAGGTTGAGCACCACGAACAGGGTGAAGAGCGTGAGCGCAAAGCCCATGCCGAACGTCGCCATCTTGTTCACGCCGGTGGCGCCCGCCGGGCCGTTCACCAGCAGCTTGCCCGCCACGTTCGGGTTGTTGAAGGCGATATGCAGGCGCTGGCCGTCCAGCGAAATATACAGGCAGTTGATGACGTTGCGGATGATTTCACCGAACGCCAGCGTGACGATCGCCAGATAGTCGCCGCGCAGGCGCAGCACCGGAATACCGATGACCACGCCCGCGATACCGGCCGCCGCGCCGCCGGTCAGAATCGCCAGCAGCAGGCAGAGCGTTTCGTTCGCCACGCCCATGCCCTTGCTCAGCCACATGGCCATCACAATGCCGGAAAATGCGCCGACGCTCATAAAGCCCGCGTGGCCGAGGCTCAGCTCGCCGGAAATGCCGACCGTCAGGTTGAGGGAGACGGCCATGACGACATACGCGCAGATCGGCACGAGCTGACCCTTGAGCGAACGGGTCATCGCGCCGGTGGAGATCATCACCTGACAGGCGATGAACGCCGCGATCACAATGCCGAATGTCACCAGGGTGCTGCGGAATTTTTTGCTTCTCATGGTTTTCACCTCACACTTTCTCGCGCACGGGCTTGCCCAGCAGGCCGGTCGGCTTGACCAGCAGCACGAGGATCAGCACGGCGAACACCAGCGCGTCGCCCAGCTCGGTGGAGACATACGCCTTGCCGAGAATCTCGATCACGCCCAGCAGCACGCCGCCGATCATCGCGCCCGGAATGGAGCCGATTCCGCCGAAGACGGCGGCGGTGAACGCCTTGATGCCCGGCATGGAGCCGGTGGTCGGCTGGAGCGTGGGGTAGGCGGAGCAGAGCAGCACGCCCGCAATCGCCGCCAGCGCGGAACCGATGGCGAACGTCATGGAGATGGTCATGTTGACGTTAATGCCCATCAGCTCCGCCGCGCCCTTGTCTTCGGACACGGCGCGCATCGCCTTGCCGAACTTGGTGCGCCCGGTGAACGCCGTCAGCGCGACCATGATGACGATATTGGCCAGCACCGTGACAATCGTGCCGCCGGAGATGACGAGCTGGCCGTCCATCAGCGTGAGCGAGCCGAGGGAAATGACGGAGGGATAGCTCTTCGGTGCGGAGCCCCAGATCAGCAGCGCGCTGTTTTGGAGGAAGTAGCTCACGCCGATGGCCGTAATCAGCACGGCGAGCGACGGCGCTTTCCGCAGCGGCTTATAGGCCAGCCCCTCGATGACAATGCCCAGCGCGGTGCACACCACCATCGCCAGCACAACGGAAACCAGCTTCGGCAGACCGAGATACTGCATGGCGCAGAAGGAGACATACGCGCCGACCATGATGACGTCGCCGTGGGCGAAGTTCAGCATTTTGGCAATGCCGTAAACCATCGTATAGCCGAGCGCGATGATGGCGTAGACGCTTCCCAGACTGATTCCGTTAATCAGGTAGGAAAGAAACAATGTCATTTCATTCACCTCATTTGCGTAAGTGCGTCAGAAAAGGGGGGATAGACGAACGCGGCAGATACAACAAAAGTACATGGCTCCGGCTGACCGAAGCCATGTACGCTGAGATTGCTGTTTACTCCGCGCTGACGTAAGCGCCATCCTTGATGACAACGGCAGTCGGGGTCTTGGTGACGGTGCCGGCGGCATCCCACGTCATGGTGCCGGTCAGACCTTCCACCTGAATCTCCTGCATGGCGGCGATAATCATGTCGCAGGCGTCCTCCACGGAGGTATCGGCGGTCACGCCCGCCTTCTCGCAGGCGGTGGCCAGCGCGTAAATGCCGTCATAAGCATCCGCAGCGAACTGGTTCGGCACGCCGCCGAACTTCTCCTGATACTTGGTGACGAAGGAGACCGTCTTCTCGTCCTTCGCGTCCGCGGCGAACGGGGTCAGCATCATCAGACCCTCGGCCAGGCTGGTGTCAAAGCCCTCGATGGCGAGGATGCCGTCCATGCCGTCGCAGCCGAAGAAGGTCGGCGCGTAGCCCATGGCGTTGGCCTGCATGAGGATCATGGAAGCCGGGGTATAATAGATCGGCAGGAACACGAGGTCAGCGCCCGCTTCCTTCGCCGCGGTCACCTGCACGGAGAAATCGGTGGTGTCGTCGGTGAAGGTGGAAACGGCGACAATCTCCAGACCCAGCTTCTTGGCCTCCGCGTCGAAGGTCTGGTAGATGCCGGTGGAATATGCGTCGGCGTTGTTGTAGATCACGGCAACCTTCTCAGCCAGCTTGTGCTCGGCGATGTACTGCGCGGAAGCAGTGCCCTGCGCCGGGTCGGTGAAGCAGACCTGATACACATTGTCCTTATCGGCGGTAACGTCCGAAGAAGAGGCGGACGGCGTGAGCATGAAGACGCGATCCTCATACGCCTGCGCGCCGACGGCGATGCAGGGGTTGGTGGTGACGGTCGCGAGCATCATCTGCGCGCCCCAGTCGAGCAGGTTGTTGTAGGCGTTGACGGATTTCTCCGCGTCCGCCTCGTCGTCCTGCGCGTTCAGCTCATACTGCTGGCCGCCCAGCGCGTTCAGCTCGTCGATGGCGATCTGCGCGCCGTTGGCGACAGCCGTGCCATAAATCGCGGCCGCGCCGGTCAGCGGGCCGATTTCGCCAATCTTGATCGCGCCATCCGCCATCGCGAAGGTCGCGGTCATCGTCATCGCGGCGGCAACGGCCGCAGCAAGCAACTTCTTCATGTCAATTCCCCCTATACAGGATTCATGAAATTCGCCGGGGGCTTTTTTGTCCCCGCCGTTGATAGGTGGTATTATACCGCAATCATTCCGTCAAAACAAGCGAATTCTTTCAGTTTTCTTCACTTTTGCGATGAATGTTTTTCACTTTACGACTTCTATTTTGCAGTCAGTTGCAATTCATTGCCCAATTTCACCAAAAAACCGTTCTTTTTGATGGCGCTTGCAAATTTCGATCTTTCCGTCCTCCTTCGCGCATTTTGAACTATACAACGCCGCACGCTTCAATTATAATAGGAAGAAAGACGCGGATTCCGAAAAGGCGCGCGCTCAGCGCCGCGCGGCGGAATTCGCTTATCAAAAAGTGAGGCTTTCATATGAACAAGCGCCGCCTGATTCCCCTGTTCACCGCTTTTATCCTCTGGGGCAGCCAATACGTCGTCTCCAAGGTCGCGCTGCGCACCATTCCCCCGGTGACGCTGCTCGCGCTGCGCTATCTGGTTTCGATCCCGGCGCTCCTGCTCGTTTTGCGCCTGCGCAGGGCGCTGAAGCCCGTGGACAGGCGCGACTGGCCGATTCTCTTTGCCATCGGCTTCACCGGGTATTTCGCCAGCTTCTGCCTGCAAATGCTGGGGATTGACCGGCTGACCGGCTCGCTCTCCTCGCTGTTGGGCGCGATGAACCCCATCTTCATCCCGATTCTCGCCGCGCTCTTTCTGCACGAGCGCATCACCCTGTCCAAAATCGCCTGCGTCGCGCTCTCCATGCTCGGCGTGGTGGTCATCGTCGGCGTGGGCGGCACGGCGGACGCCGCCGGCGTGCTGATGATGCTGGTCAGCGTCTTCCTCTGGTCCACCGCCTCGATCATCATCCGCCGCATCAGCGGCCGCTACGACCCGATGCAGATCGCGCTGATTGCGATTTGCTGTGCCCTGCCCCTGACCGGCGCATGGTCTTTGATCGAGCTGCAAAGCGCCGCCTGCTCCTTCTCGGCGCAAAGCGTCCTCGCCGTGCTGTATATGGGCATTTTCGGCACCGCCGTGACCCATTCGCTCTGGAATTACAGCCTGCGGGTGATGGACGCGAGCTTTTGCTCCATGTTTTACCCGATGCAGCCGCTCGTCTCCGCGATTCTGGGCGTGCTGTTTCTGCATGAAACCGTCACCCCCAGCTTTATTCTCGGCGCGCTGATGATCTGCGGAGGCATTGTCGCGGCGGTAAAGTCCGCCCCCAAATAATACTTTGCAAATAAAACAAGGCTGTCATACTTAAACCAAGCATTTCAAAAAGTTAATCTCTAAGCGTTGTTTGAATATGGGGCTTTGCCCCATCGCCCCACCAAAGGGCTTTCCGATCGCCCTTTGGAAACCTTCGGGCAAAAACACTTAGTTTTTTGAAATATCAGATTTATTTGCTTGACAGCCTTGCTTTATTGATTCGGTTTTTCCCTTACGGAAGCACGATCTTCGGGTCTTTTTCCCGCGCGCGGTAGATCACGAAGCGGCTGCCGATGCACTGCACCGGCTCGGCGTTCGTGCCCTCGCAGAGGGCGGCAATCGCGTCGCGGGCGCTCATCGGGCTGTTCTGCAAAACCGTGCCCTTAATCAGCTCCCGCGCTTCGAGCGCGTCGGAAGCCTGCTTGATCATGTTTTCGTTCACGCCATCCTTGCCGACATGGATGATCGGCTCCATGGTGTTGGCCAAACTGCGCAGATATGCGCGCTGTTTACTCGTCATAAGCTATCCTTTCTTTTCTCCTTCAGCCCGCTTTCTCTTAAGAAAGCATCCTTTCATGCTTTATCGTGCCTCCCTCTTCGAGGGAGGCACGATAAAGCCGTGACGGAAGGCGTTTATTCCACAAAGTCGAATTCCATATCGCCGATGACGACGCTGTCGCCTTCCTTCGCGCCCGCCGCGCGCAGCGCGTCGATCACGCCGCGGCTGCGCAGGGTGCGATGGAAATAGTTGAGCGATTCCTGATCGGTGAAGTTGACCGAGTCGATGAGCTGCTCCATCGCCGGGCCGGAAACGACGTAATAGCCGCCGTCCTTTTCGATGGTGAACGGCGCCTGCTCGGCGGTCTCCACCGGCAGCTCTTCCTCAAAGACGCGGCGCTCCGGCAGGGTCGGCAGGATGCGCACAATCGCGCCCATCAGCGCGTCAAAGCCCTGCTGCGTCGCGGCGGAAACCGGATAAACCTCGATGTCCGTGCCCTTGAGGTGCTTTTTGAGGCGTTCGAGGTTCTCCTCCGCGCCCGGCAGATCCATCTTGTTGGCGGCGACGATCTGCGGCCGCTCGGCCAAATCGCCGTAGGCCACCAGCTCGTCGCAGATGTGCTCGAAATCCTCGACCGGGTCGCGCCCCTCGCTGCCCGCGATATCCACCACATGCACCAGCAGGCGCGTGCGCTCCACATGGCGCAGGAAGCGGATGCCCAGCCCCACGCCGTCGCTCGCGCCCTCCACCAGACCGGGGATATCCGCCATGACGAAATCCGTGCCGTACTGGCGGCAGATGCCCAGATTCGGGGCCAGCGTGGTGAAATGGTAATTCGCAATCTTCGGGCGCGCCGCCGTCACGACGGAGAGAATCGTGCTCTTGCCGACGTTCGGGTAGCCGACAAGGCCGACGTCCGCGATGCTCTTGAGCTCCAGCTCAAACTCGGTGATCTCGCATTTCTGCCCCGGCTTGGCGAAGTTCGGCGCCTGACGGGTCGGCGTGGCGAAATGCGCGTTGCCCCAGCCGCCGCGGCCGCCTTTGAGCAGGATGTGCTCCTGCCCCGCCTCGTGCATATCGGCCACCAGACGGCCGTCGGAAACCAGGCGCACCGTCGTGCCCACCGGCACTTTGATGATGAGATCCTTGGCGCTCTTGCCGCGGCAGAGCGCCGCCGCGCCGTTTTCGCCGTTGTCGGCGGTGTATTTGCGCTTATAGCGGAAATCCATCAGCGTGTGCATGTTCGGGTCGGCGAGCAGCACAATGTCGCCGCCGTTGCCGCCGTCGCCGCCGTCCGGGCCGCCGTTCTGCACAAATTTTTCGCGATGGAAGGAGACCGCGCCGTTGCCGCCGTTGCCGGCCTTCGCGGTGATTTTAACCTGATCGACAAACATAACTTCTTTTACTTTCCTCTACTTAAAACCCACGGGGATCAGTTGAAACAGACTATCCGAGCAATTATACCCTTAATCGCTTGGTTCGTCAAGGGTTTTGGCCGCTTTCTTCGCCCCGCCCAAAGGATTCCCCGATTTCGGCCGGTTGGGCGCGTTTTGCGCAAATTTCCGCATTTTCGGAAAAAATCCGCGGAAACCGCTTGCTTTTTCGCGATTCCTGTGCTATCATACATAACTGGCACATCCTTGTTCTGCATGCAAAATTGCAGAGCCAGAGTCCAAAAGGAGGTGAAAGGATCATGAATAAGTACGAACTGATCTACATCATTGATACCAACGTCGAGGAGGCTGCCCGCAAGGAGCTGATCGAGAAGTTCAACGGTATCATCGCTGCCAACGGCGGCGAGGTTGTCAAGGTTGAGGAGTGGGGCAAGCGCCGCCTGGCCTACGCCATCGACTACAAGACCGAAGGTTATTACGTGTATGTCGCTTTCAACGGCGCTTCCGAGCTGCCCAAGGAGCTCTCCCGTAATCTCGGCATCAACGAGAACGTCATCCGTTCTCAGATCGTCAAGCTGCTTGAGAAGAAGAGCAGCGTGAAGCCGCGCCCGGTTCGCGTCGCTCCCGTGAGCGAGGAGACCCAGGCTGAGGCCGCTCCCGCCGAGCAGGCGTAAGCGAAACATCGCCAACTGAACGAAGGCAACTTCGTGAAGCAGTAGAGGAAACAGAGTCATATGAATAAGGTTTTTCTGATCGGCAATCTGACCCGCGACCCTGAAATGAGATCTACCCAGTCCGGCGTTCCGGTTTGCAACTTCAGCATCGCGGTCAATCGCCGCTTTCGCAACGCGCAGACCGGCCAGCAGGAAACGGATTTTCTCAACATCGTCGCCTGGCGCCAGCTTGCCGAGCTCTGCGGCCGCTATCTGACCAAGGGAAGGAAGGTGGCCGTGACCGGTTCCATCCAGACCCGCACCTACGAGGCGCAGGACGGCAGCAAGCGCAGCGCGTTTGATATCGTCGCCGACGAGGTCGAGTTCCTTTCCGCCAACCAGAGCAGCGGCGCCCCTTCCGGCGATTATCACCAAGCCCCTGCCGCTCCCGCCGCGCCGCGCGCGCAGGCTCCGGCCTACGCCCCCGCAGACGCCGGGTTCACGCAGGTGGATGACGATGAACTGCCCTTTTAAGTCCGAGATCAATTTGCAAAGCCAGCCCTGCTGGTGAAGAAAGGAGAACTTCCATGTCTGAAGATCGTGGAGCACGCCGTCCGCGCGGCCGTAAGCCGCGCCGCAAGGTTTGTGCGTTCTGTGTCGATAAGATCGAATACATCGACTACAAGGAGTTCCGTGATGTGAACTCCCGTATGCGCCGCAACATCAACGAGCGCGGCAAGATCATGCCCCGCCGTATGAGCGGCAACTGCGCCAAGCATCAGCGTCAGCTTTCCGAGGCCATCAAGCGCGCCCGTGCCATCGCGCTGCTGCCCTACACTGCTGAGTAAGAAGCAAAGCGAAATCAAGCGTTCCTCGCAAGAGGGGCGCTTTTTTGTTGCTTTACTTTCTTTTCATTTTCATGTAAAATAAAAAGGCCGACGTTTTCGTCGGCGGCACGACGGCAAGGGTTTACCTCGGATCAATCCGTTTGACCACGGAGAAGAAAGGAGGGAAAGCCCATGCCAAAGCTAAAAGTGATTTTCACTCAAGAAACGATTATTTCCCGAAAAGAAATCATCCAGATTGAGTACTCGCCTGAAAGCCGGATCACTTCTTCTCGTCCATCCAAAAAGGCCGACGAGAAAGAAAAAAGCGGGACAATGATTGCCGTCATCGTCTCGCAGGTCCGCAAGGGCTAACCAATACAAAAACCCTTCCGTCGTGCCTTTATCTTAGCATGTTTAATCGGAAAAGTCAATGTTTCCGCCAATAAAAACAGCCATGCGGGGTTCATTTGAACTGTCCGCATGGCTGTTTTTATGCGCTTATACTAATTCGCAGTTAAAATGCTTAACAGAGCGCATCAGATTTTTTGTTCTGACGAAGCCAAGTGAAGTGAGGCGTACTGGAGGTACGTTGAACGGAACGAGGCAAAGTCAGAGCGAAAAAGATGGTGCGCGGATTAAGCCATTTTAACAAGAATTAGTATTAAATCAATCCCTGCACAATAATCAGCACGATCAGAATCGGCAGGACGATTTGCAGCAGCGGCTTGAGCGCGCGCGGCAGGCGAATCCCCTCGCCCGCGTTGGCTTCCTCCAGATAGCGATCAAAGCCCCAGCCCCATTTCGTCACGCAGAAGAGCAGATACACCAGACTGCCGAACGGGAGCAGCAGGTTGGAGACGATGAAATCCTCGCCGTCGAGCACGGTGCTGCCCGCGCCCAGCGGCTGGAAGCCGCTCCACAGGTTGAAGCCCAGCACGCACGGCACACTCGCCAGCAGGATGAACGCCGCGCCGAGCACACACGCGCGGCGGCGCTCGATGTGAAACAGCTCCATGGCGCTGGCAATAATGTTTTCAAACACCGCGACGACCGTCGTGAAGCTGGCGAACGTCATAAACAGGAAGAACAGCGTGCCCCACACGCGGCCGCCCGCCATGCCGGTGAAGACGTTCGGCAGGGTGATGAAGATGAGGCTCGGCCCCGCATCCGGCGAAACGCCGTAGGAGAAGCAGGCCGGGAAGATAATCAGACCCGCGCTGACCGCCACGAACGTATCCAGCGCGCAGATGCGCACGGCCTCGCCGGTCAGCGTATGGTCGCGGTTCATGTAGCTGCCGAAGATTTCCATCGCGCCGATGCCTAGGCTGAGCGTGAAGAACGCCTGATTCATCGCCGAAACGAGAACGCTGCCGATTCCCTGCTCCGCGGCGCGCCCCCAATCGGGCAGAAGGAAGAACGCAAGCCCGTCCTTCGCGCCGGAGAGGGTGAAGCTGTGCACGGCCAGCACGGCAATCAGCACGATCAGCGCGCACATCATCCCCTTGGTGATGCGCTCCACGCCGTTTTGCAGGCCGAAGCTGCAAATCGCAAAGCCGAGCACGACGGTCAGCGCCATGTAGCCGCCCATCTCGCCGGGGCTTTCCAGCATCCGCCCAAAAACGCCGGAAACCGCGTCGCCGCTCAGGCCGCTGAACGCGCCGGTCAGGAATTTGAAGAAATAGCTGAGCATCCAGCCGCTGACCGTGGTGTAATACATCATCAGCATGCAGCAGCCGAACAGGCAGAGATAGCCGTGCAGATGCCACTTCGCGCCCTGCTTTTCCAGCGCGCGATACGCCTGCGTCGCCGTTCCGTGACCCGCGCGGCCGACAGCCAGCTCCATGGTCAGCACGGGAACGCCCATCGCCAGCAGGAAGATCAGGTAAAACAGCACGAATACGCCGCCGCCGTTCTGCCCCGCGACCGTCGGGAAACGCCAGACGTTGCCGATGCCGATCGCGCAGCCCGCGCTGACGAGCAGAAAGCCCAATCGAGAAGCGAAGTTCTCGCGCTTGGGCGACGAATTTTCATTTTGATTCATGGCCATCCCTCTTTTGCTTTTTAAGGGAGAACGTTGGGGCTTCGCCCCAAACCCCGGCAGGGAAATGATTTCCCTGCACCCTCTCTTCATGGATTGCAAAGCAATCCGCGAAGGCGGGAGATGCAAGAACCTCAGGTTCTTGCCGGAGTTTAAGGCAGAGCCTCAACGTTCCCTCCGTAACTTCAGAGTATTGCACGGCATCTTCCGGTTGTCAAGCCCCAGTCAGCATAAAATGGTCGCGAATCCGAATCAGCGCGTCCACCATGCCGGGAAGCTGCACATCTTCTCCGGCAACGGCGGGCACCACCGCCACTACCTCGCCGTCCCGCCTGACGCGGATTTCCCCCAGCACGTCGCCCGCGTAAACCGGCGCGTTCACCCGCTCGACGAGCGCCGCCTCCAGCGAAAGCGCGTTTTTCTCGCCCCGCCTTTCGAGCAGGCTGCACGTGCCGCCGCTGACCACCGAAACCCGATCCCGCCCGCCGAGGCGGACGGGCACCGTCATATCCAGCGGCTGTCCCTGCGCGATGGGCGTCGTCAGCTTCACGTTTGCAAAGCCGTATTCCAGCATGGCGCGCGCCTCGTCAAAGCGCGTCTGCCCGGCGGGTGTGCCGAGCACGACGGCGATCAGCCGCATGCCGTCCTTTTTGGCCGTCGCGCTGATGCAGTAGCGCGCCTCGTTGGTCGAGCCGGTCTTATAGCCGTCGCAGCCGGGGTAGAATCGAACCAACCGGTTCGTGTTCGTCAGCGCGGTCACGCGCCCGCCGCGGTGCCGAATCTCATCCATCCAGATCGTCGAGTAGCGGTAATACAGCGGATGCAGATCGAGCTGCGCGCTCAGCTTCGCCACGTCCCGCGCGGTGGTGTAGTGATCGGGCGCGGGCAGGCCGGTGCAGTTGACGTAATGCGTGTTTTGGAGCCCCAGTTCATCGGCGCGCGCGTTCATCCGCTTCACAAACGCTTCCTCCGCCCCGGCGAGGTGCTCCGCGATGGCGACGGCCGAATCGTTGGCGCTGGCGACGATCACGGTCTTGAGCAGCTCGCCGAGCGGATAGCGCTCGCCCGCGTCGAGAAACGCCTGACTGCCGCCCATGCTCGCCGCGCGCGGGGAGACGGTCACCTGATCCTGTGCGGACACGCGCCCCTCGTCCAGCGCCTCCAGCGTCAGCAGAATCGTCATCACCTTGTTGACGCTGGCGACCGGTCGGCGCTCGTCCGCGTTCTTTTCAAAGACGACCCGCCCGGTCGAGGCCTCGCAGAGAATCGCGCTCGGGCTGGTCAGCGCAATCGGCGCTTCCGCCTCCATCGGCGTGTCGTCGGCCTTTGCCAGCCCCGGCAGCAAAGACAAGATCATCAGCGCCGCCCATCCCATTTTCCTTTTCATGGCTCTCCTCCCTTACTGCGCCATCATCTGCGCGATTTCATCCCGGCTCAGCCGCGGATGCAGCGCCTGATTGATTCCGTCGGCCAGCACGCCGGCCATGCGCTCCACCAGCGCGTCCACCTCGCGCGGGGTGACGATCATCTCCCCAAGCTTTTCGGAAACCACGCGCTCCACGCAGGCCGCGATGCGTTCCTCCTCCACCTCGCCTTCGCCCAGCGCGCAGAGCGCGTCGGCGGCGATGGTCGAGGCATACACCACCAGCGGCACGCCCACCGCGACGACGGGCACGCCGAGCGTCTCCCGGTCGAGCGCCTTTCGGTGGTTGCCCACGCCCGAGCCCGGCGTGATGCCCGTATCCGCAATCTGGATCGTTGAGGCGATGCGCTTGGAGCTGCGCGCGGCCAGCGCGTCCACGGCGATCACCGCGTCCGGCCTGACATGGGCGACCATGCCGCGCAGAATCTCCGCCGTCTCCATGCCCGTCACGCCGAGCACCCCCGGCGCGGCGGCGCAGACGCTGTTCATCTCCGCGCCCCACGGCAGGCTGTCGCCGATGTGCCGCGTCACCAGCACGCGCTCCGCCGTGCGCGGGCCGAGGGAATCCGGCGTGACGCTGCGGTTGCCCAGCCCGACGACCAGCGCCGTTTTCATGCCCTCGGGCAGCATGCCGCGAAGGGTCTTCGCCAGCTCCGCCGCCAGCGCGCGCCGCGTTTCCAGCGAAACCGTCAGCGCCTGCTCGCAGGCCAGCGTGACATAGGTGCCCATCGGCCTGCCCAGCCTCCGCGCGCTCGCCTCGTCCTCCACCTTCACGACCGTGCGCGACAGGCCGCCCTCGCGCAGCTCGCCGCCCGCCGCCTCCACGGCCAAATCCGTCCATTTCGCCCTCATGCTCTCGCCTCCGCTGCCGTTTATACCAGTTTGAGCGCGAAAGGCGTTCTCTATACGCTTTTTCCTCCGCTTTCCAACCGACAAAAAAGGCCGTCAAGCTCAATCCAGACCGTTCGAGAATCAAAAAACTAAGCATTTTCAGAATATGGGGCTTTGCCCCATCGCCCCACCAAAGGGCTTTCCGATCGCCCTTTGGAAACCTTCGGGCAAAAATACTTCGTTCTTCTTATAATTCCGGTCTTATCGGCTTGACAGCCTCTTGTCTCAATATTCTTTTTTCGTTCGTTTTTTATTCGTCTTTATTCGCTGATCGGGTTCATCCTGCCCGCGTAAACGCCGCCGAACACCCGAATCCCCGGCGCGCAGCCGTCGAAAGCGAAATCCGAAACGCGCGTCGTCGTCGGCATTTTGACAAACGAGAGCCTCGTGCAGCCGAAAAACGCCATGCGCCCGACCGCGCTCGTGCCCCAAGGCAGCGTCACCTGCGTCAGGCTCTCGCACCCGGCGAAAGCGCTGTCCTTTAATTGCTCCAGCCCGCGCTCAAAGCTGACGCTGACGAGCTGGCGGCAGCCGAAGAACGCGCTCTCGCCGATTTCGCGAACGCCGCCGCCCACGACAAGCTGCTCCAGCGTGCCGCTGGCAAAAAATGCCTTCGGCGCAATCGCCGCCACGCGCCTGCCGCAGATTTCCGTCGGAATTTCGATGCGGTGCGGCGCGGTCTGCCGCGCGCCCAAAACGGTCAGCGTGCCGTCCTCCTCCTCGCGGAGCACGAGCTCCTCGTCGTCCTTCCAGCTCTGGAAATCGAACGTCAGCCCGTTGAGCCGGGCGTACTGCGCCGCGGGCGCATCCTCCGCGCCGTAGAGCCTCAGCTCCTTGCTGCACCCGAAGAACGCGCCGCCGCCGATCTGCGTGACGCTGGCGGGCATTTCCACCCGCTTGAGCGCCGCGCATTTGGAAAAGCAGCTCGGCCCAAGCTGCACGACGCCCGGCTCGATGCGCACCCGTTCGAGCTGGCTGCATTTGGCGAAGGCCAGCGTGCCCACGCGCTGCACCCCGCCGGGGATGGTCAGCAGACGCAGATGCGAGCAGCCGGAAAACGCCATTTCGCCGATCTGCCGCAGGCTCTCCGGCAGGATGACCCGGCGCAGCGCAGCGCATCCCTCGAACGCGCGCGGCGCGATGGCCACCACCGGGCACGCGCCCGCCTCGAACTGGATATCCAGATCATCCGCCTGCCGATCGACGCAGCGCACGGCGGTCAGCGTTCCATCCCCGTTATCGGAAAAATCCATCACGCGCCGCCCGACCATCGCGCAGGCTGAGGAAAAGCGCTGACGCGGCGCGCTTTCCACCGGCGCGCTGAAGCCGTCCTGCATGATCGTTCTGTCGTTTTCCCCCTGCGCGAAGGGCGATTTTCTTGTGAGCATGTCGATTCCTCCGATGATTTTGTCCCATATTACTTTATTATAGCATCGCGCGGGGAGGATGACAATTCATTTTTTTATCCGGCTTTTCTTGACACTCCGAATCGCCCATGATATAGTTATAAATTGGATTGATTTGCCCTGATTTTTCATTGGATAAAGAGAGGAAACTGTCATGTCGCTTACCGTCCTGCTGGCTGTCGCCTTTGTCGGCGCGGCGCTGTATTACGTCTGTCCGCTGCGCCTGCGCTGGGTGCTGCTGCTGCTGCTCAGCTACGGGTTTTATCTGACCTGCGGCCTGTCCGCCCTGCCCTTCATCGCCCTGACGACGCTGACGACATGGGCGGGCGCGCTGGTCATCGCCCGCGTCGGCGAAAGCGGAAAGGCTTACCTGCGCGCGCACAAGGCCGAGCTGACCGCCGAAGCGAAAAAGGCTCAAAAGGCCAGGACGCGCTCGCGCCAGCGCGTCTGGTTTTTCGCGGTGCTGCTGCTGAATTTCGGCGTGCTGGCCGTGCTCAAGTATCTGAACCCGGTGATGGCGTGGGGCGCGTCGCTGCTGGGCGGCAGCGCGCCGTCGCTGGGGCTGGTTCTGCCGCTGGGCATCAGCTTTTATACCTTTCAGTCGATGGGCTACCTGATCGACGTCTACAACGGCAAATACGCCCCGGAGAAGAACCCGGCGAAGTTCGCGCTGTTCGTCTCCTTCTTCCCGCAGTTGATTCAGGGGCCGATTGCGCGCTTTGACCAGCTCGAAAGCCAGCTCGTCACGCCGCACCGCTTCGACCTTGACGGCATCGAGCGCGGCCTGCTGCTGATGCTCTGGGGCTGGTTCAAGAAAAAGGTGATCGCCGACCGTGCCCTGTCGCTGGTGGAAGCGGTTTTCGGCAACCAGAGCGCCTACGGCGGCGCGGTCATCGTCGTCGGCGTGCTGTTTTACTCCCTCCAGCAATACGCGGATTTTTCCGGCGGCATTGATCTGGTGACGGGCATCGCCCAGCTCTTCGGCATACAGCTTGCGCCGAACTTCAAGCGGCCGTATTTCTCCGTCTCCCTCGGCGATTTCTGGCGGCGCTGGCACATCAGTCTGGGCGCGTGGATGCGCGACTACGTGTTCTATCCCTTCGCGCTGACCCGCCCGGTTTCCCGCATGAGCAAGGCGCTCAAGAAAAAGGCCGGTACGCACATCGCCCGCGCCCTGCCCGCCGCGCTGGGCAACATTCTGGTGTTTCTGCTGGTGGGCGTCTGGCACGGCGCGCAGATGAATTATGTGCTCTGGGGGCTGTATAACGGCGTGATTCTCGCGTTCACCGCGCTGGTCGAGCCGGTCTATAAGCGGATGAACGACCGCCTGCCGCGGCTGACGGCTTCCGGCGGCTTCCACGTGTTCCGGATTCTGCGCACGTTCCTCGTCGTGAACATCGGCTGGTATTTTGACCGCTGCGTCCGCGTCTGTGATGCGTTTGCCATGCTGCATAAGACGTTCTTCGCCTTCAATGCGCGGCAGCTCTTTGACGGCACGCTGGATACCCTCGGCCTGGCGGCCAAGGATTACCGCACCCTGCTCGTCGCGACGATCATTCTCTTTGTCGTCTCCCTCATGCAGGAGCGCGGCGTGAAGATCCGCGATTTTGTGCTCTCCCGCCCGCTGGCGCTGCGCTGGGCGGTGCTCTATGCGTTCATTTTCTTCGTGCTGGCAACCTTCGGCGGCTCGAACGTCGCCGCTTCCGGCTTTATGTACGCGGTATTCTGATGGTGGAGGCGGCAAATTGAAACATCCAACCTTTCGCGGCCTGCTCCGGCTCGCCGCTTTCCTGCTGGGGCTTGCGCTCATCGTGGCGTTTGCCAATACCTTCTGCATCAAAACCGATATCTATGCCGCGCTGACCATGGCGGAGGTCAAGGCACGCAGCGACATCGAGGTGGCGTTCGTCGGTTCCTCCATCGTGCGCGACCACTTCAACGCCGACATGATTTCAAAGGAAATCGGCAAGACCTGCTTTGCCCTCGGTATTCCCTGCGGCATGCTGCAGGGCAACATCGCCTCAACCCGCGAGCTGTACCGCAAAAACAGCCCGGAATGGACGATACTGGTCATCGAGCCGTTCACCGTGGACAGCGCCAGGGAGGGCATCGAGGGGCAATACGATCTGCTGCCCTTCCTCTCCTCCCCGTTTGAGCAGCTCCGCTATTATTACAGCGTCGCCAAGGAGGACGGCTGGTACGTCGATCGCGCGTTCATGTTCCGCGATTACGCTGTCGATTCGTTCGGCGAGTTCATGGAGACCGTCGGCATGCACCTGCAGCCGTTCCGGACCTATGAAAGGATCCGCCCGACGCTCGACCCGCGCATGACCTACATGGGCAGCGGCTATTCGCGCTGCGACACCGATGAGCGCGCCACGGAAATGGTTCGCCAGCAGATCATCCGCGAATACACGGGCTACGTCTATGACCTTCTGCCGCAGACGCGGGAGATGCTGCTGGAATACCGCGACCTCGTCGCGCAGAAGGGCTCCAAGCTGCTGGTCTTCATCTACCCCAACATGACGGCGCACAACCTCGCCATTCCGGGCTTTCTGGATTACGCCGACGCGCTGACGCGCTTCTGCGGGGAAAACGACATGCCCTGCGTCAATTTCTCCTACGCGAAGCCGGAGCTGTATCCCCGCGAAACCGATCAATATTATTTCGATCTGTATCATATGGTCGGCGAGGGCGCGGATATTTTCAGCGCGTCCTTCTGCAAATTCTTTAAGGCGTATCTCGCCGGGGAGGACACGAGCGACTGGTTCTACGCCGACAGGTGGGCCTATTTCAGCTCCGTCTCGTTCATCACCAACTGCTGGATTCAGACCTATTTCCCCGAGGGAGAATGGAACGGCGCATGGGAGCAGAGCCGTCAGGCCGTCGCCGCCGCCAGCGAAAACGGCGCGCGCGACGTGTATGCGGCCAACTGCAACCACGGCCCGAGCGTCGCGCCGGAATACCGCTTCTTCCTGCGGGATGAGGCGACGGGCGCGGAGACCCCGCTGACGGATTGGCAGGCCGAGGGTATTCTCGCCTGCGACAAGGGCGCGCTGACGGGGCAATGCATCCGCGTCTACGCCCGCGCGCAGGGCGGCGCGGACGACCCGTCGCTGTACTTTGATTTCCGCCCCGGTATAGACGAAGAGCCCTGCTTGCAGGTTTGATTTTCGGGAGGTTTCTTTTCGTGCGTACAAACATTCGGCCTTTCCTTCGGTTCGCCGCGTTTTTTCTCGTTCTCGCGCTGGCGGTCGCCCTCGCGAACACCTGCCTGATTCAGACGGATACCTTCGTCGCGCTGATGATGGACGAGCTGAAAAACAGCCGGGATATCGAGCTGGCGGTCGTCGGTTCTTCCATCGTGCGCGACCACTTCAACGCCGCGCTCATCAGCGAGCAGACGGGGCGGAAGGCGTTTTCCGCCGCCGTTCCGGGGCTTTCCCTGCAGGGCGAGCTGGCGCTGACCCGCGAGCTGTATCGCCAAAACAGCCCGGAATACACCGTGCTGGTCGTCGAGCCGTATAATTTCAACACCGCCAAGGAAGACCCCAACGCCTTTTTCAAGCTGTCGCCCTTCCTCAGCGGCATTCAAAACCGGCTGACGTATTTCATGGACGCCTGCCGCGAGGACGGCGACTACCTCAACCGCCTGTTCCTGTTCCGGGAATTCGGCGCTCAGTCGCCCGCCGACGTGGTCAAGACTGTCGCGCTGCGCCTGAACGCCCAAAGAGAATACGCGCGCCTGAAGCCGACGATGGATTCCACCGTCGCCTATGCGGGCGGCGGCTTCCTGCGCCACACCAGCGGCGAGAGCGCCGAAACGCTCATCCGCGAGACGGTGCTGCGCGAGCCGGACCCCGGCTATCCCTGCGAGCTGTTCGACGCTTCCAAGGCGTTTCTGGCGCGCTACAAGGCGCTCTGCACGGAGAAGGGCAGTCATCTGATCGTCGTCCTCTCCCCCAACCTGACGGCGCACGCGCTGGCCGAGCCGGGCTTTCTGCCCTACGGCGAAAGCCTGATGCGCTACTGCCGGGAAAACGACATCCCCTGCTTTAATTTCCAATACGCCAAGGCGGAATATCTGCAAAACCTTGACGGATATTATTACGACCTCTATCACATGAACGGAACGGGCGCGGATCTGTTCAGCGCGTTCTTCGCCCGCTTCTTCAACGCCTACACGAGCGGCGAGGATGTTTCCGGCTGGTTCTACGCGGATCAGGCGCAGTATCTGGCCTCCATCGACCGCATCACCAACGTCTGGCTGAGCGTCGGCGAGGACGTGTATATCGCCGATTGCAACCGCGGCACGCTCGTCACGCCGCAGTATCGGTTCGTCTCCGTCGCGGCGGACGGCACGGAAACCACGCTGCTCGATGACGGCGAAAGCGACACGCTCCCCGCCGCGCTCGTGCCGGATGGCGAAACCCTGCGCGTTTATGCCGTGCCGAAGGGGCAGAAGAACGCCGATTCCGTCTGGTATGACCTCTCCGAGCGCTCGCCGAGGGTTGAATCTTGAGGCGCAATCGGGTATAATGGAATAACGCATGGCGGAACGCGCTTTCTGTGCGTTCCGCCTTTTTCCCTTTCGTCTGCCTTTGGCAGCCAAACTCTTTCCAAAGCGCCATGCCGCATTTGAGGAATACAACCATGAACAACCTGATTTTAGATGCTCTGGAGCAGACCGCTGCGCGTCTGCCGGAAAAAATCGCCTTTGCCGACGAGCAGACCGAAGTGAGCTTTTCCGCGCTCGTCCGCCGCGCGCAAAGCGTCGCCGCCGCGCTGATTCCGCTCGTGCCGCCGCGCAGCGTCGTCGGCTTTTATATGGACAAGGGCGTGGAGACCGTCGTGGGCTTCATGGGCGCGGTCTATGCCGGGTGCGCATATGCCCAGCTCAACCTGCGCCACCCCGCGCCGCGCGTCCGCGCGATGCTCGAAACGCTGGATACGCCCATCGTCGTCACCGACAGGGCGCATCTGGCTCAGCTTGAGGGCATCGAGCCGCCCGCGCGCATCCTGCTCATCGAGGAGCTGGAAGAAACGCCGCCCGACGCGCCCGCGCTGGCCGCCGTCCGCGCGCAGATGATCGACGCGGACCCGCTCTACGTCAATTTCACCAGCGGCTCGACCGGCACGCCGAAGGGCGTGGTCGTCTGCCACCGCAACGTGTGCGAATTCATCCCCTGCTTTGCGGAGACGTTCGCCATCACGGAAAAGGACGTGCTGGCCAATCAGGCGCCGTTTGACTTCGACGTATCCGTCAAGGATATTTACAGCGGCCTGTTTACCGGCGCGCGGGTGGAGATTGTGCCGACGGCGTATTTCACCAACCCGACGAAGCTGATGGATTTTCTCTGCGACCGCGGCGTAACGCTGATGGTCTGGGCGGTCAGCGCGCTCTGCTTCCTGACGACGATGAACGCGCTGGCCTATAAAACCCCGACGACGCTGCGCGCGATCCTCTTTTCGGGCGAGGTCATGCCGATCAAGCACCTGCACAAGCTGCAAAAATACCTGCCGGATGTGCAGTACGTCAACCTCTACGGCCCGACGGAGATCACCTGCAACTGCACCTATTACGTCGTGGATCGCGAGTTTGCCGAAAACGAATCGCTCCCCATCGGCGTGCCGTTCAAAAACGAGCGCATCCTGCTGCTCACGCCGGACGGCGGCGAGGCCGTCAAGCCCGGCGAAATCGGCGAGCTCTGCGTCAGCGGCACCTCCGTCGCGCTGGGCTACTACAAAGACGCGGAGCGCACCGCCGCCAGCTTCACCCAAAACCCGCTCAACCATGCCTACATCGAGCCGATCTATCGCACCGGCGACCTCGTGCGGGTCAACGAGCGCGGCGAAATGGTCTATGTCTCCCGAAAGGATTTCCAGATCAAGCACATGGGGCACCGCATCGAGCTGAGCGAAATCGAGGTGCAGATGACCGCCGTGCCCGGCGTGGAGCGCGCGCTGTGCGCCTATCTGGCGGACAAGGGCAAGATTCTCGCCTTCTACACCGGCGAGGCGGACAAGGCCGCCATCACCGGCGCGCTGCGCGAGATTCTGCCGGGCTACATGATTCCCAACCTCTTCATGCAGGTGGACGCGATGCCGCTCAACAAAAACGGCAAGATCGACCGCGCCGCGCTGCTGGAGCGGTACGCCGCCGCAAAGGCCGCCAAAAAGGAGGCTCGACATGGATAACCTCTTTTCCGTCGCAGGGCGCTTCGGCACGCCGTGCTTCGTCTTTGACGAGGTGCAGCTCACGCGCCGCATGAAGGCCGTGCGCGCCATCGTGCCCGAAGATATCCGCCTCTGCTATTCCATCAAGGCGAATCCGTTTCTCATTCCGGCGATGCGCCGTCTGGTCGGCACGCTCGAGGTATGCAGCCCCGGCGAGCTGGAAATCTGCCGTCAGCAGGGCGTTTCCCCCGACATGGTGCTCTTTTCCGGCGTGAACAAGACGAGGGCGGACGTGGAACGCGCCATGGATTTGGGCGTGACGCGCTTCACCTGCGAATCCCCGCTGCACGTTCGCCTGATCGACGAGGCCGCGCGCTCGCGCGGCCGGGTTTACCCCGTGCTGCTGCGGCTGACGGCGGGTTCTCAGTTCGGCATGGACGAGCGGGATTTCTTCGCCGCGTTCGACCATCGCGCCGCCACCCCCGGTATTCGCATCGAGGGCGTTCACTATTTTTCCGGCACCCAGCGCAAGAAGCTGGATGGGCAGCGCAAGGAGCTTGCCATGCTCTGCGCGCTGGCCGACCGGCTGAAAGCGGAATACGGCATGGAAACCGTCCGCGTGGAATACGGTCCCGGCCTGTATTTCCCGTATTTCAGCCACGAGGATCACAGCGACACGCTCGCGCCGATTCGCGAATTGGCGCCCGATCTGGCCGCGCTGGCCGCGCATTGCGAACTGACGATTGAAATGGGGCGCTTCTTCGCCTCCGAATGTGGCGCGTACCTGACCCGCGTGGTCGATACCAAGGTGAACGGCGGCACGGCCTACGCCATTGTGGACGGCGGTATTCACCACGTCAACTATCTCGGTGGCAACATGGGCATGCGCGTGCCGATCATCGAGCAGTCGCCCGCGCGCGAGGGCGATATGCAGCCGTGGGCGCTGTGCGGCAGCCTGTGCACGACGGCGGATGTGCTCGTCCGCAAAGCGGAGCTGCATCCCCTCGAACAGGGCGATGTGCTGGCGTTTATGAACATCGGCGCGTATTCGGTGACGGAGGGGCCGGCGCTCTTCCTGAGCCGCGACATGCCGCGCATTATTCTGCGCGGCGAAACCGGCGACCGGCTGGCGCGCGACGTCGTGCATAGCTGGACGCTGAACCACGAGTGACGTTTTTTGGGGCTTTGCCCCAAACCCCACCAAGAACCTGAGGTTCTTGGATTTCCCCTATCGGTTTTATCATCGACAACAAATAAGCGCTACTCAATTATTGGACAGCAACCAAGAGCTCCCTCTTTGAGGGAGCTGGCGCGAAGCGACTGAAGGAGTCGGCGCGAAACGACTAAAGAAATTCAATAAAAAGGAGCAAACAACTATGCGTGACACCATTCTTGAAATCCTCGAAGACATCGGCGAGGACGTTGACTTTGACACCTGCGAAACCCTGATCGACGACGGCATCCTCTCCTCGCTGGATATCATCCAGCTCATCGGCGCGCTGAACGACGAGTTTGACATCTCCATCCCGGCGACCGAGATCATCCCGGAGAACTTCAACAGTGTAGACGCGATGGCCGCGATGGTCGCGCGCCTGTCCGAGGAGTGATAACCATGAAGCAGGAAGTCGCTTCCTTTCTTGATTACGTTGCCCATTCCCCGACGGTGTTTCAGGCGGCGCAGCAGGCCTGCGACATGCTGGACGCGGCGGGCTTCACCCGTTTGAGCGAGCACGAGGCTTGGGAGATTCTCCCCGGCGGGCGCTATTATGTCACGCGCAACCGCTCGGCGCTCGTCGCCTTCGCCGTGCCGGAAAACGGCTTCACCCACTGCCAGATCGTCGCCAGCCACGGCGATTCCCCGACCTTCAAGCTCAAGGCGCATGCCGAGGGCGAGGCGGCGGGCGCGTACATCCGGCTGGATGTGGAGCCCTACGGCGGGATGATTATGTCCACGTGGTTCGACCGTCCGCTCTCCATCGCCGGGCGCGCGCTCGTGCGGGAGGACGGCAGGCTGGTCACCCGGCTGATCGACCTTGACCGCGACGCGGCGCTGATTCCGAACATGCCGATCCACTTCAACCGCGACATCAACAGCGGCTACAGCTACAACCCGCAGACGGACATGCTCCCGCTCTTCGGCGGCAAGGACGCGAAGGGCGCGCTGGCCGCCGAAATCGCCGCGAAGGCCGGCGCAAAGGAAGAAGACGTCGTGGCCTGCGACCTGTTCCTCTACAACCGCACCCCCGCGAGCGTCTGGGGCGCGAACGAGGAATTCTTCTCCTGCCCGCGCATCGACGATCTGGAGTGCGCGTATACCTCCCTCGCCGCGTTCATCGCCGCCCCGGCGGCCGGCCATGTGAATGTCTGCGCGGTGTTTGACAACGAGGAGGTCGGCAGTCTCTCCAAACAGGGCGCGGATTCCACGCTGCTGGGCGACGTGCTGACGCGCGCGCTCTGCGCCCTCGGCCTGTCGGATGCGCAGATTCGCGCGGCGCTGGCCGCCAGCTTCATGGTTTCGGCGGATAACGCGCACGCCGTCCACCCCAACCACCCGGAGAAATACGACGACCTGAACCGCACGGTTATGAACGGCGGCGTGGTCATCAAGCACAACGCCAACCAGAAATACACCACCGACGCGGTTTCCGACGCGATTTTCTCGGAAATCTGCGCCAAGGCGGGCGTGCCGGTTCAGCACTTCGCCAACCGCTCGGATATTCCCGGCGGCTCGACGCTCGGCAACCTCTCCAACGCGCACGTATCCATGAACACCGTGGATATCGGTCTGGCTCAGCTTGCGATGCACGCCAGCTATGAGACGGCGGGCTGTGCCGATGTGGATTACATGATCCGCGCGCTCCGCCAGTTCTACAAGACGAACATCATCACCTCGGCCGACGGCGAATATCAGCTCGTCTGATCCTTCTCCTCCCAGCAGCGGCGCTCCATCTCCTCCGCATGCGCGGAGATGCGGCACAGCGCGACGGCCAGAAGGACGATTGCGGCAAACCCCAGACAGAGGACAAAAGCAAGCAGCATATTTTCACCCCCGCTTCATTCTATCCAATCGCGCGCCGCCTTATTTCCGGGCGGCGCGTTTTTTCTCCTTCCGTCTGCCTTTCGGCAGCCACCTCCCTCTAAGAGGGAGGTATTGTCTCTTCACCGCCGAAACCTTAGAGAAATCCATTTGATTTATTGCCTAGACCGAAAAACCCCCAAAAAGGCTCCCTCTTCGAGGGCGTGGAGCTTGCCGCCCGCGGTGCGGGAGGCAG
>ERZ773235.886-NODE-886-length-35002-cov-3.562452_pt1 | contig 35002 bp, 40 predicted proteins | sample MGYA00580522_ERZ773235 | MGnify/ENA primary metagenome ERZ773235 (study PRJEB29015, sample SAMEA2737797) | human gut metagenome | biome: human gut; feature: human-associated habitat; material: faeces | place: China | collected 2012 ...
TCGGCAAGACCACCTATATCGTCCGTGTGCATTTCAGCCAGACCGCAAAAGAGACAATGGAGGACAAAATCAAGCGTCTGCTCCGTGAAGAAGTCCGCAAAATGTAACTTCTTCTTGAATTTGATGAAAAAGTCCTTGACTTTTCGTCTCTGGTGGAAGCCAATATGAAGTATAGAAGCTAAAAGATCTTTTTCCCGCTTCCTAACTCAAAATGGTACTTGACAATACCAAGGTCCATTTTAGAGTAAAATCCAAGGCCGCGGGATATTTTTAAGCTGCCGTCCTCCAGTAGTTCAAACCGAAATTTTTGCTGATTGGTCGCAGTCGGTGCCAGCATGGCCGCCCGCATGCCCTGCAGAAACCAATCCGGCAGATTTTCGCTGTAATTACAAAGCTTTTCGATCGGCTTGTTCTTATGCGGCACACCTTGGGTCTTGCCATAGCCGAGGGAAATCACACAAATCTCTTTCTCGCCGTCCAAAACAGACGCAGCGCTTTTGCCATAGGTCAATGCCACCCAGCAGGTATTCAGGCCCAGTTCCTGCGCTTTGAGCACCAGCTGCTGCCCGCAGTATCCGAGTGTTTCCTCCAGCGAAGGGGACTTCGGTCCGACCAGAGCAATATAATTCTTGACGCCCTCAAACTTTCCGTAATGCGCCATGATGGATTTGAAACAAGTAGGATCATCATAGATGATCTGCATATGCAGTCCGTATTGCCGGTTGAGTGACTCCATCAAGCGTTCCAGTTCCGCACGCTTTTCCGCTTCGATGGCTTGATCTTTATACTGGCGCACACTGTGGCGCGCCTCCATGATTTCAAAACTTCCCATTATAATTCCTTCCTAACTACGATACATTTTGCAAAATTTATGATAGAATATATATCATAATATGATTTTAACACAAAGGACTGCATACGAACATGAAGAAGACAAAAAAAGATATTCTACATGCTGTGCATCCGGCAAAACAAAAAAGAGGAGGCTGTTTAATATGACAGATCAGATTATCATCAACAACGCACAAAGAGAAAAAGCAAAGGCATTCCTTCGCATGCATCAGACCGAGGGTATGTTCGTGATCCCGAACGCATGGGATGCAGCAAGTGCTTATATCTACGAAAAGGTCGGCTTTGCGGCAGTCGCAACGACCAGCGCGGGAATTGCTTACGCACTCGGTTATCCGGACGGCGAACAAGTATCCCTGGAAGATTTACTCTTCGTAGTCAAAAAGATCACCGGACGCGTACAAATCCCGGTTTCGGTCGATTTTGAGCGAGGCTATGCGGAAGATCCGATGCAAGTCAAGGAAAACGCGCGCAGACTGCTTGCGGTCGGCGCGGTGGGTTTCAATCTGGAGGATGGACAGGCAGACGGGAGACTCAGTCCCTTGGAACTGCAGATTCAAAAGATTCAGGCGCTTTGCAAACTCAAAAAAGAACTGGATCTGCCTTTTGTGATCAATGCCAGAACCTGTGCCTACTGGCTGAATATCGGCAGCGAGGAAGAAAAGCTTGCAGAAGCGGTACGCCGCGGCAATGCCTTTGCAGAAGCGGGTGCAGACTGCGTTTTCGTACCGGGAGCGATGAATCAAGAAACCGCAAGAGCACTGGTCTCAGGTATTCATGCGCCGCTCAATCTCATCCTAAACGGTGTGTATCATGATTTTGCGGGACTTGCGAAACTCGGTGTCCGCAGACTCAGTACCGGCTCCGGCCCTGCTAGATTTCTCTGTGAAGAAACGATCAAAATGGCAGAAAAGATCAAAGACGGCGATGTGGATGCTGTGCTGCAGAGCACCTTTTCTTATGCAAAAGCAAATGCATTTTTCCAAAAATGATGCGGTTCATCAAATAATCTCGGTGGGCGATGTTTTTCGTTCTGCGAATCAGAAAAAAGTAAACGGAGACCAGCTATGAAAAGTCAAGCAGAAAATAGCTGAAAATTAAAAATTCTTTTTCGTGGTAAAAAAGGGTAACTTTAATAAAGCTCCCTTACAGGTGCTTTTCAAGCAAAGTTATCAAATTGCATACAGACCTCTAGTCGAGGTTGAATTCTACTTCGTCAGTGAGCATCTTCCAGATGATTCTGACAAGTTTGCCGACACAGTGCCCAAGAGCATTGTGATGCGCCCGGCCTTCAGCCATCTTGGCATCATAATATGCCTTGAAGGTGGCATTGTTTTTCACAACATTGTGCTCACCAAGTATCATTCCGCCATTGATGTACCCGATACCCGGAATGGTCATAATGACTGAGTCATTGAATTTCATAATATCCGTCATTTCAGCTTCAACTCTTTCTAATTGGCTATCCAGTGAGAAGATGTGCCAGATGAGTCATATGCATGGAAGCAATCTCTTTCGGTGTAGGAGCTTCTTTCAGAAGCGCATAGACAGATTTTTGATGCAGGCCTGACTTGAAGAAATACTGCAGCTCAGGGAATACCTCGTCAACATAGGACGTCAGCTGAATTTTCAAACGAGCACGCTGCTTGATGGTCTTTTGGCGAAAACGTCCAAGCGTTCTGAGGTTCATCAGATCAAGATCGTAATAGGTCACAAATCTGAGAGAATCCTGCATCATAAGAGTTTTGCAAATGATGAAAGTGTCGACTTTATCCGTCTTCGTTTTGCGAATGTTGTTTTTACGCATAACAGAAGTCTTGATGGGATTAAGAACACACACTTTGTAATTCTCGGCAACAAGGTATCGAACAAGGTTGTCACCGTAGTGTGCCGTCGATTCAAGACCAATGATGATGTTGCTCTTCTCAAAGGAACTGAGTTTGGAAAGCAGCAAATGGAAGCCATCATTGTCATTTGTAAATTTGAACGGCTCGATGAGTATTTCACCGTCAGAAGATAGGGCTGAGGCGAAATGGTTCAGTTTGGCAATATCAATGCCTACATAAATCATGAGGTTTACCTCCCTTTCTAAAGTCTGATACCGTGATATCCACCAGCGATTATCATCGTAGACTTGATTGAAATAAGTACTCATAAGCGTAAGCTTACGGCAACATCCAGCTAATAAACAATTCAGATAAAGGTAGCGGCAATACACTCCTGTTGAGTAGTCGAAGCTACAAAAAAACAATTAAAAGTCCACAGTATCTGAATGTATTAAATCACGATATTAAAAAGAAAGGAATATGGTGTTTCAGCTTCTATAAACATCATACAAGGCAAACATGAGAAGATCTGACAGAGAAATTAAGAACTTTGAAGAGATTCTGGATGTCATTTCCCGCTGTGATGTGTGCAGGCTGGGATTGAATGACGGAAACTATCCGTATATCCTGCCGCTGAACTTCGGTGTGAAAGCCGATAAAGAGAACCAAACCGTGACGCTGTATTTCCACAGTGCATTGGAAGGGCATAAGATAGAACTGATACAGAAGAACAACCATGCATCCTTCGAGATGGACTGCCGCCATGAACTGCAGTACAAGGCAGAGCAGGGTATGTGTACCTTTGCGTTTGAGAGCATCATCGGGCATGGCACGATTCGCATGCTTGATGACGATAATGCAAAGCTTGAGGTACTGAAAATTTTGATGGATCATTACTATCCGGGCGAAAACAAGTATTTTAATCCGGCAGCGATTCCGAGAACCGCGGTTTACTGCTTAGAAGTTGAGCATATGACCGGAAAGAGGAAGGTTCTGAAATGACAGGCGACAATCAACATCGTAATTCCTATCTGCAGTTTATCACAGCCATGCTGATTTTTGGCACAATCGGGATTTTCAGAAAATATATTCCGTTATTATATTAAACAAAAAAATCCATGTTGATGATGCATATCAAAAGACGATGATTCAACTGGGCGCGGCGGCACTCGTTCTGCTTCCGTATCTTATAGCGACAGAGGACTTTGCGGCACTTGCCTTAAACTTCCAATCCGTTATCATGGTTCTTATTGTAGGCATTGTACATACCGGCATCGCTTATGTGATGTATTTCGGCAGCATGAAGGCCTTGAAATCGCAGTCAATCGCTGTGCTGAGCTATATCGATCCTGTATTTGCATTGCTGCTTTCAGCACTTGTTCTGCAGGAAAAGCTGACGGTATTCGGCATCGCCGGAGCAGTGCTTATTATCGGTTCGGCATTAGTCAGCGAACTTGGCAATGGTCGAAAGGCAGAATAAAACAGCGAAACTTTCTATTGACTTATTTTCTTGCAGACAGGATAGGGCTTTTGAAGCCGTTTGCTTTCAAAAAAGACATCTTGAAAAAGACGGTTCCGGTAATTATTCTGTTTGGAATACTGTTTACGCGGCATATTTCATTGCTTCCCTGACTTACGGCGGAGTTGTTGAAGAAATCCTAATGCGGTGGTTTCTGATGTCGCTGCTTGCATGGATTTTGGTTCTGATTTTTGCAAGAAAAACCGAAAAAACGGAGCTTCCGGATTGGATTTTCATTGCTGCGAATATCACCGCGGCACTCCTGTTTGCGGCAGGACATCTTCCTGCGACTATGGCATTTTTCGGGCGCATCAGCCCGCTGATTTTGGTGAGATGCTTCGTGTTAAACGGGGGATTTGCGCTTATATTCGGCAGATTTTACAGGAAATACGGCATTCAGTATGCGATGCTTGCTCATTTCGGGCTGCATCTTATAAGCAAACTTATTTTACTTGCGGTTATCTAAGGAGATTAAGATGAAAGATATTTATATCGACGCTTGTCTGAACCCGGTTCGGCAGCGGATTTTGCAGGTCTTGATTGAAAAGAAAGAAGCTTCTGCGGCACAGATTCTGGAAGTCTTAACGGACATTCCGAGAGCAAGCCTGTATCGGCACATAAAGATTTTGGCGGATGCAGGGGTTATTGAAGCAGTAAGGGAAGTTCCGAAACGGGGCTCGGTTGAGAAATTTTATGCACTTGCTGCACCGCCTGCAGATGCGAAGACAAATGAAGGGATGAACCAAATGATACAGGCGACGCTGATGCTCTCTGACGAAGAGTTTACGGCATTCTTGGCGGAGTATTCACAGATGCTTGCAAAATTCCTTCACAACAAGCCGTCAGCGGAACGCAAAACGCGTAAAATTACCTTTATTTCTTCGCCGGCAGATGATATACTGTTCTTATCGAAATAAAACCTTATAGGAGGACAAGACATGTTCAGAAAAATGCGTCGTGCAGACAAAAAGGCAATTTCAAACGAAGATACAATTAAATTATTAAAAGAAGGAAGACGAGGCGTTCTTGCCGTGGCAGGCGATGATGATTATCCTTATGCATTTCCTATCAATTACTATTATGATGAAAAAGAGGGTAAAATTTATTTTCATTCGGCACTTGCCGGTCACAAGGTTGACGCTATGAAACGCAATCCTAAGGTTTGCTTCACTGTTTTCGGTGAACCCGAAATCAGAGACCTCGACTGGGCTCCTTATGTAAGAAGTGCAGTTTGCTTCGGCAAGGCTCAGCCGGTTGGCAAGGATGAATTGGTTGCAAAACTTAAAACATTTGCGATGAAATATTATCCTTCCGAAGCAGAAGCGGATGAGGAAATCGAAGCCGATTTAAAAGCTGTACAGCTTATTGAAATCACAATCGAGCATATGACAGGCAAAGAAATTCAGGAAAAATAATGAGGGACACAATGGCAAAAAAAATCATTCAAAGAGTTATAATCGTTATCTTTGCGATACTGCTTGTGCTGGCGGCAACGGTTACCATCATGTATTTTCACCGTTCCTCACCGGACGATGTGATAAAATACGATACGACCAATCCTTTCATCGTTTCCGATACGCAGATTGCCGCACACAGAAGCGGTGCGGGAATTTTGCCGGAAAACACCCTGATGGCTTTCCGCGCGTGTGTTGAGAACGAAGAATATAATCCGGATGTTTTTGAATTTGACTTACATATGACGGCGGATGACATTCCTGTGCTTTTTCATGACGGAAATCTCGACAGGGTTACCGACAGCGTGTATGTTTTCGGCAAGGAAGATGTCTGCCCGGGTGACAAGACATACGAGGAATTACGGCAGCTCAACATGGGCGCCGGTTTTACCGCAGATGACGGAAGCAGCCCATATAAGGATCTGCACGGCGAAGACGTGCCGGAAGATTTGAAAATTTTGAGTCTTGATGATGCTTTGGCATATCTTACAAGTGCCGGCGATTACAGCTTTATAATCGAAGTTAAGGATCCTGGCGAAGTGGGAATGAAATGCGTTGATATTCTTTATCAAACGTTGCAGAAATACGATATCGTGGACAAGGTGGCCTTTGGCTCTTTCAACGGGGAAGTCTCCGATTACAAGGATGAGGCATACCCTGATTTGATGCGCGGAGCACATGCTTCGGAGGTTTTGGATTTCTATGTGGCTGCTTTGCTTGACAAGTCAGACTATTCGGCAGCATTCGGAGTTCTTCAGATCCCGTTTGCGAATGCAGAGGAATCCAAGTGTGTTAATTTAGGGACTGCAACCGTGGTTAACTATGCACACAAGAACAATATTGCCGTGCAGTACTGGACCATTGACAAGGAAAAGGACATGGAATACCTTGCATCAATCGGTGCGGACTGCATTATGACCGATTTCCCGAACATTGCCCATAAAGTAATGCAGAGGTAAAAGAATGATCAGAGTTTTAGATAAGGCGATTGCCGACAAAATTGCCGCAGGTGAAGTCATCGAGCGGCCCGTATCAATCGTAAAAGAACTTGTGGAAAATGCACTTGATGCCGGTGCCTCGTCTGTAACGGTCGAGATAAAAAACGGTGGAAAGTCATATATTCGAGTTACGGACAACGGAATAGGGATTGCACGTGAAGAAGCCGCTACGGCTTTTTTGCGTCATGCCACAAGTAAAATTTCATCTGTAAAAGATTTAGATGCTATAGAAACTTTGGGCTTCCGAGGAGAAGCGCTCGCATCCATTGCAGCTGTTACAAGCTGTGAGCTTATCACCAAAACAGCGGACACCAAAGCCGGTACCCGCATTCTCCTGCGCGGCGGGATACCTGTGAGAAATGAGCAGACCGGCTGCCCGGACGGAACGACGTTTATCATAACAGATTTGTTTTTCAATACGCCTGCCAGGCTGAAGTTTATGAAGAGTGACGGTGCGGAAAGCGGAATGATTATCGACTTTGTTTCGCAGGTTGCGCTTGCATATAAAGAAATTAAATTCTGCCTTATTAACAATGGCAGGATCTTGTTTACAACGCCCGGCGACGGTAACCGCTTGAATACAATTATAAGAATCTATCACGATGTTGACGCAAAGAATATGGTGCCGGTATCGCATTCGGAAGAAGGACTTTCGCTTGAAGGCTATATTTCCACACCTGCGATGAGCAGGACAAGCCGCGGCAGTCAGATTTTCTTCGTAAACGGGCGCGTTGTCAACAGCAAGGTGATGGAAAAGGGAGTTTCACTGGGTTACAAGGAACGGCTGTTTGAGGGAAGGTACCCGGTAGTATATCTTTTTCTCCGTGTGGACCCGGGAACAATCGATGTAAACATACACCCGAACAAAAGGGAAGTGCGCTTTGATGACGAGGCGCTTATTTCCGACTTTATTTCCCGGGGAATCAAGGCAGCCCTTGCGACAAAAGAGGCTGTCGTTGATGCCGGAAATCTTTTCAAGCCGAAAAAGAAAGACGTCGTATGTCAAAACATTTTTGCAGATTATAATAAAAAAGAAGAAAACACAGTTCGAGAACAAGTTGACATAAAAAGGTTATTGTCTACAATAAAAAAGGAGCCGTCCCCGGAGCCTGCAAAGGAAGAGTTTGTTAAGGTTGAGATTCCGGAAACCGGTGCTCCGTCGGAAGAAAAAATTGAAATCGATGCTCCATTGATAAAGCCGTTTGATATTACGGAAATCAAGGTGACGGGGGTGCTTTTTGACACTTACATAACCGCAGTGGATGATGACAATTTCTATCTTATCGACCAGCATGCGGCACAGGAGCGTATTTTTTATGAAAAGTTGGTAAGTGAGTATGATGCAAGCAAAAAGACGAAGCAGCCGCTCCTTACGCCTTTAATCATTAACACTTCAATGGCGGCTAATCAGGACAAAGACAACTGGCTGAACGCTCTCGAAACGATGGGTTTCACTATTGATGAATTTGGTCCTGACACATACAGAGTGCCTGAAATACCAATGTTTATGGAACTTTCCGAAGCGGAAGATTTTATAAACAATTTTATTGAGAATATTCATACATCGACGGATTTGAGAAATACGGTTGTTGTGGACAAACTGATTATGATGTCGTGCAAAGCGGCCATCAAAGCAAACGACAAGCTGAGTCCTGATGAGGTGAATGCCTTAATCGCAGATTTGTCCAAATGCGTTAATCCATTCAGCTGTCCGCATGGGAGGCCGACTTTTATCAAACTCACAAGATATGAAATCGAAAAAATGTTTAAACGTGTATAGAGAAAGAGTTACAAATGAGAAAAATTATTGTGGTTGCAGGTCCGACAGCCGTAGGAAAAACAAAATATGCAATAGCACTTGCGAAGGCTTTTGACGGTGAAATTGTCTCCTGCGACTCCATGCAGCTCTATAAATACATGAACATCGGAAGCGCCAAGCCTACAGATGCAGAGCGTGCGGAAGCGGTGCATCATCTTGTTGACGAAATCGACCCGAAAGAACCTTTTTCGGTAGCAAAATACAGCAAGATGGCAAAAGAGGCAATAGAAGATATTTTTTCGCGTGGGAAAACACCGATTGTGAGCGGAGGAACGGGGCTTTATCTGAATTCCCTGCTTTACGATATGGATTTCAGCAATGCTCCGAAGGATGATGAGCTGCGAGAGACGCTTGAGAAAGAAGCCGAATTGTTTGGCCCGGAATATATCTATAACAAGCTTTGCGAAATGGACCCGGAAACAGCAAAACGCATCCATCCGAACAACGTCAAGAAGGTCATTCGTGCGCTGGAAGGCGCTTCGTCGGGAAGCAGCATTACGGACTTTAAGAACTGTACGAAGAAATGTACAGACTATGATGCGGTTCTGATTGGGCTTACCAGGAACAGAGAAGAACTTTACGAGCGAATTAATCGCAGGGTTGATATTATGGTGGAAGAGGGACTCTTCCATGAAGTGGAAAACCTTCTTGAAATGGGGCTTGCCGAAGAGGATATCTCCATGAAGGGAATCGGATATAAGGAAATTATCGGCTTTTTTGACGGACTTTACGGCAAAGAGGAAGCAATTGACTTAATAAAGAAGAACAGCAGGCATCTTGCAAAACGCCAGCTTACTTGGTTTCGCCGATATGAAGATATGAAATGGTTTAATATCAGCAACTATAGAGATGACGAAGACGCAATTGAGGATATTTTGGTATGGCTGAAAAAGAGATAAGAATACACAACAAAAGCGACCGGCCGGATAATGTAATCCAAAAAGAGAACGACATTTACCTCGAATGTGAGAAGATCGAAAAGCAGCTTCCCAAATTCATGCGAGGGTATTTTTCGTACTTAAAGAGTAATGTTCTGCCTGCTACAAGGCTTGCGTATCTTCACGATCTCTTGTTCTTCATGAAATATCTGATCAGCGAGACGGATTTGACGGAGGCCGAAGAGACGGACAAAATCAAGCTGTCGGAGCTCGACGAAGTGCAGGCGGTTGATGTCAATATGTTCATTGATTACTGCCGCAGGTACAAAGTGGAAACGGATGATACCGTATATATGTACGAGAATTCCAATAAATCGCTTGCCCGCAAGAAATCATCGCTTTCTGTGATGTTCAAGCAGCTTTACAGAGACGGACTGCTTTCAAAAAATATAACCGACGGCTTTGACCCGATTCGTGTTCCGAAGCCGGGAGAGCGTGAAATCAAGGCACTTCAAGATGATGAAGTTATGATTATGCTCGATGCGGTTTCGACAGGCGTGGGACTTACGGAGCATGAACGCAGTTATTGGCAGAAAACAAAAAAACGTGATAAGGCAATTTTGATGTTCTTCCTGACTTACGGTCTCAGATTGTCGGAATTGCAGCAGCTCAACCTTTCATCGTTTAATTTTAAACGCGGTGAGTTTATCGTGTACCGAAAACGCGGCAAAGAATCCGTGATGCCGCTCAACAAGTCGGTTACAGCCGTTTTGAACGACTATATTGACAACGAAAGACCAAAGGGAGCGGATTTATCCGACGAAAGCAAAGATGCACTTTTCCTGTCACTTCAGGGAAAACGCATGACCGATCGTCAAATCCGGGAGCTCGTAAAAAAATACACATCCATCGCTCTCAGCACGAGCCGGCGTGCCGGATACAGCCCGCACAAGCTTCGTGCTACGGCGGCAACGAGCCTGATAGGGCGCGGAAATTCCATTTTCGATGTTGCCGCACTGCTCGACCATGAGCAGGTGACAACCACGCAGCTTTACGCACGGCAGAAAGTCAATGTAAAGCGTGATCTTGTCAAAGATATGGAATGGGAAATAGAAAGGACAGAAAAATAATTATGCAGCAGGAAAACAAAACAGCAGAATTTTTAAAAGATGCTTTTCATATAGAGCCAAAGGTAATTGAGATTGTGCAAGCCGCCGAAAGGGAAGCAAGCACGGAGTTTGCGTGCCTTGATGACATCATGGCATACAACCAATATAAGGTGCTGGCGGCATTTCATAAAAACAGAATCCGCGACATGCATTTCGGATGGAAGACCGGTTACGGCTACGATGATGCCGGCAGAGAAGCCGTGGAATCTGTCTTTGCGGATGTTTTTCACACGGATGCGGCACTTGTTCGTACTACGTTTGTAAACGGCACACATGCACTTGCCACTGTTCTTCTCGGCATTTTGAGACCCGGAGATGAACTGATTTACGCTACGGGAGATCCGTACGATACACTACAGACGGTAATCGGTATTACGAATTACACGCCGGGAAACGGTTCCCTCAAGGATTATGGAGTTACCTTCAAGAAAGTTGACCTTCTTCCGGACGGTTCCATCGATATTGAAGGTGTAAAAGCCGCAATAACCGATAAAACAAAGATGATAACCGCACAGCGTGCCACCGGCTACTCATGGCGAAAAGCAATTTCCGTCGAAGAAATCGGCATGCTTATGGATGCAATTCATTCGGTAAATCCGGATATCGTGAAGATGGTCGACAATTCCTATGGTGAATTTCTTGACACGAAGGAACCTACCGATGTCGGTGCGGATGTCATGGCCTCGTCGCTCATCAAGAATCCGGGCGGCGGCATCGTGCTGAGCGGCGGTTATGTTGCCGGACGCCAGGGCCTGATAGACCAAATCCAGTATCGTATGACATGTCCGGGAATCGGGGGAGAATGCGGACTTACTTACGGGCAGACAAGAACGATGCTGCAGGGATTTTTCATCGCTCCGAGGGCTGCAAATGCAGCACTGAAAGGCGCGGTTCTTTGCGGAAGGACATTCGATAAACTTGGATTTGATGTTTCGCCGAAGGCCGGTGAACTTCGTTCTGACATCGTACAGTCAATAAAATTTGATGATCCTGCTAAAATGATTGCTTTCTGTGAAGGAATCCAGGCAGCGGCACCGGTTGACAGTTTTGCTCTGCCTGTACCGGGGGATATGCCGGGCTATGAAGATCAGGTGATTATGGCTGCCGGAGCTTTCGTACAAGGCTCGACAATCGAACTTTCCGCGGATGGACCTATGAGAGAGCCATATATTGCATATTTCCAGGGCGGACTGACATACGAGCACTCCAAATTCGGGGTTATCAAGGCAATTGACACCCTATACAAAAAAGGATTGATTGAAATTTAAACAGTTAGGGGACAAAAATGGATAGAGAACATACGAAACAGGAATTCAATGCGGGGATTGAAAACCTTAGAGCCGCTGAACGAAATCAGCACAGAAAAGTAATTTTTTCAACAATTAAAATTATTCTGCTTGCTTTAATTGTTATCGGCATTCCGCTTTATTTATATTTCTTTCAGCATGATTGGCTCAAGGAATTTAAAGATATCGACAAAATTGTCGCATTTTTAAACGTCTACAAAAGCCGGTCGGTGTTGATATACATCGGATTTCAAATCGTGCAGATTGTAATAAGCGTTATCCCGGGACAGGTTTTTCAGGCAGCCGCCGGATATCTGTTCGGGTTTTGGAGCGCGCTGCTGTACGCGATGATCGGGGCTGTGCTTGGCACCGGTCTCTCGTTTCTGCTTGCAAAACTTCTGGGAAGGGATTTCCTGCACATTTTCTTTGGCGAAGAAAAAATGAGCTATTATATCGAAAGGCTGAATTCAAAGCAGGCATATGCGATTGTGTTTTTTCTGTATCTTATACCGGGCATACCAAAGGACATGGTCAGTTACGCTGCCGGAGCCTCAGAAATGCGTTTTAAGCCTTTTATACTGCTCTCAGCTGTCGGCAGACTGCCCGGAATGGTAGGATGCCTGCTGATCGGTTCCATGGTCGAAAGCGGTAATTATGTCGGCGTTGGGGTGCTTCTTGCGATTGCGGTAATTGCCTGCATATTATGCATTGTTTTCCGAAAACGAATCAATGTATTTTTAGATAAAATTTATAATAAAATCAGCAAGTAGGCGATTGATTTCCTGCATACCTATTTTAGTGCTTACCCTTTGTGTTTTGATACCGTTTTCCAGCAGGATATTGGCTGATGCAGGTTATTGCACTTCCGATTTTCCTTCCTATGGCTGCAATCACAGGTTTAAGCCCGGCAATTGCACTTGCGTGCGTGATGTCCGGCGTTACACTTGGCGGAATTTTATGTTTCTACTCGGATGTAATATTTATGACAGTGGCAGGGAGCGGTATATCGAATGTGAATCTCGTCAAAACGATTACGCCTTATGCCGCAGCCGGGGGAGTGATTCAATAAAAAAATCAATTCCTTGCGAACATTTGTTCAAAATATGCTTGACAAAGAACATTCATTCTGTTATATTATAGAAAAGAACAAATGTTTCGAAAGGGGCGAGGACCTAATGACTAAGACATATAGAGTAGTAAATAGATTCAGATTCACAGTTTTCGTTGTTTTAACCATAGTGATATTAACTACAGCAGTTAACTTTGCATTCGGTTTCAATACAGCTGCAAGCTTAACCAAAACCGACTATATGGATGTTCAGATTGTATCCGGAGATACATTGTGGTCAATTGCACAGAATTATATGCCGTCCGATATGGACACACGCAAGGCAGTCTATGAACTTTGTCAGGTAAACGATATATCCGCATCTGAGTTATATGCAGGAATGACGATACAGGTCCCAATTTATCACTAATTATATAGAAGAAGCAGTAAATCACAGCAAAAGCGAATTTACTGCTTCTTAATATATAAAGAGGCCGTTCTTAATTTTAGGCAAAAATAATAGAGGATTAATTCCTCGACAACAGATAAAAAAATCGCTTAAAACGCAAAATAGAGGCTCGGATTTCAGGTGGGACCCGAAGAACCGTTGGAATTTCAACTCTTTAATAACTTTCTTGGCTCCGCACTAACTATTCCCAAAATTGTGATTTAAGGAATAGTTTAATGGCTTAAAATTATGCAGTCTCATGTATCTCTATCCCGCGCTGCCGACTATTGAACCTCTTCTATTCCTATGATATAATTATTTTATAAATTATTTTAGGAGACGAAATTTTTATGGAAATTATTTTAGCTGCAGCATTACTCCCGGCAATTATTTTAATGGTATATGTATATAAGCATGATAAAATCGAAAAAGAGCCTTTTGTTCTTTTGCTTACTTTGTTTGCATTTGGCGCGCTTTCCTGTGTGCCGGCCGGTATTTTGGAGGATTTGTTCTCCGAGGTTCTCGACTCTATGAATATTCAGGATAATCAAACATATTACATAATCATGTGCTTTGGAATTGTTGCTTGTTCTGAGGAAGGCGCAAAGCTTTTCTTCTTGAAAAGCAAAACTTGGAGATGTCCGGACTTTAATTACACATTTGATGGTCTCCTCTACTCTGTTTGTGTCGGCCTTGGCTTTGCGGGTCTTGAAAATATAATGTATGTCATGGATTACGGATTTGGCGTAGTTATTTCAAGAGGTTTGCTTTCCATACCGGGACACTGTACATTCGCAATCTTTATGGGACTGTTCTATTCCAGAGCTAAATTTCACAGTACTTACGGCAATAAAACAAGAGCCGGAATCAACAAGCTTCTGAGCTTTGTCGTTCCGGTACTCTTACATGGTTATTATGATTATTGTCTGATGATGCCAAGCGATACTTTGATTTACTGCTTCTTTGTTTTCGTGGTAATTGTTGATATTATCTCATTTATAGTCGTAAAGAAGCAATCAAGGAAAGATGCCTATATTGCATAAGCCTTCTTCTATTGGATTCACCCGTATGCGGCACGGATTAGGAAAGCGTTAAATCCCCGTCTTTTACCCAGCCGATCTTGCGGAAGAACATATTAATAATCGGGCATAATACTGCAGGAAGAATGATTGCTATGAGGGCCAGTCCGATCCAGTCCATGCTTGTAATCGCTGTTCTGACACCTTCTGTGATTTCATTTGCCCAACCGGTATAGACACCTATCGGCCCTACAAGTCCGCAGGTTCCCATTCCGGATGAAATCGCAGGTCCGTTCATTTCCATTTTAAATAAACACGTTGCAATCGGTCCTGTAATCGCCGATGTAAGTGTCGGCGCAATCCAGATTCTAGGATTTTTCACGATATTTCCCATCTGAAGCATGGAGGTTCCGAGTCCCTGTGAGATGATTCCGCCCCATCTGTTTTCTTTAAATGACATGACTGCAAATCCCACCATCTGTGCACAGCAGCCTGCAACTGCAGCTCCGCCTGCAAGCCCTGTGAGTTGTAATGCCGCACAGATCGCTGCGGATGAAATTGGAAGCGTAAGTGCAACGCCTACGATAACGGAAACCAAAATTCCCATCAGGAACGGCTGGAGTTCGGTTGCCCACATAATCAGGCTTCCCACCTTCATTGCCGCAGCACCGAGTGCCGGTGCCCACCATGCAGATAACGCAACACCTACGCCAATCGTTACCATAGGAGTTACAAGAATATCAATCTTCGTTTCTTTTGAAACCGCCTTGCCGACTTCGGAGGCGATAATTGCAACAAACAGTACAGCAAGCGGTCCACCTGCCCCACCTAACGCATTCGACGCAAAACCTACGGAAATCAAGGAAAACAGTACAAGCGGCGGACAGTTAAGCGCATATCCGATTGCGACTGCCATAGCAGGGCCGCACATTGCCGATGCCAATCCCCCGATCGTGTACGGGACTTCGTTGATTGTCACAACTGTCATGGTAAGCACTTCGATGTTCAGTTGTGTTCCGAGGGTGTTGATAATGGTTCCAATAAGTAGTGTGCAAAACAAGCCCTGTGCCATTGCACCAAGTGCATCGATTCCGTATCTTTTTACGGAAATGACGATGTCTTTTCTCGCTAAAAATTCTTTCATCTTTAACCTCTTTTATGTTTTTTACTATATTAAGATAGAAATCATCTTAATCCGTCCAAATAGCTTTGAAGGATGACAACTGCCGCCTGCTTGTCGATTACCTTCTTTCTGTCCTTGCGTTTTACATCTGCTTCAATTAATACGCGTTCCGCGATGACCGTTGTAAAACGTTCGTCCTGCCATACAACTTCGATTCCCTTCATGCCCGTAGAGCGCATTTTATTTTCGAGCATGGTTCTGAATTCATATACCTTTTCGGTTTGAATGCTGTCGGAACCGTCCCAATTTTTGTTCAGACCTATAACAATGGTATCGCAATCGTATTCCCTGACTAAATCAAGAATTTTGCCTGTATCCTTGCGTATCCCTACCCTTTCCAATGTCATAAGACCTTGTGCGGTAATGTTGAGCGGATCGGAGATAGCAATCCCTACCGTTTTATCTCCGACATCCAGTGCAATTTTTCTCATTTTGTATATTCCTTTCGAGCTTGTCTTTGTTTTCACAAACAATAAGCGGGCACTGCGCCCGCTTAAAGACTTTATTTATCGATGTCAACATATTCACGAAGCATCTCAGCTATAAGTTCATCTCGATCGATGCTTTTTATCATCGTTCTGGCATTATTATAGCTTGTAATGTACGACGGATCGCCTGAAATCAAGTATCCAACCAACTGGTCGATTGGATTATAATCCTTCTCTTCAAGTGCACGATAAACTTCCTCAAGAATTTGTTTGTTTGTTTTTTGCATTTTGAAAGAATCAAACATGATAGTATTTTTTTCCATATTAAATACCCCCCCATCTTCCATAATTACCAATACATTATCTATTCTGCATTTTATCCTTACCGGTAAATTATACTATTTAATTAAGGATTCTGCAACAGCAAATGCATCATTAATTTTCGAAGCGTCCTTCGCGCCTGCCTGAGCCATGTCGGCCTTTCCGCCGCCACCGCCGCCGCATGCTGCAGCAATCTGCTTAATCATATTGCCTGCATGGAGTCCTTTATCAAGGAGGTCATCCGTAAGGGAAACAAGGAAGGTAACCTTTTCGCCGCTTACGGTTGCAAATACCATTGCAACGCCTTTATATTGCGCCTTGATATCATCGGAAAGACTTCTCAAATCATTGATATTATAATCCTTAAATTCTCTGGTTACAAGTTTAATTCCGTTTATTTCTTTCGCACTTGCGATCATTTTGTCTACTTCGCCGCCCATAGCCGCTTTTTTGAGTTCCTCAATTTCTTTTTTGAGTGCTTTCAATTCTTCGGACATGGATTTTGCCTTGTCTGCAAGAGCATTCTTATTGCATTTGAGCGTATCGCATACATTTGCGATCGTCTCCTCTGCGCTCTTTGCAGCAGCAAGTACGCCGGTTCCCGTAACTGCCTCGATTCTTCTTATGCCGGATGCAACACCGCCTTCCGAAACAATCTTAAATGCTCCGATTTCACCTGTATTTCTGACATGTGTGCCTCCGCAAAGTTCCACAGACCAGTCTCCTGCATTTACAACACGCACGGTTGAACCGTATTTTTCGCCGAAAAGTGCCATAGCGCCTGTTTTTTGTGCGTCTTCCATGGACATCTCGGCTACGGAAACAGGCATGAAATTATTAATTACTTCGTTCACTCTTGCTTCAATTTCCTGAAGTTGTGTCGGTGTTACCGCTTCAAAATGGGAGAAGTCGAATCGAAGAACATTCTCATTTACCATGGAACCTGCTTGCTCTACATGTGTTCCCACGATTTCACGCAGTGCTTTCTGCAGAAGATGCGTTGCTGTGTGGTTTCTTTCGGTACAATGTCTCTTCTCGGGATCTACTGCAAGAAGAACTTCATCACCGACTTTGATTTCGTTCGAAAGCACCTGAACCGTGTGATAGAAAACTCCATCCTTCTTTTCAACCTTCAGAACTTCCGCATCGAAAATTTTTTCATCTTCAGATTCGACAATGGTTGACATAAATCCTTTATCGCAAACTTGTCCGCCGCCTTCTGCATAAAACGGAGTTTTGTCCAAGATAATAACTGCTTTCGTTCCTTCACCTATCGTATCCGCAAGTGTGCCTTCGGAGATAATGGCAAGAACCTTGCCTGTGTCAAGTAATGTATCATAGCCTGTAAATGTTGTTTTTTCAACATTAAGTTCCAGCTCGTTTTTATCCCAGCCTTCGTCTTCGTTTGATTTTCTGTTCTTACGTGCCAGCTCTTTCTGTGCCTGCATGTGCGTCTTAAAACCTTCTTCATCTGCACTGAATCCGTTTTCGGCAAGAATTTCTTCTGTAAGTTCAAGCGGGAATCCGTATGTGTCATAGAGTTTGAATGCACTTGCTCCGTCAAGAACGGTTTTTCCTTCTTTCTTAAGGTTTTCAATGTAGTCGGCAATGATTTCTTCGCCTTTGTCTATGGTAGCAGCAAAGTTATCTTCTTCAACTTGAATGATTTTCTGGATGTAATCTTTCTTTTCAACAAGCTCCGGATATGCTTCACCCGAAACTTCGATTACTCTGTTTGAAAGCTCAACAAGGAAGGTATCTTTTATGCCGAGGATTTTTCCGTGACGCGCCGCTCTTCTGAGCAGTCTTCTGAGTACATAGCCCCTACCCTCGTTGGAAGGCATGATTCCGTCTGCAATCATGAATGTCATAGCTCTGAGGTGGTCGGTAATGATACGGATGGAAACGTCCGTTGGTTCTGCTCCGTCATGGTATGCAACGCCGGACTTCTCAACTACACCGTCAAGGATGTATTTTATCGTGTCAACATCAAAGATCGAGTCTGTACCTTGCATAACGCACGCCATTCTTTCGAGTCCCATTCCTGTGTCGATATTCGGATGTGAAAGGTCTGAATAGGAGCCGTCTTCCTCTTTGCTGAACTGAGTGAAAACATGGTTCCATATTTCAAGGAATCTGTCGCAGTCACAACCCGGTTTGCAGTCCGGCTTGCCGCATCCGAATTCTTCGCCTCTGTCATAGAAAATTTCAGAGTCCGGGCCGCAAGGACCCAAGCCGATTTCCCAGAAGTTGTCTTCCTTACCGAGTCTTACGATATGATCCGGATTCATTCCTAATGATTTCCAGATTCCGATTGCTTCTTCATCATCAAGGTAAACCGTAGCCCACAGTTTGTCCATCGTAAAACCAAGATGTTCTGTCAAGAATTCAATACCCCATGTCAGGGATTCTTTCTTGAAATAGTCACCAAAGCTGAAATTTCCAAGCATTTCAAAGAATGTACCGTGTCTTGCGGTATGTCCTACATTGTCAATATCACCTGTTCTGATACATTTCTGACAGGTACACATTCTCTTCTTAGGCGGTGTTTCCGTTCCGGCGAAATACGCCTTCAGCGGTGCCATTCCTGAATTTATGATAAGGATTGACTTGTCATTTCTCGGAATAAGGCTTGCGGATTTCCCCACATAATGGTCCTTACTTTCATAAAACTTCAGAAATCTCGAACGTATTTCGTTTAATCCTAACTTTTCCATATATAAAATTCCTCCTGAAATTATATACAATTTATATAAAATTTAACAACAAACATAATAATTAATTGTATCATATTTAATGCAAAAAGTCTATGGTCTCCCATAGACTTTTCGTAAAACCTTTGTATAAAATTACATTTCGTTTTTTAAGGTTCTCGCCATCTGCGTCATATCGTGGCGCACATTTCCGAGTTCCTCCTTCACACCATCCATGTGGTTGAAAGTTTTTCTGAAGTCTTTCTTCAGTTCATTCTTTGTATGCGGTTTCATGGACGAATAGGCCATGATTGCCGCCGTTCCCACTGCTGCTGCAATCGCAACTCCTGCTGCTGTTTTCATATATCATCACTCCCCTTCAATCATAGTATTTGAAGGGAGCGTTTTTTTATTCGGAAATAAATCCGCCTCCAAGCACTCTGTCACCGTCATAAAAAACGATAGACTGTCCAGGAGTTGCTGCTCTCTGCGGCTGCTTAAACTCAGTAATAATGCGGTCTGCGTCAATTTTCAGAACGGCTTCTGCCGGAGCCGCGGAATATCTCACCTTGGCAAGAACTTCTTTTCCGTCATATATTTCCGCCGAGTACGCGGTAAATACGTTGTTACAGGAAATCACGGATGTATTAAACAAGTCTTCATTATCGCCCAATGTAACCGTATTTTTTTCGTAATCGATTTTTGTGACGAATGCCGGTTTGCCTAGAGCGATGCCAAGACCTTTTCGCTGTCCTATTGTATAATTGAGGATTCCCTGATGTTTCCCCAAAACGTTGCCGTTTTTATCCACAAAATTACCGGGGCGTGAGGTGTACCCCGCACGTTTGATATATTCCGCATAATTATCCATCGGATCAATGAAACAGATCTCCTGACTGTCCTTTTTTTCGGCGTTTTGCAGGCTGTTTTCACGCGCAAGTTCTCTGGTTTCATCTTTGCTCAAAAACTCGCCAAGCGGAAAAATAAGGCGGCTTACGACCTCTTGACCAAGCCTGTACAGCATATAGGACTGGTCTTTCTTTTCGTTTACCGCACGGCGAATATAGAATTTCCCGTCATTTTCGTCATGGAAGACACGGCAGTAGTGACCGGTAGCGATGTAGTAAGCTCCGATTTCATCCGCATGATGAATCAGGTGCTTGAACTTGACATTCGGGTTGCACATCACGCACGGATTCGGCGTCCTGCCATGCAGATATTCGTCGATAAAATTGCCGATTACAATTTCTCCGAAATCCTTAGAGACATCTTCATAGATGAAATCAATTCCAAGCTGCTCTGCGACCGCCGCGGCCTCGTCTCTTCCTTTGATATTGTTTCCGGCTACATCAAAATAATATCCGGTAACCGAAAAACCTTTCTCTTTTAATAATAAAGCAGCGGTAGCACTGTCGACTCCGCCGCTTAATCCCAATAATACTTTATTCCTGTTCAGCTCCATGTTCGTCCTCGTCATCGTCTGCGTTCGGATCGTATCCTTCCAAAGCTTCATACTTCTTGCCATTCTTCATCGCATAATCGTAAATGGCATTCTTGATCGCCTTGTCTGCCAGAACGGAACAGTGAACTTTTACTGCCGGAAGTCCGCCGAGTTCGTCGATAATTTCTTTATTTGTAAGTTTCAGGGCTTCTTCTACGGATTTTCCGATAATCATCGAAGTTGCCATGCTGGAGGAAGCGATTGCGGAACCGCATCCGAAAGTTTTGAACTTCGCATCGGTGATGATATCGTTTTCATCAACTTTAATTTCAATCTGCATCATGTCGCCGCAGACCGGGCTTCCGTAGATTCCTTTGCCGTCCGGATTTTCTATTTCGCCGACGTTTTTCGGATTTAGGAAATGTTCCATTACTGTATCATTATATAATGCCATAATTTTACCAACCTTTCTCTGCATTAATCGGTGATAATGCTCTTAATTTTTCTACAATTATTTTTAACTTTTCGATTACATAGTCGATGTCTTCCTTCGTCGTGAAATCGCCTACCGTAAAACGCACTGTTCCGTGAATCATTTCTACCGGAACACCGAGCGCAACCAGTACATGCGACGGTTCCAAAGACTTGGAAGAACAAGCCGAACCTGTGGAAACGCTGATTCCGAACTGGTTCAAAAGCAGAAGAATCGATTCGCCTTCAATGAACTTAAAGGTAATGTTTGCGTTACCCGGATGTCTGCCTTCCATCGTGCCGTTCAGCTGCGTATCCGGAATTTCCTTCAGGATTCTGTCAACCAGATAGTTTCTAAGTTCGCTGCAGTGCTGAACATGTTTGTCAAAGTTTACTCTCGCAAGTTCCGCGGCCTTGCCGAAGCCTACAATCCCCGTAAGGTTCTCTGTTCCGGCTCTCTTGCTGTTTTCCTGTGCGCCGCCGTGAATATAGTTGGAAATGCGAAGTCCTTTTCTCATGAAAAGAGCACCCTCGCCCTTCGGTCCGTAAATTTTATGTGAAGACATGGACATCAAATCAATTCCCATGTCTTTTACATCAATCGGTACATTGCCAAGCGCCTGAACAGCGTCCGTGTGAAAGATAATCTTGTGCGCTTTCGCAATCTTTCCGATTTCTTTAATTGGCTGTACGGTTCCGATTTCGTTGTTGACCATCATAACACTGATTAAAATCGTCTTGTCCGTAATCGCATTTTCGAGTTCTTCCAAGCTGATTCTGCCATTCTTGTCAATTCCCAGATAAGTAACTTCATATCCGTGCTTTTCAAGGAATTCACAGGAATGTAAAATCGCATGGTGTTCAATCTTCGTCGTTATAATATGATTTCCTTTGTCTTTGAGCTTGTCCGCTACGCCCATAAGCGACCAGTTGTCCGCTTCGGTTCCGCCCGCTGTAAAATAGATTTCCTTCGGATCCGCATTAATCAGAGCTGCGAGCTGCTCTCTGGCATGGTCTACAGCCGCTTTTGCTTCCAGTCCTTTATCGTAAAGGCTGGACGGATTTCCGAATTTTTCGGTAAAATAAGGTATCATTTCTTTTAAGACTTCTTCCTTGACCGGTGTGGTTGCGGAATAGTCCAAATAAACATTTCTCATCTATTATCGCTCCTTTTAATTAAGCTATGTACAATTTAAAAATCCAGCTATGAATATTCTGAAATTTTACTCAAACATTATACCAAAAAAACGCAGAATTTAAACACTTTTTTGCAAAAAAAATGTCATTTTTATTGTGCTTTTCCCGATGAATTAATAAAATTGAATGAACTTGAATATATTATCGCTTTTTTCAAGAATAACACTGTAATTTCCGACAACTTTTTGCAAGTCTGAGCCTCTGTAGAGCCCATCCGCACCGTTTACCTGCCATTCAACCGACAAAAATGCACAAATCACATCCTCATCCTCGTAATGAATGACAACATCCCGCACATCATAATCAACCACCTCTTCTATGTCCGTTCCAAAGAAAGATTTCAGGGAATTCCTATCGTCATCAAGAAGCCTGCCTTGTTCTATTTCCGAAAGCCTCTCACACGCTTCCTGATAGGTTAATTTGCCCAAATAAAAATCGTTCATAGCGTTTGTGCGCTTACACAATGCATTCTTCACAATGCCTTCGCTGCCGGTTCCCGATGAAAATAAAATCAGTATGAACACAAGCAGAAGTACAAGCAGCCCCTTTATCAAAACCTTCCTTCTCATTTTTTGAATTCTCCTTCTCTTTTCGTATTTTCACACAGATACACTATAAAACAAAAGAGCCGAGAAATTTGTCAAAATCCCGACTCTGTTTTGTTTTTAATTAAATTTTTCTTCACTTTCTTCAAGCGTTTCCTCAAGTTCTTCCACTTCTTCTTCGATCTTTGCGACTTCTTTCTTATTATCGTCGACAATTTCGATTGTATCAAGCTGTGCTTTCAAGTTCGCCTTGAATGCATCGATATATGCCCGGTAGAGGACTTTTTGTTCCGCTTGTTCTTCTTCGGTAAGTCCTTCCGCTTTCTTCTTCTTTGCTAACTCATTTATTCTGTCAATTTGTTCTTTTGTGACCATTTGCAACATCCCCTTTACTTAAATGCTTGTTATATTATACACCAATAACGGGAATTTCAAAAGGTCAAAACAGAAATTACACAACTTTTCTTTCAAGTCTGAGTTTGTCACTGATAATTGCAATAAATTCGGAATTGGTCGGCTTGCCTTTGTCGTTCTGGATGGTGTATCCGAACAAACTGTTAAGCGTCTCAAGCTTTCCTCGGTTCCATGCCAGTTCAATTGCGTGTCTGATTGCACGCTCCACTCTGCTTGGCGTTGTATTGTTCATTGATGCTACGGTAGGATAAAGTTCTTTTGTTACAGCGCTTAGCAAATCCATGTTTTCAACAACAAGAGCAATTGCATCTCTTAAGTATTGATAGCCTTTTATGTGAGCGGGAACTCCGATTTCGTGAATTAAGTTTGTAATGTCGATCTCAAGATCATTGTTGAGCAGCGAGTCCCTCAGCACCAGCGATTTTCTGAGCTTCCCATTGGCCGGTTCACCGACGAAGCTGTCGGTTATATTGTCGCTGAGCTGATTGATTCTCTTGACAAGCATTGCCAAATTAATCGGTTTAACAAGATAATATTGCGCACCAAGGGCAATGGCTTTTTGAATTATGGTGTCCTGCCCCACTGCTGAAGTCATGATTACGCGCGGATAGCTCTTCAGTTCCAGATTGTTCAAAGATTCAAGAACACCAAAGCCGTCCAAATGCGGCATAATTAAGTCGAGAACCAAAATATCCGGACAATTTCCGCTCTTCAGATACTCCATTGCCTCCATGCCGTCATGAGCAAGAAAAGCAATTTCCATATTCGACTGCTTCACCAGGTAATCGGTGACAACATCACAAAAATCGCGATTGTCATCTACGACACCAATTCTTATTTTTTTCATTTTATCCTCCTTTTACATCGGTTTTCATCGAAAACACCAAAACACTTTACGACTCCATTGTAATATCGTGTCGATATATTGTGTGTCCCGTTCGGTATCAAAAAGTTACAAAACAACATATTGTATGTTTCTTAACTAAATCTTTTCAGCTTCCCGAACCATCCATTCGGCGAAAATTCCGTAGCCTTTGGTGGGATTATTAACGAAAACGTGTGTCACAGCACCAATCAATCGATTGTTTTGGATAATCGGACTTCCGCTCATTCCTTGAATGATTCCGCCGCAATATTTCAAAAGCCTGTCGTCAACAACTTCAATTTCCATGCTCTTGCTGCCGGGGCTGCTCTGCCTGTTTACCTTGGTAATCTTGATATCGAATTTTTCTACAGTGTCACCGTCAATTGTTGTCAGAATATAGGCATCCCCCTCCTCAATTTGATCTTGATACCCCATGACGATAGGTCTTGATAAATTCAGCTTCTCGGGGCTTTTTCCTTTTGCATAAATTCCGTATAAGGAATTCTTTTTTACATCTCCGATGGCTTCATCATCGGCATAAAATATCCCGCGAATTTCTCCGGGCTTGCCGATATGCCCTTCTTTTATGGATTTCACCTCGGTTCGCAAAAGCTCGCCGTTACCGGCTTCCAGAAGTGTCCCGGTGCGACTTTCGTATATACCGTGTCCAAGCGATGCGATGGCATTTGTCTTTGGGTCATAGAATGTCATTGTGCCGATTCCGGCAATCTTCTCTTTAACCCAAAGGCCGATTTTGTATTCCCCGCTTGTTTTCTCTTTTACGGGCACAAGATCAAAGGAAAGTTCTTTGTCCTTACGACTTACTTTTATATTTATGGAACTGTCCTTCTTCTTTTCTTTTGCTGCATTTACAATTTTGGATACATCGCCCGCATAGTGAACTTCCTGACCGTCTACAGAAGTTACAATATCCCCGATTTCAAGGCCAGCGGTATATCCCGGGCTGACGATTGAGTCTTCGGTTTCAATTTCTTCGAGACCGACAACCAAAACACCCTTTACATTCATTTTAATGCCGACAGACTGTCCTCCGGGAATGAGGATTCGCTCGCTTACGACCTCTACGGTCTGCTTCGCTTCGTTGATATAGTTGCTTATAAAACCAAAGGCACCGATTACGCAGATGGTTAATACAAACAGCCCGATTGCTTTTTTCCAGTTCATTTTCATTGAAAATCCAACCCATCCTAACTTTCAAAATCTTGCAGCAGGACGGCCAGTTCTTCTTGGGTTTTGACCTTATATCCTTCTTCAAACAAAGCCTGATCATCAAAACTCAGCATGTCATAAAGAATGCTCGTGGTTTCAAGTTCTACCTCGTTGCCCGAATGATCAACAAAGAAAACCTTTATCACATCGCCTGCTCTCTTCACTAAATAGTATGATTCACTTTCGTTTGAAATGTTAGTTTTTTCTCTCGGCGGAAAGTAGTCTTCGGGTTCCTCATTTTCTTGTGAAAGTTGCTCCGAATTTGCCTTCGCACCGGGATCATCATTGTTCTTTATTTCCGGATCGGATGGCCATGCAATTGCAATAATCAATAAGCAAAGAGTAAATATAATGGTTACGAAGATAAAGGTTCTGTAATTTTTTCTTTTTTGTGTAAACATAAAATCACCTCTTGACTATTGTTTACTCAATTGGAAAGAATTATACAGTTATGTACTCTTTTATACTCTCAAAAGTTTTATTTCCGATTCCGGAGATGTTTTTTATATCGTCGATTTCGTTAAATTTGCCTTCGGATTCCCTGTATTCGATGATTCGATCGGCCTTCGACGGACCGATTCCGGGTATAGTCTGAAGTGCAGCAGCATCTGCGGTATTGATGTTTACTTTGCCTTCGCCGCTATCCGTAACATTATTCGCAGAGTAGCTGTCTCGGTTTTCATCCGGATTTTCTCCATGCCTGCCAATCATAATTTTCTGTCCGTCCTGTACGGTTTCAGCCCTGTTAATTCCGTCAATATCCGCATCCTCGGTCAGGCCTCCCGCCTTATCGATTACTTCAAACAAGCGCGTTCCGTCACTCACTTCGTAGACACCGGGTTTCATGACTTCACCACCGATATCGACATAAAGATGACTCTGCGTTGAATTGACTTCCTGTTGAGAAACGCCATCTTCTTCAATCGCCGAACTGTTTCCCTCGTCAATTTTGATTTCGTCGCTGCCGGAGTTCAGCCAAAAAAATAAAACAGCAGCAATCACTAGGACAGGGACTGCCACTATTTTAATCTTGTTTTTTTTATTTTCAATAAACTCTTTCAGTTCTTCCAAAAACTTATTTTTTCCAAAATACTCCATGAAAATCCCTCCTCTTTTTACATAATATTACATTATATAAGGAGGGATGTCAAGTTAAAATTGTAAGTTGTTGGTAAAGAATAATTCCTCGCGTTCCACTTCTATGTCATATCTTGGTGTATCGATTCCGGCAAATTCGCAGAAAGATGAAATCACAAGTTCCGGGCTGCAATTTGACTGACTTCCGCAGTCAAGCAATATTCTTATCATCGCAAACTCTCCGAGTTTAAGTATTTCGCCCTCTCGGATCATATGCTTTATATTGACCGGCTGAAGCTGTTTGGTTTTCTTCTGCCGTTTCATCGCATGGATTTCATTCTGCTCCAAATATTTTGAAAATAAGGATTTCAATTCAGCCTCGTCCAGATCTGTAGGTATCCAGATTTTATAGAGTGCCGCATCCGCACAGGCCGCCAAAGATTTTATGTCGGCCGCAAGCGTGAAGCAGTCCAAAAGATGGATTCCTTCCGGCATCAATTCCTGCATTTTGTTCAATATCACTTTTTCATCCGCCGGAGAATTCAACTCAAATTCGATCAATTCGCTTTTGCTTGAATATCCCAGTGACAAAGGCTGAGCGAACCCCATTTTCGGATGCGGATTAAATCCTTGTGAATATCGAAGACCCAGCCCGGTCTTTTTAAAAGCTCTTTTGAACACACGCAGCAGATCAAGATGCGAGGTATATTTTACATATCCGTTTTTCGTAAATTTAATAACATATCTGTTTGTCAAACTAAGCCCTGCCTTTCTTTGCAGCCCCTGCCATCGGGCAAACAACTTTTGTGTTCATGCCGCACCCTGTACATCCGTTTCTGCAATCCGGAGTTATTTCTTCCTTCACGGCTTTTTGTGCTTCATTGATTAGGAATCGCTTGGAAATACCGCTGTCAATGATATCCCACGGCAGAATTTCATCAAATTCGCGTTTTCTTGTGGTATAAAAATCCTTATCGATTCCGCTTCTTTCAAAGGCGATTTCCCACGCTTCCGGCCTAAAATGTTCCGTCCATCCGTCGAACTTACAGCCTGCACGGAATGCTTCGTATAAAAGCCTGCCGCATCTTCTGTCACCCCTTGCAAATACAGCCTCATAAGCACTCGTGGTATTGTCGTGATAATTAAAGGTAACGCCCTTTATTTTCAGACGCTCGGCCAGATAATTATGCTTGTCCGCAAATTCCTCCGCAGTATTCTGTGCTTCCCACTGAAACGGTGTATGTGCTTTCGGAACAAAATTCGAAACGCTGACCGTAAGGTTAAATCTGCCGCCTTTCGGACCGTTGACTTTATAATTAAGTTCTTTGATATTCTTTGCAATTTCAACGATTCCGTCAAGATCCTCATAAGTTTCCGTAGGCAGACCAATCATAAAGTACAGCTTAATATGTTTCCAGCCGAGTTCCAGCGCCTGCTCTATGGACTCATAAATATCCTTTTCCGTAACACCTTTGTTTATAACATCTCTCAGCCTTTGTGTTCCCGCTTCCGGTGCATAAGTCAAACCTGATTTCTTGTATTCCTGAATTTTGTTCAAAACATCGAAAGCAAATTTGTCAATTCGCAGAGACGGGAGTGAAAGCGATACATTTTCTTTCTTCGTATAGTCAATCAGTTCGGTGGCAAGTTCCTCAAAACATGAATAGTCACTTGTCGAAAGGGAAAGAAGCGAAAGTTCATCATGTCCGGTGTTCTCAAGCTGCGTCTTTGCAAGCTGTAAAATGCGATCCTTGCTTCTTTCTCTTACCGGTCTGTAAATCATGCCTGCCTGGCAGAATCTGCACCCTCGCGTGCATCCACGGAAGGTTTCCGTAACCGCTCTGTCATGAACGGCCTCAACCATTGGAATGATTGGATTTACCGGAAAGTCGGTTTCTTCGATTGACGGGAGTATCGCGCGTGTAACAGGAAACGGTGCTCCCTTATAGAGTTCACATAATTCTTTTATCGTTCCATCGTCGTTATATTTTACATCATATAAGGAAGGTACATATACCCCCTGTAGTTTTGACAACTCACGCAGGCAGTCCGCCTTAGCCATGCCTTTTTTCTTGCAGTCAATGTATTTTTCGACGAATGCCGGAAGCAGTTTCTCTCCGTCGCCGATTAGAAAAACATCGATAAAGTCCGTGAGCGGTTCCGGATTAAATGCACACGGGCCTCCTGCAATAATCAGTGGATCGTTTTCATTTCTTTCCGCTGCAAATACCGGTATCTTTGCAAGATCGAGCATATTCAGCACGGTAGTAAAGGACATTTCGTACTGAAGTGTGAATCCCACAATATCCATTTCTCTCAGCGGCATTTTTGCCTCAAGCGTCATAAGAGGAACACCCTCTTCGCGCATCAGTTTCTCCATGTCAACGGCGGGCGCAAAGACTCTCTGACAAAATATGTTTTCGCACTGATTCAGTTCATGGTACAAAATCTGAAGACCCAAATATGACATCCCTATTTCATATATATCAGGAAAGGCAAATGCAAAATTCGCGTCAACACTGTTCGGGTCTTTGCGGGCGGAATTGATTTCACCGCCGATATATCTTCCGGGCTTCTCAACCCTCTTTAACAACTGATCCAGTTTATACTGTAATTCCATCTTTTCTTTTCCTTTGTTCATTAATTTTCCCTAAATATTTTAACATAGAATGGGTGTTTTTTGTATTAAGTTTGCAAATTTTCCTCTAAATTATAATAAAACTTTTTGCTGCTCCCGGATTCATAGGTGCCGATAATATCCCCTTTTTTTACTTTGTCGCCTTGAACAACTTTTACTTCCGTGAGGCTTCCGTATGTTGAAATCTTCGTATCATGCTGTATTTTAACGAAACTTCCGAGTTCCTTGCTTATGCCGGATGTGATAACCATGCCTGCATTTGTGGCATAAACGCAGCGTACCTTCTTGTCAGTATCTTCATCAATAGGCTGCCCGTACTCCCCAAGCTGATTTGCTTGTATGATTGTACTTGCAATCACTTCGGGGGCACCTTTTGCCCTTTCAAGGAGTTCCGAACCCGCCTCTTTCACCTCATCAACAGAATAATTCTTTTCAAACTGCTCCTTTACGGCACATTTTATTCCGTCGAGTTCTTTTATGTTGAGTATGCTTCCTGCTTTAACTACCGTAAAAATCATGCAGCAAACGATTACCTGCAGGAAAATTTTTTCTTTATATTTCATTTTCTTCCTCCATACATTACCTATGTTTCATTGTATGAAGGAGCGCACAAAAAAACACCGCGGATTGCGGTGTTTGATTGGATTAAAATTCGTCCCAGTATTCCAGGTCGTAATCCTCAATTCGGATAATGTCCCCTTCTTCAAGGCCAAGCTCCTTGAGCTGTTCAATCGCACCCTTCTTCTCGATATATTTGTAAAGGTATCTGAGAGAGCCCATATCGTTGAAATTCGTGGACTTGAATATCTTGGAAAGCTGCTTGCCGCTAAGCGTGTAAACATCCTCTTCCTCATCGTATCCGCAGATGATATCACGATAGGTCGGATCATTGTCCTCCGCCTCAAAATCAAAGAAGTCCGTCGTATTCTCTTCTTGCAGGCTAGGATCCTGCTCAATACGATTCAGTTCATTGAGCGCCGCACCCAGAATTTCTTCAACGCCCAAATTAAGCGGTGCGGACATTGGGAACACTTTATATCCCAAGTCCTCAACATATTTCTTGAATTCGAGGTACTGAGGGTCGTCTTCGTCAATCATATCAATCTTGTTTGCGGCAACAAGCTGCGGTTTTTTAAGAATTCTCGGGCTGTACGCCTCAAGCTCCTTGTTTATCTTGTTGAAATCGTCGATCGGGTTTCTGCCTTCGCTTCCCGAAACATCCACTACATGAATCAGCACTTTGGTTCTTTCGATATGTTTAAGGAATTTAAATCCCATTCCAAGGCCCTCGCTTGCGCCTTCGATGATTCCTGCAATATCGGCCATTACGAAGCTGCTGTCATAAATCTTAACCACACCCAGATTCGGATCAATCGTTGTAAAGTGATAGTTTGCAATCTTCGGCTGCGCGCTTGTCGCTACAGCAAGGAGTGATGATTTTCCGACATTCGGAAATCCTACCAGACCTACATCCGCAATCAGCTTCAGCTCCAGAATGACATTTCGCTCTTTCGCTGCGCCGCCTGCTTCCGCGAAGTTTGGTGCCTGTCTTACTGAATTCTTGAAATTCGTATTGCCTCTGCCGCCTCTGCCGCCTTTTGCCGCCACAAAAGACTCTCCGTCCTCGGTTAAGTCCTTCATCACAAGACCGCTGGCCTCATCGATGATAACGGTTCCAAGCGGAACTTTAATAATCAGGTTCTCACCTGCCTTGCCGAAACGCTTCTTTTTCATGCCGTTTTGGCCTGCCTCTGCTTCGTATTTTTTCTTGTATTTGAAGTCCATGAGCGTTCTGAGATTACGGTCTGCCATGAAAATAACATCGCCGCCTCTGCCGCCGTCGCCGCCGTCCGGACCTCCCTCCGGAACAAAAGGCTCTCTTCTGAAGGTTACAGCTCCGTCGCCGCCCTTGCCCGACTTAATATATATTTTGGCTCTGTCTACGAACATAATGGAAACCTCCTTTGCAAAAAAAGACCCTGTGCAAACTATGTACAGGGTCTAAAAATCTAATTAAGCTTCTTTCGGATAAACGCTGACCTGTTTTCTGGTCTTGTCTTTTCTTTCAAACTTAACTGCTCCGTCGATCTTTGCGAACAAAGTATCATCTCCGCCGATGCCAACATTGTTACCAGGGTGGAACTTCGTTCCTCTCTGTCTTACAAGAATGCTGCCTGCGCTTACGAACTGACCGTCGCCAGCCTTCAGTCCAAGTCGTTTGGACTCGGAATCACGACCGTTCTTAGAGCTACCTACACCTTTTTTACTTGCCATAAAAAGTACCTCCTAACCGTATAAGATAAATTACTTTAATGCTGCTTCAATAGCTTCGATGATTACAGCCTTAGTAGCTTTTTCGTCGATAGCGATATTGTTTTCTTTAGCAAAAGCAATTAATTCGTCTTTCTTCATGGAAGCGGAAACCTTCTTAGCAGGTTTTGCTTCAGCTTTTTCTTCAACTACAGCCTTTTCAGCCTTAGGAGCTGCTGCCTTCTTAGGCGCTGCACCTGTTAAGCTTTCGATCTTAACCATTGTGTATGGCTGTCTGTGACCCTGTTTCTTTCTGTAGTCTTTCTTAGCCTTGTACTTGAAGATAATAACCTTCTGACCTTTTCCGTTTTCTACTACTGTACCTGTTACAGCAGCATCAAGGTAAGGAGTTCCAACTTTAACATCCTTGCCTTCTCCTAATACGAGTACCTTATCGAAAGTAACCGCCTGACCTGCTTCAACGTTTAATTTCTCAACAGTGATAACGTCGCCTTCCTGTACTCTGTACTGTTTTCCACCAGTTTCAATTACCGCGTACATTAATATTTATCCTCCTCTATCCAGTCTCGCCATTGCGGGTGTCCAAACCAAATCCGGAACTTACTTACCCGGTCTGCGCGGCTCAACTCAGTTATAATATCACCTAAATGGCTAAAAGTCAAGCTTTTTTGAAAAAAAGCTTGACTTTTCAATGTTTTTGTTCATTATAAACTGTAAATTACTCCTCTATCACAACGCCGTCTTCATCAACAAACAAATCCATGATTGCGGAAATGTCTTCTTCCGGAATTTCCGGCTCTTTCTCCTGCTTGCCGTCATTCTTAATCTGATCAAGAAGCTGTCCTTCGAGCTTATCCATAATCTCAGGGTGTTCTTTGAGATATACTTTAACATTCTCTCTTCCCTGTCCGATTCGATTGCCTTCAAAGCTGTACCAGGAGCCTGCTTTCTCGATAAGTTTGGCATCAACCGCACAGTCGAGAATATCTCCGGCCTTGGAGATTCCTTCTCCGTACATAATATCAAATTCAGCCTGTTTGAATGGAGGCGCAACCTTGTTCTTTACCACCTTAACTCTGGTTCGGTTGCCGATGACTCCGTCGCCTGCCTTGATGCTCTCGATTCTTCTTACGTCAAGACGCATGGAAGAATAGAACTTAAGTGCTCTTCCGCCAGTCGTAACTTCAGGATTGCCGAACATGACGCCGACTTTCTCTCTGAGCTGGTTGATAAATATAACACAAGTGTTAGACTTGTTGACCGTACCCGTAATCTTTCTCAATGCCTGAGACATCAGTCTTGCCTGTAAACCCACATGGGAATCACCCATTTCACCTTGAATTTCCGCCTTAGGCACAAGTGCAGCCACGGAGTCGATTACGACAACGTCAAGTGCACCGCTTCGTACGAGCATATCACAGATTTCGAGAGCCTGTTCACCGGTATCCGGCTGCGAAACGATGAGTTCACCGACATCAACGCCAAGGTTTTTCGCATATACGGGGTCAAGTGCATGTTCTGCATCGATAAATGCGGCCTTGCCGCCCGCCTTCTGCGTTTCTGCTATAATATGTAATGTAAGGGTCGTTTTACCGGAAGATTCCGGTCCGAAAATCTCAACAATTCTTCCCTTCGGTACGCCGCCGATTCCGGTTGCAATATCAAGGCTTATCGATCCGGTTGAAATTGCACCGATGTTCATGTGTGCGGTATCGTCACCGAGTTTCATAATCGAACCCTTGCCGAACTGTTTCTGTATCTGCGCCATTGCGGCTTCTAAAGCTTTATCTTTCTCGCTCATTGTGTTGTTTACACTCATTTTTTGTCCCTCCGAAAATAGAACATCTGTTCTTCTTGTTCTTATCTTATACTATTTTGTTCTTCAGGTCAAGTACTTTTTTAAAATTTATATGGTATTTATTTACATAATATAACGCATTCTGCCCGCTGTCAAGCAAAATGCGCCATACCCTGCTTTTTATTTGAACAAATCGTCAATCCTGCAGCCAATTACATCTTCTATCTCGTCAAGCAGATGCTGCATCTTCGCTTTGTTCTCCATGATTGTATCAAAATCGAGGATGCCGTGTTTCCTTGCTTTTTCAATGATGTAATCGAAACGTTTGTCAATTCCGACATAAGTGTCTTCTTTCACAAGACGGTCTCCCAGACATATGATATCCGACTCCGTAATCTTATCCACCGGATTATATTCACCCGGATTCATATGCACCTTCACAATGGAAGCCTCGTCGTAATATCCCATTTCGTTAAGCCTTTCGGCCATAATATCCCAATGTCTTTCCATGGTTCTTGCTGCGTCGTGAGCAAGTCCCGCACCGTTTATGAGAGCGAGGTCAAGATGAAATCCGTGTGCATTGAGAGCTTTCGCGATTCTGACTCCGCAGTCTGCTACGGCTGCACAATGTCTTCTGACATGTTCCGGCGTTTCATATTCCTTATAAATTTCATTTACGATTTCCGGCGTAATTCTTTTGTGTTTGATGCGCTTGTAAATTTCGTTAAGCATTACAAGAAGCATATAATTTCGGTTGTATTTTCGTGAAACATTGCGGTGTTTTGTCTTCACCACATCGGTTTTTCCCTCATAACAAATGCCGATGTATGCAAGTCCTGCAGGCCTTGCCTCATCGATGTCGTCAGGACCTGCAATCCCGGTTATCGAAATGCAAAGTTCAGAACCCGTCTTTTCCCGCAGTCCTTCTGCCATCTCCCTTGCAACTTCAGGACTTTCAGCCGTGTATTTCTCCAAAGTCTCGCGCTTTACACCCAGCTCCTCCATTTTTGCATTCCATGAATAGGTTGCGATTCCCCGGTCAAACACTTTCGATATTCCCGGAATGTCCGTAAGTGACTTTGCAAGGAGCCCCCCTGTGCAGGACTCACAGCAGGAAATCGTGATTCCTTTCGCAAGGAGGATTTTGCCGACAACGTCGATAAGTTCTTCATCATTTGTACTGTAAATATAATCGCCGATACTCTCCTTCACTTTGGAAAGCATTTCCTCAACTGCCGCTTTTGCTTCCTCGAGCGTTTTTCTTTTTGATGTTATGCGGAGAGAACACTCGCCTTCCTTTGCGTAGGTTGCAATCGTAGGATCTGTCTGGCCGTCTATCAGCGGCAGGAGCTTTGTCTCCATGGTTGATTCCCCCAGTGCAAACGTCCGCACGATTCTGTAATAGATTACGCTGTCCTGCTTGGCAACAAGACGCGGTTTCAGCTGCTCTTCCCACATGAGCGTCATTTCTCTCGGCGGTCCCGGAAGGGCTGCAATCATCTTGCCGTTTTTTTCGAGCAGGAATCCCGGTGCCGTCCCCCCGAGATTGTCAAGGATTTCGGCATGCTTAGGAAAATACGACTGCTTCGTGTTGTTTTCGGTCCAATTGTACCCTGCACGGCTGAAAGTCGTTTTCAGCCAGCACAACACATCTTTGTGACATACAAGTTCTTCCTCGAAATACTCCGAAATGATTTCCTTTGTCAAATCATCCTGAGTAGGTCCAAGTCCTCCTGTCGTAATAATCAAATCGCAGTCTCTGTATGCCAAAGCAATCAACTCTTTCAGCCTCTGCGGATTGTCTCCCACGGTATAGTGATACATGACATCATAACCAATGTCCTGAAGCTGCTGCGAAAGAAAAGCCGCATTTGTATTTACAACCTGCCCGAATAAAATTTCGGTTCCCACTGTCAAAATTGCTGTTTTCATTACTGTCTGAACACCTCTTTGTTCTTAATCACATATTCGGCACCGGAGTATACAGTCATTACAAGGCTCGCCCAAAGGAACGCATACGTTACATAATAATAAACGGTATAGATCATGTGCGCGCCGATACCCGAAAGTGCCGGCAGAAGCAAAAGCATCGGCACCGCAATCATCTGAAGAACGGT
>ERZ773235.888-NODE-888-length-34978-cov-6.155399_pt1 | contig 34978 bp, 36 predicted proteins | sample MGYA00580522_ERZ773235 | MGnify/ENA primary metagenome ERZ773235 (study PRJEB29015, sample SAMEA2737797) | human gut metagenome | biome: human gut; feature: human-associated habitat; material: faeces | place: China | collected 2012 ...
AGCGCCGCAGCGCTGTGCAGAGCGCAACCGCCGCAGGCGGCTCTTAGCGCGTCGCTGTGCGAGTTGTTCGCCATAGGCGAACAAGGAGTGCGCGCGGCAGACTGCAAAAACTTGTCGGAAAAGCCCGTAAGGGGTTTTTCGACAGTCTAAAGCTTCCCCTTCGGGGGAGCCGGCTCGCGTCAGCGAGACTGAGGAGGGGCGTTTCGGGCGAGAGCGCTGGGGTAATTTGTACCGCTTCCGCCCATTACACCCCTCTTCAGTCAGGGCTGCGCCCTGCCAGCTTCCCCGGAGGGGAAGCTCTTTTCCAATTTCTCCAACACCTTGGTAAAATACTCCGGCAGTGGGGCAAAGACCAGGACGGGTCTGCCGTCTCTCGGGTGGCGAAAGGACAGGGCCCCGGCGTGGAGGCACTGGCTGTCCTGGCCCAGCTCCGGCTTCTTGTGGCCGTAGACCGTGTCCCCCAAAATGGGGTGGCCGATGTAGGCCATATGGACGCGGATCTGGTGGGTGCGGCCCGTTTCCAGGCGGCAGCGGATGTGGGTGTAGCCCCGGTAGCGCTTGACCACTTCCCAGTGGGTCACGGCAGGCTTGGAATTCCGCTGGGTGACGCACATCTTCTTCCGGTCCGTAGGATGGCGGCCGATGGGGGCGTCCACGGTGCCGCTGTCCTCCTTCAAATTGCCGCAGACAATGGCCTCGTAGGTCCGCGCCATGGTGTGATCCTTCAGCTGGGAGGCCAGCACCGCATGGGCCAGGTCATTTTTGGCAATGGCAAGCAGGCCGGAGGTGTCCTTGTCAATGCGGTGGACAATGCCCGGGCGCAGCTCCCCGTTGATGCCGGAAAGGCTGTCCCCCATGGCGTAGAGCAGGCCGTTCACCAGAGTGTCGTCCTGATGCCCCGCTGCCGGATGGACAACAAGCCCTTTGGGCTTGTTGATGACGGCCACATCCTCGTCTTCGTACACGATGTCCAGCTGCATTTCGGCGGGGGTCACGTCAACGGGCCTGGGCTCCGGAATGGTGACGCTGACGGTCTGTCCGGGCTCCAGACGGTCATTTTTTTTGGCGGACTTCCCGTCTAAGAGCACATTGCCCTCGGCGATGAGCTTCTGGGCGGCGCTGCGGCTGATTTCCGGCAGAGCCCGGGAGAGAAATGCGTCCAGCCGTTCGCCGGACCGGTCACAGGTCAGGATCATTTCTTTTTCTCGTCCTTCCAAATGGCTTTGTTGCAGAATGCCAGACTGGCAAACAGGGCAATGCAGCCGCAGGTGATGAAGCAGTCGGCCACGTTGAACACGGGAAAATCCATGAACTGGGTTTCAATCATGTCCACCACGTAGCCCAGCCGCAGCCGGTCGATCATATTGCCCAGGCCTCCGGCGTAGATGGCGGCGATCATCCACCGCTCAAAGCCGGAAAAGGGCTGCCTTTTCTTGAAGTATTCATAAAAGAGCGCAGCAGTGAATGCCAGAAAAATCAGCGCAAACAGCCACTGCATCCCCTCAAAGGAGGAGAACGCCGCGCCGGTGTTGCGCAGATAGGTGAAGTCCAGAAAGCCCGGCAAGAAGTCCATATGCCCTCCAAGGGGAATATGGGCCACAACCAGCGCCTTGGTGATCTGATCCGCCGCAACAATCCCCGCGACGAAGAGGCAGTAGTAGAAAAACTGCATGGGTGATGGTTCCTTTCAAGTGAAATAGGACGAAGGCTTCCCCGGAGGGGAAGCTTTTTTTTACCACGTCAGCCCCTTGGGGTAGAAAAACCGGACCTTTTCCTTCGCAATGGACATAGAGATATCCGTCTCCATTTTCAGCTCCCCGTCCAGGTTGACGGCGGTGGGGGTGGGGCTGTGGATCTCCAGGCGGTCGGTGCGGTAATGGGTGATGTACTCCGGCAGCTCCTTGTAGCGGCCGGCTTTGTATTTGCCGATGAGCCCCGGAACCTGGGCCCGGGTGACCTTTTTTACCAGCAGCACGTCCAGCAAACCGTCTCTGGGGTCCGCCTCCGGCACGGCATAGAAGCCGCCGCCGTAGTAGCGGCCGTTGCAGACGCAGACCATGGTCATCTCCTCGTTCCGGGTTTGGCCGCAGAGGGTGACACGCAAAGGCTGACTGACGCTGCGGACCACATTCACCACCGCCGAGGCCGCATAGGCCCAGAAGCCCTGCAGCAGAGGCAGCCGCTTGTAGTTGGCAACATCCGTGCCGATGCGGGCATCCAGACCAACGGAGCAGATGTTCAGGGCCAGAGAATCGTTGCAGCGGATCATGTCGAACGCGGTTTCTTCCGCATCCAGCAGCCGGGCCAGGTGACAAAAGGCCCGGGGCTCGGAGAAGAGCCGGACGAAATCGTTCCCGCTGCCGCCGGCCCAGACGGTCACGGCTGCATTGCCGTACCCTGCCGCACCGGCGGCAACCTCGTTCAGGGTTCCGTCGCCGCCGCAGGCATAGATTCGGTATTCCTCTCCGGAGCGGGCGGCTGCATTGGCAAGCCGCCTGCAATCTCCGGGCCCCTTGGAGATCTCCACCCGGTAGTCAAGATCGCGGCACAGCTGCACGATCTCCCGGGAGCACTCCAGAGTCCTGTCCCGGCTTCCCGCTGCCGGATTGATGATGAACAGATGCTTCATCTTACTTTCCTTTTCTCTGCTGCCCCAAATACATATAGTAGTCGCATTTGATCATGCCGTTGTAGAGCTTGCGCTTCTTGTCGGCCCGTTTTCCAAAATAGTGCTCAAATTCCGGCTCGGAGGTAATGACGTATTTCTTCCAGCCGTCGGCAAATTTCAAGTGGCGGCCCAGGTCCGCATACAGCCGCTGGGCGCTTTTCTGCTCCATCATCCGCTGGCCGTAGGGCGGGTTGCAGATGAGGATGCCCTCGTCACAGGGCAGGCTCATTTTGGTGGCATCCCCGTCCCGGAATTCGATCAGATCCCCCAGGCCTGCCTTTCGGGCGTTGGCCATGGAGAGAGACACGCACTTGGGGTCATTGTCGGAGCCCAGAATCCGGTAGCTGCCGTGGAACTCCCGGTCTTTGGCCTCGGTGCGGACCTGGCCCCAGATTTTGGGGTCGATCCAGGCGAAGGCCTCGGCGGAGAACCGACGGAAAGCACCGGGGGCCTTGTTCTTGGCAATCATGGCTGCCTCGATGGGGATGGTGCCGCTGCCGCAGAAGGGGTCCCACAGGAATTCCCGGCCCCGGTAGCGGGTCAGGGTCACCATGGCCGCAGCCAGGGTCTCCCGCAGGGGTGCATCGTTGCCGTTGGCCCGGTAGCCCCGCTTGTGCAGCCCCGGCCCGGAGGTATCCAGGTACAGCTGCACCCGGTCGTTCATGACGGAAAATTGCAGCTGGTATTTGGCCCCGGTCTCCGGCAGCCAGCTGACGCCATACTTTTCGCCCAAGCGCCGGGAGGCGGCCTTTTTGATGATGGCCTGGCAGTCCGGTACGCTCATGAGGGTGCTGCTCAGGCAGTGGCCCTTCACAGGGAAGGCCCCGTCTTTGGGGATGAAGCGTTCCAGCTCCGTTTTATAAACACCCTGGAACAGCTCTTCAAAGGTGGTGGCCGTGAAGTCCGCCAGGACGATCAGCACCCGCTCGCCGGTGCGCAGGCAGATATTGGCCTTGGCAAGGGCGCTCTCGTCCCCGGAAAACAGCACCCGGCCGTTTTCCACCCGGACATTCTGAATGTCCAGCCGCCGCAATTCGTCTCCTGCCAGGCCCTCCAGGCCAAACAGGCAGGGAACGGAAAATTCCATTTCTTCCATAGATTCTCTCACTTTCTGGTAAATTCCGCAATTTACGGAATGATCTTACTCTTTTTTAAGTACCGCTCTTCCTCGGAGAAGACGCAGCCGCAGTATTTCTGAATGTAGAAGCCCAGCTCCCGGGCCCGCTCCTGGCCTGCCCGGAAATAGGGCCGGAAGTCCCGGTAGAGGAATTCCACGCCGTATTCGCTGGCGGCCCGCTGGGCGACCTCCCGCATGAGCTCGTGCTTCTGGTAGGGGGAGATGAAAAGCGACGAGGTGAAGCTGTCAAAGCCCCCCTCCTTTGCCTGCCGGGCGGCTTCATAGAGCCGGAACTCGTAGCACTTGATGCAGCGGTTCTCAATGTCGTCTGCCACCGCCCTTACAAAGGGCCGCAGGCCGTAGTCGTTGCGCTCGATCAGGGGCAGCTCGATGGTCTGGGCGTACTCCCGCAGACAGTTCCGCCGGGCCCGGTATTCCGTAAAGGGGTGGATATTGGGATTGTACCAAAATCCCGTAACGTCATAGTGATCTGCGCGCAGGACGTCAATGCACTGATTGGCACAGGGCGCGCAGCAGATATGCAGGAGTGTATTCATGATTTCCTCCGGAGAAAAGATTTGGCATTCCGTATAGTATAGCATGGTTTTTGAAGGGAAGCAATGAAAAAGTTGGCGCAGGGTCGCCCAAATGGGCCTCTCACGCCTCAATCAGCCCAAACACGCCGTCTTCATATAGACCGGTGATCTTCACGTTCTTTACCACATTGTGCAGTTCCTCCCCGGCGGCGTAGACCCTTACGTAATTGGGGGCGTGGCCGGTGTAGAAGCTGAGGACCTGCTCCTCAAAGAGCACCGCTTGGGTGGTACCGATGAGCGATTCCCGGTAGGATATGCTCATCTGCTGGGCCACGGCAATGGCCCGGCGGCTGCGGTCCTCCTTGACGGCATTGCCCAGCTGACCGGGCATGGTATCCGCCGGGGTGCCGGGGCGGCGGGAATAGGGGAAGATGTGCATATCCGCAAAGGCGCACTTTTGGATAAAGGCGAGGCTTTCTTCAAATTCCGCCTCCGTCTCCCCGGGGAAGGCAACGATCATGTCCGTGGTAATGGCACAGTTCGGGAAAAATTTCCGCAGCAGGCAGACGCTTTCATAATATCGCCGGGTATCATACTTCCGGCGCATCCGCTGCAAAACCGTGTCGCAGCCGGACTGCATACTCAGGTGAAACTGGGGGCACAGGTTGTGGAAGCCCGCCAGGGTACGGCAGAAGTCCTCCGTAACAATTCTCGGCTCCAGGCTGCCCAGCCGGATGCGCAGCTCCGGCACGGCCTCGCAGAGCCCTGCAATCAGGTCCTTCACCGGGGGCTTTCCCGGCAGGTCTGCGCCCCAGCTGGCGATCTCAATGCCGGTGACCACGATCTCCCGGTAGCCCATTTCCGCCAGCTCCCGGGCCTGGGCCAGGGCATCCGCCAGAGGGGCAGAGCGCACGGGACCCCGGGTATAGGGGATGATGCAGTAGGTGCAGAAATTGACGCAGCCGTCCTGGACCTTCAGCATGGCCCGGGTCCGTTCTTCCAAACCGCCGGGGGGCAGCAGCTCAAATTCCCGGCGGCGCAGGGCATTGTCCAGCGTGTCCACATGGTCTTCCCCCTGGAGGGCGGCAAGCATATGCTCCAAAAATTCCTGCCGCCCGCCGGAGCCGCCCAAAACGTCCACACCCAGCTCCTTTACCGCCTCAGGGGCGTGCTGGGTGTAGCAGCCGCAGACGCCGATGACGGCCTTCGGATTTTCCCGGCGGCAGCGGCGGATAACGGCCCGGTTTTTCTTGTCCGCAATGGCGGTGACGGAGCAGGTATTGATGATGTAGGCATCGCACTTCTCGTCAAAATGTCCGATTTCATGGCCCTGGTTTTGTAAAATATGCTCCATGGCCTGGGTTTCGTATTGATTGGTCTTACAGCCCAATGTGTAAAAAGCAAATCGCATCTTCGTAAAAATCGCCAATTTTGCTGGCGCTCCCTTGTTATAATTCGCCAAACCGTCAATTGCATTTCGCCCGGATTATGTTATAATGATTCACATCATCCGTTTTTTCGGTTCATAGCCACATTATACACGAAACCCCGGCGTTTGTACAGTCAAAGGAGGTTTTTATGCAGGAATTTACGATTCATCTTCGCTCCGTGCGGGATGTAAACGATTTTGTTGCATTGACTGCCCCTCTGTGTGCCATCACACTGACGGATGGCTTACGGGTGGTGGATGGAAAGAGCTTTATGGAGATATTCTGTCTGCAGCTCTCCGGCCCCATCACCGTTGCGGCGGATTGCCCTGCCGAGGATTTTGAGCGATTCCGCCAAGACTGTCTGCGCTTCCAGAGCGCATCCTGAATATCGGCTCTTGCAGCACCGTCCCGGGAATACTCGGGGCGGTTTTTTATTTTGGGGGCAACACCGCACAATTCGTCTGCGGTGCTGCCCCTTGGGGGAGCACAAACAAAGGGGGCGGCCCGGCGGGCCGCCCCCAAAGCATATATCAGCAGTAGAAATCCCGGATTTTTTTGGCTCTGCTGGGATGGCGGAGCTTCCGGATGGCTTTGTTTTCGATCTGGCGGATACGCTCTCTGGTCACGCCGAAGATCTGGCCCACCTCTTCCAGGGTGTGGGTGCGGCCGTCGTACATGCCGAAGCGCATCCGCAGCACGTCGGCTTCCCGCTCGGTAAGCGTCCCCAGAATTTCCTTCAGGGCCTCGGCAAGCAGCGCGTTGGAGGTGGCATCGGCAGGGCCGGGCGTCCGCTCGTCTTCTACGAAGGAGCCGATGGAGGTGTCCTCTTCGTCACCCACAGGAGTATCCAGGCTCAGGGTATCGGCAGCGGTGCGGTTGGCCTCGATGATCTTCTCCACAGGCAGACCCAGCTCGGCGGCGATTTCCTCCATGGTGGGCTCTCTGCCCAGCTCTTGGACCAGCTTCCGGTTGCAGCGGGTGGCCTTGTTGATGACCTCTACCATATGCACCGGGACACGGATGGTCCGGGCCTGGTCGGCAATGGCACGGGTAATGGCCTGCCGGATCCACCAGGTGGCATATGTAGAGAATTTGTTTCCCTTTGTCCAGTCGAATTTATCGACTGCGCGAATAAGGCCCGTGTTGCCCTCCTGGATCAGGTCCAGGATGTGCAGGCCCCGGCCGGAGTATTTTTTAGCAATGGAGACCACCAGACGCAGGTTGGCTTCCGTCAGCTTATTTTTGGCCTCCTGATCGCCCTCAGAGACGCGCTTGGCCAGCTCCACTTCCTCCTCGGCAGACAGCAGCTTCACCTGGCCGATCTCCTTCAGGTACATCCGCACAGGGTCGTCCAGGCTGTATTCCGCGGCCAGATCCACAGGATCGATGAGCTCTTCCTCTTCAATGCCCCGCAGATCCAGACCGTCGTCCAGCCCATCGCCCAGGCCGTCGCCCAGAACATCCAGACTGTCGTCAATTTCCAGCTCGGTGGTGACGATTTGGATATTCATGGCATCGAACCGGTCATAGATCTCTTCAATTTTTTCCGGGGACAGCTGCATCTTTTCCAGGATGGTGCTGAGCTCCGTATCCCGGATCATGCCCTCTTTCTTGCCCTTGGCAATCAAAGCCTGCATGGCGGCCTGGAGATCCTCGGTATTCGCAGTATTCTTTGTCGGCTTTTTGGCTGTACTCATAGTCAATTCCCTCTTTACCTCTGTCTGTATACGACTTCAAAACATTCTTGCCGTAAGACTATACCCCGATTTTGCATTTCTGGCAAGGGTTTTTTAAGTATTTCTTTGTTTTCCGTGAAAAAAGTCAAAATCCGGCAGGCGGTACTTTGATTTTTCCCGCTTTTTGTGAAAACATACGGTTTACTTTTTCGGGAAAATTCGTTATAATTGGTAAAATGCTTGTAGAATGCCCTTTGTCTCCCCTGAAAGGGAAGGTGGCCGCAGGCCGGAGGGGGGGAATACGGTATAACCCCTCAGTCTCGACTGTCGCCGAGCCAGCTCCCGCTGTGCACCAAGAAACTGTAGGCCGCAGGCGGCCAACAGTCTCTATACCTTTCGGGGGAGCCAAGCCGGAGCATCTCAGTCTCGGCTGTCACTATGCATTAAGAGCCCCTGTTTTGGAGATTTTTTAGAGAGGAACCAGCCTATGACGGATCTTTCCCATATTCGTAATTTTTCCATTATTGCCCACATTGACCACGGCAAGTCCACCCTGGCGGACCGGCTGATGGAGCAGTGCAATGCCGTGGACCAGCGGACCCGGGCCGAGCAGCTCCTGGACTCCATGGATCTGGAGCGGGAGCGGGGCATTACCATCAAGGCCACCGCCGTGCAGCTGAACTACACCGCCGACGACGGCGAAACCTACGACCTGAACCTCATCGACACCCCGGGCCATGTGGACTTCAACTACGAGGTATCCCGGTCTCTGGCAGCCTGCGAGGGCGCGGTGCTGGTGGTGGACGCCAGTCAGGGTGTGGAGGCCCAGACTCTGGCCAACACCTATCTGGCCATTGACGCAGGGCTGGAGGTGCTGCCGGTCATCAACAAAATCGACCTGCCCTCTGCCCGCCCCGCCGAGGTCAAGGCAGAGGTGGAGGACATCATTGGAATTCCTGCCGAGGATGCCCCGGAGATCTCCGCCAAGAACGGCATCAACATTCACTCCGTGCTGGAAATGATCGTACGCGACATTCCCGCCCCCCAGGGTGACCGGGAAGCGCCGCTGCAGGCGCTGATCTTCGACAGCCAGTACGATGCCTACCGGGGCGTCATCGTCTACACCAGGATCAAACAGGGCACCGTCAGGGCCGGTACGGACATTCGGATGATGGCCACCGGCGCCGTGTATAAGGTTGTGGAGGTGGGCACCATGAATCCCCTGGGGCTGACTCCCGGGGAATCCTTAGGTGCCGGTGAGGTAGGCTACATCACCGCCTCCATTAAAAACGTCTCCGATACCCGGGTGGGCGACACCATCACCGCTGTGGAAAACCCCGCTGCCGAACCGCTGCCGGGCTACCGGCAGGTGCAGCCCATGGTCTACTCCGGCGTATACCCCGCCGACGGTGCCAAATACCAGGACCTGCGGGATGCTTTGGAAAAGCTGAAGCTGAACGACGCCTCCATGAGCTACGAGCCGGAGAGCTCCATTGCCTTGGGCTTCGGCTTCCGCTGCGGCTTCTTAGGCCTGCTGCACATGGAGATCATCCAGGAGCGGCTGGAACGGGAATACAATCTGGATCTGATCACCACCGCCCCCAACGTCGTCTACCGGGTGACGAAAACCGACGGCACGGTGCTCATGGTGGACAACCCCCTGGACTACCCGGACCCCATGGAAATTGAGCTTGCGGAGGAGCCCTTCGTAAAGGCCAGCCTCATTGCCCCCCAGGAATATGTGGGCAATATTATGGACCTGTGCCAGGCCCGCCGGGGAGAATTCAAGAATATGGAATACCTGGATGCCAACCGGGTGGAGCTGCACTATGAAATGCCCCTGAACGAAATCATCTACGATTTCTTCGATGCCCTCAAGTCCCGCACCCGGGGCTATGGCAGCCTGGACTACACCTTCCTGGGCTACCGGCCCAGCAAGCTGGTAAAGCTGGACATCCTCTTAAATGGCGAGGTGGTGGACGCGCTGAGCTTTATCCTCTTTGCGGACAATGCCTATCCCAGAGCCCGGAAGATCTGCGAAAAGCTCAAGGACAATATCCCCAGAGCCCAGTTCGAGATCCCTGTTCAGGCAGCCATCGGCGGCAAGATCATTGCCCGGGAGACCATCAAGGCTCTGCGCAAGGACGTGCTTGCCAAGTGCTACGGCGGCGACATCACCCGGAAAAAGAAGCTGCTGGAAAAGCAGAAGGAAGGCAAAAAGCGGATGCGCACCTTCGGCACCGTGTCCGTCCCCTCCGAGGCCTTTATGGCCGTCCTGAAATTGGATGACGAATGAAGTTAGTTGACAGTTGACAGTTGACAGTGAGGAAATTGACAGTTGACAATTAAGGACTGTTTTGATGCGTATGTCGGCTATTATTGAGACAAAAAGTTTTGCGTTTTCCGTTCGAATTGTGAAGCTGTACAAGCACCTCTGTGAGGAGAAGAAAGAGTATGTCCTCTCCAGGCAGATACTCCGGGCGGGAACCAGTATAGGGGCAAATGTGGCTGAGGCCCAGCAAGCCCAAAGCAGACCCGACTTTATATCCAAACTCTGTATTGCTCTAAAAGAGGCGGGTGAAACCGATTATTGGCTTCGCCTCCTCCGGGCAACAGATTATCTATCGGAAAATGAGTACGATTCTCTGATCATCGATTGCAAAGAACTGGAAAAACTTCTGACAACCATTATCAAATCCACAAAATCTTTACCGCAAAAGTAAACAACCAAGAAAATCTTCAGTACAGTGACACTGACGGTTCTATGGTGGCACCTTTCGTTTTCGCCAACTGTCAACTGTCAACTGTCAACTGTCAACTGTTACGGAGGTACTATGGCAATATTAACCAGACGCAACAACAAAACCCCCCTGGGGATCTACATTCACATTCCCTTCTGCCGCAGCAAGTGTCAGTATTGCGACTTCTATTCCATGCCCTGCAAGGATGACAAGCTGATGGACAGCTACCTGGATGCCATCTGCGCCCATCTGAAAGAGGCGGGGGCCCTGTGCCCCGGCTACCGGGTGGACACCGTCTATTTCGGCGGCGGCACCCCAAGCTATTTTGGCGCGGACGCGCTGGCCATCATTCTGACGGCCATCCGCCGGAATTTTGACGTAGCCACCGATGCGGAGATCACCTTTGAGGCCAACCCGGACTCCGTGACGGACCGGCTGCTGCACCGGCTGAAAGCCGAGGGCTTCAACCGGGTGAGCCTGGGCGTCCAGTGCGACAATGACGAAATTCTCAAGAAGCTGGGCCGCCCCCATACCTATGCCCAGGCCGTCACCGCCTACCAGCGCATCCGCAAGGCAGGCTTCCGGAATGTGTCCTTGGACCTGATGTACGGCCTGCCCGGCCAGAGCCTCCACGACTGGCAGGAAACATTGGAAAACGTTCTAAAGCTGAACCCGGAGCACATGAGCTGCTACGGCCTGAAGGTAGAGGAAGGTACCCCTCTGTACGACGTGAAGGACTTCGTGGGCCTGGCGGACGATGACACCCAGGCAGATATGTATATGGCTGCTGTGGAGGCTCTGCGCAACCATGGCTTCCGGCAGTATGAAATTTCCAATTTCTGCCGGAAGGGCCTGTACTCCCGGCACAATACCAAGTATTGGACCGGCGGCGAATACCTGGGCTTCGGCCCCAGCGCCAGCTCGGATTTTGCAGGGAAGCGCTTTACCATGGTGCGGGATCTGCAGGCCTATATCCAGGGCATCCAGACCGGCGGCAACATCATGGAGGATGTCCAGGAGATCCCCCTGCGGGAGCGGGCTGGGGAGTACCTGATGCTCCGGCTGCGGACCACGGCGGGCATTCTGGCCGAGGAATACGAGCGGACCTTCATGCTGCCCTTTAAGCCCCTGGAAGAGGTGCTCCTCAAGCACCGGGTCTACTATCAGACAGCACAGGGCGAGGACGGCCGGTGGTACCTGACCCCCAGAGGCTTTCTGGTGTCCAACGACATTATTTCCGACCTGCTCCTGGCCCAGGACGATTCCGAGCCGCTGAAGAGACTGTAAAAAGAAAGGCTCCCCTGAAAGGGGAGCTGGCTCGGCGCTAGCCGAGACTGAGGGGTTATACCACCGAACCCCTCCGGCCCTGCGGGCCACCTCCCCTTTCAGGGGAGGCATTGCCAGGAACCCTCCGGTAATACAGACCGCCTCCCGTTGTGCATTAAGAGGCTGTAGCTGCTTTTGCGGCAACAGCCTCTGTACCTTTCAGGGGAGCTAACGCATTTCCCTACGAGGGGGCTTTTTTACTTTTCCTCCTGCACCGGCAGGGGGGAGATCACGGGCTTGCCGTCCCGGTCCAGGAGGACCGTCAGGCCGCCGGCGTAGCTGCTGGTCTGGAAGAGATAGTTGACACCGGTCTGGGTGTCAACCCAGATCTCCGTGGTGCTGATAGCACCCTGACTGTAGGTGCGGACAAAACGCTTTTTATTCTTTTCCATCATACTTTTCCTTTCAAAATGGGGGCGCAGCGATTTTGCTGCGCCCCTTTGCGTGATTACTGTTTGGTGCCTTCCACAATGCCGTTGGCAAGACCCACCAGGCCCTGCATTTCGCTGGGGATGATGATCTTGGTGGCCTGGCCGTCGGCGACCTTCTGCATGGCCTCAATGGCTTTCAGCCGCAGAACGCTGTCGTTGGGGGCCTTTTCGTTCAGCATGGCGATGGAGTCGGCCAGAGCCTGCTGCACTGCCAGAATGGCCTGGGCTTCGCCGTCAGCCTTCAGAATGGCAGCCTGCTTCTCGGCCTCAGCCCGGAGAATGGCGGCCTGCTTCTCAGCATCGGCCTTCAAAATGGCGGATTCCTTTTCGCCCTCGGCAATGAGGATGGCGGACTTCTTCTGGCCCTCTGCCTGCAGGATCGCCTGACGGCGGTCACGCTCGGCCTTCATCTGCTTCTCCATGGAGTTCTGGATGTCCGCAGGGGGCAGGATGTTCTTCAGCTCTACCCGGTTGACCTTGATGCCCCAGGGGTCGGTGGCCTCGTCCAGGATGGAGCGCATTTTGGTGTTGACCACGTCGCGGCTCGTCAGGGTCTGATCCAGCTCCAGATCGCCAATGATGTTACGCAGAGTGGTGGCGGTCAGGGTTTCCATAGCCATCATGGGCTGCTCCACGCCGTAGCAGTAGAGCTTGGGGTCTGTGATCTGGAAGTAGACAACGGTATCGATCTGCATGGTGACGTTGTCCTTGGTGATCACGGGCTGGGGGGGATAGTCCAGGACCTGCTCCTTCAGGCTCACCTTCCGGGCAACCCGGTCAATAAAGGGCACCTTAAAGTGCATGCCCACGCCCCACACGCTGTGGAAAGCGCCCAACCGCTCCACAACATAGGCCCGGGACTGCTGGACCACGGCGATATTGGAAATGATGATGACAAGGGCGAGAATGACGATGATAAGCAATACAATAGGCATAGATGTTCCTCCTTTTTACCTTACGGCTTCCTGGACAGCCACAGGGGAAACCAGAAGCTTCACGCCCTGCACTGCCTCAATTTTCACAACGGTTCCTGCGGGGATATTCTCTTCCCCGATGCTCCTGGCACTCCAGGTCATACCGCCCATCTTTACCCGGCCCGTTGCTGCCAGGTTATCTATGGCTTCGATGACGGTACATTCCTGCCCGACCAGAGCATCTACATTGGTCCTCTGAATTTTTGGGTTCACGTACTTTTTCAGCACCGGCCGCAGCATGGCAAGCAGCGCCACGCTGACCACCAGAAACAGCGCCAGCTGCAAGCCAACGGATGCGCCCAGCAGCGCGGCGATAATGGCCGCCAGCGCCCCGGCTGCAAACCACAGCGATACCAGCGCCACGGTGGCACCCTCGGCCATCAGAAAAAGAATCAGAAGGACCAGCCAGACATAAGCGGAAATGTGCACGGAAAAACCTCCTTTCCGGAAATCCTTTTGGGATTTTCTCTCTTGCTTACGGACTTATCATAGCAGTTTCCGGCCCTGCCGTCAATTGCCGGAAAGGCAAAATAGATGTATTTTTTTTGCCGCCCCAGCAAAATAGATTACTCCCGCTCCACCATTTCTTCCGTCAGTTCGTTTCTGCGGAACAGGAACCGGCGGATGGCAAAAAGTCCGGCAATGCAGGCCACGGACAAAAGGTTGCTGACAGGGTCGTCGTGGCTCAGAATCACGTGCCGGGTAATGGCTACGGTCAGAACCTCCAGAATATTGGCGGGGGTGGTGTCGATGAGCATACGCACAAACTCCAATCCCACCACGATGGTCAGCACCTCATGAAGAAAGCTCAGCACATCGGCAGAGGAGCCGGGATGGTGCACCAACTCCAAAATCAGCTTGGCAAAAGCGCCAAGCAGCACGATCAGCGTAAAAATCCCAATGAGCTTTTCCATAATATGCAGCACATGGCGGAAATAATGCTGAATTTTCGCCTCCCGTGCCTCCGAGCGCTGAATCCGCGCCTCGGTCTTCTCCATGCGGTCGTTGACCTTTTCTTCGATTTTCTGCTGTGTTGCCATGTGTGATCCTCCTGTAGTGTTATGTGGGAATAAAGGGGCTGTTAGAAAACGCTCTGTCATTGCGAACCAGCGCGCACGCTGGTGTGGCAATCCCCCGGATTTTCAAACATCTTGGCCGTAAAACCAAGCTGTTTCCATCCAACCGGGGGGCTGCCACACCAGTGACGTCGGTCACTGGTTCGCAGCGACATACTTTTCTAACAGCCCCGCCCGCCGATAGGCGGGTCGGATGAGGGTGGTGCTCCGCGCAGCGAATCAGAATAAACGATTGCCAGTGGCAATCGCACCATAATTCGTGCGGGATGCAGAACTGATACAGAAAGCCTACGCAGTTAAGCGCCTGAAACAGGACTTTTCTGCTGGGGCAGCACCGCATTTTACCCTGTACCGCCCCTCATCAGTCAGGGCTGCGCCCTGCCAGCTTCCCCCAGGGGAAGCCTTTTTCTAATAGTACTTTTTCATTTCCTCCCTCGCCCTTTTGACTTCCTCTTCCAGCTCTCTCGCGGAAACACGGAGGACACCGGAGCCCAGGGCGGAGAGCTGGACGAGGCCGTCGGAGCTGGCCACGCTGACCCGGTAATTGCCGCCCAGGTCCCGGGCAAGGGCCTGGATATAGGCATCCGCCGTCTCGCCCTCCCGGGTGAAGACTACCTGGATGGTTGCATCCCGGTATTTCTCGCTGCCGGGCTGCCGGTAGCTGTCGAATACCAGAATGACCCGGGTTTTTGTAAAGCCTGCGTAGCTGGTCAGAGCATCCGTCAGGTGCCGCCGGGCGGCGGACAGGTCCGTTTTGGCCGTTTCTGCCAGGCTTTCCCAGGCGAAAATCACATTGTAGCCGTCTACGATCAGACATTTCTCTTTTGGCACGCTGATGGTCACTTCCGCTGTGGCCGGGGCTTTGGGGGCGGTGTACTGTCGGCGGCGGATGGGGCCGAACTCCCGCTCCATGATTTGCTCCAGCTCCCGGTCGTCAATGGCCGGGAGAATGCGCATCTGGGGTTTTTCCTCTTTCAGGCCGCTTTCCAGATGCATGAATTCCTTTACCCGGTCCCATTTCACGGTGTGCCCTGCTCCGTGGCTGCAAAATACGGAGTCCGGGGTGTTTTCCAGGTCTGCCTCCGGGTCGTAGGCCGCTGCCTCGATGACCTGCCTGGCATTGTGGCAGGGCTCATAGCCCCGCAGGGACAGGCTCAACCGGCCCAGGCCCTGGGTGTAGGCGGAGAGCTGGGAGGCATAGTCCCGGATTTCTCCGGCGGGGACCCGGCCCTCCAGGATGGCCGTCCCGTCCCGGCTCTCCGGAGCCTCGGGGGCGCCGCCCATGGCGCGGATATCCGTAATGGCCCGGCCGATCTGGGCCTGGGGCAGCTCCAGGCGAAAGTTGTACCAGGGCTCTAAAAGCACGCTCTTTGCCTGCATCAGCCCCTGCCGGACGGCCCGATAGGTGGCCTGCCGGAAGTCGCCGCCCTCGGTGTGCTTCAAGTGGGCCTTGCCGATGAGCAGGGTGATCTTCATATCCGTAATGGGGGCTCCGATGAGCACACCCCGGTGCTGCTTTTCCGCCAGATGGGTCAGAATCAGGCTTTGGTAGCCTGCATCCAGCACATCCTGGGGGCATTGCGTATCAAACACCAGCCCGCTGCCCGGCGCTCCGGGCTCTAAGAGCAAATGCACCTCGGCATAGTGCCGCAGGGGTTCAAAGTGGCCCACGCCCTCCACGGTATCGGAAATGGTCTCTTTATAGAATATCTTCGGGTCGTCCAGGGTGATGTCCAGATCAAAGCGCTGCTTGACCAGGCTCTGGAACACCTCCAGCTGGACCTGCCCCATGATCTGCACCCCGATTTGCTTACCGTCCCAGGCGATGTGCAGCTGGGGGTCCTCCTCTTCCAGCTGCCGCAGCTTGGGCAGCACCATAGACGGGTCCGCTTTGGGCGGCAGCTTGGCCCGGTAGGTCATAACGGGCTCCAATTCCGGGCGGAAAATCTCTGCCTCAGCTCCCAGGCCTTGCCCTGCCCAGGTAGCGGTAAGACCGGTTACGGCAAAGGCCGTCCCGGCCTCCACCCGGTCCGGGGTTTCGAACTTCTCCCCGGAGTACAGCCGCAGCTGGGCCGCCTTTTCCGTCAGGGTCTCTCCCTGCCGGTTTTCATAGCGGACAGGCTCCCGAACGGACAGGCTGCCGCCGGTGAGCTTCATCCAGGTCAGCCGGTTTCCCTGGGGATCCCGGGTGATTTTGTAGACCCGGGCAGAGAAGGCGTCTCCATAGGTATTTTCCGGGGCATAGGTATCCAATCCTGCCAGAAGCGCGTCAACGCCCTCATTTTTCAGCGCCGCACCAAAGTACACGGGGAACAGGCGGCACTGGGCAATCAGCTGCCGCAGATTTTCATCGGTAACGGCCCCACCTTCCAGGAAGCTTTCCAGCAGGGCCTCGTCGCACATGGCTGCCGCTTCCCGAATGGCTTCCGCACTGCCGGTAAAATCCACGCAGCTCTCGCTGAGCTCCTTTTGCAGCTGGGCGAGCAGCTTGTCCCGGTCCGCCCCGGGCAGGTCCATTTTATTGATAAAGAGAAATACGGGCACTTGGTGCTTGCGCAGCAGCTGCCACAGGGTTCTGGTGTGGGCCTGAACCCCATCCGTGCCGCTGATAACCAGCACAGCGCAGTCCAGCGCCGGCAGCACCCGTTCCGTTTCCGCGGCAAAGTCCACGTGGCCCGGGGTGTCGATCAGGGTCACCGCCCGGTGGGCCGTTCGGAGCCGGGCCTGCTTGGAGAAAATGGTAATGCCCCGCTGCCGTTCCAGCTGGAAGCTGTCCAGCAGCGCATCCCCATGGTCAACCCGTCCCAGCACCCGCCGGGCCCCGGCGGCATAGAGCAGGCCCTCGGAAAGGGTGGTCTTTCCCGCATCCACGTGGGCCAGCAGTCCGATGCACAGGGGCTTTCTGAAATTTGTCTGTGCCTGCACCGTGGGAGACCTCCTTTTCCAAATGATTGTTCTTATTGTACCATAAAGAAGTGCCGCCGTCGAGAAATTTCTTTGTAAAACCGCCCTCCTGCGGTGGGGCAGGAGGGCGGCTGGAAATGCATTTTACAGGTCGGCGTACAGATCTTCTCCGTACACGCCCTGGGCGATGAGCTGGGCGAAGCTTTCGGTGACGGCGGCCTTGTCGGCGGCGTAGGTCACGCCGAACCACTTATCGTGGGTGGGCAGGACCTGGACCGTGACCTCCTTGCGCTGGAGCAGCTGGCCGATGAGGATGGGCAGCAGGTACTCCGCTTTCAGAGGATTGGCCGGAACGTCCGTTTCGAAGAAGGTCTTGAAGTTCCGTTCCAGGGTCTCCAGGAAGGCGGGGGACAGGCCCCACATATTCATGGATACATAGCCATCGGGATCCAGCGCCTTGCCGTCGGCTTCTGCGCCATTGGCAGTGGGGCGGATATTCTTGGTCTCTACAACGTCCGACAGGAAGCCCTTCCCGTCCACCTGGCAAATGCCCCGGGTGACGGCGCCGTTGTCGGACAGGGTGTTTTTCAGGATGAAGCCCGCCATGCAGAAGGCATTTTCCGGGTGATCGGTGCACAGATAGTCGTGGACCTCCCGGTAGATGCTCTTGCCGTAATAGTCGTCGGCGTTGATGACGGCAAAGGGACCGTCGATATGGTCCTTTGCGGCCAGAACGGCCTGACCGGTGCCCCAGGGCTTGCTGCGGCCCTCGGGAAGGGAACCGGGGATCTCCGTCAGAGACTGGAAGCAGTAGGCTACCTCTACACCGGCCTTGGCGCACACGGCCTCGATGCGGTTGCCGATGACTTCCCGGAAGTCCTTTTCGATGTCCCGGCGGATAATGAATACGATCTTTTGAAAGCCTGCGGCGATGGCATCATGGATGGAGTAATCCATAATAATATGGCCGGACTTATCCACAGCTGCAAGCTGCTTGATTCCGGCGCCGTAGCGGCTGCCGATGCCGGCGGCCATGATCACAAGGGTAGTCTTTTTCAAAAATACATCCTCCTGTCTTTCTTTTCGAAGACACTGCCTATACCATATCATAATTTTCCGCTTAATGCAACGGATTTTCAGAAATATCCTGCTCTTTGCGGGGCGACCCGCCGGATTGGATGCGATCCATGACGTACAGCGACAGCAGCAGGTATAGCCGCTGGCCGGGATCGTCCAGGCTCAGGTTCACCAGACTCTCGATTTTTTTCAGCCGGTACAGAAGGGTCGTGCGGTGGATGATCAGAGCCTGGGAGGTCTTGGGAATGTCCCGTTCGCAGAGCAGGTATTCCCGCAATGTCTCAAAATAGGGGGTGCCGTGCTCCCGGTCATAGTCCCGCAGGGCGTAGAGCGCCGGGGAGAGGGTCTGCTCCAGGGTCAGCTCCGCGTGGAAATTTTCCAGGATGTGGGTCAGGGCGCACTGGGAGAACAGCCAAATCCACCGGTCCCCCCGCTGGCGAAAGCAGGCATCCAGGGCAATTTGAGCCTGGGTAAAGGCCACATGGAGGCTCTGGATCCCCTGAATCGGTGAGGAAATCCCGGCATAGAGCAGGTAATCCCGGCACAGGGGGGCCAGGGTATGCCGCAGCATGGTATAGGGAATGGCCAGGCGGCGCATATTGAGGATCACATACTGCCTGTGATTTTCCAGCAACACATAGCTGTTTGGGAAATACCGGAACAGATCGCTGTGCAGGGAGTGCTCCTGGATGGTGGAGACGGCGTTTTCCTGGTTGGCGATATTCAGGCACACATAGGGGTCCTCGCTCTCCCAGCCCAGCTGGTCCAGCAGCCGCCGCAGCTGACCGCTGTCCGGCTGACGGTTCCGCAGCAGATCGGAGATCACATCGTCCATGCTGCGAAAGCCCGTGTTCAGCCCTCCGGCGCGGTAGTGCAGGCAGCTCATGGCCCGCTGGGCCAAAACCTCCGCCAGGCGATAGTCCGAGGGGTGGAAGGGATGGTTGGTCTCCATGACCAGCAGCCGCCCCCGGTAGACAGCGCCGTCCCAAAGGTTTACATAAATACAGTCTGCGGTTTTGCTGGAGCTGTGCCAGAGCTGCACATCGTGGGTGGTGTAGGTTTCCAGGTAGTCGCTGTCAAATTGCAGATCGTCCACAATGACCCGGGGCAGGAAGCCCCGCTGAGAGGTCATGGTGTATTCCGGGGTGAGTATGTCGTCCACCTGGGAGGACTGGGCCAGCATCATAAACCAGTCGTCGTGGATGTACACCGGGTTGTCCAGCAGCTCTGCCCCGGACTCGCACAGCTGCTGCAGCGTCACGCCCTGGAAGACCAGCTCATCCAAGAGCTGCTCCTGCTCCCGGCACCGGGAGAACAGGGCCATGGCCCGGTCCAGCACCTGCGCATCCGTCAGGCCGGGCACGGTGATATGGTCCGCGGCCCCGGGGATGGGGGCCTGGCAGATGCTGGCATAGGTATCCCCCGGGAAATCGGCAGCGTCCTCCTCCCGAACCAGGTAGAGAATGTTTTCGCTCATGGGCAGACTGCTGCGGAAAATGCGGACATCCAGATAGGATTTTCCGCTGCCGGAATCGTGGACCGTGCCCTCCGGAAACACCTGGGCCACCATGGCAAGATTGGGGTTCATATGGGCAAGGGTGTACTTCTCCATGGATAACCCGCTCCTTTCGTTTTGCATAAGGAAATTATATCCTCAGAATTGCGGAAAGTAAAGAGAGAAAAATCAAAAAATGTGGAAAATTGTGAATTCTTTTTTGCGCGAATTGACAAAACTAAAAGGATTTGTTAGGATGCTTATAGAAGCAATCCACAAAAAAGGGGGGCTTTCGCCCAACGCAAAAATGTGGATATCTCTTCGCAGATTTGAATCATTTGGAGGATACAGATATGCTTACCGCAAAAGAGAATATGCGCGAAGCCATTCGGGGCGGCAATCCCGATCGGTTTGTAAACCAGTTTGAAGGCATTTCCCTGCTGATGCACCCCTACATGATGACCCAGCCCCTGCTGAAAAAGGGCGACGAGAACGTGGTCAACGGCTGGGGTGTTACCAATTCCTTCCCCATGAACGCCCCCGGCGCGTTCCCCGTACATACCCCCGAAAAGATCGTCGTGAAGGACATTGAGCAGTGGCAGGACTACGTCCATGCCCCCAGCCTGAAATTCTCCGATGAGCTGTGGAACATCTGCAAGGATATGTACGCCGCCGTGGACGGCACCAAGGCCTACAAGGCAGCCTTCGTGGCTCCCGGCCTGTTCGAGCAGTGCCACCACCTGTGCTCCATGCAGGAAGCCCTGATGAACTACATGGAATACCCCGATGAGATGCACGACCTCATCAAGTACCTGACCGACTGGGAGCTGGAACTGGCCGAGGGCATCTGCTCCAACCTGCATCCCGATGCCATTTTCCATCACGACGACTGGGGCAGCGAGCTGAACTCCTTCCTGCGTCCCTCCATTTTCGAGGACTTCTTCCTGGAGTCCTACCAGAAGATCTACGGCTACTACCATAGCCACGGCGTGGAGCTCATCTTCCACCACTCCGATTCCTACTGCGCAAACATCCTGCCCATCATGATCGATATGGGCATTGATGTGTGGCAGGGCTGCATGCACTCCAACAATGTGCCCGAGTGCCTCGAAAAGTACGGCGACAAGATCGCCTTCATGGGCGAGATCGACAACAAGCAGGTGGACTTTGAGGGCTGGACCCAGGCCGACTGCGAGAAGGCCGCCGTCCACGCCATGGAGACCTGCGGCATGAAGCACTTCATCCCCTGCATCACCCAGGGAGGCCCCGGCTCTCTGTACCAGGGCACCTACAAGGGCCTGTGGGACGCCATTGACGACTACAACTGCAAGCACTTCGGCTTCACCAAGGAGCAGCTGGAGGCCCAGCGTCTGCCCATGTCCATTATGTTCTAAGGAGGAACGAGACAATGATCATTATCGGCGAGAAAATCAACGGTTCCATTCCCGTGGTGGCCAAGGCCATTGCCGAGCGGGATGCGGAATTCATCAAGGCCCGTGCCATCGCCCAGGCCAATGCCGGTGCAACCTTTATCGACTGCTGCGCCTCCGTTCCCGAGGCCCAGGAGGTGGAGACCCTGCACTGGATGATCGACTGCATCCAGTCCGTCACCGACCTGCCCATCGCCGTGGACAGCCCCAGCGCAGACGTGCTGCGGGAAGCCTATAAGTTCTGCAACAAGCCCGGCCTCATCAACTCCGTCTCCGGCGAGGGCGACAAGATCGACAAGATCTTCCCCATTCTGGCGGAGAACAAGGGCTGGCAGGTCATCGCCCTGCTGTCCGACGACACCGGCATTCCCAAGAACGCCGCAGACCGGCTGCGGGTCTTTGACAAGATCATGGCCAAGGCCAAGGAGTATGGCATCGCCCCCAACCGGATCCACATCGATCCGCTGGTAGAGATGCTCTGCACCTCCGAGAACGGCATTGAGACCAACATCGAGGTCATTTCCACCGTCCGTGAGAAGTACCCCACCATTCACATCACCGCCGCCGTTTCCAACATCTCCTTCAACCTGCCCGTCCGGAAGATGGTCAACCTGGGCTTCACCGTCCTGGCCATGAACGCCGGTCTGGACAGCGCCATCCTGGACCCCACCAACCGGGACATGATGGGCGTGATCTACGCCACCGAGGCTCTGCTGGGTCTGGATGACTACTGCATGGAGTACATCGGCGCTTACCGCGACGGCCTGTTCGGACCGGTCAAGCAGTAAAAAATGTACGGATGGAAGCCCCGGCGGCAATCGGGGCTTCCTGAAATATACAAATTAACTTACAAAAGGGGAGTATTATTATGAGTCTCGAAAATGTACATGATCTGGTCGTTCGCGGCAAGGCAAAGCTGGTTCCCGCCGCTGTGCAGGAAACCCTGGACGAGGGCGTTGAGGCCTCCAAGATTCTGGATACCATGATCTCCGCCATGGACGTGGTTGGCGAAAACTTCAAGAACGGCACCATCTTCGTGCCCGAAATGCTGATCGCCGCCAAGGCTATGAAGAAGGGCGTTGAGGTCCTGAAGCCCCATCTGGCTTCCGGCGCTGCCGGCGCTCTGGGCAAGGTCATCATCGGCACCGTGGCCGGCGACCTGCACGACATCGGCAAGAACCTGGTGGCTATGATGATCGAGTCCGCCGGTTTCGAAGTCATCGACCTGGGCGTTGACGTACCCGTTGAGAAGTTCCTGTCCGCTTACGAGGAGAACCCCGGCACCAAGATCGTTGCCTGCTCCGCTCTGCTGACCACCACCATGCCTGCTCTGCAGGAGACCGTTACCGCTCTGAACGCCGCTCCCTGGCGCAAGGACGTGAAGGTCATGGTCGGCGGTGCACCCATCACCCAGGAGTTTGCCGATAAGATCGGCGCCGACGCCTACACCCCCGACGCAGCTTCCGCCGCCAAGAAGGCCAAGGAACTGGTCGCCTAAGTTTATGAACCCTATGAAGCAGTATCGCGTCACATTTTTGCCTGCCGGGATCACCGTCCCGGTGGAAGAGGGGACCACGCTGCTTCAGGCAGAAATTCAGGCAGGCCTGAAGCCCTACGCACCCTGCGGCGGCAACGGGACCTGCGGGAAATGCAAAGTCACAGTACAGGCCGGGGCAGAAGTCCTGGCCTGTCAGACTATTGTGGGGTCTGACTGTACCGTGACCCTTCCCCAGGCCTCCGCCGCCCGAATTCTGACCCAGAGTCAGAGCGTCCAGACGACTCCGGATGGGGCCGACGAATACACGCTTGCCATCGATATCGGCACCACCACCGTGGTTGCCTATCTGCTGTCCGGGAAAACCGGAGCCCTGCTCTCCCAGGCCAGCACCCTGAACCCCCAGGGCCAGTACGGCGCGGATGTGATCTCCCGGATTCAATATGTGCTGGACGGCGGCAGGGAAGAGATGCAGCACTGCATCCTCGCCGCCCTGGACAGTCTGACCCGGCAGGCGGCCCAAAAAGCCGCCATTGCGCCGGAGAAAATCACCTGCACCGCCATTGTGGGCAATACGGCCATGCACCATCTGCTGCTGGGCATTGACCCCAGGCCCCTGGTCACTCCGCCCTATATGCCCAAAGAGCGCGCAGAGCGGGTAATGGGGGCAAAGCCGCTTCTGCCCACCGCCGGGAATGTGCGGATTCTGCCCAACATCGCGGGCTTCGTAGGCGGCGACACCGTGGGCTGCCTGGTGGCCTCCCGGTTTGACCGCCGGGAGGCGCTGACGCTGCTCATCGACATCGGCACCAACGGGGAAATGGTCCTGGGGGACAGGAACCGGGCAGTGGCCTGCTCCACAGCCGCCGGTCCCGCCTTCGAGGGCGCCAAGATCTCCTGCGGTATGCGGGGGGCCGAAGGCGCCGTGGACCACGTTTTCCAAAAGGACGGGCAAATTTCCTATCATGTCATCGGCGACGTGCCCCCCAAGGGGCTCTGCGGCTCCGGCCTGCTGGACCTGATCGCGGTGCTGCTGGAAACCGGGGAAATCGATGAAATGGGCCGCCTGGAGCACGGGGACTATCGGCTCTGCGAAAATGTGGTGCTGACCCAGAAGGACGTCCGGGAGGTGCAGCTGGCAAAGGCTGCCATCCGGGCCGGGATCGAGCTCATGGCAAAGCATCTGGATGTGGAAATCGAGGCGATTTCCCAGGTGCTCCTGGCCGGTGCCTTCGGCAACTACTTAGACCCCGCCTCTGCCTGCCGCATCGGCATGATTCCGCCCCGGCTGGTGGAGAAAATCCAGCCCATCGGCAATGCCGCCGGAGAGGGGGCCAAGCTGTGCAGTCTGAGCAAGGCAGAATTTGCCTATGCCGCTAAGCTGGCTGAGGAGACGGAATTTCTGGAACTGGCAGCCCTGCCGGAATTTCAGGACTGTTATGTAGACTGTTTGACCTTTGAGGAGGATGACCTATGACCATTGAAGAGTGGGTAGCCTATGCCAAGGAGCTGGGCTTTTCCGAAGCGGCCCCCGTGGTCCCCGCAGACCTGAAGCCAAACGCCGAGGTCCGGGCCATGTGCGCTGCCGATAAGTGCCATGCCTATGGCAAGAACTGGACCTGCCCCCCGGAGTGCGGCAGTTTGGAGGAATGCGCCGCCCGCATCAGCGCCAAGACCAGAGGCATTCTGGTCCAGTCCGTTGCCCAGCTGGAGGACTCCTTCGACATTGAGGGCATGATGGAGGCAGAGCAGGACCACACCGCCCGATTCCACACCCTGGCCGACAGGGCCCATGCCGAGGAAAAGGGCGCCCTATGCCTGGGCACCGGCGGCTGCCGCATCTGCGGCAAGTGCGCCTATCCGGAGAAGTGCCGCTTCCCGGAGCGGGCCTGCTCTTCTATGGAGGGCTACGGCCTGCTGGTGAACGATGCCTGCGCCGCTGCCGGCGTCCCCTACTACCACGGCCCCAACACCCTTGCCTATACGGCCTGCATCCTGTTTGACTGATATCCTATGCAAAAATGCGCGTCTCGGTTGAGATGCGCATTTTTGCAGGGCTGGAGAGGGACTTTCAATCCGCATCCTGCCGAAGAAACAGGCGGAGGAGCCTATGTAAATTTCAAAAAAATCTCTTGACAAACCGGCCGCACCGTGCTACTATAATGACATAAATGATAATCACTCGCAAATAAAAGACAGAAGGAGGACATCGCTTGGAAACGACCAAACAGTTTCGCAAACGGAATGCCATCCTGGCCTGCCTTCGGGGGACAACGTGCCACCCCAGCGCCGAGAAGCTCTACCAGATGCTCCAGCAGGAGCACCCGGATATCTCCCTGGCAACGGTCTACCGGAATCTGGCGCTCTTCAAGAGCCAGGGAATCATCGCCAGCGTGGCAACGGTGGGCGGCGTGGAGCGCTTCGATGGCAACATCGAGCCCCATGTGCATTTCATTTGCAGCGGATGCGGCGCGGTGCTGGATGTGACCCAGATGGACCAGCCGGATTACAGCAGCTACGCCAGGTTTCTCGGCTGCCGCATCGATCAAACCCAGTTGACTTTCACGGGACTCTGCCGGGAGTGCCTGAACACCCCGGAAGAAACCCCGAAAGTAATAAATTAAAGCATTGCGTAACAAACAACAAATAAAATTTAAACGGAGGATATTGTTATGAAGAAATTTGTCTGCCCTGTTTGCGGTTATGTTCTGGAAGCTGAAACCATGCCCGAGGGCTTCGTCTGCCCCGTCTGCAAGGTCCCCGGTTCTAAGTTCAAGGTCATGGAAGAGGGCAAGCTGGCTGCCGAGCACGAGCTGGGCATCTACGAGAAGACCGTTGCCAACAACCCCGACATCTCCGCCGAGGACAAGGCATATATCCTGGAGCAGCTGAAGGCCAACTTCACCGGCGAGTGCAGCGAGGTCGGCATGTATCTGTGCATGGCCCGCGTTGCCCATCGGGAAGGCTATCCCGAGATCGGCCTGTACTGGGAGAAGGCCGCCTACGAAGAGGCTGAGCACGCTGCCAAGTTCGCCGAGATGCTGGGTTCTACCCTGGAGCCCAACATGACCGCCTCCACCAAGAAGAACCTGGCATGGCGGGTTGACTGCGAGTTCGGCGCTACCCAGGGCAAGTTCGACCTGGCCGCCTGCGCCAAGAAGAACGGCCTGGATGCCATCCACGATACCGTCCACGAAATGGCCAAGGACGAGGCCCGTCACGGCAAGGCTCTGAAGGGCCTGCTGGAGCGGTACTTCAAGTAAGAGGAGACCGCTCTATGAAGTACGAGTGCCCCTGCGGCTATGTCTATGACCCCGCCGAAGGCGACCCCGAAAACGGCGTAGCCCCCGGCACAGCCTGGGAAGACGTCCCAGAAGATTGGGTCTGCCCCACCTGCGGACTTGGCAAGGATGCCTTTTATCCTGCGGAGTAAATAGGTCAATGAGAGGAGAGGGAGAAATCCTTCTCCTCTTTTTTCGGCCAATCGTGGAAAGCCTGGTGGAAAATCATATATGAAACAGAAAAAATGAAAGGAATATGATTGTATCAGGGCTATACCCTAATGAAATAGATAGAAATGGAGCGGGGCACACGCCCCGCTCCATGATAGCAATTATTTATCAAGCTTGTGTTTGATTTCCTCAGAATTTTGAACGAGTTTTCCAAAGCCATAAAACGGAAAAACAATGAGGCACTCAGTCAGTAGAATATATCCTGTTCCCGCTAACAATGGAAGAAAAAATTCCTCAAAAATCCCTATTGAGTACCAGTACACAATGAAAAGAGCAATTCCAGAAGCAATAAAAATCCAAAACAGCACTTTAGAAACTTTGCAAATGACATCTCCGATGTTATCAAATACCACTTCAGAAACTTTGCAAATGACATCTCTGATGTTATCAAATATATTATTCAGCATAAAATCTCTCCATTCAATCATTTTTAATCAGCATAAAGACATTTTTGAGAGCTACTGCAATACAAACCCGCCGATGGACGATTTGAAAATTGGGCTTATGTATTTTGCGCGTCCATCACAACGCGTACCGCGCTACAGCGGATTCATGTTTATGCACATAGCGGGAAACGGTATCAGGGTAAATTTACATGTTCTTCTGTGCTAAATTTCCTACCGCAAGCCGTACATTCTGCGGGAAACCTTTCATCTGCACATGCTTTGCAACGGTTGACCCGCTGCGTCCGATTTTGCGACCAACAGCCGTATAAGTACCAAGCTCTTTATATGAATTACCAATTGCGATCCTCGTAGGGGGTATCTTCAACACCCTCGGCCTTCAAATTTTCCACCATACGGTCGAGTTTCCCTCTCCACATCTTTTTGAACCACTCGGTATGCCCAAACCACTTGACAAGGGTGGGGCTGATTGCGTAGTAAGTACGGATAAAGGCTCTGCCGTACCAAGTCTCCGCTAGAGTGTTGTCCCGGAAGCGGCGGAGCGTCCATACCTGCGGGCAATCGTAGGAGCCATAAACTGCGGTGGCTACATAGCAGCCCCCATTGGATGCTTGCGGCTCTTTCGGCTCCTCCACTGTTGGCACAACATATGTTGGGTCACAAATTTTAATGATTTCGTGGCATTTTTTAATCGCCTCGGTAGCTTGCTGTTTGGATTCTAAAGTAATGGCTTTGCTTACTGGGTGCGACTCTATTCCGTTGCTGAAGCACACCGTATACGATTTCAAATCCATCCAAACCTTTTTCATGGTTATCAGATTTTTACATGCTCTGATAATGTTTTTGTGCTGGGATTCTTTAATTTTTGATGTGTCTGTGGGAATTACATAGCCAAGCATAAGCATGGCAACCGTTCCGTTTTTCATCATCCGTTCGAGAGCGTAATCGGTAGGGTAACCATCGCTGCTCGAATTGTAATCCTTTAAGGAAGAATTCCAAAGAGAGATTGCGCCGGTAATCAGCTGATCGTTGCACTGCTCCCTGAGATTGCTTAATCCAAGTTCCTCCAGTAGCGATTTGGGCTTGACTCTTTCGTTTTCTGGCTTGTCTTTGTAAAATTCGTTAAATGCAGTTCCATAGGCCATCTGAAGCTGAATATCCCACATTATATACTCTGCAGGGAACGGGAGATACTCTTTCCAATTTTCAGGATAATTAACAACGCTGTTAATTTTAAGCTTATTAATAGCCAGTGTTAAGTTATAATATTCTTGATATGCTCTTTTGCCGTAGTCATCAAGTTCGTCAACACTCTTCGCATTTTTGAATGCATTTTCTGCACATGTCAGGAATTCCTCTATCCGGATTTTGGCTCCGGTGGATTGCCAAGCCGAAGCAATGCCTTTCAGAAGCCATGCCTCTGCGAATGTGGGATCGATCTCAATGATCTTATTGCAGTACGATTCGGCTTCTTTGTTATTTTCTGCTTCATATGCGCTGTTTGCCATTTTCATATAATTGCCTATAGCAGCGGTGTTGTCAACCTTAACCGTACTTCCGGAAACATCAACCGTACCTTCAACCATCATTTTCTTGGCTTCTTCGACGGAATACTTTGTTCCGCAAGACTGGCACACAAATACGCCGTCCTGCTTCATTAAATCTGTGCTGCCGCACATCTCACAAGTTAGCTGCTTCATTTCTCTTCCTCCTGAATTTTTCTATATTGAGCTGAATTATTAACAGCTTTGCTAATAAACGGAATGTCTAAGACGGTTTCGCCCTGAACAGTCCCCTAGAAGCACTGTGCAAACCCTGCTTTCCCTCACGTTCGAGTTCGTTCCATACTGTTCCGAAAATAGATTTTTCACAAAGAAAATTTGCCCAACAGGAAAACGCCTGATATGAGTACGTGCACGATCAAGCAATTCGCTATGGTCCGTAAGAATCTCCTCACTTCAAAACCTTGCACTTCCTATTTCGCTTATCTAAAAGCAAATTAAGGTCACGGATCATGACCGTTCTATCCGTACATGATTTTAGTTCAGCAACTTTGTATGCGATCTGATTCTCCAAATCTGCTAACTGCTCGTGACTCATCGGATCAGAGAAACGGATTTTTTCTGCAAGCTTTAATAGTTCGGCTTTCGTTGCTGTATCTGACTCTGCATTTGCCAACACTTCAACATCAGCTTGAAGTTCCCGGACATAAAAAACCTTTTTCTGAACCTTGTCCCCGACTCGTTCCGTTTCACTTCGACCGGCATCAACGGAAATTATACAGACAGAAAAAATGCCTCCAAGCACAATGCATACCGCAAATGCACTCCAAGCAGGAAGCACGGGGATGAGCAGGTACACTGCAAATGCCACAAGCTGAAGAATCAGATAGAGCACACCAAGATTCAGAACTGGAAAACCAAGAAATTTGCTTTTTAGGGTGTTTTCACGGCCAAGTGCGGATTTCCAGATTATGATTTGCGCCCAAATTGCAATTGCAGTAAAGGCGTATACGATCCAAAATGCAGCTGCTTTCTGTGCAGGAAAAGTGAAAGCAATTACACTGATAACAAAAAACAGAATGCCAAGAATAATACAGCCTTTTGTGCTATTTTTTTTCATCATCAGCGCTCCCTTTTCGTGCCGCATTTTGGGCAGAACTTACCGGACTTGATAAACTTAAATCCGCAATTTGGACAAGTGTCAGGCTGCGCCTGCGGGGCACCGCATTCATCGCAAAAGGCAGCACCCGGTGTCAATTCTGCTCCGCATTGATCGCAGAAGCGGTTTGCCACTGCTTGCGGCTGTGCGGTTCCTCCTGCCAATGCGTCAGATACGGCACCACTGACCATTCCGCCGACTGTACTGCCAACACCAGTCATCATTCCCAGTCCGATGCCCATACTGGAAAATTGTCCGGCACCTTCATTTTTGGCAGCATCCTGTGCTATATCGAACCCGCGCTCCTGTTGGTAGGTATAGCCTTCTTGCATACGTTTGGTAGCTTGCGCCTGGGAATCAATGACGACCTTTTGTGCTTCAGTCTGTGCGCGGATCACATCAGTCTGCTGCTTTAACTTTGCTTCCGCTATATCGGCATACTGACGGAAATGCAGTTCCTTGAATTTTTCATACTGCGGGTCACCATCCGGCTTAACCACCGTAGTAACATAGAAACGTTTGAGTTGGACACCGTAATCAAGAAAATCAGGGATCAGCCTCTGCTGGATATCCGTCGAAAAAATCTCAAGGCTTTCGTCAATCTCAAAAATGTTGATGGCATTTGCGCGCATTGCCTGTGCAATATAGGGTTTTACCTTTGCCATCAAGATACTGCGAAAATAGGTTGTCAGCTGATGACGATCCAAAACACGTTCCGTCCCGACCAATTTTACCAACAGCTTACGAGAATCGTCAACGCAAAGAGACATTTCACCGCATGCACCGATGGAGATGGGAAACTTATATGTGGGTTCAACATACTGCACTTTGCTGTCTGTTCCCCAGCGAATGGCCATCTGCTCGGTTTTATTAATAAAATAGACTTCGCAGTGAAATGCACTGATGCCACCCGTTGGAATATTGATCAGGTGGCGAAGAACGGGAATGTTTTCTGTTTCCAGCGTGTGCCGCCCTGGCCCAAAAAGGTCAAGTGCCTGCCCGTTCAGAAAGAGAATCGCTTCCTGCGATTCGTGGACGATCAACTGGGATGCTGTGTTAAAGTCCTCACAGGGATGCTTCCATATGAAGGTGCTGTTATCGCCTTCATATTTGATGACATCGGCAACCTTTGCCATGATATTGCCTCCTTTGGTTTTGCTGCGCACCTTTGTGAAGTGCAAAATAGTGTCAATTTTTCTGACCTTTTCGTAGAATTTACCGGCCAACATATTGTAGGCTCTTGCTGCGTGCTTCGGGGCATTTTCTTGCTGTGCCACATCAATTTCTTTTTTGCGTGATAAGAAAAGCATACACCCAAACCGACCCAAAAACAATTAACTGGCTGCATAGTATCGACAAATTTTTTATATCTTACTGATTTATGTAAACTTAAAAAGAGGAGCGCTCGAAAAGTGTGCCGCAAGGACAGAACGTTTTCTGGCAGCCCCTTTTTTCACCCTTTTCGGTATAGGAAAAGGAGCGGGGCTCATGCTCCGCTCCGAAATGTGTTGTGTTATTTGCGCAATGCCTGATTGATTTCCGCGATGTCGCTGTCGGAGAGCGAAATATGGGTTTCGGAATCTAGAAAAATCGGTTCGCCGCTATAGTAATTGTCCGGAAAGCATCCGCCTTCCGCAGCGATGTAAATGGCCTGCTCTTTTTCACTCTTTTCCAGCCAGCTCTCATCCACACTGTATCGGTCGTAGACCGCGCCGGTATCATAGTCGATCGCCATAGTGACGGAATCGTAGAATACGTCGTCCACAAAGCTGTCGCAGTTTGCTTTTACCATAAAGAAGTGCAGCGGCTGATTTTCTTTGCCCCAACCGTCCACTTTCAGTTCAAATGCGTATGTTACAGCAAAGGGCTGGGCCTGCCGGGCGGATGCTTTTTCAAATTCTGCTGCTCTTGCCAAGTATGCGTCGCTTTGTATATAGGCGCTCAAATGGGCAATCAAAAAATCCTTGGCAGAGATTTCTTCCCCGTCGACAACGATATTGGCGGGCGGCTCACTGCTTATGGAAGCGTCCTTCTCCCCGCCGCGAACCGCAAGGCTCGGGCACAGTACCGCCGCCAGCACCAGCACGCATCCGGCCGTGATCAGCGCCTTTTTTCGCCATAAACGCGGGGGTTTTACCTCTCGCCGCTCGATCTGGCTTTGGGCGCAGCGGGGGCAAAAGGAGGCATCCTCCGGCAGGTCTGTGCCGCAGTTTTTGCATTGCTTACTCAATTCTGCTCTCTCCTTAAAGTGCTTCCATCAGATAAAGCGCACTTTTGTATCGCTTTTCCGGGTTCACCATGGTGCATTTCTGCACAATGCGGCCCAGGCGGCCGCTTGCCAGTTCTCTTGAAGGATGCTTTCCCGTGAGCATGATGTTCAGCAGCACTCCAAGAGAATAGATATCCGCCCGCTCATCAGTCTGGGTAATGCCGTATTGCTCCGGGGCGGCATAGCCCGTGGTGCCCAGAATCTGGGTGTCGCGGTTTGTCTCGCTTTTGAAAATGCGGGAAGCGTCAAAGTCGATGAGCACCGCTTCCCTGCCACGTACGATCACGTTTTCCGGCTTGATGTCCCGGTGCACCGCCCCCAATTTGTGCAGCACCCACAGGGCGTTGCAGAGCTGCAAGGCAATTTTCCGGGCCTCGGCGGGGGAGAACAGCGCGCCCTCCAGAAGATAGGCCAGGGAATCTCCCTGTATGTATTCCTCCAGCACTGCCACCATGCCGTCCTGCTCTGCCGCCTCCATGATCTGCGGCAGATTCGGGCAGGAAATCCCCAGAAGCTTCCGATAGACCTCCCCGTTCCCACGATAATGGCGAAAAATAAACCGTGTCCCGTTCTGCCTGTTTTGCAGAAGCGAAACACAGCCGCGCTCGCTGCTTTTGAGTGTTTTTACGGTTTCGTAGTCCTGCGCAATGCTTGATAACAAAAAGGAATAAATCGCCCTCACCTTCCCGCCTGTGCTGCGCACATAGTGAATTTTCTTTGCAGAATTTACAGTAATTATACAAGGAAAATGTGCACTTGTAAAGGCGGGGAGAAGGTAAAAAAACAATACTATGCAGCGCGCATATTGATTTTGACTTGAAAGGCGATATAATGAAGAAAAAACGAGAGCAGGGGCGGCCAAATATGAAAAACACGGATAATTTGCAGCAGGAGCTGATGGAAGCTCCCACTCTGGACCAGTTCCTATCCGAAAATCAGGATAACTTCACGCGGGAGAGTGTGTGTGAGCTGCTGGAAAAGCTTATGAAGAAGCGGAAGATGTCCAAAGCGGTGCTGGCCCGCCTGTCCGGGATGAGCGAGGTCTATCTGCACCAGGTCTTCTCCGGGCGGCGCAATCCCTCCCGCAGCCGATTGCTGTGCCTGTGCTTTGGCCTTGGCGCCACATTGGAGGAGAGCCAGGAGCTTTTGAAGCAGTGCGGCTACGCCCGGCTCTACCCCAAGAACAGGCGGGACGCCATCATCCTCTACGGAATTGCAAATGGGATGGACCTGTTCGCGGTGAACGACAAACTGTTTGTGGAAAATGAGGAGACCCTGTATTAGACATGGGGCGAGGCGTTTTCCAGAATAGAGAATGGGGCTGTTGCAAAATTAATTTTTGCAGCAGCCCTATTTTTGCGCTTTGAGCATTTCAACTCGAGGCAAAGATTGTTCGTTACGGCCAAAATTTCTGTTTTAGGGCGCAGCAAAGCTGACCGGGGCATATTTCCCGGTCTTCCTGTGGATAACTTTTTATGTTCTACGACTACGAAGCTTTTTTCTCAGAATAATGGGTTTCCAGCCTGCTTTTTTGCTGCTTCATCCACCGCTTCTTGAGGTTAAAGCCCAGCGCCAGGAAGAATAGCTCGATGCGGATATTCCGTTTGCCGGTTGTCATGAATCTACGGAAGCTAAAATCGTTCTTTAGCAGCCCAAATGCCCCTTCTACCTGGATAGAACGGTTCATTCTCAGCATAATTCCCCGGTCGCTTGTAATATTCCGCAAGGAATCTTCCGCTTTTCCCAGAATGTCTTCTTCCAAATCACCTCTTTGGGCGCATTGATGTCCTGCTTTCGGCAGCATCGCTCCCTCTGTGGACAATTCTCGCAGCTTTCACAGCGATACCAAGCTCGGGTGACCGGAATCCCATCCTGCATCTGTGTGGATTCCTTGTGACAACGCAGCTTTCTGCCCTCGGCACAGATAAAACAATCCTCATCCCGGTCGTATTTCATGTTCTCGATCCGTCCGATTTGGTCACGAAACTTCTTGGTTTTCTGTGCTTCGTAATTGGTTGACTTTATGAAAACGCATTTGACCGCTGCTTCCAGGTAATTAATCCAGTTCCTCAAGCTGGGCACTGGTCACTCGGACGGGTGCATCCTCTGGCAATTTAATTTCACTGTTCAGTATAAGAACCAGTTGATTATTTCGCGCAACTGCGGTATACTGAGTTTGCGTTTCAGAGTTTTTCATGATAGTTTAATTCTAACGCAAAAAACCACATCAGCCAAGCCCTTTTTGGGATGGTCGATGTGGTTTTTTCATGGGCGTATTTTGCAACAGGCCCTATGATTATTGGATTATCTCATTCCCACTCGCTCCTGCCAAAAGTTTTCTAAACAGATTTGCTTATGGGATTTAGTTCAGGGTATTGGCATTATTTTCATTATTCAGATAGTAGAGGCTATCTGATTTTTTGTTGCCAAAACGTTGCCACGGCTATGCTTAATTGTTCCGAGTGTAGAAGGTGTTTTTTCCGCTGCTATGTCGGGTGATTTCTCCGTTTTCTACCAGCTTCTTCAGGGAGTTCTCAACCGAGGCCTTCTTGATGGAGGGACACAGCTCCATGATTTCGCTCTTGGTAAACTTGCCGACCTTCTTCTGAACAGCTTGACGGACAAGGTCCACGGCAGGTAGCTTCTCATCCACCAGCTGCACCCGGTCCTCAAAGTCACGGTAGGCGGAGAGAATGGTACCCAGAATATACTTGATAAACGGAACCGGGTCGTTCTCACCTTCGTGCCACTTGGTAGAGGCGATGTGCAGAACATCGTAGTACACATTCTTGTTTCGCTCAATTTTAGCTTCCAGACTCACATACCGTCCAACCACATAACCGCTGCGGTATAGCAGCAATGTGGTGAGCAGGCGGCTCATTCTGCCGTTGCCGTCGTTGAAGGGATGGATGCAGAGAAAATCATTGATGAAAATGGGAATCAGGAGCAGGGGATCGATGATACCATCGTCAATGGCCTTGTTGTAGCTTTCACAGATGGCTGCAACAGCATCCGGCGTTTCGTAGGGCTCCAGCGGTGTAAATCGGACAAAGGTTGTGCCGTCAGCATGGGTTTCGCTGATATAGTTCTGGACATTCTTGAATCGCCCGCCGATGCCACGGCCGGAGTAATGATAGAGCATCCCATGGAGCTGTAAGATATAATTTGCTGTCAGAGGGATGTATTCATAGCTCTCGTGGATTGTGTTCAGCACATCCCGGTAGCCGCTGATCTCTTCCTCGTCCCGGTTCCGGGGCGTGGTTTTTTCCTCGCACAGCTGCTTGATTCGGGTATTGGTGGTAACAATACCCTCGATCTTGTTGGAAGCCTCGGTACTCTGCACCTTGGCAATCTCCACCAGCCGATCCAAAGCCGCAGGTTTCTGCGCCAGATACATTTCCTGCCGTCCCTTGCACTCGTGGATCTGAGCTACCAGAGAAAGTACCTCGCTGTCCCATGCAATTGCTTTCAGTTTGCTGTAATCAAATTGCCGCATTCGCCTACGCCTCCTTTTCGTTCGCCTAATTATAGCACATCTTTAGGAGAAATGCAAGACAGTTAGGGCCATATAAACCTAATTATATTCTATTTTTAGGCGAAATATTCTGGCGTAGGCGAATGGCTTGGCTTTCAGGAGAGATTTTCTTTCTCCCCTAATAGACAGCGTGTAGCACGATTACAGGCTTTCGACAATCGACTTTTGTGCCATTTTTTAATCGGCATAATTTGCCTGAATACACTCTGCAAATCCAGACG